>Ga0163161_10000117_pt1 | contig 75699 bp, 60 predicted proteins | sample S45metaG_FD_129847 | JGI IMG/M metagenome (GOLD analysis project Ga0163161, IMG submission 129847) | Switchgrass rhizosphere microbial communities from Kellogg Biological Station, Michigan, USA - S4-5 metaG | ecosystem: Host-associated > Plants > Roots > Rhizosphere > Soil | place: USA... | reverse complement strand
GATGATGATCGAGCGCGAGTAGCGCTGCAGCTCGGCTTCTTCGTCGCGCGTGAGGTTGCGCCCGGTGTAGACGATGACCGGCGGGAACGACACGATTTCTTCCGCCGCCATGGCCTTGAGCAGATCGCTGCCCTGCATGTCGGGCAGCCGCAGGTCGGTGACCATGCAGTCGAACACGCGGGTGCGCAGCAGCTCCAGCGCCTCTTCGCCGGAGCCGACGGCCACGATCTCGATGTCGTCGTCGCCGATGAGCTTGATCACGGCTTCGCGCTGCAGCGCGTCGTCTTCCACCAGCAGCACGACTTTGACCTTCTGCGTCAGCTTTTCCTCGAGCCGGCCGAACACCTTCATCAGTTCGTCGCGGGTGGCCGGCTTCAGCGCGAAGCCGATGGCGCCCATGTGCAGCGCGGCGGCCTGTGCGTTGTCGGCCGCCGAGACCACATGGATCGGGATGTGGCGCGTGTGCGGCGAATCCTTCAGTTTCTGCAGCACGTCCAGGCCGGTGCTGTCGGGCAGGCGCATGTCCAGCAGGATGGCGTCGGGCACGAACTGCGTGGCCAGCTCGAAGCCGTCGGCCGCGCCGTGCGCCACGAGGCACCGGTAGCCCAGCTCGTGCGCCAGGTCGTAGAGGATGTGCGCGAACTGCGGCTCGTCCTCGATCACCAGCACGCGGCGCACCTGGTCGCGCGGCATCGCGCGGTCGTCGTCGAACTGCGGCGCCGGCACCACGGCCCGCGGCGCGGGCGCTTGCGGTGCGATGGGGGCGGGCGCGGCAGCGGAGGTCCGGTTGTTGGGCACGTAGGTCGGCACGTTGCGCGGCGCGGTGGCCTGCTGCCCCGAAGCCTGCGGCGCCAGCGCCGGCAGTTGCAGCACGAAGGTGCTGCCCTTGCCCGGCTCGCTCTGCACGGTGAGCGTGCCGCCCAGAAGGAGCGTGAGGTCGCGCGAGATCGACAGGCCGAGGCCCGTGCCGCCATAGCGCCGGCTGGTGGTGCCGTCGGCCTGGCGGAAGGCCTCGAAGATCAGTTCGTGCTGTTGCGCGTCGATGCCGATGCCCGAATCGGACACCGCGAAGGCCGCGCCGCCATCGGCCGTGGCGGAGACCACCAGCGCCACTTCGCCCTTGTCGGTGAACTTGAGGGCGTTCGACAGCAGGTTCTTCAAGATCTGCTCGACCCGCTGCCGGTCGGTGACCAGAGAGGCGGGCGCGCCGGGCTGCACCTCGAGCCGGAAGCTCAGGTTCTTCTGCATCGCGAGCGGGCTGAAGGTGCTCTCCAGACTCTCTGCGAGGCGCGCGAGCGACACATCCTCCGGCACCACTTCGAGCTTGCCCGCCTCGACCTTGGCGATGTCCAAAATGTCGTTGATCAGCACCAGGAGGTCGTTGCCCGACGAATAGATCGACTCGGCGAACTTCACCTGCTCCAGCGTCAGGTTGCCCTGCGGGTTGTCGCCCAGCAGCTTGGCCAGGATGAGCGCGCTGTTGAGCGGCGTGCGCAGCTCGTGCGACATGTTCGCAAGGAACTCCGACTTGTAGCGGCTCGCGCGCTGCAGCTCGTCGGCGCGGTCTTCCAGGTCGCGCTGCACGCGGCGCAGGGCCGTGTTGCGCTGGTCCAGCGCCTCGGTGCGCTCGGAGAGCTGGCTGTTGGTCTGTTCCAGCTCGGCCTGCTGGTTCTCCAGCATCGCCTGCGAGGCGCGCAGGGCCTTCGACTGTTCTTCGAGCTCTTCGTTGGCGGTGCGCAGCTCTTCCTGCTGCACCTGCAGTTCCTCGTTGAGCTGCTGGGTCTCGGCCAGCACCTCCTGCAACTGCTCGCGGTAGCGCGCGGCGGCGAGCGAGGTGCCGATGTCGTCGGACACCACGTCCAGCAACTGGCTCGCGCGCTCGTCGGGCGCCCCGGGCAGGCCGAGCTCGACCACGCCGTTGACGATGCCGCCGTTCATCACCGGCAGCAGCAGCACGGTTCGGGGCGCCATCGCGCCGAGGCCGGAGTTGACCTTGAGGTAGTCGGCATCGATCGGGTCGATCAGCATGCGGCGGCGCTCGGCCGCGGCCTGGCCCACGAGGCTCTCGGTGGGCGAGAAGACCTGCTGCGAGGCTTCGGCATCTGCCGAGAAACCATAGCTCGCGGCCCGGCGCAGCGGACCGTGGCGCTCCCGCACATACATCGCGCCGACGCTGCTGCCCAGGTGCCGCGAGAAGAAGGCGAGGATCTTGCGGCCCATGTCCGGCGCGCTCAGCTCGCCGACCAGTTCGCCCACCAGTTCGGTCTGCGCGCCGCGCAGCCACGCTTCTTCGGAGAGCCGCTGGGTGTGCTCGGCCTGCTCCTTGAGCACCACGTCGTAGCTGTCGGACAGCCGCACGAGCTGGCGACGCCCGAAAAAGCTGATGAGGCCGGTCAACGTCAGCGTGAACAGCAGGAAGAGGCCGACTGTCCACCAACTGGTGCGGTTGGCGTCGTTGTTGCGCTGGAAGCGCAGCGTCTGCTCGGTGTCCATGAACCCGGTGTATTCGGCGCGCATGTCGTCGGTCAGCCGCTTGCCGCGGCCCAGGCGAACGGTCGCCTGTACGTCGCCACCGGCGCGGCGGATCGCAATCATGTCGCGGGCGAATTCGTTCCAGGCGTCCTGCAGGCTGGCGATGCGGTCCACCCGCTCGACCTGCTGCGGGTTGTCCGACACGAGCCTCCGCAAGGAATCGGTGTCGGGTTTCAGGCGGGGCAGGGCGCTCTGGTAGGGCTCCAGAAAGGTCTCGTCACCGGTGAGGAGGAAGCCGCGCAGCCCCGTTTCCATGTCGATGCCGCGGCGCTGCAGCTCGCTGGCCGAGCGGGTCACGCGGTCGGTGTGCTCCACCCAGCCGATGGTCGAGAGCAGGAAGAGGATCAGTCCGACGAACACCACGGCGCCGAACAGTCCTCCGAGCATCGGGAGCTTGAGGTTGCGGCTCAGCAGGCGGTCGAAGTCGTCGGGATCGATGGCGGCAGGAGTTTTCATCAGCACATTTGTAAGCAAAACTCGTCAAGTTTTGCCGGAAATGGAAGGGCGCCCTGTCGGAGAAGACCCCGAGACGGACGCATGGACCCTCGACGTTAACATTCCGTCGCTCGTTATACTGGGATTTCATACAGTAAATCGAGAGATGGCCCCGGCTTCCTCCACCCCGCCAGATGCGGCTTCGGCCGCTCACGTCGTATCCGTCAAGGCGCTTTGCGCTTTCGGCGCGAAGGCGGGCGACCTCGACCTGCGCTTCGTGCCCGCGCCCAGCGCGCTCGAAGGCATGGCCGGCCACGCGCTGGTGCAGGGGCGGCGCGGCGGCAACTACCAGAGCGAAGTGTCGCTCGACGCCCGGCACGGCGCATTGCGGGTTCGCGGCCGCGCCGACGGCTACGCGCCCGACGAACCCCGCCTGGAGGAGATCAAGACCTTCCGCGGCGACTTCGACGCCATCCGAGGCAACCACCGCGCGCTGCACTGGGCGCAGGCCCGCGTCTACGGCTGGATGCTGTGCGAGCAGCACGGGCATACGCATATGACGGTCGCGCTCGTCTACCTCGATCTCGCCACTGGCGAGGAAACCGTGCTCGAGGAACAGCACACGCGCGAAACGCTGCGCGAACATTTCGAAGGGCTGTGCGAGCGCTACGCCGCATGGGCGCAACAGGAAGCCGACCACCACAATGCGCTCCACCGAACGCTGGCGCAGCTCGCGTTCCCGCACCAGTCTTTCCGCACCGGCCAGCGCGAACTGGCCGAAGCCGTCTACCGCGCAGCCGCCGGCGGGCGCTGTCTCATGGCGCAGGCGCCGACCGGCATCGGCAAGACGCTGGCCACCCTCTTTCCGCTGCTCAAGGCCCGCGCGGCGGGGAAGCTCGACAAGGTCTTCTTCCTCACCGCCAAGACGTCCGGCCGGCCGGTGGCGCTCGATGCGTTGCGGGTGCTCGGCAAGGGCTGCGCAGCAGGTGGCGCACAGCCGCGAGTGCTCGAACTCGCGGCGCGCGAGAAGGTCTGCGAATACCCCGACCGCGCCTGCAACGGCGACTCGTGCCCGCTCGCCAAGGGCTTCTACGACCGCCTGCCCGCCGCCCGCATCGAAGCCGCGCAAGCCGGCTGGCTCGATCGGCAGGCGCTGCGGCAGGTGGCGCTGCAGCACACGGTGTGTCCCTATTTCCTCGCACAGGAGATGGCCCGCTGGAGCGACGTGATCGTGGGCGACTACAACTACTACTTCGACGGCAGCGCCTTCCTCTTCTCCACCATGAAGGACGCCGACTGGCGCGTCGCGGTGCTCGTCGACGAGGCCCACAACCTGCTGGAGCGCGCACGCGGCATGTACACCGCGCAGCTCGAAGGCGGGGCGCTCGAAGAGGCGCACCGCATCGCCCCCGCACCGGTGCGCGGCCCGCTCGCGCGGCTCTTCCGGGAGTGGGACACCGTTCAGCAGTCGCAGACCGACAACTACGAAACCGCCGACGAGATTCCCGAGCGCTTCGTGCGCGCGCTGCAAGCCGCCAACACGGCCATGGCCGAGTACTTCGCCGCCAAGCCCGAGGCCGCGCAAGGTCCGCTGCAACGCTTCTTCTTCGATGCGCTGCACTTCGCCCGGCTCGCCGAGGTGTTCGACGACCACTCGGTGTTCGAGCGCACCCTGGGCACGACGCAACAGGCTCGGCAGCAAGACCGCACCCTGGCCATCCGCAACCTCGTGCCCGCGCCATTCCTGGAAGGCCGGTTCGCGGATGCGGTGTCGGTCACCTGCTTCTCGGGCACGCTCTCGCCGTTCGCGTTCTACCGCGATGCGCTCGGCCTGCCGCCGGACACCGCGCTGCTCGACGTGGCCTCGCCGTTCCACAGCCAGCAGCTTCGCGTCGAGGTGGCGATCGATGTCTCGACGCGCTTTCGCGACCGCGCCGGATCGCTCGGCAATGTGGCGGGCATCATCGGCGCCCAGTTCGAGCGCATGCCCGGCAACTACCTGGCCTTTTTCAGCAGCTTCGACTACCTGGAGAGCGCCTGCGCCGCCTTCTCGGCGCGGCACCCCGGCGTGCCGGTGTGGACGCAGACGCGCGGCATGCTGGAGGCCGACCGCCATGGCTTCATCGCGCGTTTCGAAGAGGGCGGGCAGGGCATCGGCTTCGCGGTGCTCGGCGGCGCGTTCGGCGAGGGCATCGACCTGCCGGGCAGCCGCCTCGTCGGCGCCTTCGTCGCGAGCCTGGGGCTGCCGCAGTACAACGCGCTCAACGAGATCACTCGCGAGCGCATGCAGTCGCGCTTCGGCAAGGGCTACGAGTACACGTACCTCTATCCGGGCCTGCAGAAAGTGGTGCAGGCGGCGGGGCGCGTGATCCGCACCGAGGAAGACCGCGGCGTGCTGCACCTGCTCGACGATCGTTTCGCACGCACGGAAATTCGCGAGTTGCTGCCGCGCTGGTGGCATGTGGAAGTAGGCAAGGGGAAGGGCGGCGATGCGTTCCGCTAGGCGCCTCGAACACGCGGGCCAGGACGATCTGTTCGGCGGAACGCCCACGGCCGTCATCGAAGGGCTGCGCTACGAGCGTGAGTTCCTGTCGCGGGACGAAGAAGCCGAACTGCTGCGCATCGTGCAGGCCTTGCCGCTCAAGGAGATGCGCTACAAGGAATACACCGCGCGCCGCCGCGGCATCGGCTTCGGCGGCAGCTACGACTTCGACACCAACCGCCTCAAGCCCGGCGCGCCGCTGCCCGAGGCACTGCATCCGTTGCGGGCGAGGGCGGCAGCATGGCTCGGCGTTGCGCCCGAAGAACTCAGCCACATGCTGATCGCCGAGTACCAGCCCGGCACGCCGCTCGGCTGGCACCGCGACGTGCCGGACTTCGAGGACATCGTGGGCGTGTCGCTGCAGGGCGATGCGGTGATGCAGTTCAGGCCGTACCGGCCACAGGGCGCATCGAGCTCCGATGCAGGCAACGTGCAGTTCCTGATCGAGCCGCGCTCGATCTATCTGTTGCGCGGTCCGGCGCGTTGGGCGTGGCAGCACGCGATTGCACCGACCGAGGCGCTGCGCTACTCGATCACGCTGCGTACGCTGTCCACACGTCGTCCGCGCGCTGCAGAAAATTCCAATCGCCCTGCGCCCAGGATTGCGTCGAGCCCTGGACAAATACAGCCTCTTGATGCGCTGCTCGACCACCCGAACGCCCCGAGGCCGGCCTCCGGGCGAAGGTGAAGTCAGACTGGAAAAAATCGGCTCCGGCGATCTTCCGTCTCAAAGAATGCCTTGTGCTGGCGAACAACGGTGCGCCCGTCGTCCAGCCGGTAGACAACCTCTTTGAGAACCGGCGCGTAGCGTTTGGTGACGCTCAGGTGCTCGATGTAGACGCCGCTCCCGGTCACGGTGGCGTGGTGGTCGAAAGCATCGACCACTTCGACCCGTTCCGTTTCGCGGACGATGGTTGTGTAGGTAGCCATGGCACCTCCTGCCCGATATCGGGAAGCATGGCCGGGAATGGCTTGCTTCCAGGTGGTTCGTAATACTTACGTTTCCATGGTGTACGGGTGAGCGGGTTTTCCATGTCTTCCAATCCGGTCGTCGAGCCTTGCGGGCATCACTTCACTTCACTTCACTTCAGTTCCGGGTGTGGTGCGCGGGTCCGAATGGCATACAGATCCGCTTCGATCGGGCCGGCGACGACGACAGACAACGCTGACGCGCATCGCGTCCGTCTTCTTACCTGCATAGCGATCCGCGCGCCCAGCATGTGAAGCTTCTCACTCAACCTGAAGGAGCGATGACCATGCCAAGAGGCGACAAGTCGTCCTACACGGACAAGCAGAAACGCAAGGCCGAGCACATCGAGGAAGGCTACGAGCACCGCGGTGTCGGCAAGGGCGAGGCCGAGCGCCGCGCCTGGGCCACGGTGAATGCCGAAACCGGCGGCGGCAAGAAGAGCGGATCGGGCCGTGGCAAGTCCGAGAACCATGCGCCTTCCCGCAAGGGCGGCCACAAGGGCGGGGCGGCTGCGGCGTCGCGCACTGCCGAGGAACGCTCCGCATCGGCAAAGAAGGCGGCCGCCACGCGCAAGCGGAACGCCGAGAAGCGGTCGTAGGGAGATGGCGATGCACATCATCCTGGGCGCCACCGGCCACGTCGGCTCGTCGCTCGCGCAAGCCCTGCTGGCGCGCAACGAGCCGGTCACCGTGGTCACCCGCAAGGCAAGCAAGGCCGAATCGCTGAAGACCAAGGGCGCTCACGTGGCCGAGGTCGACGTGTTCGACACGGCCGCGTTGCACCGCGTGATCGAAGGCGGGCATCGGCTCTTCGTGCTCAATCCGCCGGCAGCGCCATCGACCGACACGGTCGCCGAAGAGCGAAAGAGCCTGAGCGCCATCATCGCCGCGCTCGAGGGCTGCAAGCTGGAGAAGATCGTCTGCGAATCGGCCTATGGCGCGCAGCCCGGCACCGGCATCGGCGACCTCGGCGTGCTGTACGAGATGGAGCAGGCGCTGCGGGCAGCAGGCGTCGCGCCCGTCAGCCCCATCCGCGCGGCCTACTACATGAGCAACTGGGACGCCTCGCTGGAAACCGCGCAGAAGGAAGGCAGGGTCCACAGCATGTACCCGCCCGATTTCAAGCTGCCGATGGTGGCGCCGCACGACCTCGGCGAGTTCGCCGCGCGGCTGATGTTGGGGGTCGCCGAGGCGTCGGGGCCGCACTACGTCGAAGGGCCGGAGCGCTATTCGCCGGGCGATGTAGCGCGGGCTTTTGCCGAGGCGCTGGGGCGGCCCGTGCAGGTGGCGGTGACGCCGCCTGAACAATGGGAGCAGGCGTTCCGGTCGCTGGGGTTCTCGGAGGCCGCCGCGAAGTCGTACGCGGCGATGACGCGAATCACGCTGGAGAGCAAGGAGGAGCCTGAGAGGCCCGAGCGGGGGGCGGCTTCTTTGCGCGAATACATCTCGGCGCTCGTCAGGAAGAGCACGGGCTGAGCGCCGGAAAAACGCAGATCGCCTTAACCGGACATTGATGTGTCCGGCGAGGCGCCACAGCGCCGATTTCTGGCGTACATCCGACATTCGACGCTTTTCTTTGGCGTGGACCGGCCAACTTGCATTCGGCTTGCGAAGCTCCCTCCCGCCCAATGCAGTCGCGTTGCGCGAGCTTGTTCCCAACGCACGCGCTATGCCGTTCTTCGTCGTCCAAGCGCATGGCAATTCACCGGTGCCGACCTGGTTTGTCGGGCCTGCCAAGCGTCGATACGATCCCGCGCCTTGCCCCTCAAAGGAATGCGCGGATGCCGCCATCGAATGCTTTTTTGTCCTCCGTCAACTCCTCCGTCAACTCCTCCGCCAACACGAGCTGGCAACAGCGCAGCTGGCGCCACGTCTGGCATCCGTGCACGCAGAGCATCCGCCTCGAAGCAGTGCCGCCGTTGCCGATCGCGCGGGGCGAGGGCGTGTGGCTCCTCGACCATGACGGGCGCCGCTATCTCGACGCGACGAGCTCGTGGTGGGTCAATCTCTTCGGGCATGCGCATCCGGCCATCAACGCGGCGCTGAAGGACCAGCTCGACACGCTTTCGCACGTGATGCTGGCGGGCTGCACGCATGCGCCGGCCGTGGAACTGGCCGAGCGCCTGTCGGCATTGACCGGCCACGCGCTGGGCCATTGCTTCTATGCCTCCGACGGCGCCTCGGCCGTGGAGATCGCGCTGAAGATGAGCTTCCACGCATGGCGCAATGCGGGCCGCGGCGGCAAACAGAATTTCGTCGCACTGCGGCATGGATATCACGGCGAGACGCTGGGCGCGCTGCATGTGACCGACGTGCCGGTGTTCCGCGACGCCTATGCGCCGCTGCTGGCGAACGCACACCTCGTCGCATCGCCCGATGCGCGGACCGCACGGCAGGGCGAGGATGCAATCGCCGTGGCGCGCCGCGCCGCCTCAGAACTCGAAGCGCTGCTGGCCGAGCGCCATGCATCCATCGCCGCAGTGATCGTCGAACCGCTCGTGCAGTGCGCCACCGGCATGGCGATGCACGACCCCGAATACCTGCGCCTCGTGCGCGCGCTGTGCGACCGCTACGAGGTGCATCTCATCGCCGATGAGATTGCGGTGGGCTGCGGGCGCACCGGCACTTTCTTCGCCTGCGAGCAGGCGGGCATCTGGCCCGATTTCCTGTGTCTCTCCAAAGGCATCAGCGGCGGCTACCTGCCGCTCGCATTGGTGATGACGCGCGATGCGATCTACGAAGGCTTTGTGGACGACGACGTGGCGCGCAGCTTCCTGCATTCGCATTCGTATACCGGCAACGCGCTGGCCTGCCGCGCGGCGCTCGCGACGCTCGACCTGTTCGAGCGCGAAGACGCATTGCGGCGCAACCGCGGCCGCGCCGAACGATTGATCGGCCGGTTGCGCGAAGGCCTCCACGGCATGTCGGTGGATCATTTGCGCCAGCGCGGAATGATCGCGGCCTTCGACGTGCGCGATCCCGGCGCCCGGTTCGCGGAGCGCTTTCACCTCGCAGCGCGCGCGAACGGTTTGCTGATGCGGCCCATCGGCTCGACCGTCTACCTGATGCCGCCCTACGTGATCGGCGACGACGAGATCGATCGGCTGGTCAACGGCACGCTCGCCACGCTGCGAGCTGTAGCCGGGCCCACTCACGCAGAAGGAGCCCGCGATGCTGCGCTTGCTTGAACGCCTGCAGGACGAGATCACCGCGCTCGATGCGCAATCGCTGCGCCGCCGCCGGCAGATCGCCGAGACGGCTTGCGCGCCTGAGCAGCGTTTGACACTCGCGGGCGCGAGCGCGAGCGCGCCGCGCACCATGCTCGGCTTCAGCAGCAACGACTACCTCGGCCTCGCCGCGCATCCGGCGCTGGCGGCCGCGCTGGCCGAAGGCGCGGCGCGCTACGGCACGGGCAGCGGCGGGTCGCACCTGATCCAGGGTCACTCGCGCGCGCACGCCGAAATCGAGGAGCGGTTGGCCGACTGGATGGCGCCGTTCATTCCCGAGGCGCGAAGCCTTTTCTTCTGCACGGGCTACATGGCCAACCTCGCGGTGCTGTCGGCGCTGGGCGGCGCGGAGGCCGTGATCTTTTCGGAATCGCTCAACCACGCTTCGCTGATCGACGGCGCGCGGCTGGCCAAGGCGCGCGTCGAGCGCTATCCGCATTGCGACGTGGCGGCGCTCGATGCGCAGCTCGCGGCGTGCGATGCGCCGGTGAAGCTCATCGTGAGCGACGCGGTCTTCAGCATGGACGGCAACATCGCGCCCGTTGCCGAATTGCTCGCGCTGGCGGAACGCCACGACGCGTGGCTGGTGCTGGACGACGCGCATGGCTTCGGCGTGCTCGGAGCCACCGGCCGGGGCGTGCTGCAGGCCATGGCGCTGCGCTCGGAGCGGCTGGTGCTCGTCGGCACGCTGGGCAAGGCGGCGGGTGTGTCGGGCGCGTTCGTGGCGGCGCATCGCACCGTGGTCGATTACCTCGTGCAGCGGGCGCGGCCGTACATCTTCACCACGGCCGCGCCGCCGGCCATTGCGCATGCGCTGCTCGCGAGCCTTGCGCTGATCGAAGGCGAGGAGGGCGATGCGCGCCGTGCGCAGCTGAAGGCGCGCATCGCCCAACTGCGCCGGGGCCTGCAAGCGATCCTCCCGCGCGATGGCAGCGCCTGGCTGCCCGATTCGCCTACCGCGATCCAACCGCTGATCCTCGGCGACAACGCGCGCGCGATGCGGACGATGGCGCAGCTCGATGCCCACGGCCTTCGCGTCGGAGCGATCCGCCCACCGACCGTGCCGGCCGGCACCGCGCGCCTGCGGATCGCGCTGTCGGCCAGTCACAGCGAGGCCGATGTGGCCCGTCTGGTCGATGCCCTCGGCGAGGCCTTGGCGCAGCCGTGGAAGGAGGCCGCATGACGCAGCGCCGCTGGTTCGTCACGGGCACCGACACGGGGGTGGGCAAGACACTGGTCAGTAGCGCGATGCTGAGCCTGCTGGCCGCATCGGGCCTGCGCGCAGTCGGCATGAAGCCGGTGGCCGCAGGCCTGGAACGGGTCGATGGCGCGTGGCAGAACGAAGACGTCGAGCAACTGCACGCGGCCGGCAACGTCGATGCGCCGCTGGCCTTGCGCTGCCCCTACCTGCTGCGCGCGCCGATGTCTCCGCACCTCGCGGCGCGGGAAGAAGGCGTGCGCATCGAACTGCCGCCGTTGTTGTCGGCCTTCGCTGCCCTGTCGCAGCGTGCGGACGCGGTGGTCGTCGAAGGCGTGGGCGGTTTCTGCGTGCCCTTCGGCGACGACCTCGGCAGCGCCGACCTCGCGGTGGCGCTCGATCTGCCGATGATCCTCGTGGTCGGCCTGCGACTCGGCTGCCTGAGCCATGCGCTGTTGACCGCCGAGGCCATTCGCGAGCGTGGCCTCGTGCTCGCGGGTTGGGTCGCGAGCGTCATCGAGCCGCAGATGCTGTCGCCCGAAGCCAACCTGCAGACACTGCGCGACAGGCTCGGTGCGCCCTTGCTCGGCGTGGTGCCGCACCTGGCCGCGCCCGATGCGGCCGGCGCCGCGCGGCATCTCGATCTGCGTGCGCTTCGCGCAACCGCGGGCCACGCGGCACGGCGCTCGGCTGCATTGGCTCTCGCCTGAACCGATCAAGCCAAGTGCTTGTCGCGGTTTGCGCGCTGCCGCTCCAGCATCCACCCCGGGTACTCGGCCGGCAGCGCGCTCGCCTTGTCGAGCGTGGCTAGTTCGTCGGCTGAGAGCTCGATGGCCGTCGCCGCGATGTTGTCGTCCAGCTGATCGACGCGCTTGGCGCCGACGATCACGCTGGTGACGACCGGCTGGTGCAGCAGCCACGCCAGCGCGATCTGCGCGACCGACACCTTGCGGGCCTCGGCCAGCACGCGCATCGCGTCGATGCAGTCGTAGGCGCGTTCGCGGTTCACCGGCGGGAAGTCGAAGGTGGCGCGGCGGGTGCCCTTTTCGGTTTCGGTGTGGCGGTCGACCTTGCCGCTCAGAAGGCCGCCGGCCAGCGGGCTCCAGACCATGAGGCCCACGTTTTCGCTGCGCAGCATCGGCACCAGCTCGCGCTCCAGGTCGCGCCCGGCGATCGTGTAGTAGGCCTGCAGCGATTCGAAGCGCGCGAGCCGGTCGCGCTCGGCGATGCCCAGCGCCTTGGCGATCTGCCAGGCCGCCCAGTTCGACACGCCCACATAGCGCACATGGCCCTGCTGCACGAGGTTGTCGAGCGCGTGCACGGTTTCCTCGATGGGCGTGAGCGGGTCGAATCCGTGGATCTGGTACAGGTCGATGTGGTCGAGCTGCAGGCGCTTGAGGCTGGCCTTGACGCCGTCCATGATGTGATAGCGCGAGGCGCCGCCCGCGTTCGGGCCCTTGCTGCCGGTTTCGCCGAGCACCTTGGTGGCGACCACCACGCTGTCGCGCGGGATCTTGAGGTTCTTGAGCGCCTGGCCGGTGATGATTTCCGACTGACCTTCGGAGTACACGTCGGCGGTGTCGATGAAGTTGATGCCGGCGTCGATGGCCCGGCCGACGAGGCCCTCGGCCTCGCTCTGCTGGAGGTCGCCGATATGGGTCCAGATGCCCGAGCCGCCGCCGAAGGTCATCGTGCCGAGGCAGAGTTCGGAAACCAGGAGGCCGGTGCGGCCGAATTTGCGGTACTGCATGAAGTAGGTCCTTTGCGTTCGTTGGAGAGGCGTCGGCCAAAAGTATCCGCCCGCGGCCTCGGGCGCGGCGAGCGCGTTTCTGCAAAGTCTTTGCCTATTTCTCCAGACCTCGTTCCAGACCCGTGCAGATCCTTGGGAGCGGCGCTAAGCTGCAAACCACCCGATCCTCCACGGTGCGCGCCGCCGTGATCCCCACCGCCATCCCCCCGCGAGAGGCCCTCTACATGTCCGACGAAACACCCGAAATCGCTGCAGCCCTTGCCCAGCCGATGCCGCTGGAGCCCGAACTCGACGAAGCCAGGAAGGAACTGGTGGCGCTCATCAACCGCATCACCGGCGGGCGCGACGGCACGGTGGAAACACCGGTGGCTGGCCTGCAGGTGTTCTGCATCAGCAAACCCGACGGCCCCAAGCACGGCTTTGCCACTCCGGCGCTCGGGCTCATTGCGCAGGGCTCCAAGCGGATCATCGTGGGCGACGACATCTATGTGTACGACCCGATGCACTACCTCGTGACCTCGGTCGATCTGCCCGTGTGCGGCCAGGTGCGCCTGACGAGCGACAACGAGCCCTACCTCGGCGTGCGGCTCGAACTGGCGCTCGACGAGATCGGCGAACTCATCGGCGACGAGAAGCTGCCCGCCAAGGCCAACGTGCCGGCTTCCCGCGGCATGTACGTGAACCGCATCGCGATGCCGGTGCTGGAGCCGGTGCTGCGCTTGCTGCGGCTGGTCGAGAACCCGGAAGACGTGCCGATCATGGCGCCGCTCATCAAGCGCGAGATCATGTATCGGCTGCTGGTGAACGGCGAGGGCGCGCGCCTGCGCCAGATCGCGCTGCAGGACAGCCACACCCAGCGCATCGCCAAGGCCATCAGCGCGCTGCGCATCAACTATGCGCAGTCGTTGCGGGTGGAAGACATGGCGCGCGCGGTACACATGAGCGTGTCGTCGTTCCATCACCACTTCAAGGCCGTGACCGCGATGAGCCCGTTGCAGTACCAGAAGCAGCTTCGCCTGCAGGAGGCGCGCCGCCAGATGCTGATGACCGGCACCGACGTGGCGAGCGCGGCGCACAGCGTGGGCTACGAAAGTCCCTCGCAGTTCGCGCGCGAATACGGCCGCATGTTCGGTGCGCCGCCGCTGCGCGACAAGCAACGCTGGCTCTCCGAGGCCGGCAACGATGCGATGGGGGCGGCTTCGATGGAAGCGGCCTGAACAGCAGCCCGGACAAGCAAGCCGCATGGCCGAATCGAAAGTCGCGATCTACGGCGCCATCGGCGCCAATGTCGCGATCGCCATCACCAAGTTCGTCGTGGCGGGCATCACCGGCAGCTCGGCAATGCTGTCGGAGGGCATCCACTCGGCGGTCGACACCTTCAACGGCGTGCTGCTGCTGGTGGGCCTCAAGCTCAGCAAGCGGCCCGCGACGCCGGAGCATCCGTTCGGCCACGGCAAGGAGCTCTATTTCTGGAGCCTGATCGTGGGGGTGCTGATCTTCGGGCTGGGCGGCGGCGTGTCGTTCTACGAGGGCATCCAGCACATCCGCGCGCCGGAGCCGATGCGCGATCCGACCTGGAACTACGTCGTGCTCGCGGCCGCTTTCGTGTTCGAGGGCACGAGTTTTCTGATTGCGCTCAAGCAGTTCCGCGCGCAGGCCAAGGGCACGCCGTTCTGGCAGGCGCTGGACCGCAGCAAGGACCCGACCACCTATACCGTGTTGGCGGAGGATTCTGCCGCGCTGGTGGGGCTGCTGGTGGCGGCGCTCGGCATCTACCTCGGCCACGCGCTGGACATGCCGGTGCTCGACGGCGTGGCCTCGGTGGTCATCGGCGTGCTGCTGGCCGGTGTGGCCGTGCTGCTCATCGCGCAGGCGCGGGGGCTCCTGATCGGCGAAGGCATCCGGCCCGAGACGGCGCGCGCCATCCGCGCCATCGCGATGGAGCAGCCCAGTGTCGAAGACGTGGGGCATGTGCTGTCTATGTACATCGGCGCCGACGAGGCGCTGGTGATCGTCGATGTGAACTTCAAGGACGACATTTCCACGGGCGAGGCGGGCGATGCCATCGCGGCCATCGAGACCGAGGTGCGCGCGCGTTTCCCGACGATCAAGCGCATCTTCATCGAGGCGACCGAGGCGCCGCAGGCCGGCGCGGCACCGGCGAAAGACGGAGGCGCCTTGTAGCACTTGCTGCAATTTCTTGCGTCGTCACGACCATGCAGGTTTCAAATTTTTTCGTTATTGTTTTGCCCGCTGCAGCACCCCGGCGCACAGGCGCCGGGAGAACCAAACAACACGGAGAGATGCATGCTTTGGGAAAAGAAGCTGGCGCAGTGGAGCGCCGCCGTTCGTGACCGCGCCAACCTGCCGGCGCGCCTCACGCTGTGGGACGGCCAGTCCTACGACTTCGGCAATTTCAGCGGACCGTCGGTCACGCTGCACGTCAAATTACCCGCCGCGTTGTCGCTGATGCTGCAGCCCACGCTCGACAACCTGGGCGAGGCCTATGTCAAGAGCAAGATCGACATCGAGGGCAAGCTCAGCGACGTGATCGACATCGCCTATGGCCTCGCAAAGACGTCGATCGACAAGCAGGGCGGGGCGCTGCAGAACATGGCGCGCTACTTCACGCACACCAGGTCGTCGGACAAAAAATCCATCGAGTACCACTACGACGTTTCCAACGCGTTCTACCAGCAGTGGCTCGATGCGAACATGGTCTATTCGTGCGCCTACTTCGAGAACGGCGATGAAGACCTCGCCACCGCGCAGCTCAAGAAGATCGACCACATCCTCACCAAGATCGACCTCGGGCCCGGCCAGACGCTGCTGGACATCGGCTGCGGCTGGGGTGCGCTGGTGATTCGCGCGGCGCAGAAGTTCGGCGCGCGCTGCGTGGGCGTGACGCTCTCGCAGAACCAGTTCGACCTGGCCACCGAACGCGTGAAGGCCGCGGGCCTCGAAGACCGCATCGAGATCCGCCTGCAGGACTACCGCGATGTGACCGGCCAGTTCGACCGCATCACCAGCGTCGGCATGTTCGAACACGTGGGCCGCAAGAACCTGCCCGCGTACTTCAAGCGCGTGCGCGAGCTGCTGGCCGACGACGGCGTGGTGATGAACCACGGCATCACCTCGTCCGACCCCGAGGGCGGTGGCGTCTCTTACGGCGGCGGCGATTTCATCGACCGCTACGTCTTCCCCAACGGCGAACTGCCGCACATCGGCCTCGCGCTGCAGGCCATGCAGCAGGGCGGGCTCGAAGCCTTCGACGTCGAGAACCTGCGCCGCCACTACGCACAGACGCTGCGCTGCTGGAGCGACAGCTACGAAGCCAACAGCGACAAGCTGCGCACGATGGTCGATGAGGAGAAATTCCGCATCTGGCGCGTGTACCTCGCCGGTTGCGCGTATGCCTTCGAAAACGACGACGTGGCGATCTACCAGATCGTGGGGCGCAAGGCGGGGCGCGCGGCGAAGACGCTGCCGTGGTCGCGCCGCTATATCTACGACGGGATCTCGGCGCTGAACGCGGGCTGATGTTTTCGGTGCGGTCGGATCGACATGGCGGCAAAGCGATATCGCAAGGCCGCACGAGCGCGTGAACCAGACAACGGAAGGCCAGCGCCAGCACGGATTCGCACGGCCCGATAGCATCACGGGCTCGCGGCCTCACACCACCTCGGCGCTCACCGGACACCCCGTTCGGGGCAGCCTCCCCGGCCCGCGAAGAACCCCATGAGCGTCAGCACCAAAACAACAAACCGCCCCCTGGTCATCGCATCGATCATGGCTTCCATGGCCATGGTCGCCATCGAAGCCACCATCGTCTCCACCGTCATGCCGCAGATCGCCTCCGAGCTCGGCGGGCTGCATCTCTACAGCTGGGTCTTCGCCTCGTTCCTGCTCGCGCAGACCGCAATGACCGTGGTGTTCGGCAAGCTCTCCGACCTGTATGGGCGCAAGCCCATCATGTTCGTGGGCATCGCGATCTTCGTCATCGGCTCGGTGCTCGCGGGCTTCTCGTGGTCGATGCCGGCCATGATCTGCTTCCGGCTCATCCAGGGCATCGGCGCGGGCGCGATCCAGCCGGTGTCGCTCACCATCGTCGGCGACCTGTACCCGGTGCGCGAACGCGGCAAGGTGCAGGGTTACCTCGCGAGCGTGTGGGCGGTGTCGGCGGTCGTCGGGCCGATGATCGGCGCGCTCATCGTGCAGAAGCTCTCATGGGCCTGGATCTTCTGGGTCAACGTGCCCATCGGCCTGGCCGCGGCGGCGGGCTTCTGGTTTTTCCTGCACGAGGCGCCGACGGTGCGCCGCTCGTCCATCGACATGGTGGGGGCAGTGCTGTTCACCGTCGGCATCGCCTCGCTGATGATCGCGCTGACCGAGTTCGGCGTCGGCAACTCGGGCGTCGCGCTCGCGTGGGCCGGGCTGTTCGTGGTCACGCTCGCGCTCTTCATCGCGCAGGAGCGCCGTGCGGCCGACCCGATGGTGTCGCTCAAGCTCTGGGGCGCACGGATGATCGCCACCGTCAACGGCGCGGCGATGCTGGCCGGCATGGTGCTGATCGGCATCACGACCTTCTTGCCGATGTACGTGCAGGTGGTGCTGGAGCGCTCGTCGGTCACGGCCGGACTCACGCTCACGATGGTGATGCTGGGTTGGCCCATCGGCGCGACGCTGACCTCGCGCACCTTTCACCGCATCGGGCTGTGGCGCATGGTGGTCGTGGGTGCGGCGCTGATTCCGGTCGGCACGTCGACCTTCGCATTGCTCGGTGCCGGTAGTTCACCGGTGCTGCCGGCCATCGGCTCGTTCATCATCGGCCTGGGCATGGGGGTGATGAGCCTGAGCTCGCTGATCCTGATTCAGGAAGGCGTGGAACTCTCGCAGCGCGGCATCGCCACGGCTTCGAACGTGTTCTCGCGCAACCTCGGGAGCGCGCTGGGTGCGGCGTTCTTCGGCGCAGTCTTCAACTTCGGGCTGACGCGCGGCGACGGCAGCATGATGTTCACGGACGACGAATTGCGGCTGCTGCTGCAGGGCGTGCACGGCTCGGTGGCGGGGGATGCGGGTATTCGGCTGGCGCTGGGCAGCTCGCTGCACCTCACGTTTCTGATGATGCTGGTGGTGAGTCTTGGGGTGGTGGCGCTGGCTTTGTGGCTGCCGAAGGAAGGGCTGGAGACGCAGGCGGTGAAGGACGGCAAGGCTGTGCAGAAGTAGCTTGACTGTTTGGAGTGGGTGGGTGAGTGCACAGGACATCGGGTACTCCCGTCCGCGAATGTCCCCCGGCTTCGCTGGGTTTCTCGCTCCAGCACGTCTGCGACGACTCGTTTCAAGAGGCGGACATTGTCATCACCGACAGTTGGCCCAGCGGCGGAGAAGCGGCTTGCAGGCCACTGACGGAAGATGATCTGGACCGCATGGGACATCCTGTGCTGCTGCCGACACCGCCGTTTTCAGTGGGGGGCGAACTGGCATTCGATCCGGTGCTTTACGCGCGTTTTGCCGGCTATGAACAGAAGATGCTTCTCTTGCCAGTTCAGAAGGCGATCCTGCGGTATCTGCTGGGCGCCTGAGTTCGGCGCTTGACGTTTCGAGCGGGCTGGCCGGATCTTCTGCCGAGGGAGGTGTCCTGTTTAATGGACATTTCTCCATGTATTCCATAAAATGTGGCGTATGAAGGACAAAATCAGACTGCCCATCGAGCTTGGCCAAGCCATCCAGCGTGCGCGAAAAGAGGGCCGCCTGAAGGCGACCGACATCGCCGCGCGCTCGGGCCGCGCGCGCAATGTTCTCTATCGACTGGAGCGAGGGGAAGACATCACCGTCGCTTCGCTGTTCGACATCCTGCGCGCCATGGATCTCACGATTGGCCTGGAGCGCCTGGGCATGCCGACGCTGGAGGAAGTCACGGAACGCTTCGGACAGGATGACGACGATGCTTCCTGAAAAGATCAGGCAGCTCGATGTCGAGATCGCCGGCGCGCCGGCCGGCCAGTTGCTCAAGCATTCGGTCTACGAGTTCCGCTATCTCGACGGCAGTGCGGAGCAGCCCTCGGTCGCATTGCTGATGCCGCCGACCCGTCCGACCTACCAGGACGGTGACCTCTTCGCCGTGATGGACCAGAACCTGCCCGAGGGCGACCTGTACCTGCGTCTGCGGGCGATGTTTCCCAAGCAGCAGCTCACCCAGATGCATCTGCTCGCCGTGGTGGGATCCAACGGCATCGGGCGCCTGGGCTTCCGGCTGGCGGGCGCAGAGGCGCTTGCGGCGCCTCGGATCATCGACCGCAAGGCCTTGCTCGCCACCCGCTATACGCCCGAGGTGTTCGACGAACTGGTGCGCGCGTACATGAGCACCGGCGCGGGCATCGCCGGCATGCAGCCGAAGATCATGGTGCCGGACCGGGTGAGCGTTCCGGTGCCCACGATCATCGTGAAGGCGGGCGCGCCTTCCTATCCGGGCCTGTCGGCCAACGAGTTCATGTGCCTGACGGCCGCCGGCCACGCCGGCATCGCGACGCCCACATTCGACCTCTCGGACGACGGGCAACTGCTGCTGGTCGACCGGTTCGACATTGCGGCGGACGGGTCCCGGATCGGCTTCGAAGACATCGCGGCGCTGATGAACCTTCGGGTGCGCGACATTCAGTCCGACCGGAAGTACCACGGGAGCTACCAGCGCATCGCCGAGCTGATGCAGTACCTCCAGCTGCCCAGCGAGAACCTGGAGCGTTTCTTCGAGCAAGTGGCGTTCAGCATCATGGTGCGCAACGGCGACGGCCACCTCAAGAACTACGGGCTTCTCTACACCTCGACTGCCGATTGCCGCTTGGCGCCGATGTTCGACGTGGTGACGACAGCGCTCTACCGGTACACGCGCTACGAAGGCGGCCCCGAACTCGAAGACCGCACGCTGGCGCTCAAGCTCTTCGCGGGCAAGGGCCACACGAAGGCCTACCCGACGACCGAGGAGTTGCTGTTGTTCGGCAGCAAGGTCTGCGGGGTCGCCAAGCCTGAACTCGTTCTCGCGCGAATCGCGGAGGGGATGCACAAGACGCTGGGCTTGGCGGCTGGTGACCCGCGAATCCCGAAGGACCTGCTGGAGAGGATGCGTGACATATGGATCGATGGGATGACCTACGCCACCGCGGCGAGGTAGATCCCCCGAGACATCGAACGCCGTCAGCTAGGAATGGCAGACAAACCCATCCTTGAGTAACGTGATCTCGAACTGCAGGTTGCCGGCACGCGCGTCTCTCGCCCTGGCCAGCGTCCCATCCGAACGCCATTGGCGCAAGGCCGCGGCGAGATAGTCGCGCGAGGCCGTGTCGCCATCGGCCAGCCGGATCGCGGCATCCGATGGCAGACGCACGTCGCTCGCCAGCGGCTTGTAGAAGCGCCATTCCTCGTTCTGCATGAGCCGCTCCAGCACCTCGCCGTCCTCGGCGAGCGCGGCGCATTCGCCGGCCATGAAGGCCGAGGCCGCATGCACCGACGACGGATAGCTGCGCGGCTCGGCACCGAAGCGTTGCGACACCGCACTCGCATAGCCCGAGCCTTCGCCGACGCAGACCGAGGCGCCGCGCAGTGCGGCTTCGTCCTGCACCTTGCCGCGTCGCAGCGCGACCACGAGGCCGCGGCCGGTGTCGTAGCTGCCGGGTGCCGCGGTGATGTCTTGCGCGTTGGGTGATGCAGGCACGCCGGCGACCAGCAGGTCGATGCGGCCTTCGCGCAGTGCGGTTTCCTGCGTAGCGGAATCGAGGCCGACCAGTTCCAGGGGGATGCCGAGCGATGCCGCCAACTGCCGTGCGAGCGTGGCGTCGAAGCCATCGGGTTCGGGTGGCGTCGGCGCCTCGGCGGGGGCAGGGCGCGGATAGCGACGAACGCCGACGACGAGCTTGCCGCGTTCGATGGCGCGGGCGAGCACCGGACCTTTCGGCAGGCTCGACAGCGAAGGCGTCGCGAAGGCCCAGGCACCGCCGATGCCCGCGAGCGCCAAGGCTGCGGCGAGTGCGGCGCCCGCCAGCACAAGCCTGCGATCAGTCATCGAGGCTCAACCCTTTGCGCCAGCGCAGCAGCCGCCGCTCCAGCAAGGCAAGCAGGTAGTTCAGCAGCAATCCCAGCACGGCCAAGAGCAGGATGCCGGCGTACATCGTCGGAATCTGGAAGGTCTCCTGCGAATTGAGCGTGAGAAAGCCCAGGCCCGAATGCGCGCCGATCATTTCGGCCGCGACCAGCGCAGTGATGCTGTACGCGCCGGCCAGCCGCACGCCGGTGAAGATCGACGGCAGCGAAGCGGGCAGCACCACCTTGAAGAAGATGAATCGCTGCGAGGCGCCCATCGACAGTGCCGAGTTGACGAGCAGGCGGTCGACCTGTTTCACGCCGCTCACGGTGCTCAGCAGCACCGGCCAGAACGAGGCCCAGAAGATGATCGCCACCTTCGAGAGCTCGCCGATGCCCAGGAACAGGATGAACACCGGGAACAGCGCGAAGGCCGAGGTCTGGCGAAAGAGCTGCAGCACCGGATCGACGATGGTGGCCAGCCGCTTCGAGCTGCCGATGAGCAAGCCAAGCACCACGCCGAAAAAGCTCGCGAGCAGCAGGCCCCACAGCGAGCGCTGCAGGCTCGCGGCCAGGTGCTTCCAGAGCTGGCCGGTGTCAACGAGTTGGACGATGCTCGCGACGACGGCCGAGGGCGGGCTCAGGTAAGCGTCGCTCACGATGCCCAGGCGTGGGAGTGATTCCCACAAGGCCAGGAAGATGACGATGCCGATACCACGTTCGGCCACGCGGGCGAATCCGCGCGCGAACCTGAAGAGGCGGCTGGGTGGGTGGACTGCGGGCGCATCGAGTACGGCGCTCATCGTTCCACCTCCGCCTTTGGTTGTTGCTCCCTCCCCCTCTGGGGGAGGGCTGAGGTGGGGGCAAGCGGCGTATGAATCCCCAGCGGATCTTCAGAGGCCGCATGCCCCCATCCCAGCCTTCCCCCAGAGGGGGAAGGAGCAAAAACGAGCGCGCTCATGACACAACCCCTTCAAGCGACCGCGGCCGCAGGCCCACCTGCACTTCGTCCTTCAGCACCTCCCACGCACGCTGGCGCAGTGCAGCGAACTCGGTCGAGTGGCGAACTTCCGCCGAGCGCGGGCGCGCGAGCGGAATATCGATGATGTCTTTGATGCGCCCGGGCCGCTGCGTCATCACCGCCACCCGGTCTGACAGATACACCGCTTCCTCGAGGCTGTGCGTGATGAAGACGATGGTCTTGCGGTACTGCTCCCAGATGCGCAGCAGCTCGCCCTGCAGGATCTCGCGCGTCTGCGCATCGAGTGCGGCGAAGGGTTCGTCCATCAGCAGCACGTCGGGCTTGTAGGCGAGCGAGCGCGCGATGGCCACGCGCTGCTTCATGCCGCCGGAGATCTCGTGCGGATAGCGGTCGGCAAAGCCGTGCAGTCCGACCAGTTCGAGGTATTCGTGCGCGGTGCGGCGGCGCTCGGACTTGCCGATGCCGCGAATCTCCAGCCCGACCGCGATGTTGTCGAGCACCGAGAGCCACGGAAAGAGTGCGTAGCCCTGGAACACCACGCCCTGGTTGCGGTTGATGCCCGCAAGCGGCTGGCCGTTGATGGCGATGCGCCCGCCGGTGCGCTCGGTCAGCCCCGCGAGGATGCCAAGGAAGGTCGACTTGCCGCAGCCCGAGGGACCGAGCACCGAGAGGAATTCGCCTTCGCGCACGTCGAGGTCGAAGCCTTCGAGCACACGCACACGCTCGCTCGCACCGCGTGCGGCGTAGTCCATCCGCACGTCGCGGGCCGAGATCTTGAGGCTCATGGCGCGCGGCTCAGGACTTCGCGGCTTGCTGCGCGAAGGGATTGAATTCGTTGGTGTAGATGTCCTTCACCGCCACCTTGCCCGCGGCGAGCTTGCCTTCGGACTGCAGGATGTCGATGTAGTACTGGATCGGCGGCTCGGTCACCACCAGGTCGTCGACATAGGCGTAGCGGTCGACGTTCTTCAGGTCCATGTTGATCCGCTTGGCCACAAGCTTGCGCGCCTCCTCGGTGTTGGCGTTGACCCAGTTGCCGGCCTTGGCCAGCGCCACCACCACGTCGCGCACCGCCTCGGGGTGCTGGCGGATGAACTGGCCGTGCGCGCTGTAGGGTGCCATGCCGCCGAGGCCGCCGTCCAGGTCAAAATCGCTCCACAGGCGCACCAGCGACTCGGCGTTGTCGGCGCGGCCCGAGAAGGGCGCGTGAATGATCGCGAGGTCGGTGTTGCCCGTCACCAGCGTCTGCTCGGCCTGCTCGTCGGGAATGACGACGAAGTTGATCTTGTTCACGTCCACGTCGTGCTGGCGCAGGTACTTCTTGGTCACGAACTCGGCGCAGGCGCCGAAGCTGTTGAAGCCGATGGTCTTGCCTTCGAGGTCTTTCGGATTGCGGATGCCCGAGTCCTTGCGGACGAAGTACTTCATGTGCGGCGCCTCCTGCAGCGTCTTGCCGCCCGCGGCTACCACCCTGAGGTCCGCGCCCGACGCAATGGCCGAGATCACCAGCGGCACCATGCGGCTGCCGAAGTCGATCTCGCCCGTGCCCACGAGCGGAATGATCTGCGGTGCGGCGATCTTGCCGACGTACTCGGGGCGGGTGTTGGTGCCCTCGAAGTAGCCGAGCTCGTCGGCCAGGTAGATGAGGTCGAAGGACGGGTTGTTGGGGTACTTGAAGGCGACCTTGTCGCCTGTCTTCTTCACCACGGCCGGGCCATTGGCGGCCGCGGCCTTGCTGCTGTCTTCGCGCGAGCAACCCGCGAGCGCCAGGCCACCAATGGCGGTTAGCGATGCAAGGGTCTTGAGCGCCACGCGCCGGGAAGGAATGGAAGAGGGCGTCTCGGCGGGCATGTCGGCGCGCTCCGGCACGGGAGCGGTGGGGCTGGTGGGAAAGCGACGATCCTAGAAAGCCCTGCCTGCGTCACCAACGAAGAAAACCGCGTATGCATATGCGCAAACGCGCGGGCATCATGTCGATCCCTTTCCACTTTCCATCGCACTTCATGACCTACCTTGCCGCCCCCGAGCGCTACGACGCCATTCCCTACCGACGCGTCGGGCGCAGCGGGCTCGTGCTGCCCGCCATCTCGCTCGGCCTGTGGCACAACTTCGGCGACAGCACGCCCATCGACGTGCAGCGCAAGCTGTTGCGCACGGCCTTCGACCTGGGCATCAACCACTTCGACCTCGCGAACAACTACGGCCCGCCGTACGGCAGCGCTGAGACCAATTTCGGGCGCCTGCTGCGGGAAGATTTCAAGGCCTACCGCGACGAACTCATCATCTCCAGCAAGGCCGGCTGGGACATGTGGCCCGGCCCCTACGGCCAGGGCGGGGGCTCCCGCAAATACGTGCTCGCGAGCCTCGACCAGAGCCTGCAGCGGCTGGGCCTCGACTACGTCGACATCTTCTATTCGCACCGCTTCGATCCGCACACGCCGCTGGAGGAAACCGCCTCCGCGCTGGCGCAGGCCGTGCAGCAGGGCAAGGCGCTCTACATCGGCATCTCGTCGTACTCCGCCGGCAAGACGCGCGAGATCGCAGCACTGCTGCGCGAATGGAAGGTGCCGCTGCTCATCCACCAGCCGGCCTACAACCTGTTCAACCGCTGGATCGAGAAAGACCTGCTCGATGCCACCGACGAACTCGGCGCGGGCGTGATCGCCTTCACGCCGCTCGCGCAGGGGCTGCTCACCGACAAGTACCTCAAGGGCATTCCGGCCGATGCGCGCATCAACCGGCCCGGCGGCGGCTCGCTCAAGCAGGAGCACCTGTCCCATGACAACGTGGAACGCGCACGCGCGCTCAACGAGATCGCCAGGCGCCGCGGTCAGAGCCTCGCGCAGCTCGCGCTGACCTGGACGCTGCGCGATCCGCGCGTGAGTTCTGCGCTGATCGGCGCGAGCCGGCCCGAGCAGATCGTCGACAACGTCGCCGCCTTGAGCCATGCGCCGCTGAGCGCCGAAGAGCTCGCCGAGATCGACAAGTACGCCGTGGAAGGCGGCGTGAACCTCTGGGAAAAGCCGTCTACCGACTTCGCGTGACGACAGCCTTCGCTGCCGCGTTTACTCCAGCGTGAACCCGATCTTCACCGTCACCTGCCAATGCGCGACCTTGCCGTCCACCACATGGCCGCGAGTCTCGGTGACGGTGAACCACTGGATGTTGCGCACCGTCTCGTGCGCCTTGGCGATCGCGGTCTGCACCGCGTCCTCGATGCCGACGGGCGACGAGCCGGTCAGCTCGAGGGACTTGTAGACGTGGTTCGACATATGCGTGCTCCTTGTGAATGGGTGTGGAGCCATCGTAGTCATGGCACGTGGTCGCGGGTGGAATTTTCTGCATCAGGTAACTCGCAATCCTTCTTTGAGAATGCGAAGTGCCTGCGCAGAATCACCCCCAGCGTTCACCCGGAAGTTGTTCATGCCACAGCGCAGTCTTTATGTTTCCCCGGCGGCCCAGGCCCGTCACGTTCTCGCGCTGACCACGGCAGCGTGGCGCATCGCGCCGTCTTCGCCGCACGAGGTGGCGCGGCGTGCGCCGCACGGCTATGTGCCGATTCGCGCCATGCGGCGCTTCCACGCGGTAGCGGCCCTCGCCCTGCTGCCGCACTCATGGTGAGATGCTGATCGTTCTTTCCGGCTTGCCCGGCTCGGGCAAGACCACGGTCGCGCGCGAACTCGTGGCGCGGCTTTCGGCCGTCTATCTGCGCATCGATGCCATCGAGCAGGCGCTCGTGTCGGCGAAGGTGCTGGCGGGGGAGGTCGGCCCTGCGGGCTACGAGGTTGCCTATGCGCTGGCGCGCTCGAATCTTGCGCTCGGCCTCGCGGTGGTGGCCGATTGCGTCAACCCGCTGCCGGTCACGCGCGAAGCGTGGCGCGCGGTCGCGGCGAATACGTCGTCGCGTGTGCTGGAGGTCGAGATCGTTTGCTCGGATATCGCGGAGCACCGCCAGCGTGTGGAGCTTCGCGCGCCAGACATTCCCGGCCATGCGCTGCCCGATTGGTCGTCGGTGCTGCGGCACGACTACGCGCCGTGGACCACGGATCGCCTCGTCATCGACACAGCCGCCGTCAGCGCGAGTGATGCGGCGCAGCGCATCGTGATCGCCGCGCGCCCCTGAACACTCTGCAGATATCGATATAGGAAATCAGCGCAAACGGTGCGCGCGATGCCCAAGAGAATTCGCAGCAATTCTTTCAAGGGCGTCATTGCCGCACACCGTGTCCTATTCGCTCTCCCTGCTCGACAAGAGCCTGATCCCCGAAGGTGCCGACGCCGCCCAGGCGTTCCAGCACACCATCGCGCTGGCACAGAGCGCCGAGCGCTTGGGCTATCGCCGCTACTGGCTCGCGGAGCATCACGGCAATCGCGGCTATGCCGGCTCGGCGCCCGAGGTGCTGGCCTCGCACCTGCTCGCCAAGACCTCGCGCATCCGTATCGGCACGGGCGGCGTCATGCTCCAGCACTACAGCCCGTTCAAGGTCGCGGAGACTTTCCGGGTGCTCGCATCGCTGGCACCGGGGCGCGTTGACCTGGGCGTCGGCAAGGCGCCCGGCGGGCTGCCGCTGACCAGCAAGGCGCTGCAGTGGCTGCACGATCCGGTGAAGCAGAAGGAGGACTTCGCGATCCGCCTCGCCGAGCTCGACGCGTTCCTGCACGACGGCGTCGCTGCGGACCATGCGCTGGCCGGTGCGGTCGCCACGCCGAATCCGCCGCAGTTGCCGCAGCGCGTGCTGCTCGGCGGCACGCCTGAAAGCGCGCTTCTCGCGGCGCGCCTCGGCTGGGAGTTCGTCTACGCGGGTCACTTCAACGGCGACCCCGTGAACATCGGGCAATCCATCGAGGCCTACCGCTCGGCAACCGGCCGCGCGCCTTTGCTCGCGCTCTTCGCCTTCGCGGCCGAGACGCATGAGAAGGCCGCTGAACTCGTCGGCGCGCTGCGCAGCTTCAAGGTGCATCTGCCCAATGGCCAGAGCGTGAACCTTGGAAGCCTCGAAGCCGCGGCCGAGTTCGCGCGGCAGGCCGGCGTGACCGACTACCGCACCGAGGAGCGCCGCCCGCATGTGATCGCAGGCACCGCAGACGAGGTGCGCGATGAACTCGACGCACTGAGCGAGCGCTACGGCATCGAGGAGTTCGTCATCGACATCCCCGTCGCGGGCTTTGTCGAGCGCGCCACCGCCGTCGAACTGCTGGCGCAGGCGCGCGAACCCGCGCTGGTCTGAACTCTTTCGCCTTTCCCTTTCCACCTCTTGAAGAACGAGTCGCGATGAGCAACATCAAGTTCGGCGTCATGCTGCAAGGTGCCGGCAGCCACATGAATTCATGGAAACACCCGGGCGGTCCGGCCGATGCCAGCGTCAACCTCGACTTCTTCGTGCGCACCGCGAAGAAGGCCGAGGATGCCGGCATCGCCTTCGCCTTCGTGGCGGACGGGCTCTACATCAACGAGAAGTCGATTCCGCATTTTCTGAACCGCTTCGAGCCGATCTCGATCCTGTCGGCGCTCGCGACCGTCACTTCGAAAATCGGTTTGGCGGGCACCGTCTCCAGCTCGTACAGCGATCCGTTCACCGTGGCGCGTCAGTTCGCCTCGCTTGACCTGATCAGCGGCGGGCGCGCGGGCTGGAACGTGGTGACCACGCCGCTCGAGGGCAGCGCGAAGAACTACAGCCGCAGCCATCCCGAGCATGCGCTGCGCTACGAGATCGCCGACGAATACCTCGCCGTGACGCAAGGCCTGTGGGACAGCTGGGACGACGACGCCTTCACCCGCAACCGCGAGACCGGCCAGTTCTTCGAGCGAGAGAAGCTGCACGCGCTGGACCACAAGGGCCGCTTCTTCCAGGTGGCGGGGCCGTTGAACATCCAGCGTTCGCCGCAAGGGCAGCCGGTGATCTTCCAGGCCGGCTCGTCGGATGCGGGCGTGGGCCTCGCAGGCAAGTATGCGGATGCGGTGTTCACCCATTCGCCCTCGATCGAGGAAACGCGCGCCTTCCTCAAGCAGGTGAAGGCCAGCGCGGTGGCGCAGGGCCGGCAGGCCGACGATGTGAAGATCTTTCCCGGCATCGGCCCGGTGGTCGCGGCCACCGAGGAGGAGGCCGAGGCCAAGTACCGCGCCATCCGCGAACTGCTCACCATCGAGGAGGCGCTGGCCTATCTGGGCCGCTTCTTCGATCACCACGACTTCAGTCAGTATCCGCTGGACGAGGCCTTCCCGGAACTGGGTGACATCGGCCGCAACAGCTTCCGCTCGACCACCGACCGCATCAAGGCCAAGGCGAAGGCCGGCGGCCAGACCTTGCGCGAGGTGGCACTCGAAGTCGCGACGCCGCGCACGCAGTTCGTGGGCACGGGCGAGCGCATTGCGGACGAAATCATCCGCTGGGTGGATGAAGGCGCGGCCGACGGCTTCATCCTCGGCTTCCCGGTGCTGGGGCAGGGGCTGGACGACTTCATCGAGTTCGTGATTCCGGTGCTGATTGCGCGTGGCCGCTATCAGCGCGAGTTGCCGGGGCAGACCTTGCGCGATCACCTCGGGCTGCCGCGCAAGGCAAGCCGCTATGCAGCGGCAGACGCTACCGCCGCCACCCGAAAGGCCGCGTGATGAGCGAACAGTTCCTCTACACCACCCCCCTCGATCCGCGCGCCCAGCCGCTGGTCGAAGGCCTGACCTTCGAGTACGACAACCGCTACGGCGACGTGCTGCGCGAACCCGGCGCACCGCGCGAGATGGACCGCTATCCGCCCGAGGTGTTCGCACCGCCGCACGGCAACTTCGTGCTGCTGTTGCGCGACGGCATCGCCATCGGCGGCGGCGCATTCATGCGGCACGACGAGCGCACCGCCGAGCTCAAGCGCGTATGGACGCACACCGATCTGCGTCGGCAGGGCCTCGCGAGCAAGGTGCTGCTGGAGCTGGAGGCACAGGTGCGGCGCCAGGGCTACGAGCGCATCTACCTCACGACGGGCTTTCGCCAACCCGAGGCCGTGGGCCTGTACCGTGGCCACGGTTACACCGCGCTGTTCGAAGAGGTGGCGGACCCCGAGGTGCCGCGCAAGCTGCCGTTCGAGAAGCACCTTGTGGTGCCGCGTCACCATGGCCAGACCGCCGCGGTGCTGAGCGAGGCGGTGCAGCGATGAACACGACCACCCTCCTGGACGTCGGACCCGAGCAGCGAAGCCCGGCGCCGTCTCGCCCTGTGGCTCGGCCCGAGCCTCCGGCGCCGCCGCAGGCCGCGCCCGTGAAGGGCGACTACTCGCATTTCCGCGTGGTGCCCGCAAGGTACCCGGCGCGCACGGTGGGCACGGTGTTCGCAGTGGTGCTCATCGGCATCGTGCTGTATTCGGTGCTGACCAATCCGCGTTGGGGGTGGGGCGTCTTTGCCGAATGGTTCTTCGCCGAGCCCGTGCTCGCCGGGCTCGGCCGCACGCTGCTGCTGACGGCCTTGGGCGCGGTGTTCGGTTTCCTGCTCGGCACCGGGCTGGCACTCGCACGGGTCTCTCGCTCGCCGCTGCTGGCGCGGCTGTCGTGGGTGTTCACCTGGCTCTTTCGCTCGGTGCCGATCATCGTGCTGCTGTTGATCATCAACAACCTCGGCTACCTGTATGAGACGGTGGCGCTGGGCATCCCCGGCACTGACATCACCTTCTTCTCGTACCCAACGACGCAGTTGATCAGCCCCTTCGTCGCGGCGCTGCTGGGCCTCACGCTGAACCAGGCGGCCTTTGCCTCGGAGATCGTGCGCGGCGGCATCCTGTCGGTGGAGCAGGGGCAGCTCGAAGCGGCGGCGGCGCTGGGCCTTTCGCGCAAGCGCCAAGCCTTTCGCATCGTGCTGCCGCAGGCGATGCGGACGATTTTGCCGACGGCGTTCAACGACATCATCGGCCTCGCCAAGGGCACGTCGAATCTCTACATCCTCGCGCTGCCAGAGCTGTTCTACACGATCCAGATCATCTACCGGCGCAACCTGGATGTGATTCCGCTGCTGATGGTGGCGACGGTCTGGTACCTCGTGATCCTCACGGTGCTGTCGGTGGCGCAGCACTACATCGAGCGGCATTTCTCGCGCGGTGCGCTGCGCAATCCGCCGCGCTCGCGATTGGCCGGCGTGGCGCGCGGCCTGTGGCGGGCGAAGGCGCCGGTGGCCGCAGAACCAGTGGTGTCGGCACCGCCCGCACCGGCACTGGTGCCGCGCTGGACCGACCCGCTCACGCAAGGCGGCGAGGTCACGATCCACGGCGTCTCCAAGAGCTTCGGCGCGCTCAAGGTTCTCCACGATGTGACGCTCACCGTGCCGCAGGGCAGCGTGACCGTGATCCTCGGCCAGTCGGGCTCGGGCAAGTCGACGCTGCTGCGTTCCATCAACCACCTGGAGCGCGTGGACGACGGCTTCATCGCCATCGACGGCGAGCTCATCGGCTACCGGCGCGACGAAGACACGCTGTACGAGCTGCACGAGAAAGACATCCTCAAGCGCCGCGTCGACGTCGGCATGGTGTTCCAGAACTTCAACCTGTTCCCGCACCTCACGGTGCTGGAGAACATCGTCGAGGCACCCGTGTCGGTGCGTGGTCTCGCGCGAGCGGACGCCGAGGCATTGGCTTCGGAACTGCTGGTGCGCGTGGGCCTCGCCGACAAGACGCATGCCTATCCGCGCCAGCTCTCGGGCGGCCAGCAGCAACGCGTGGCGATTGCCCGCGCGCTCGCGCTCAAGCCCAAGGTGCTGCTGTTCGACGAGCCCACTTCCGCGCTCGACCCCGAGCTGGTGGGCGAGGTGCTGGCCGTCATCAAGGAGCTTGCGCGCTCGGGCACCACGCTGGTCATCGTGACGCACGAGATCGGCTTTGCCCGCGAGGTGGCCGACACCATCGTCTTCATGGAGCAGGGCCGCATTCTCGAAACCGGCACGCCCGACAAGGTGTTCAACGCGCCCTCGCATCCGCGCACGGCCGAGTTCCTGGCCAAGGTTCTCTGATTCTTTCTTTTTCCCCTGACCGAAGTCCTTTCCATGATCCATCGCAAGAACCTCCTTTCCGCGCTCCTGGGCGCTGCCATGCTGTTGCCTCTGGCGGCCTCGGCGCAGCGGGCTGCTGCCGCCGACGACCTGAGTCCGGAACAGGCCAGCCGTCCGCGTTCGCAGAAGGTGGAGGAGGCCGTCAAGCTCGCCAAGGATTTCAAGTTCGTGAAGGAGGGCGTGCTGGTCGTCGGCACCACCACGGGACGGCTGCCGCTGGCGGCCTACGCCACGGACACGAAGACGCCCGTGGGCAATGCACCTGACATCGCACAGCTCGTGGCCGACAGCCTGGGCCGCAAGCTCGAACTCGTCTCCACCGTCTGGGCCGACTGGCCGCTCGGCCTGCAGTCGGGCAAGTTCGACGTGGTGGTGTCCAACGTGACGGTGACCGAGGAGCGCAAGGAGAAGTTCGATTTCTCCACCTACCGCAACGACCAGTTGGGCATCTACGTGAAGTCCGACAGCAAGCTCGGCGCGATCAAGGAGCCGAAAGACATCGCAGGGCTCAAGCTCATCGTGTCGGCCAGCACGAACCAGGAGCAGATCCTCTTGCGCTGGAACAAGCAGAACATCGCTGCCGGGCTGAAGCCGGTGGAGATCCAGTACTACGACGACGATGTGGTGCAACGCCTCGCGCTCCAGTCGGGCCGCGCCGATGCCTACGTCGGCCCCAACGCCCTGGCGGCCTACGAGGCGCGCGACGGAAAGACGCGGCTTGCCGGCCTGGTCTCCGGCGGCTGGCCGCTGAATGCCGAGATCGCGGTCACCTCTCGCAAGGGCTCGGGCATCGCCGAGGCCATCACGGTGGCGTTGAACGCGCAGATCAAGAACGGCAACTACGCCAAGGCCTTGTCGCGCTGGAACCTGAGTTCCGAGGCGATCGAGGTGGCGCGCACCAATCCGCCCGGCCTGCCGAAGAACTGAGGCGCGCGGAATGTCTTTCAGAAGCAAAGCCGGCGCACTGGTCGCCTTCGGTCTGATCGCTCTGACGACGGCACATGCCGCCGACAAGTTCGACTTCAGCCCCGAACAGAAGGGTCGCCTGCACACGGGCAAGGACGCCGAAGCGGTCGCCGCGATTCCCCCGGGCTTCAAGTTCGTGAAGGAGGGCGTGCTGACCATCGCGATCGCACCCTTCGCGCCGCCCATCTCCACCTACGCCACCGACGCGAAAACCGTCGTCGGCTTCGACCCCGACTTCGCGCACCTCATTGCCGAGGCGCTGGGCCTGAAGCTCGAACTGCAGCCCGTCGCCTGGCCCGACTGGCCGCTGGGCCTCGCCTCGGGCAAGTACGACGCGGTGATCTCCAACGTGGGCGTGACCGAGCAGCGCAAGGAGAAGTTCGACTTCTCCACCTACCGGCTCGGCCTGCACGGCTTCTACGTGCGCACGGACAGCGCCATCAAGTCCATCAAGGAGCCGAAGGACGTGGCGGGCCTGAAGCTCACGACCGGCGCCGGCACGAACCAGGAGCGCATCCTGCTCGAATGGGACCGCCAGAACGTGGCCGCGGGCCTGAAGCCGATCGCGATCCAGTACTACGATGACGATGTGACGCGTTGGCTGGCGGTGACCACCAAGCGCGTCGATGCCAACTTCAACCCCAACGCGCCGCAGGCCTACGAGGCGGCGAAGAACGGGCAGCTTCGGCTGGTCGGCACGGTGAATGCGGGCTGGCCGCTGAAGTCCGACGTGGCGGTTGCCACGCGCAAGGGCAGTGGTCTCGCGACGGCGCTGAGTGTCGCGGCCAACAACCTGATCCGCAGCGGCACCTACGGCAAGGCGCTCGCGCGCTGGAGCCTTGCGGAAGAGGCGCTGCCCAAGTCCGAGATCAATCCCCCGGGCTTGCCCAAGTTCTGAAGAAGGAGGGCGGCACCGTGGCCATCCATCACATCGGTTTTCTGACGCCCGGCAACTACGCCGAGGCGAATCCGCTGGCCGGCCTCGAAGCGGCGCTGGCGCTCTTCGAGTTCGGCGAGCGGCGCGGCTTCGACAGCGCCTGGGTGCGGCAGCGGCACCTGGAACGCGGCGTGTCGTCGGCCACAACCATCCTCGCGGCGGCGACGCAGCGCACGCGCCGCATCGAGCTGGGCGCCGCGGTGATCCAGATGGGCTACGAAAACCCGTTCCGCCTCGCCGAAGACCTGGCCACCGTCGACGTGCTCTCGCGCGGCCGGCTGCAGGTGGGCCTGAGCGCGGGCGTGCCGCCGCACGGCGCACTTTTGGGCAGCCGCTTCTACGACGCGGCGCCGAACACCATCGACTTCACGCACAAGCGCGTGGCACGCCTCAGGGCCAACCTCGAAGACGTGCTGCTCGGCGACGAGGACACCTTTGTCGAGTCGGCCGGCGGGCGCGTGCGTCCGCGTGTGCAGCCCTATGCGCCGGGCCTGATCGACCGGCTCTGGTATGGCGGCGGTTCGCTGCGCTCGGCCGAATGGGCGGGGCGCAACGGCTTCAACCTGCTCCTGGGCAACGTGCTCTCGGGCGAGCAAACGGACGACTTTCTGCAGGCGCAGTCGGCTCTCATCGAACGCTACCGCGCAAGCGAGGCCGGGCCGCGCGCGGGCAGGGTGGCGCTGGGCCGCGTGATCGTGCCGCTCGATGGCGCCGATGCGGCCACGAGAAGGCGCTATCGCGAGTTCGCAGCGAGCCGCATCGAACGCACGCTGACACCGCAAGGCGAGCGGCGCACGCTCTTCGCAACGGACCTCGTGGGCACGGCCGACGAAATCCTGGAGCGACTGCGCAAGGACCCGGTGCTGCCGCAGGTGAGCGAACTGCGCGTGGAGCTGCCCTACAACTTCGCGAGCGAAGAGTACGAACAGATCCTGGACGACCTTGCGCGTCGCATCGCGCCGGAGCTGGGATGGCATGCAACGTCCGAGCCTGTGCGCGAGCCCGCGCTGCTGGTCGCTTGATGCCGTTGCCCCCTTTTCTGCTGGGTGCATTTGCTGAATTGGTTATGGACTTATCGCAAACGCTTCGTTGGTGATCGGCGCGTGCTTGCCTAGAGTCCAGCCTGTCTTTTTCATGATCGTTCACAAGGAGTCCCGCATGTCGATTCTCAGCAGATGGTGGCGAGCCGCGTCCTTCGCCACGCTGACCTTCCTGACCACTTCGCCGGTCGCTTTCGCGCAGGCATCGGCCGACGGCAGCGGTCCGCTCGTGTCGACCGAGTGGCTCGAGAAGAACCTCAAGAACCCGAAGCTGCGCGTGATCGAGGTCAGCGTGAACCCCGGCCTCTACGAGCGCGGCCACATTCCCGGTGCCGTCAACTTCTCGTGGCACAACGACCTGAACGACCGCGTGCGGCGCGACATCGTGAGCCAGGCCGATTTCGAGAAACTGCTGTCCGCGGCCGGTGTGGACAAGGACACCACCATCGTCCTCTACGGCGACAACAACAACTGGTTCGCGGCATGGGGCGCCTGGGTCTTCGACCAGTACGGCCTGTCGAACGTCAAGCTGCTCGACGGCGGCCGCAAGAAATGGGAGGCCGAGAACCGGGGCCTGGACAACCGCGCGCCCGAGTACGCCGCCACCCGCTTCAAGGTGACGCAGCCCAATCCGCAGATTCGCGCGCGGCTGGCCGACGTGCTGGCCGTGGCCGAGGGCAAGAGCGACACGAAGCTGGTCGACATCCGTTCGGCCGACGAGTACAGCGGCAAGATCTTCGCGCCCGCCGGCGCCGCCGAGCTGGCGGTGCGCGCCGGCCACATCCCCGGTGCGGCCAACGTGCCGTGGGGACGCGCGGTGAATGAAGACGGCACCTTCAAGTCGGCCGCCGAGCTGAAGGCGCTCTATGCCGGCGTGGGCATCGACGGCAGCAAGCCGGCCATCACCTACTGCCGCATCGGCGAGCGTTCGAGCCACACCTGGTTCGCGCTCAACAGGATTCTTGGCTACAAGAACGTGCGCAACTACGACGGCTCGTGGACCGAGTACGGCAACGCCGTCGGTGTGCCTGTCAACAACCCGAGCGGCACGGTCTGGGCTTCCAAGTGAGGGATCTGGAGGTGGTTTGAAGGATGAGTTCGAGGTGAGTCGGAGTCGGGTTGTCTTCATCGCCAACTCGACGGACGACTTTTGAGCGAGCCCTCGGGCTCGCTTTTTTTATGGATTTTTTATGGATCTGCCGAAACGGACATGACTACTTCATCGCTTTCACTTTCCCGCACCGGCCTCGTTGCGGCCACCGCGACGCTGTTGCTGATCGCTGCCGGCGTGCACCTGCTCGGCGAGCGCAGCGGCGGCCGGGCGCTCGCGTTCGCACTCGGGCTGGGCGCGGTGCTCGGCGTGGTGCTGCAGCGTTCGCGCTTTTGCTTCTATTGCCACGCGCGCGACTATTTCGAGGGTGGCGACGCGCGCGGGCTGCTCGCCATCGTGGCCGCGCTCGCGGTCGGCACGGTGGGCATGCACGTCGTCATGACGGGCTGGCTGCCGGTGCCGCAACCGGGCCGGCTGCCGCCCGATGCGCACATCGGTCCGGTCAGTTGGGCCCTGGTGCTCGCGGGCCTGGCCTTCGGCGCGGGCATGGTGGTTTCGGGCTCGTGCATCAGCGCGCACTGGTACCGGCTGGGCGAAGGCTCGCCGACCGCGCCGTTCGCGCTGCTGGGGGCTGCAGGTGGATTCCTGCTCGGCTTCAACAGTTGGAACTGGCTCTACAGCGTCACTGTCGCCAGCGCGCCGGTGGTGTGGTTGCCGCATTACCTGGGCTATGCGGGGTCTGCGGTGCTGCAACTGGCGTTGCTCGGCCTGCTGAGCGCCGTGCTCTGGCGGCCATTGCCCACAGCCGAGGCGCCGGCTCCGGCACCTCGCAGCTTTGCAGCAGCGCTGCGCGGCTTGTTGCAGGGACGCTGGGCCTACGGATGGGGCGGCATCGCGGTCGGCGCGATCGCGGTGATCGTGGTGCTGCAGCTGCGCCCGCTGGGCGTGACGGCCGCGCTGGGCAGCGCCGCGCGCGACCTTGGGAACGCACAGGGCCTGCTGCCGCAGCGGCTCGATGGGCTCGACGGCTTCGGCGGTTGCGTCACCGCCGTGGTCGAGAGCCTCTGGCAGACGCCCAATGCATTGCTGATCGGCGGCATCGTGGCGGGCGCACTGGCCGCGGCGCTCGCGAGCGGCCAGTTCAAGCCCGCATGGCCGAAGCCCGGCCAGGTCGTGCGCGGCCTCGGCGGCGGCGTGTTGCTGGGGTGGGGCGCGATGACCGGGCTGGGCTGCACGGTCGGGAACCTGCTCTCCGGCACCATGGCCGGGGCGCTGTCGGGATGGGTGTTCGGTGCGAGCGTGCTGTTTGCGGTGTGGGCGGGGCTGCGGGTGCGCCGGGTCAATCGCGGTCGATGAAGACGCCCGCGCACAGCGCGATGCCGACGACGTAGAGCAGCCAGGTCCACGGCACCGCGTAGGGATAGAACATCAGCGCCACGCCGAGCCATTTTCTTCGCCGCCGGCCGGAGCGCTTGCCCCACCCATATGCCGCGATGCCGGCCAGGCCGAACAGCACGGCACCGAAGATATAGGCCGGGCTCGGCAGGGTGATGCCGAGCGACTGCAGTGCTTGCAAGTTGTCCATGGGGCGCTATTAACGCACGCCCGAATGACGTTCACTTCGCCAGCAACGGGCCGAAGAAGCCGACGATCTTGAGGATCCTGCTGCCGTCTTCCGAGAACTCGACATAGTCGAGACCCTCCACATCCAGGGCGCGCGTCGTTCCGTCGGGATCGAGCCGGGTCGGCGACTTCAGCTGCCAGGCGAAACGGCCGACCGCACGGTGCACGTCCAACTGGCTGGTCTGAACGAGGAGGGCACCGGGGGAGCTGGCGTGGAGGTTGAGGATGACCGCGGCCAGTTCTTCGGGGCCGGTGACGGTCGGGGTGATCGGGTCGGTGTACGTGCTGGCGGGCGTCCAGCAAGAGGCCAGCGCTTCCCGGATATCCCGTTCATTGCTCTGGGCCCAGGCGGAGGTGTAGTTTTGAACGGTGCTTGAATGGCTCACGGCGTTTTCCTTGTCTTGCTTCATCGTGCACAAGGCCGCCTTTCGGCCGTGCCCACCGAAGGAAGCTTGACATGGGGCTCCTGACAACGTGGTGTCAGGAGCAACTGTTCCCTGAGGATTCGCCGTATCTCCAGAATGGCCAACGGATTCTCCTGCACGCTGTGCGCCGACCGAAGCACCAGTTCCGACGCCGCGCCGTCCAGGTGCGCGCTTTCGTAGGGCACGATGCCGTCGCTCGACAGCGCCTGCACGACACCGGGCGTGTCGTTGCCGATGATCGAATGGAAGCGCACGCGCGGGTTCATCGGCAGGTCCGACGACATCTGGACGAAGGCGTCGCGGTCGCTCAGGTTGTCGATGCTGTTGGGAATGCGAAGCGGCCCCATGTCCTGCTTGCCGGGCGCGATGCGCATCAGCTCGCGGGAAACGTCGTTCAACTGCCCCAGCATCGCCACCGGCAGCGTGATGAGGTTGGCCACCCAGCGCGCGATGCGGTTGTTGGCGAAGGGTGTGCCGCGGTGCGGCGAGGCGATGAAGATCGCATCGCTCACCTGCGGCAGCGGCTCGAAGCGCAGGTAAGGCGCAAGCCGCTGCTCCATGCGCTGCTGCTGCGCGCCCTGCATGGGGTAGCTCGCGAGGATCGTGTCCCACAGCTTGTCACCCGACGAAGACACCAGGAGGCGCGAGAGCACGCCGCCCATGCTGTGGCCGATCAGCGTGATGTTGCGCGAGGCCTCGGCTTTGCCCGTCGGGTCGAAGTGCGCGAGCGTCTCGGTGATGGCCTGACGGATCGCGAAGTTGTTGATCGCGAGCGGCGCGTTCGTCGGGTAGTAGACCTGCCAGATCTGGTAGCTGCGGCGCAGTGCTTCGTCGCCCAGCACCTCGTTGGCCACGTTGATCCACGCCTCGGGGCTGCTCGCCAGGCCGTGCAGCATGATGACCGTGCGCCGGTTGGGGTCGTAGGGCTGCATCAGGTAGATGCGCGGTTTGGTGAGCCCGTCGGCGCTGCCGAACAGGCTGCGCAGCGCCTGGCGCGCGAAGTCGGAGCGCGCGAGCCAGAGGCCGTAGCCCGAGGTGAAGTTGGCGGCGAGCGGAACATCCTGTTCGGCCAGCCGGGTGGTCGAGGTGCGGTAGGGGTCGAACACCACGATGCGTGCGGTGTGCGTGGCGAGCACCTGGCGCAGGTCAGTGCCTTCGAAGCGCAGGAGCGCGGTGAGGCCGGGGAAAGGCATTTCGCTGTAGGGCGGCGTGTCGTCCCCGGTCTTGCTGTCCGCAAAGGAGAGCGAAGGGGGCGAGGGCGCCGGCTGGTTGGTCTCCACCACCAGCTCGGCGCCGAAGCCGTCGCGCCGGTAGGTGTTGCGCAGGCCCGAGAAGGTGAGCGAAGCGGCGGGAATCAGCGCCTGCGGCACCGGATCGTCGGGGCGCAGTTCGAGCGCGGACAGGTCGGTGTCGATGCGCCAGGCGCCCACCTGCGGCACGCGCGGCAGCCCGTCCTGGCTTGCATGACCGTCCTGGCGGTAGCGGCTGAACAGGCCGGTGATCGCCTGCTGCACCGCGTAGTTGTAGTAGTCGCGCACCTGCGTCTGGCGATCTTCGAAGGCCCGGTCGCGTGGCTTGCGCGCGGTGAAGAACAGGTAGGCGTAGGCATGGCGCGCGGACTCCAGGTACGCCTCGATGGTCTCGGGCGCGGCAGGCCCGGCGGCGGCACCGCTGGCCTTGCCGGCTGCGAGCGCCACCTGCAGCCAGACTTCCGAGAGGGCGGAGAGCCGCTGTTCATCGCTGAGGCCGGTGGATTCGGCCAGGGCCTGGCGGCAGGCCTGTCCGTTCGCGGTGCACTGGTCGGCGTCCGAGCCGATCACGCGCAGGACCTCCTCCGCCGAGGTGCTGAGCTTGCCGGTGATGAGCACGTCGCCGCGACGCTGCGCCAGGTATTCGGAGGGCGAGATCGAGCCGACCGTGACGCCCGCGCAGCCGCCCAGCAGCAGGGCGGCGCACAACAGGGTCGGCAGAGCCAGGAAGCGCGAAGTCGTCATGGCTTGGCCCCGGCATCGACCGCCATTTCCACACCGGGCAAATCGTTCCGGATGGCTTGCGAGAAGCTTTCCGTGCCGGGGTTGGCGTCGAACGCGCGCGCACGTTCGGTGATGCGTCCGGCTGCGCGCAAGTCCTCCATGCCAAGGCCAGGCGTCAGCGCGCCGACGTCGTGGAGGTACTCGGGCAGGTAGCCCGAGGCCAGCAGCCGCCAGTCCATCGGAAGGCCAGGCACGACATGCTTGGCGAGCGCGTAGACGATGGTCGTGCAGTTGGCGGTGAGCGTGTTGTAGAAGCTCGGCGCGCGCACCAGTGCCGCGCCTTCGCCGAGGTAGCCGAGGAACAGCGAGCGCATCTCGGCTTGTGGCAGGCGCACGCGGTACATGTAGACGTCTTCGCCGCGCACGTTGGTGCGCACGCGCAGGATGTCGTGCTCGTCGGCCACGACGAGGCTGGTTTCGAACTCCTTGAAGAAGCCGCCGACGGACGAGAAGCTCTCGCCGCGTTCCTTGCGGATCTCGATGGAGAAGGTGACGAACTGGCCGTCGTCGAAGCCGAAGGACACCAGCGTGTGGGCGATGGCCGGGCCGGCCCAGTAGGAGAGCGACACATCGACCGAGCGAATGCGGTCGAGGTCGTAGCGGCGGGTTTCCCAACGCGGTGTGTAGTCGGTGTTGCTGCGCCAGTCGAAGTTGCGCACGTTCTCCATGGTCACCACGTTCCCCTCGACGCGCGCGACGAGCTGCCGCGCCACATCGTCGGCCCAGACCCGGTTTTGCAAGGGCAGGATGGTGCCCCACCACGCGAGCACCATCGCGAAACCCACGGCATACGAGAGCAGGGCGCGTGCGGCCTTGCCGCGCCACAGCAGCGCGATCGCCGCGAGGCCAAAGCCGGCCCAGAGCACGCCGGCCGCGATCTTGAGGGCGGGCGTTGCCGGCAGCTGGTACCACAGGGCGGCGCAGGCCCATGCGGCCGAGAGCAGCACGGCGAGCGAGGCCGCGAGACGGCCGGAAAAACACAACAGGTTTCGGATCATGAAGAGGGAGGAAGCTGCGAAGGCACCGAAGCATAGAGCTTGCCCAAGACCGATCCGAACCCTCGCTGATCAAACAGCGCATCAGCAGCGCGCCCTCAAATGCCCTCGAACGCTCCTTGCCCAAAGCCTACAGCTGGTAGGTCACCAGCTTGAAGTCCGGGTCCTCGGGAAACGACTTCACGGTGAAGCCTAGCCGGCGCACCAGCTTCAGCATGTCGGGGTTGGTGGCGAGCACGAGACCGTCGACTTCCGCAAGCCCGCGGTCGCGCGCGACGTCGATGATGCTTTCGAGCAGCCGCGAGCCGATGCCCTTGCCGCTGAACTCGTCGGCCACCACCAGCGAGAACTCGCAGCTGGTCTGGTCGGGGTTGGTGACATAGCGCGACACGCCCACGATGCGCTCGCTGTCGAGAATGGTGCCGTCGGGCGCATTGCTGCGCTCCATCACCACGGCCACCAGCGCCATCTCGCGGTCGTAGTCGATCAGCGTGAAGCGCGAGAGCATCGAGGGCGGCAGCTCGTGGAAGCGCGAGACGAAACGGAACCAGCGGCTCTCGGGCGAGAGGCCCTGCACCAGCGCCTGCAGCATCTGCGCGTCGTTCGGATGCACCGGCCGCACGGTGTAGATGTCGCCGCCCGTGCCGGGCAGCGGCCATTCGCGCCGGTAGCGCGCGGGGTACGGCATGATGGCCAGGTGCTGGTAGCCGCTGCCCACATGGCCCGCCACCGCCTGCGGGCTGCTGTCGACCACGATGCGCGCATCGACCGACACCGCGCCATGCTCGTCCACGATGATGGGGTTAATGTCCATCTCGCGCAGTTCGGGCAGCTCGCACACCATTTCCGAGACGCGCAGCAGCACGTCTTCGAGCGCCTCCATGTTCACCGGATTCGCGCCGCGCCATTCACCCAGCGTCTCGGCCACGCGCGAGCGTTCGATGAGGCGGTGCGCGAGGAACTGGTTGAGCGGGGGCAGCTCCATCGCGCGGTCGTTCATGAGTTCGATCATGGTGCCGCCCGCGCCGAAGACGATGACCGGGCCGAAGGGCTCGTCGGTCACGAGGCCCACGTAGATCTCGCGGCCGCGCCGCGCCTTCACCATCTTCTGCACCGTCACGCCGTTGATGCGCGCCTCGGGCGCGAGGCGGGCGACGCGCTCCATCATCTCGACGTAGGTGTCGCGCGCGCTGGTGCCGTTGAGCACATTGAGCGCCACGCCCTCGACGTCGGACTTGTGGCTGATGTCGGGCGAATCGATCTTCAGCGCCACCGGAAAACCCAGTTGCGTCGCGATCATCATGGCCTCGTTGGCGCTGCGCGCGAGCAGCGTGCGGGTGATCGGGATGTGGAAGCACGACAGCAGCGACTTCGACTCCATCTCCGTCAGCACCTTGCGCCGCTCGGCCAGCACGCTTTCGATGATGAGGCGCGCGCCTTCGATGTCGGGCTTGGCCAGGGCCGAGAGCGGTGGCGGCGTCTGCTGCAGCAACTGCTGGTTCTGATAGAAGGCCGCGATGTTGCCGAAGGCGCCGACTGCCGCCTCGGGCGTGCGGAAGCTCGGAATGGTGGCTTCGGCCAACACGCCGCGCGCAGGGCCGACGGACGCGTCGCCCATCCAGCAGGCGAGCAGCGGCTTGTTCATGGGGCGCGGAATGTCGGCGAGGGCGCGCGCCGTGGCGGCGGCATCGACGCCAGCCTTGGGAGAAAAGATGGCCAGCACGCCATCGACCTGGCTGTCGGCCGAGGCGGTGTCGATGGCGGCGCGGTAGTGGGCAGGCGTGGCGTCTTCGGAAAGGTCGATCAGGTCCGTGAGCGTGGCGAGCGGCGGCAGCGCGGGGTGCAGCAGCTTCTGCGCGGGGGCGGAGAGCTTGCCGAGGTCCAGGCCGATCTCGTTGATCCAGTCGGCCGCCAGTACGCCGGGGCCACCGCCGTTGGTGACCACGGCGAGCCGCTTGCCTACTGGACGGTAGCGCGAGGCCAGGCACTTGGCTGCAGAGAACAACTCGACGAAGGAGCGAACGCGCACGGCGCCCGCCCGGCGCAGTGCGGCATCGAACACGTCGTCGCTGCCGACGATCGATGCACTGTGCGTCTGCGCGGCCGCGTTGCCCGCGGGCTTGCGCCCGGCCTTGAGTACGACCACCGGCTTGGCATGCGAGGCCGAACGCAGCGCGCTCATGAAGCGGCGCGCGTCCGAAATGCCTTCGAGGTACACGATGATGCTGTGCGTGGCTTGGTCGTTCGCGAGGAAGTCCAGCACCTGGGGAATATCCACCGAGGTGTGCGGGCCGAGCGACACCACGCTGGAAAAGCCGACGCCGTTCTGTCGCGCCCAGTCGAGCATCGAGGCGGTGAGCGATCCTGACTGCGACACCAGCGCGAGCGGCCCGGCCTTGGCCAGCGGCCCCGCGACGCTGGCGTTCAGGTGCAGCAGCGGGCGCTGGAAGCCCAGCGAGTTGGGGCCGAGCAGGTGCACGCCTTCGCGGCGCGCGATCTTGCGCCACTGAGCCGCCTGCTCCGACGCGATGCCGTTGGAGATGACCACCGCGGCCTTGCAGCCGATGCGCCCGGCGATCTCCAGGGCTGCGGCCACGTCCTGCGGCGCGAGCGCGATGAGGGCGAGGTCGGCATGCGTTTGCGAGAGTTCTTCGAGCGTGCCCTTGGTGCGCACGTCGAGAAAGCGCAGCGTGCCGTCGAAGCGGTCGGCACGGAAGGCTTCGCGCAGCACGCGGCCCGATGCGGTCTGGCCGCCCGGGTCGCTGGCGTTGCCGACGAAGGCCACGGCGGAGGCGGGGGCGAAGAGCGGGGTCAGGAAGTGCTTGTCCATGCGCCAAGTTTGCACCTATCGCCCGGGCCTGTCGCCAGCGGCCGCGCGGCTCCTGTACACTCCGCCTCCCATGTCGTGCCTCCAACTCCATACCGCATCCACCGCCGCCCGCATGGGCCGGATGATGCCGCCTGCATTCCCGCAGGCAATGGGTGCACGAATGATTACCTCCATTACCACCGCGGCCACCTGAGCTCGCGCAGGTGGCCGTTCCGGCAGCCACCTGGTGAATCGCTCTTCTCCCCGAACGAATGAAACCCAGCTCTGGCAGCTGGGTTTTTTGTTTGTTCGTCAGTTGTTCGGAGAAGTCCCATGTACCGCGATCCAGTCCTGTCCCTTCAGCCCCTTCACGGTGTTCCCGTGGCCATGCGCCCGCTGCGCGTGGGCATGATCGGCATCGGCACCGTGGGCTCCGGCACCTTCCGCGTGCTGGCCCGCAACCAGGCCGAGATTGCAGGCCGGGCAGGGCGCGGCATCGAGGTGGTGATGGTGGCCGCGCGCAACCTGCCGCGGGCGGCCGGCATCGTGGGCGACGGCGTCCCGCTGACCGATGACCCGATGCACGTCGCCACGCACCCCGACGTCGACGTGCTGGTCGAAGTGGCCGGCGGCACCGGCCCGGCGCGCGACTGGGTGCTGGCGGCCATCGCGCATGGCAAGCATGTGGTCACGGCCAACAAGGCGCTGCTGGCGGAGCATGGCGCCGAGATCTTCGCTGCCGCCCGGCAGCATGGCGTGGCGGTGGCGTACGAAGGCGCGGTGGCGGTCAGCATCCCCATCGTCAAGGCGCTGCGCGAAGGGCTCACCGCGAACCGCATCGAGTGGGTGGCGGGCATCATCAACGGCACGACCAACTTCATCCTGAGCAAGATGCGCGACGAGGGCCTGGACTTCGCCGCCGCGCTCGCCGAGGCGCAGGCCTTGGGCTACGCCGAGGCCGACCCGGCCTTCGACATCGAAGGCGTCGACGCCGCGCACAAGCTCACGCTGCTCGCCGCCAACGCGTTCGGCTCGCCGGTGCGCTTTGCCGATGTGCAGGTGGAAGGCATCACCGCGCTGCAGGGCGAGGACGTAGCCTCTGCCGAACAACTGGGCTATCGCATCAAGCTGCTGGGCATCGCGCGCCGTCGGGAAGAGGGCATCGAACTGCGCGTGCAGCCCGCGCTCGTGCCCGCCGCACACCTCATGGCGCATGTGAACGGCTCGATGAACGCGGTCATGGTCAAGGGCGATGCATCGGGCGTGACGATGTACTACGGCGCAGGGGCCGGCTCGGAGCAGACGGCGTCGGCCGTCATCGCCGACCTGGTCGACGTCGCGCGGCTCGATGGCACCCATGCCGGGCAGCGCGTGCCGCACCTGGGCTTCCATGCGCACGCCATGAGCGAACTTCCGGTGTTGCCACGCGCTGCGGTGCGCACCGCGCACTACCTGCGGGTGCCTGTGCATGCTGCGAATCAGATCGAGGCGGTTGCGGCCTTGCTGGCCGGACAACAGCTGCCGGTGCAGCAGGTGGTGCTGGCGGCGGAGCGACCGCAGACGGGGCCTCAGGTGCTGGTGCTGACGGGGCCGGCGACGCAGGGCACGATCGACCTGGCCGTGCATGCGCTGCAGGCGCACCCGGCGGTGGCCGGTGCGGTGACGACGTTGCGGGTGGAAGCGCTCGCGGGCTGAGCGTTACCAGGCGTCCGCGCGGCCCTGGAGGGCGCGTTGGGCAAGCAGGAAGGTCGCCGCATTCCAGCTCTGCCCGGCCATGCCCATCGGCGCCAGCGTCTTGCCGTGGAACCACTCGGTGAAGCGCCAGTCGCCGAGCGAATTGACGTGCGCGAGCCGCGCGAGTTCGGCGTGTGCGAGATCGTGCCGGCCCACGTTGGCCAGCGCCATCACCCAGAAGCCGCCGACGAAGGGCCAGATGCCGCCGTTGTGGTACTGGTGCACATCGTTCTGCTGGTGGCGTCCCATGTAGGGCCGCCACAGCTCGTGCTGGCGCGACAGCGGATGCAGCACGACCCGCACCGGGTACGGATCAGCCGCGCGCGCGTTCGCGATGGTGTCGACGATGCGGCCGGCCATCTCGGGTTCGGCGAGGCCGGCCTGTATCGCCAGCACGTTGCCGAACACATCGCCCTCGTTGCCGACGAACGCGAAATTGACGAAGCTCAGGTACAGCGCCGGGTCGCGCCGCCCGCGCCGCGCGTAGTGCCGCAGCAGACGCGCCCGGTGATACTCGGGCAGGTCGCGCTGGAACGGATTGAACATGTGGTTGAAGTGGTGCCGCGTCTCCTCGGTGTGGTCCAGCGCGAAGCGGCGCTTGACGTCGTACCAGAGCGCGTTGCTGTACAGCACATAGCCCGAGCGCGGCATGATGTCGGCCCAGTCGCTCGCCTCGTTCTGCTGCAGCAGCCGGAAGTGCTGGTGCTCCTGCGCGAGCAGCCAGCCGATCGCGCGGGCCACGCCGTCGTCCCAGCGCGTGGGGCCGACGTCGCCATGGCGGCGCACGTGGTCCACCGCGATCAGCCACCACAGCGTGGCGTCGATGCAGCCGAGATACCAGAAGTCCGCATCCTGGCCCTCGGGGTCGACGTACTTCGGAATCTGTCCGTTGGCCGCCTGCTGCGCCGCGAGCGCATCGAGGCTCGCGACCGCGCCTTGCTCCAGTGCGGGCACGCCGCTGCCGCACATGGCCATCACGCAGATCGCGGCATCGCGCCCGAAGATGCGCGTATAGCGCCGCGCCACGGCGGCTTCGGTGCGGCTCGCGGCCAGGATGCCGTGCGGCGTGAGGTTGCTTTCGAGGAGCGCCAGCGAAGCCTGCGAGCAGGCGTCGATCAGCGCGAGCGAATCGGGGTCGAGCGTGGTCATGGCATGGATCGTATGAGAAGCCACGCGCGAGGCACGACTGCACCTACAAGCAGCCGCGCCGAAGCCCCACGATGGCGGCTGCCACGGCCCCCAGGATGAAACCTTGTTCATCCAACTTCAACCTGCTTCAAGGAGCCCTCATGGCAAAAGACCAGAACCCCCTTCATCCTGACGATCTCAACCGCGACCCCATCTCCGGCGCACCCGGCGCACATCCCGTAGGCACTGGCGTGGGCGCCACGGGCGGTGCGGCGGTGGGCGCCGTCGGCGGTCCCGTGGGCGCGGCAGCCGGCCTCGTGGTCGGTGCCGTGGTCGGCGGGCTCGGCGGCAAGGCCGTGGCGGAGCGCGTGAACCCGACCGCCGAGCGCACGCACTGGGAAACCGCCTACGAACGCGAGCCCTATTACGAGAGCGGCCGCACCTACGACGACTACGGCCCCGCCTACGAACTGGGCTGGTCCAGCCGCAATTCGGCGGTCGATGAGTTCGCCGCGGTCGAGCCCTCTCTCGCACGCGAATGGGAAACGCGCCGCGGCACCTCGTCGCTCGACTGGGAGCGCGCCCGTCCGGCCTCGCATGCCGCATGGGAACGTGCCGACCGCCTCTATTTCCGCGAGGAAGACACGGCCTTTCCCGAGGGCGATCCGCTGTCGAACGACGACGTGGTCGATGTGCTGAACGACCTGCTCGAAAACACCCGCGATGGCGAGTACGGTTTCCGCACCTGTGCGGAAGAAGTCGAGGCCAGCCGCCTGAAGGAAGTCTTCGCGTCGCGCGCTGCGCAATGCCAGGCGGCCGCGAGCCAACTGGTGGAACTCGTCATCACCTACGGCGGCGAGCCCGCGGAAGGCGGCACGGCCACCGGCGCGATGCACCGCGGCTGGGTCCATGTGAAGGGCGCACTGGGTGCGAACAGCGAACTGTCGATCCTCGAAGAGTGCGAACGTGGCGAAGACGCGGCCGTGGCGCGCTATCGCAAGGCCCTGAAGCAGTCGCTGCCCGCCGCCGTGCGCCAGATCCTGCAGACGCAGGCACAGGGTGCGCAGCGCAACCACGACCAGATCCGTGACCTGCGCAACGCCGCACGCGAGGCCAAGGCGCGCGGCTGACCTGAGAGGGCCGCACGAGAGCCTAAAAAAACCGCGGCCCTCGGGTCGCGGTTTTTTCGTTTCAGAGTTGAACCGAGAGCACCGATGCCAGGTGCTCCATCGCCTTCTCGTGGAGAGGGCGGTTCTTCCAGGCTTCGAGCGTGATGCGCTTCGACTGCGCCAGGTCCGCCTCGAACTGCACGGTCTCCGCGGTCGCGAACGCCTCGTCGTAGATGTTGAGGTTGGCTTCGTCGTTCAGCCGGAACGAGCGGTTGTCGAAGTTGGTGGAGCCCACCGACACCAGGAGCCCATCGACCATGAATACCTTGCAGTGAAACATCGTCGGCTGGTATTCGCTGATTTCCGCACCGGCCTCGAGCAAGGGTCCCCAGCTCGCGCGCGATGCGGCGCGCACCGTCTTCGAATCGATGATCGGCCCCGGCGTGATGATGCGCAGCCGCACGCCGCGCCGCATGGCCGCCACGAGCGCGCCCACGGTCAGGTCGTCGGGCACGAAGTACGCGCTCGACAGGTCGATGGTCTTCGTTGCCGCGGCAATCGACAGCAGGTACATCAGGTGCATGCTCTCGCTGCCGCCAGAGGGTGAGCTGCTGAACACCTGGGCGCGGCCATCGCCCACGGGCGCAAGGCGGGGAAAGTAGCGCTCGCCGTGCAGCACATCGCCCGACACCTTGATCCAGTTGTCCATGAACACCGCCTGCATCTGAGCCACCACCGGCCCTTCCACCTTGTAGTGCGAGTCGCGCCAGTGCTTCGCGTCCTGCGCATGGCCGGTCCATTCGGGCGCGATGCCCACGCCGCCGGTGAAGCCGACGCGGCCGTCCACCACCAGCAGTTTGCGGTGCGTGCGGTTGTTCATGCGGCCGATGTCGTACCAGCTCGGCTTGTGGAAGCGGCGGACCTGCACGCCGGCCGATTCCATCTCCTTGATGAAGTCGTCGTCCACCTTGGCGCTGCCCACCCAGTCGAGCAGCACATGCACCGGCACGCCGGCCCGCGCGCGCTCCGACAGCGCATCGGCAAAGGCGCGGCCGATGTCGCCCGACCAGTAGATGTAGGTCTCGAAGGTGATGCTCTCCTTCGCGCCGCGGATGGCCGCGAGCATCGGCGGAAAGATGCGGTCGCCGTTGTAGAGCGCCTCGAAGCGGTTGCCGCCGGTGATCGGCGGGCCGAGCATCGCGCCCAGCACGCGCTGGTACTGCGCGTCGTGCAGCGAATACTCGCGGCGGATCTGCTCGTCCAGCTTCTTCTCGCTGCCACCCAGATTGACCACCAGCAGCGTCGCGGCGAGGGTCAGGACGAAAGTCCAGACGATCGCCTTGATCGGTGCGCGGTGCCTCACGTTGGAAAGCGCCGCAGGTTCAGTCGATCAACTGCGTCTTGATGGCGTAGTAGGTGAGGTCGCTGTTCGTGGAGAGGTTCATCTTCTCCATGAGCCGCGTGCGGTAGGTGCTGATGGTCTTGACCGACAGCGACAGTGCCTCGCCGATGCTGCCCACCGATTCGCCCTTGGCGAGCTTCAGAAACACTTGGAACTCGCGCTCCGACAGGTGCTTGTGCGGCGGCTCGCTGTCCTTGCGCTCCAACTGGCCGGCCAGCAGTTCGGCCACCGAGGCCGAGATGTAGCGGCGCCCCAGCGCGACGGTGCGGATGGCGTTGGCGATTTCCTCGGGCTCGCATTCCTTGTTGAGGTAGCCCGATGCGCCCTGGCGGATCAGGTTGACCGCGTAGTGCTCCTCCGGGTAGCCGCTCAGGATGAGCACGCCCAGTTGCGGCGCCTTGGCGCGCACCATGGCGAGCGCATCGATGCCGCTTTGGCCGGGCATGGAAAGGTCCATCACCAGCACGTCCATGTCCGTGGTGCGGACCATGTCGATCGCCTCGCGGCCGGTGGCGGCTTCGCCGACCACCCGGAAATCCACGAAGGTAGAGAAGAAAGCCTTGAGGCCTGAACGCACGACCGCGTGGTCGTCGACGATGCCGATCTTGATCATGATGGGGCTGCTCCTTCCGCGTGAACACAAAATTGGCCGCGTGTGTCGCGGCGGGGGAAACAATGCCACAACAGAGCGCCGTTTCACGACGGCCCATGCAGGTCGAGCGCTTGTCCTGCACGGGAATGCCGTTCAGTCCGCCACGAAGACGCGGCCTTGCGCCGATCCGTGGCACTGCGCCTGCAGCGCATGTCCCGCCACGCCGACAGGACGGTCCCGGATGTTGCAAAAGCATGAAGGCTTTTTTGCGAACCGCGAACCATCTGCAGGGCGACCGCTTTCGCCACGGCGCCAACTTCGTGCGCTGGCGGCCCCGACAAGCAGGCGGTTTCCTGCACCTATTCGCAATGCGAAGTCGCGCCGCCCTAGGAACTCGCGCGAGTGTTATCGGCCGAGCGCGTGCGCCCGGCCTCGGCATGAAGCGCCGCGCCCCTCAACTCACACCGAGGACGATCGCGCCCGACTCGATGAACCGGTCGAACTCGATCTTGGGAATGGCGGCCGTGAGCGGCTGGCCGTCTTCGGTCCAGGTCAGCACGGCGCTGTCGCCTTCCACGATGACCTGGCATTCGCCTTCGCGAATCTCCAGCAGCGGGCCGTCGCCGGCACGGAACTCGACGGGCGCGACGATGCGCGCACTGATCTGTGTGGGGTTGGATGACATGGCCCCGATGTTTGCCGCGGCTGGCCGCCATGCGCGTGGGACTGCACCGCAAGAGAGGCGAGGGCAATGTCCTCGGCGTCAGGCATGCGGCCGCGCCATGCGAGCTCGTCGAGCTTCGAAGCCTGACGGTGCGCCGCGGCCGTCGCGGGCTCGCCGCGCGGGACTGTTCCCACGCGGAGGCGCAGCGCCTTCCGACCGCGCACCTCCCGAACGGGCCAGCACCATGGCCGGGCGCCTTCCTTCTTCGAGGAGGGGCCCACATTGCCAGGAGCGCACCATGACCAAGGAACCGAAAGAGCAGAAGCCATTTCCCTTTCCCACGTCGGAGAACCATGGCAAGCCGGCCGAGCAAGAAAAACCCGTCGAGCAGCCCGCCAGCGAGGAAGCGCTGGACAGCGGCGTCGAGGAGTCCTTTCCCGCGAGCGATCCGGTGTCCGTCACCGTCACCAAGGTGAAGCTGCCTTCGACGGACAAGGACGCGGACAAGAACAAGGCAGACCAGCGCTGACGGCACGGCAACATCGACCACCGTCACCGCCATGAAAACGGCCCTCCGACCCCGGCCCGCCGCAACGGCGTCTCCCGCCCCGCAGTCGCAGTCTCAATCGCAGTTGCAGTTGCAGCCCCAGCCGCGCAGCCTCGTGACATGGAGCCTCGACCCGGCCGCCTACTGCAGCGCGCATGAGCACGCCACCCGCAGCGACTTTGCGCGGCGGCTCGCCGTGCTCACGGGCTGCGCCTATGCCGGCGACTACGACGGGCGGCAGCCGTATGCAATGGCGCCGTACTTCGTGCCCAGCAACACCGTGACCGATGCCGGTCTCGCGCAAGCCATGGGCATCGCCGGCGTGCACGACCTGTTCGGCGGCGTGGTGCCGCACCCGTTCATCGCCACCAAGGCCATCACCCATCCGGTGGCCGGGGCCGGTGCGCCGCAGCCGGCCGGGTGGAACCCGCGCTTCGCCTCCGAGATCGCCGGTTCGGCACTGGCCGGGTTCTCGTGTTTCTCGCGTGCGGAGGCGCGCAGGGCAGGGCGCACGCTGCTCGGCGCGGGCGTGGTGCGCATCAAGCCGGTGACCGCGACCGGCGGCCGGGGTCAGGTCGTGGCGGACAGCACGGAGGCGCTGGACCGCTGCATCGATGCCATGGACGAGGCCGACATCGGCAGCCACGGCGTGGTGATCGAGGAAAACCTGGAACGCCCCATCACCTACAGCGTCGGGCAGGTGATCGTGGCGCGCATGGTCGTGAGCTACTACGGCCAGCAGCGGCTGGTGCGCGACAACGCGGGCGAAGAGGTCTACGGCGGCTCCGATCTCACGCTGGTGCGCGGAGACTTCGAAGCGCTGCTCGCCGCCACCGGCCTCGCGCCGCCGCTTCGCCACGCGATCGACCAGGCCCGGCGCTACCACCGCGCGGTGATCGATTGCTACCCGGGCTTCTTCGCCTCGCGCACGAACTACGACGTGGCCCAAGGCACCGGGCACGGCGGCACGTGGCGCTCGGGCGTGCTGGAGCAGTCGTGGCGGGTGGGCGGCGCCACGGGCGCCGAGATCGCGGCGCTCGAATCGTTCCACGCGGACCCGGCCCGCGAGCGCGTTCGCGCGTCGACCTTCGAGGTGTACGGCGCGGCCACGGTGCCCGCGCACGCCATCGTTTCCTACCAGGGCATCGATCCGCAGGTCGGGCCGCTCGCCAAATACACCCTGTTGAATCTTCATGCCGACTCGCCATAGCGCCATCGATATCGCCGTGGACGGCCAGCACATCGAAGGCACGCTCTTCGCCGCCTCGACGACGGTGCCCGGCGTGCTGCTGGTGCACGGATGGGACGGGAGCCAGGAGCAGTACATGAAGCGGGCGCAGGAGATCGCCGCACTGGGCTGCGTGTGCCTGACCTTCGACCTGCGCGGCCACGCCCGCCATGCCGCGCAGCGGATGGAAGTGACGCGCGAGGACAACCTGCGCGACGTGCTCGCCGCCTATGACGCGCTGGTCGGCCACCCGACCGTCGATCCGGCATCCATTGCCATCGTCGGCAGCAGCTACGGCGGCTACCTCGCCGCGTTAGTGAGCGCGATGCGCCCGGTGCGCTGGCTCGCGCTGCGCGCGCCGGCGCTGTACCGCGACCGCGAGTGGGACACGCCCAAGGGCAAGCTGAGCCGCTCCGACCTCGTGGCCTACCGCCGCTCGCTGGTCGGGCCCGCCGACAACCGGGCGCTCGCGGCCTGCGCCCGTTTCGCGGGCGACGTGCTGATCGTCGAGTCGGAAGACGACCAGACCGTGCCGCATCCGGTGGTCGAGAACTACCTGGCCGCCTTCAAGCGCGTGCGCTCGGTCACGTACCGCGTGCTGTCGGGCGCGGACCATGCGCTGTCGAAGCAGGAGTCGCGGCAGGCCTACGGTTCCCTGCTCGTGTCGTGGATCACCGAAATGACGCTCGGTGCCAAGGCCAACGCGACGATCACGAAGCCGGTGTCGAAGAGTCCGGCGTGAGCGGTGTAGGTAACTGCGCAGGTGCCGATGTAGGACGCGTCCTGCTCGAAGATGCGCCAAAGTCCATCGCTGCCTATGGGCGCGCGCGCCTTCAATCCTTGCCGCGGCGCACCGCGCACAACGCCCAACACAGGAGACACGGCCATGGATTTCGAGGGTATTTATTGTTTCGACACCGCATCGGTGCGCCTTGCCGTCTACCCCGACGGCCCGCAAGGCGCACGCGTCGTGGCGCAGATTTCCGAAGACACCTTGCACGACGGATTCGGCACGCGCGAGGTCGGACACCGGCTGCTGGATGTCTGCAAGAACAATTTTCGCGCGATCGAGCTTGCCGCCGTTGCGCGCTACCGGGCGAACAAGCGTCAGTCGGTCATCACGTTGACGCTCGGCGACTTCACGGTGCACCGGAGCGCACAGGCTGCCAATGAAGCCATGCGCGCCACGCACGAGGACGACGCGATCGCCGCCTGAGGGCCTGATGTTTACGGGAAGCCGTTTCATTCGAAGCCGCGCACGGTATTGCACGGCATTGCGCGCCATTGCAGTGCACTGCTCGGGCAGCTCTCCGACACGGCGAGGGGGCAGAGGCCTTAACTGCGATTCCATTCGTTCTTGCAAATTGGTGGCAGCCATGCGGAGGCCAGCGTCGTTCCTTGAACAACCGCTCCGCGGGCCATTCAATGCAAGGAACGCCGGTGCCGTTGAACCATTCACTCCAGGGCGAGCGAGACGCTTATCTTTTTCGGGAAGGGACACACTCCCGCCTGTATGACTTGCTGGGTTGTCATCCGCAGGAAGAGGGCGGAGCCCACTTCGCGGTATGGGCGCCGAACGCCGAATCGGTTGCGGTGGTCGGCGACTGGAACTACTGGTCCGGCGACGCCGATCCGCTGCAGCCCAGCCCCGACGGCACGGGCATCTGGCGCGGACACGTGCCGCACGCCGCCATCGGGCAGGCCTACAAGTACCGCATCCGTTCGCGCCATGGCGGGTACGCCGTCGACAAGGCCGACCCGGTCGCCTTCAGCGCCGAGCCGCCGCCCGCCACTGCCTCGCGCATCTGCGAACTTTCGTACAAATGGGGCGATGCGGAATGGATGGCCAACCGCGGGCCGCGCAACGCGCTCGATGCGCCGCAGTCGGTCTACGAGGTGCACCTGGGCTCCTGGCGCCGCAAGGACGGCCAGTTTCTCGGCTACCGCGAAATGGCGCACCAGCTGGCCGACTACGTGACGAAGATGGGCTTCACGCATGTGGAGCTCATGCCGGTGACCGAGCATCCGTTCTACGGCTCGTGGGGCTACCAGACCACAGGCTACTTCGCGCCCACCTCGCGCTTCGGCTCGCCGCAGGACTTCATGTACCTGGTCGATCACCTGCATCAGCAGGGCATCGGCGTGCTGCTCGACTGGGTGCCCTCGCACTTTCCGACCGACGAGCACGGCCTGGGCTACTTCGACGGCACGCACCTGTACGAGCATGCCGATCCGCGCCAGGGCTTCCACCCCGAGTGGAGCTCGAGCATCTTCAACTACGGCCGGCCGGAGGTGCGCAGCTTCCTGGTGTCGTCGGGCCTCTTCTGGCTCGACCTGTACCACCTCGACGGTCTGCGGGTGGATGCGGTCGCCTCGATGCTCTACCTCGACTACGCGCGCAAGCACGGCGAATGGATTCCCAACCACCGGGGCGGCCGCGAGAACCTGGAGGCCATCGACTTCCTGCAGACGCTGAACCGCGCCGTTTATCGCGAGCACCCCGACACCGTCACCGTGGCCGAGGAATCGACCGCCTGGCCGCGCGTCTCGCGGCCCACCGACATGGACGGCCTGGGCTTCGGCGAGAAATGGAACATGGGCTGGATGCACGACACGCTGGCCTACATGAAAGAGGACCCGGTCAACCGCAAGTACCACCACCACAAGCTGACCTTCTCGCTGGTGTATGCCTTCCACGAGAACTTCGTCTTGCCGCTCTCGCACGACGAGGTGGTGCACGGCAAGGGCTCTCTCATCAACAAGATGCCCGGCGACCCCTGGCAGCAGTTCGCGAACCTGCGGGCGCTGTACGGCTTCATGTGGGCGCACCCGGGCAAGAAGCTGCTCTTCATGGGCGGAGAGTTCGGCCAGCGCCGCGAGTGGACGCACGACGGCGAACTCGAATGGTGGGTGTGCGAGCAGGAAGGGCACGGCGGCGTGCAGCGCCTGGTGGCGCAGCTCAACCGCGTGTACCGCGCGGCGCCGGCGCTGCACCAGCTGGACTTCTCGTCCTCGGGCTTCGAATGGATCACCGCCGACGACGAGGCGATGAGCGTCTTCGCGTTCCTGCGCAAGGCGAGCGACGGCAGCCCGCCGCTGCTGGTCGTGAGCAACATGACCCCGGTGCCGCGCACCAACTACCTGCTGGGCGTGCCGCTCGGCGGCCACTGGCGCGAGGTGATCAACACCGACGCCGCCGAGTTCGGCGGCGCGGGCTGGGGCAATTTCGGGGGCGTCGAAGCGGCGCCCGTGGCTTCCCACGGACGCAGGCAATCGGTGTGCATCACCTTGCCGCCGCTGTCCACGCTGATCCTGGAGCACCGTCCCTGATGAAGAACATTTTCTCGACGAAGACCGCATCCGACACCTCAGCCGCGGCAACCGGCGCCGACATCCGGCAAGCCGACGGCGCCACCCGCGCGGTCATCGACGCGGTGCTGCCCAACGTGGACAACGGCCGCTTCGCCGTCAAGTGCGTGGCCGGCGAGCGCGTGACGGTGCGCGCGCATTGCTTCACCGACGGCCACGACGTGCTGCGCGTGCAGCTGTGCTGGCGCGCTCAGGACCAGACGGAGTTCCGCGAGGTGCCGATGAAGGCGCTGTCCAACGATGTGTGGGAGGCCGCGTTCTCGCCGCCCGCGCTGGGCCGCTACGTCTACACCGTCGTGGCCTGGGTCGATCCGTTCGAGTCGTGGCGGCATGAGCTGGCGCGGCGCGTCGATCCCGAGGACGTGCGCATCGCCGCGCAGGTCGGTGCATTGGAGATCGCCGCCGCGGCCGCCCGCGCCGAGGGCCGCGATCGCGTCGCGCTGCAGCGCTGGGCCACCGAGCTCGATGCGAGCGGCGCGAACCCCGGCGCCGACATCACCTCGCTGAAAGCGCTGGCGCTGGACGACGAATACGCCGACCTGGCGCGCCGCCACCCTGACCGCCGGCATGCGGTGCGCCATCCGGTCGAGCTGCCGCTGGTGGCAGACCGCGAGCGCGCGCGCTTCAGCACCTGGTACGAACTCTTCCCGCGCTCGGCCGGCACCGAGCCCGGCGTGCACGGCACTTTCAAAGACGTGGAGGCGCGCCTGCCCGCCATCGCCGCGATGGGCTTCGACGTGCTGTATTTCCCGCCGATCCATCCCGTGGGCCGCATGCAGCGCAAGGGCCCGAACAACGCGCTCGAAGCCGGACCCGAAGACGTGGGCAGCCCCTGGGCCATCGGCGCGGCCGAGGGTGGGCACAAGTCGATCCTGCCGGCGCTCGGCACCGAAGATGACTTTCGGCACCTGCTCGCGCGAGCGGCGGATCACGGGCTGGAGATTGCGCTCGACATCGCCTTCCAGTGCGCCCCCGACCACCCCTATGTGAAGGCGCACCCCGACTGGTTCCGCTGGCGCCCCGACGGCACCGTGCAGTACGCCGAGAACCCGCCCAAGAAGTACCAGGACATCTACCCGTTCAACTTCGAGTGCGAGGACTGGCGCGGCCTCTGGGCCGAGCTCAAGAGCGTGTTCGACCACTGGATCGGGGAGGGCGTGCGCATCTTCCGCGTGGACAACCCGCACACCAAGGCCTTCCCGTTCTGGGAGTGGGTCATCGGCGAAGTGAAGCGCGAGCACCCCGACACCATCTTCCTGGCCGAAGCCTTCACCCGGCCGAAGGTGATGCACCGGCTTGCGAAGCTGGGCTTCTCGCAGAGCTACACCTACTTCACCTGGCGCAACACGAAAGAGGAACTGCAGGCGTACTTCACCGAACTCTCGACCGCGCCGGGCATCGACTACTTCCGCCCCAACGCCTGGCCCAACACGCCGGACATCCTGCACGAGCAGTTGCAGACCGGCGAGCCCGCGGTGTACATGTCGCGCCTCGTGCTGGCCGCCACGCTCGCGGCCAACTACGGCATCTACGGACCGACCTACGAATTGCGCGAGCACCTGCCGCGCAGCCCGGGCAGCGAGGAGTACCTCGACTCCGAGAAGTACCAGCTGCGCCACTGGAACCACGACGACCCGACCAGCCTTGCGCCTTTCATCGCGCGGGTGAACCGAATCCGCCGCGAGAACCCGGCGCTGCAGCGCGACCGGGGCCTGCGCTTTTTGCACGTGGACAACGACCAGTTGCTCGCCTATGCCAAGGCTTCGCCGGACGGCGACAACGTGGTGGTCACCGTGGTCAACCTCGATCCGCACAACGCCCAGTGGGGCTGGGTCGGGCTGGAGCCCGGGAGCGTTGGCGTGAAGGACGGGCAGCCGTTCCAGATGCACGACCTGCTGAGCGGCCAGCGCTTCACCTGGCAGGGCGACTGGCACTACGTGAGGCTCGATCCGCACAGCGTGCCGGCGCACATCTTCGTGGTGCGCCGCCGGCATGGCGACGAGCGCGACTTCGACTACTTCCTGTAGCCAAGAAGCCGAGAAACAACAAAGAAACGAAGGAAGGTTTGTCGCCCATGAATGCACCCGTCTCCCACATCGCGCTTGAAACCGTCGAGATCGACAACAGCGACGATCCGCTGTGGTACCGCGACGCGGTGATCTACCAGCTCAACGTCAAGGCCTTCTTCGACTCCAACAACGACGGCATGGGCGACTTCAAGGGCGTGACCGCCAAGCTCGACTATGTGAAGGAGCTGGGCGTCAACACCATCTGGCTGATGCCGTTCTACCCGTCGCCGCTGCGGGACGACGGCTACGACATCTCCGAGTACGAGGACGTGCATCCGCAGTACGGCACGCTGGACGACTTCCGCGAGATGCTGGCCGAGGCGCACAAGCGGGGCCTGCGCGTCATCACCGAGCTGGTCATCAACCACACCTCGAGCGAGCACCCGTGGTTCAAGGCCGCGCGGCTCGCGCCGCCCGGTTCGCCCGAGCGCAACTTCTATGTGTGGAGCGACACCGACCAGATCTACCAGGGCACGCGGATCATCTTCACCGACACCGAAACCTCGAACTGGACCTGGGACCCGGTCGCCAAGCAGTACTTCTGGCACCGCTTCTTCAGCCACCAGCCGGACCTGAATTTCGACAACCCGGCGGTGATGGAAGCCATCCTGAAGACGATGAGGTTCTGGCTCGACATGGGCGTGGACGGCTTTCGCCTGGACGCCATTCCCTACCTGGTGGAGCGCGACGGCACCAGCAACGAGAACCTGCCCGAGACGCATGCGGTCATCAAGCAACTGCGCGCGGCCATCGATGCGCAATACAAGAACCGCTTCCTCCTGGCCGAGGCCAACATGTGGCCCGAGGACGTGCGGGAGTATTTCGGCGACGGCGACGAGTGCCACATGGCGTATCACTTCCCGCTGATGCCCCGCATGTACATGGCCATCGCGCAGGAAGACCGGCACCCGATCGTGGAAATCATGGCGCAGACGCCCGACATTCCCGAGGGCTGCCAATGGGCGATTTTCCTGCGCAATCACGACGAGCTCACGCTCGAGATGGTGACGAGCAAGGAACGCGACTACATGTACACCATGTACGCGGCCGACATGCGCGCGCGCATCAACCTGGGCATCCGCCGCCGCCTGGCGCCGCTGATGGAAAACGACCTCGATCGCGTGAAGCTCATGAACGGCATGCTGCTCTCGATGCCGGGCTCGCCGATCATTTACTACGGCGACGAGATCGGCATGGGCGACAACGTGTTCGTGGGCGACCGCAACGGCGTGCGCACGCCCATGCAGTGGAGCCCCGACCGCAACGCCGGCTTCTCGCGCGCCGACCCGCAGCGCCTGTACCTGCAACCGATCATGGACCCGATGTTCGGCTACGAGGCGCTCAACGTGGAGACGCAGGCGCGCGACAGCAGCTCGCTGCTGAACTGGACCAAGCGCATGCTCGCGGTGCGCAAGACCAGCCATGCCTTCGGCCGCGGCAAGCGCCGCTTTCTGAAGCCGGGCAACCGCAAGATCCTCGCGTACCTGAGCGAGCATGAAGGCGACGTGATCCTTGCCGTGTTCAACCTCTCGCGCGCCGCGCAGCCGGTGGAGCTGGACCTGTCGGAGTTCAAGGGCTTCGTGCCCATCGAGATGCTGGGCCGCGCGCCGTTCCCGCCCATCGGCGAGCTGCCGTACCTGCTCACGCTGGCCTCGTACGGCTTCTACTGGTTCAAGCTCACGGCCGAGGCCGATGCGCCCAGCTGGCACGAGCAGGGCGTGGCGCTGCAGGAGTGGCCCACGCTGGTGCTGTTCGACGGCTGGACCAGCTTCTTCCGCGAGCGCGTGATGCCCTGGCGCATCGGCATGTCCGAGCGCATGCGCACCCAGTTCGAGCTGGAGACGCTGCCGCGCCACATCGAGATCCAGCGCTGGTATGCCTCCAAGGGCACGGCCATCCGCCGCGCGCGCGTGGTCGACCACGCCGTGTGGGAGGCCAACGGGCAGAGCTGGCTGCTGCCGCTGCTCGACCTGGACGGCCCGCCCGGCGGCGCCACTTACTTCATGCCGCTCGCCCTGGCCTGGGAAGAGCGCGACGAAGAGCGCATGGCCGGCGTGGCGCAGGCCGCCATCGCCCGCATCCGCCAGCAGGCACAGGTCGGCCTGATGGGCGATGCCTTCTACGACGAGGCCTTCTGCCGCGAGCTGGTGCGCACCATCGAAAACGGCGCCGAAGTGCCCACGGCCAACGGCAAGCTGGTGTTCAAGCCCACGGCCGCCTTTGCCGAGATGGCGGTCGACATCGACGCGCTGCAGGTCGGCCGCCCGAGCGGCGTGAGCAGCAACACGGTGGTCACGCTGAACGAAACCCTGTTCCTCAAGGGCTACCGCCATGTGCGCGAGGGCATCAACCCCGAGCTGGAGATGGGCCGCTTCCTCACCGAGGTGGCGCGCTACCCGAACTGCGTGCCGGTGCTCGGCGCCCTGGAGTACATGACCCACGATGGCCGCACGATGACGCTGGCGATGGTGCAGAGCTACATGGCCAACCAGGGCGATGGCTGGGACTACACGCTGGGTTATCTCGAACGGTTCCTGCGCGACGCGGTCACCACCGACGGCACGACGACGTCCGACAGCGCCGAGGTGGCGGCGGCGCACGGCGGCTTCCTCGCGCTCATGGCCACGCTGGGCCGGCGTACCGCCGAGCTGCACCGCGCGCTCGCCACGCGCACCGGCGCCGCGGCCTTCGACCCCGAGCCGCTCGCGCCCGCCGACCACGCGGGCTTCAAGGCACACGCGGCCGAGGACGCCACCGCCACGCTCGCGCTGCTGCGCGAACGCATCGATCTGCTGCCGGGCGCCGCGCAGGCCGATGCGCGCACGCTGCTCGACGCGGCCGATGCGCTGCAGGCCGGTATCGCGTCGCGCCGGCCGGTGGAGGGCGTGGGTGTCAAGACCCGCTACCACGGTGATTACCACCTGGGCCAGGTGCTGGTGAAAGACAACGACTTCGTCATCATCGACTTCGAGGGCGAGCCCGCGCGCACCTTCGACGAGCGCCGCACCAAGGGCTCGCCGCTGCGCGACGTGGCGGGCATGCTGCGCTCGTTCAACTACGCGCGCTGGTCGGCACTGCGCCGGGTGGCGCAGAGCCCGGAGGAGGCCGAGCGCCTCGCCGCACCGGCCATTGCCTGGGAGCAGGCCACGCGCGCGGCCTTCCTGGCCGGCTACGGCGATGCGGTGGACACCGAGCTGCTCGCGCTGTTCGAACTCGACAAGGCGCTGTACGAGCTGCGCTACGAGCTCAACAACCGCACCGACTGGGCACAGGTCCCGCTGCACGGCGTGCTCGCGCTGATCCGGCCGACCCGAGGCTGATCCGGCGACACGACACGACCGCACGACACACACAACACGACATCGAGGAAGAACACACATGGAAAATTTCGGCATTCACCTGGAGCCGCTGCGCGCCATCCTCTACCAGGTCGGCGCCTTCATTCCGCGCCTACTGATCGGGCTGGTGGTCGTCGTCGCCGGCTGGCTCATCGCCAAGGCGGCGCGCTTCGCGGTGACCAAGGCGCTGCGCGCCATCAACTTCAACGTGCTCACCGAGCGCGCGGGCCTCGACAACTTCCTGCGCCAGGGTGGGCTGGCCGGCGACACGAGCAGCGTGTTCGGCATCCTCATCTACTGGCTGGTGATCCTGGCCTCGCTGCTCATCGCCTTCAACGGCATGGGCCTGAGCTACATCGCGGACCTCCTGGGGCGCATCGTCTGGTTCGTGCCGAACGTGTTCGTGGCGCTCCTGGTGCTGGCCTTCGGCTCGTACTTCGCGCGCTTCGTGGGCGAGGCGGTGTCGAGCTATTTCCGCGGCGTGAAGATGCAGGACGCGGTGGCGTTCGGCAAGGTCGCGCAGTACGCGGTGATGGCCTTCGTGATCCTGATCGCGCTCGACCAGATCAAGGTGGGTGGCGACATCGTGCGCGAGAGCTTCCTCGTGATCCTGGCGGGCGTGGTTTTTGCACTGGCCCTGGCATTCGGGCTCGCCGGCAAGGACTGGGCGAAGGCGCAGATCGAGCGCTGGTGGCCCAAGCAGATCAAGGACAGCAAGGCGCCGACGCCCGGCGTGACGACCGTGGGCACCCCTCCGCGGTTCGACAGCGACCGGCCGCCGCGCTGAACCGATGAAGAGCGAACGCTGAACAGATGACCGAACAAACGACTGCACGAACGACTGAAACACCGGCTTCCTGAATGACACGAAAAACCAATCCGACGATCACCGCCATCTGGCCCGGACGGCCCTATCCGCGAGGCGCCACCTGGGACGGGGAGGGCGTGAACTTCGCACTGTTCTCACAGCACGCGACCCAGGTCGAGCTGTGCCTCTTCGACGAGCGCGGCCGCCATGAGCTGCAGCGCATTCCGCTGCGCGAGCGCACCGACGGCGTGTGGCACTGCTACCTGCCCGAGGCGCGCCCGGGCCAGGCCTACGGCTACCGCGTGCACGGCCCCTACAAGCCGGAAGAGGGCCACCGCTTCAACGCCCACAAGCTCTTGCTCGACCCCTACGCCAAAGACCTGGTGGGCGACCTGCGCTGGGGCGACGCGCTCTACGGCTACACGGTCGGCAGCAAGCGCGAAGACCTCTCCTTCGACCGCCGCGACAGCGCACCGCTGATGCCCAAGGGCCGCGTGCTCGAGACCGCCTTCACCTGGGGCGACGACCGCCGCCCTTCGGTGCCGTGGCAGGACATGGTGATCTACGAGATGCACGTGCGCGGCTTCACCATGACGCACCCCGATGTGCCGCCCGAGTTGCGCGGTACCTACGCCGGTCTTGGCTGCGCGCCGGTGGTCGACTACCTCAAACGCCTGGGCGTGACCACCGTCGAACTGCTGCCGGTGCACAGCTTCCTGAACGACCGCCACCTGGCCGAGAAGGGCCTGCAGAACTACTGGGGCTACAACACCTTCGGCTACTTCGCCCCCGAAATGCGCTACAGCGCCTCGGGCAAGGTGAAGGAGTTCAAGACCATGGTCAAAACGCTGCACTCCGCGGGCATCGAGGTGATCCTGGACGTGGTCTACAACCACACCTGCGAGGGCAACCAACTCGGTCCGACGCTTTCGATGCGCGGCGTGGACAACGCCTCGTACTACATCGTCAATGCCGAGAACCGCCGCTACTACGACGACTTCACCGGCTGCGGCAACACGGTGAACCTGGAGCATCCGCATGCCCTGCAGTTGGTGATGGACTCGCTGCGCTACTGGGCCGAGGAGATGCACGTCGATGGCTTCCGCTTCGACCTGGCCTCGGCGCTCGCGCGCGAATCGGGCAAGGTCGAGAACCTGGGCGGCTTCTTCGACGCGATCCGTCAGGACCCGACCCTGAACCGCGTGAAGCTCATCGCCGAGCCGTGGGACCTGGGCCACGGTGGCTACCAGGTCGGCAACTTTCCGCTCGGGTGGGCCGAGTGGAACGACCAGTACCGCGACGGCCTCCGCGGCTTCTGGAAAGGCGACGGCGGGCTCATCGGCGAGGTGGCCAAGCGCGTCACCGGATCGGAAGACCTGTACGGCTGGTCGGGCAAGCGACCCAGCGCCAGCATCAACTTCATCACCGCGCACGACGGCTTCACGCTGCACGACCTGGTCTCGTACAACGACAAGCACAACGAGGCCAACGGCGAAGACAACCGCGACGGCAACAGCCACAACGTGTCGTGGAACTGCGGTGTCGAGGGGCCGACCGACGACCCCGAGGTGGTGACGCTGCGAGAGCGCCAGAAGCGCAACCTGCTGGCCACGCTGCTGCTGTCGCAGGGCGTTCCGATGCTGCTGGCGGGCGACGAGCGCGGCCACACGCAGCAGGGCAACAACAACGTCTACTGCCAGGACAACGAGCTCGGCTGGCTCGACTGGACATCCACGCCCGAGCGCCTGGCGCTCGCGACCTTCGTGGAGCGCGTGATCGCGTTGCGCCGCGCGCACCCGTCCTTTCGCCGCCGCACCTTCTTCGCGGGCAAGCCGGCCGAGGGCGAGACCGTGACCGACGTCCACTGGCTCAAGCCCGACGGCGCCGAGATGCAGCCGGACGACTGGAACGACAGCAACGCGCGCTGCATCGCGATGTACATCCCCGGCGGCGGCATCGCCGACCGCGGGCCGCGCGGCGAGGTGCAGCACGACGACGACTTCCTCGTTCTGATGAACGCGCACCACGACGAGATCGCCTTCACGCTGCCGCCGATGCCGCACGGCGCATGGCGATTGCTGTTGGACACCGCGAGCAATTCGCCGCCGCCCACGACCGAGGACGCGGCCTCGCTCGCGCCGGCCTGGGCCGAGCCGGCCTATCCGCTGCAATGCCGATCGCTCGTCGTGATGAGCCGGCCGGATGTGCGGCCATGAGCCGCCGGGCCGCTCCCAAGGCGAATACCGCAGTGCGAAGCACGGAGGTGATCCAATGAGCACGCATTCGCATCGCATGCCGTTTGGCGCCACCGTGCAGGCCGACGGTGTGGCGTTCGCGCTCTGGGCGCCGTCCGCGGAAACCATCGTGCTCGAACACCGATCAGCGTCCCTTCCGATGACGCGCGACGGCGGCTGGCATCGCCTGACGGTGCCTGACGCCAAGCCCGGCGACCGCTACAGCTACCGCCTCGCCGATGGCACCCGCGTACCCGACCCGGCCTCGCGCTCCAACCCCGACGATGTGCACGGCCCGAGCGTGGTGACGGACCCGGAACACTTCGCATGGACCGACGACGCGTGGCGCGGCCGGCCATGGGAAGAGGCGGTGGTTTACGAGATGCACGTCGGCACCTTCACCGACGAGGGCACCTTCAATGCCGCGCGCGAACGGCTGGGTGCGCTCGCCGAACTGGGCATCACCGCCATCGAGCTCATGCCGCTCGCGGACTTCCAGGGCCGGCGCAACTGGGGCTACGACGGCGTGCTGCAGTTCGCGCCCGATGCCTCCTACGGCACGCCCGACGAATTGAAAGCGCTGGTCGACACCGCCCATTCGCTCGGATTGATGGTGCTGATCGACGTGGTCTACAACCACTTCGGACCGGAGGGCAACTACCTGCACGCCTACTGCCCCGAGTTCTTCAACGCCGGCAAGCAGACGCCGTGGGGCGCGGCGATCAACTTCGACGGACCGGAGTGCCGCACGGTGCGCGACTTCTTCGTGCACAACGCGCTCTACTGGATCGAGGAGTTCCGCTTCGACGGCATGCGCATGGACGCGATCCATGCCATCCACGACGAGACGCGGCCCCACATCGTGCGCGAGATCCGCGAGGCGATCGACGCCGGCCCGGGGCGCGATCGCCATGTGCACCTGGTGCTGGAGAACGAGACCAACCAGGCGTCGATGCTCGCGCGCGACGACCGCGGCCAGCCCGTGGCCGGCACCGCGCAATGGAACGACGACCTGCACCATGCGGTGCATGTGCTGGCCACCGGCGAGCGCGATGGCTACTACATCGACTACGCCGACGAGCCGGTGCGGCGCCTCGCGCTCGCACTGGCCGAGGGCTTCATCTACCAGGGACAGGCTTCGGCGTTCCGCAAGGGCGAGCCGCGCGGCGAGGCGAGCACCGGCCTGCCGCCGCAGGCCTTCGTGTCATTCCTGCAGACACACGACCAGGTCGGCAACCGCGCATTCGGCGAGCGCATCCACGCGCTGGGCGATCCGGTGCTGGTGCGCGCGGCCATGGCCTGCCTGCTGCTGTCGCCGCATGTGCCGATGCTGTTCATGGGCGACGAGTTCGCGGCCTCCACGCCGTTCCAGTATTTCTGCGACTTCGGCCCGGAGCTGGCGAACGCCGTGTCCGAAGGGCGGCGCTCGGAGTTCGGCGGCTTCGCGGCCTTCAAGGACGAAGCGGCCCGCGCGCGCATTCCCGATCCGAACGCCGAGGCGACCTTCCTCGCCTCGAAACTGCGCTGGCGCGAGCGCGGCACGCGCCCGCATTTCTCGCGGCTCTGCGAGGTGCAGCAACTGCTGGACCTGCGCCACAAGCGCATCGTGCCGCACTTGGCGGGCATGGCCGGCGCGGGCACCTTCCACTGCGAGAACGACACGCTGCGCGTGCAATGGGACCTCGGGCCCGCCGCCGATGGCGCACCGCCGCTGCGGCTGCACCTGCTGGCCCACTTCGGGGCCGAGGCGGCAGAGGGCGTGGAGATGTCGCCCGGTGAGACGATTCACAGCGACGGTGTCGGCGGCCATGAAGGCGCACGGCAACTCGCGCGCGGCGCGGTGCATGTGACGCTGGAGGCAGTGCATGGTGGATGAGGCGAACCACGGCCCGGTCGGCGGCGATCTCGGGCGGTTGTGCGAACACTTCGGCGTTGCGACAGGCTATTTCGACGCTTTCGGCGTGCGGTGCGAAGTCTCCGAACGGAGCCTCGTCGCCTTGCTCGCCGACTTCGGCGTGAAGCTCGACAACGCGAGCGATGCAGGCCGTGCACTCGACGCAGCACGCCGCGCGCGCTGGGCCGAGGCACTGCCGCCAGTGCAGGTCGTGCAGGCCGGCAGCCCCGCATGGTCGGTGACGCTGCGGGTGCCGGCGTCGATGAGCCGGCTGCGCTGGCGGATCGGTGACGAGCACGGGCGGGAGGTCGAAGGCGAGCTCGATGCCGACACGCGCCATGAGAACGGCCGCTGCGAGATCGACGGAACGCTGCTGTGCGAACGGGTGCTGCATGTGCCGCTCGCGCTCGAAGCCGGCTACCACCGGCTGCGCATCGAGGGCCTGCGCGGCGAAACGCTGCTGCTCGCCACGCCCGGCCACTGCTACCGACCACCCGCGGTGCGCGGGGGCGGCCGCGTCTGGGGCACGGCGGTGCAGCTCTACAGCCTGCGCTCGCCGCGCAACTGGGGCATCGGCGATTTCGGCGATCTGGAAGACCTCGCGGTGCGCATGGCGGCGCAGGGCGCCGACGTCATCGGCCTCAATCCGCTGCATGCGCTGTTCGCGAGCACGCCTTCGAACGCGAGCCCGTACAGCCCGTCGTCGCGCCAGCAACTCAACGTGCTCTACATCGATGTCGAAGCGGTCGACGGTTTCGCGGACTGCGCGCCGGCCCGCGACCGGGTGCATTCGCCCGATTTCCAGGCACGGCTCGCGGCACTGCGCGCGACCCCGCTGGTCGACTACGCCGGCGTGGCCCAGGCCAAGTTCGAAGTGCTGGCCTTGCTCTTCGGCGATTTCTGCGCTCGGCACCTGCCCGCCGAGGGCGCGCCCAGCGAGGAGGGCCGGGCGTTCCTGGCCTTCGTCGCGGAGCGCGGCGAGGCGCTGCGGCAGCACGCGCTGTTCGAAACGCTGCAGGCCCACTTTCTTGCGACCGAAGGCGGCGCGTGGGATTGGCACGACTGGCCCGCGGCCTACCGCGATGCCGATTCCGCCGAGGTGACCGCCTTCGCCGTGGCGCATGCACAGCGCGTGCAGTTTCACCAGTACCTGCAATGGCTCGCGACGCGTCAACTGGCGCGGGTGGCGGCGCGCTGCGAGGCGCTCGGCATGGGTGTCGGCCTGTACGTGGACCTCGCGGTGTCGGTCGATCGCGCCGGCTCCGACACCTGGGGCGCGCAGCGGGTGTTCGCGGACGGCGCCAGCGTCGGCGCGCCGCCCGACGAATTCAACCCGGCCGGCCAGGGCTGGGGCCTGCCGCCGCTGCGGCCCGACCGCCTGCGCGAAGACGGCTACCGCTTCTTCATCGAGACGCTGCGTGCCGGCATGCGCGGCGCGGGCGCACTGCGCATCGACCATGTGATGGGGCTGATGCGGCTCTTCTGGATTCCGCAAGGCCGCAGCGCGCGCGAGGGCGCGTATGTGTACTACCCGCTCGAGGAGATGCTGGCCATCGTCGCGATCGAAAGCCACGGGCACCGCTGCATGGTGGTCGGCGAAGACCTCGGCACCGTCGAGGACGCGGTGCGCGAGGCGCTGGCCAGGGCCGACGTGCTCTCGTACCGGCTGCTGTATTTCGAGAAGCGCCACGACGGCGGCTTCAAGCCGCCGGAGGCCTATCCGGCCGCTGCGCTGGTTGCGATCAGCACGCACGACCTCGCCACCTTCGCCGGGTGGTGGACCGCCGCCGACCTGCGCGAGCGGCTGGCGCTCGACCTGTTCCCGGACCCCGCGGTCTTCGACAAACAGTTGATGGACCGGGCGCGTGAACGCATCGAACTGATGCAGGCCTTGCAGCACGCCGGACTGCTGTCGCGCGAGGAGGCGGCGGAGGCCGCAGGGCTTGCGATGCCGTCGCCGCGCCTCGTCGAAGCGGCGCATGCCTTCCTGGCCGCGACGCCCTCGGCACTGCTGATGGTGCAACTCGAAGACGTGGCCGGCGTGGTCGAGCAGGCCAACATGCCCGGCACCGTGGACCAGCATCCGAACTGGCGGCGCAAGCTCCCCGAGCCGGTCGCCGTGCTGGCGGACGGCGACGGCATGCGCGGGCTGGGCGAGGCGCTGCGCGCGGCGCGGCCCCGCCGCATCGATGCCGGCGAAGGCGAATCGCCGGGCCTGCAGACCCGCGTGCCGCGCGCCACCTACCGGCTGCAGTTCCACAAGGACTTCGGCTTCGACGATGCGATCCGCGTACTGCCATACCTCGCGAAGCTGGGCGTGAGCCATGTGTACTGCTCGCCGATCCAGCGGGCGCGGCCGGGCAGCATGCACGGCTACGACGTGGTGGCGCATGACGAGGTCAACCCCGAGCTGGGCGGCGAAGAAGGCTTTGCGCGCTTCGTCGCGGCGCTGAAGGCCAACGGCCTCGGCCAGTTGCTGGACATGGTGCCCAACCACATGGGCGTGTTCGGCGCCGACAACGCCTGGTGGATGGACGTGCTGGAGAACGGCCCGGCCTCGCTTTTCGCGCAGCACTTCGACATCGACTGGCATCCGCTCAATGTCGAGCTGACTGGCAAGGTGTTGCTGCCGGTGCTGGGCGTGCACTACGGCGAGGCGCTGGACAACGGCGAGTTGGTGTTGCGCTTCGAGGACGCCACGGGCAGCTTCGCTGTCACTTATTACGACCATCGTTTTCCGCTTGCGCCGGAGAGCTATCCGGTAGTGCTGGAGCGGGCGCTCTCGCGGCTGGGCGATGCGGCGGCTGCGGCGCGGCTCGCCAGCCTTGCGACGGCATTCGGGCACCTGCCGCCTCGGGACACGAGCGATCCGAAGGCGCAGGCCGAACGCGTGCGCGACAAGGAGCTGCTCAAGGCCCGGCTCGCGCGCCTCGCCGGGCGCCATCCGGCGGTTGCCGAGGCGCTCGTGGCCTCGGTGGCGGAGCTGAACCTCGCCTCGCCCGAGGCGCGCGATGCGCTGCACCGGCTCATCGAACTGCAGGCCTACCGGCTCGCGCATTGGCGCGTGGCGGCGGACGAGATCAACTACCGCCGCTTCTTCGACATCAACGACCTCGCGGCGGTGCGCATGGAGCGCGACGAGGTGTTCGAGGCCACGCAGTCGTTCGCGCTCGACCTCGCGGCTTCGGGCGTGGTGGACGGCCTTCGCATCGACCACCCCGACGGGCTCTACGACCCGGCCGATTACTTCCGCAAGCTCCAGGAAGGCTACGCGCGGCGTGCCGGGCTGGTGCTGCCGACGCACGATGCAAAGGGCCGGCCCGCACGGCCGCTTTACGTGGTCGCCGAAAAGATCGCAGGCGCGCACGAGGAAGTGCCCGAGAGCTGGCATGTGCATGGCACCACCGGCTACCGCTTCGCCAACGTGGCGAACGGCGTGCTGGTCGACACCGCCGCCGAGGCGGCCGTGCTGCATGCGTGGCAGCGCTTCACCGGCGAGACGGAGGACTTCGCCTCGTTGTCGCGTGCCGGCCGGCGCGAGGTGATGCGCAATGCGCTGTCATCGGAACTCAACGTGCTCTCCACCGAGTTGCTGCGCATCGCGCGGGCCGACCGCAGCACGCGCGACTACACGCTCAATGCGCTGCGCCGCGCGCTGGCCGAGGTCGGCGCGTGCATGCCGGTGTACCGGACCTACATCGTCGAGCACCCGTCGGCGCAGGACGAGCGCTTCATCGACGAGGCCGTGAACGAGGCCGCGCGGCAGAGCGGCGATGCCGACCGCAGCATCTTCGATTTCGTGCGCAGCGCGCTGCGCGGCGAGGCGGTCGCTGCGGCGCCTGCCGCGCTCGGCGAACGGGTGCGGCGCTTCGCAGTGCGCTTCCAGCAGTTCAGTGCGCCGGTGGCGGCCAAGGGCGTGGAAGACACGGCGTTCTACCGTTACTTTCCGCTGAGTTCGCTCAACGAGGTGGGCGGTGAGCCCGACCTGTTCGGCATCGACGTGGAGACCTTCCATGCGCTCAGTGCCGACCGCGCGAAGCGCTGGCCGCACACCATGCTCGCGACTTCGACGCACGACAACAAGCGCTCCGAAGACGTGCGCAACCGCATCGACGTGCTCTCGGAGATGCCCGACGAATGGATGCAGGCGCTGAGCCGCTGGCACGGCCTGTGCCGCAACGCGCGCAAGAAGCAGGAAGCCGGCGAGGCGCCGTCGCGCGCCGACGAATACCTGCTCTACCAGACGCTGCTGGGCGCCTTGCCGCTGGGTGGGCTCGACTCCGCCTCCGCAACGGGCTTTGCCGACCGCATCTGGCAGTACATGCAGAAGGCAGCGCGCGAAGCCAAGCTGCGCACGCGCTGGTCGCATCCCGATGCCGACTACGAAGCCGCACTCGAAGGCTTCGTGCGCGAGCTGCTGGCCGATGCGAAGGAGGGCGGCTGCCTCGCCGACATCCAGCGGCTTGCGGACCGGCTCGCATGGTTCGGCGCATGGAACAGCCTCACGCTCACGCTGCTGAAATACGGCTCGCCCGGCGTGCCCGATCTCTACCAGGGCAGCGAGCTCATCGAGCTGAGCCTGGTCGATCCGGACAACCGGCGGCCGGTGGACTACGCGCTGCGTCAGCAGCAACTCGATGGGCTGCATGCGATGGCCGACCAGGACGGGCTCGCCGCGCGCATCGGCGGCCTGGCCGCTGCGCCGCACGACGGGCGCGCGAAGCTCTGGTTCATCTGGCGATTGCTGTCTCTCAGGGGGCGGCACCCGCTGCTGTTCCGCGAGGGCGGCTACGAGCCGCTGGTGGTCGAAGGGCCGATGGCGCGGCATGTCGTGGCGTTTGCGCGCCGGCATGAAGGGCAGACGCTGGTGATCCTTGCGGGCCGTTTGTTCGTCGGCCTATCGGCGGACGCCGCGGCAGCGCCGACGCTGCCGCCGGCCGCGGCCTGGAACGGCACGACGGTGCGCCTGCCGGAAGGGTTCGGTGCACGAGCGCTCGACGATCTCCTGACCGGCGAGTCCGTTGCAGCGGATGCTGGCACCGTGCGGCTGGCCGATGCCTTCCGCCACATGCCATGGGCGGCGCTGGTTGTCGGCACTTCGGCCTGATCGAAAAAGCCTGAGGGCGTCCCGCGCCTGCGAAAGCAAACGCGATGCGGCAGCGGGCGCCGCCTTCAGGACTTGTCGAGCAGGCGCGCGAGCAGCCCTTCGAGCTGCTGCGCATCGACCGGCTTGGTCAGGTGCGCGTAGAAGCCGGCCGCGAGGCTCGCGTCCCTGTCCGTGCCTTGGCCGTAGCCCGTGACCGCGACCAGCGTGGGCGGATGAGGGACCTCGCGGCGCACCCGCAGGGCCACCTCGACGCCGCTGAATCCCGGCAGGCCGATGTCCAGCAGCACGAGGTCTGGCTGCTCGACCTTGATTGCCTCCAGCGCCGAAGGGCCGTCGGCGGCCGTGCGGGTCACGTAGCCCAGGCTCTCGACAAGGAGGCACATCGTCTCGGCCGCGTCCTGGTTGTCGTCGACCACGAGGACCATCTTCCGGCTCTCGGTGCCGTCGATTTTTTTCTTCTCCAACGGCGCGATGGCGCGGGGCAGGCGGACGACGAATTCCGCGCCGTCTCCCGGCGTGCCTTTGCTGAATGCGCTGACGTCGCCGCCGTGCAGCGTCACCAGTTGCTGCACCAGCGTGAGGCCGAGCCCGAGCCCGCCTTGGGGCCGGGAAATCTCCTGCTCGCCCTGCGCGAACAGCATGAAGACGCGCGGCAGCGAGGCGGGCGGGATGCCGGGACCGTTGTCGCTCACGCTGACTTCCGCATTGGCGCCCACCTCGCTCAGCCGCACCTCGATGCGGCCGCCGTCGGGCGTGAACTTGATGGCGTTGTTCAGCAGGTTGCAGACGACCTGGATCATGCGGGCGCGGTCCCCGGTGATCCACGGGTCGGCGGAGGGCGAGTGGAAGACGAGAGCGTGCTGCTTCGCGTCGGCGGAGGGCCTGAGCATCTCGATCGACTCGTCGATCACGTCGCAAAGCCGCACGGGCTTCGATTCGAGGTGGATCTTGCCGCTCGTGATGCGCCCGACGTCCAGCAGGTCGTCGACCAGCCGCGTGATCTGCTTGAGCTGGCGGCCGATGATGCTGCTCATGCGCGCCAGCGTCGCCGTGTCGGCGGCCGGGCCCAGGCGATCCATGATCGCCACCGCATTGGAGATCGGCGTGAGCGGATTGCGCAGCTCGTGGCCGAGCATCGCCAGGAAGGTCGTGATGCGGCGGCCTTCGTCCTCCAGGGTGGAAATGCGCCGGCGCTCCGTGAGGTCGCGCGTGACCTTGGCAAAACCGCGGTGGCGGCCGGTCTCGTCGAAGAGGGCGGTGATGATCACGCTGGCCCAGAACCGGCTGCCGTCCCTGCGCACGCGCCAGCCCTCTTCCTCGAAGCGGCCGACCTCGCGCGCGGTCTTCAGCTCCTCGTCGGGAAAACCGGTGGCGGCCACCTCGGGCGGATAGAAAACCGAGAAGTGCTTGCCGATGATCTCGTGCGCCTCGTAGCCCTTGGTGGCCTTCGCGCCGGTGTTCCAGCTCACGATGTAGCCGCTGGGGTCGAGCATGAAGATCGCATAGTCCTTCACGCCATCGACGATCAGCCGGAAGCGCTCCTCGCTGGCGCGAAGCAGCTCGTCCTGCTTCTGGCGAGCCGACAGGTCGCGGGTGATCTTGGAAAAGCCGCGCAGCTTGCCGTCCGGGCTCGTGAGGCGGGTGAGGACAAGACTCGACCAGAAGCGCGTGCCGTCCTTGCGCAGGCGCCAGCCTTCTTCCTCGTACTGGCCCGTTCGGGCCGCGACCTCGAGTTCGTGCTGCGGCCAGTTTTTCTCCAGCAGCTCGGGCGGATAGAAGATGGAGAAGTGGCGGCCGATGACCTCGTGGGGTTCGTAGCCCTGGAGCTGCCTCGCGCCCGCGTTCCAGCTGAGCACGATGCCACTGGGGTCGAGAAAGAAGATCGCGTAGTCGGTGATGGCATTGACCATCAGCCGGTAGTCGGCATCGGTGATCAGCCCGAGGTCCAGGGGGATGTTGAGATCGGGACCGTTTTCGTCATCCCTCTTGCCTCGCGCGCCATCGGCCATTTTTTCTAGGGGTCTCGTTGGAAAGCCAAAGCGGCACGAGGCCACCGTCGAGCGAGACGTTATTGCGTTTTGTCGTGGTCAGGTGTCGGACAAGGCCGCAGCACGCCACCGACCAACTTTTCCCACCGATTCCCGTAGTTGGCAATCGGGTTTTGTAATCTAGTGTTTTTTTGTGCAACCGATGTTATATTTTTACCGAGAGAATATTAAAACTTAGGCATTCAATTTAGGTGGCCGCGAGGCTTCCCATGGATGTTTCACCAACGGGAGCGCCTGAATTGCAGTCCACGCCGCAAGAAAGCCCTAAATTGGTGCACTCGATACGGGCCGCCGAATGGCTGCGCCGGGGATGCCGATGACCACGCCCGCGGCGTTCGCCGCATCCCCGCGGATCCGCAGGCCGCTGTTGAGCTACAGCGTCGATGGCCTGCCGGCCCGCGACGAACTGCTGTTCAAGTCCCTCGTGCGATTGCTGGACCACCGCACACACCAGCAATGGACCTGGCAGGTCGAAGATGCCGACCTGCGCGTGGTGGGCGACCGCGTCCCGGCGACGGCGCTGGACGATGCGGCCGACCGTCCGGTCCCGCGGCTGACGCTCGGAGAAACGCCGCCACCGCATGGACCTTTCCTGCGGTTGCCGCTGCATGCCGACGCGCTCGAGGTCATGCTCAACCGCCTCGGCGCGATGGTGGTCCACGCCCGTGAACTCGGCCTGCCTGGGTCCGCTCTTTCGCCTGCTTCCCGCGACCACAGCGAGCGGGGCAGGGGCGCGCACGGCGAGGAATACCGCCTGTTGCGCTGGCCTGCGGCGGCACTGCTCCACACCCCCATGCGCATGAAGCTCGCTGCGCTGCTCGCGAGCCGCCCGGCTTCGCTCCATGCGCTGCAACAGCGCTCGAACGCCGGCGCACAGGAGTGCGCCGACTTCATCGCGGCGCTCGAGCACGCGGGGTTCGTCGCACGCACTGGCCATGGCAACGCGGGCACAGGCTTCTCGGCCAGCCACGCGCCCGAATCGCTCTGGCCCGATTCGCAGTCCTTGCATGTCTCGGAGGCTTCCTCCGGCGCGGACGCGCCCCGCACGCTCGCTCCGACGCGCGCGGTCGTGGCGCCGGGCCTGCTCGCACGCATCCGCAACCGACTCGGGTTGCTGTCCTCCGGTTCGAAGGCCTGAAGCACGTGGAACACAAGATCCTTTTCACCGGCACCATGGGCGCCGGCAAGACCACCGCCATCGCCGCGGTGAGCGAGATCGCGCCGGTCCGCACCGAGGTGCGCAACAGCGATGCCTCGGTCGCCAAGGCCACCACCACGGTGGGCCTGGACTACGGCGAGCTCACGCTGGACAACGGCGAGAAGCTGCGCCTGTACGGCACGCCGGGGCAGATCCGCTTCGACTTCATGTGGCGAATCCTCGCGCGCGGCGCACTCGGCCTGGTGATCCTGGTAGACAACAGCCGCCCCGATCCGCTCGCGGACCTCGCGGTCTATCTCGACGGCTTCGCCGAGCTCATCGAAAAGACCGCCTGCGTGGTCGCGGTGGGTCGCATGGAGACCCATCCCGATCCGGACCTGGACGCCTACGCCCGGCGCATGCAGGACAAGGGCGTGATGTGCCCGGTGCTCCCGGCCAATGTGACCGACCCGCAGCAGGTGGTGCAGCTGCTCGAGCTGCTGCTGATCCAGCTCGAAGCCTGAGCACGACACCGCCGCTGCCGCCGCTGTTCCTTCTTTCTTTTCCTTCCTCTGTTCCCAGCAACGCCGGACCCCACCCACATGAACATCGCACCCCGCATCAAGGACGCCGCCGACACGGCCGTGGACACGCTCATGCGCGAGATCAAGGGCGTGAAGGCCGTCGTGATCGCGACCGAGGACGGCCTCGAACTGGCCGCGCGCGCGGAGAACACCGCGCAGGTCGCGCGCATGTCGGCCATCGCAAGCTCGTTGGCCGCGCTGGGCGCGGTGGCCGGCGTGGAGAGCGGGCTGGGGCAGTGCGAGAACGTGGCGATAGAGACCGCATCAGGTCACATCCTGATGCTGCAGGCCCGCCACGCCGAGGTCGACCTGATCGTGAGCGTGATCACAGGCAAGGACGCCGTGATCGGCCAGGTCCTGTATCTCTCCAAGCTGGCGACGCTCGCGCTGCAGCGCGCCTGAATGCCGCGTCTTTTTTCCTTTTCACAAACGGCCGGCGCTCATCACTCGCCCGGGCGGCGGCCGATCCCGAGGGCGATGGACTACGAAAGACTTTGATGGCAAATATCAAGCAATCCATGGATGAACTGATGACGATCGACGGTGCGCTCTGCGCCGCGCTGGTCGACTCCGGCAGCGGCATGGTCCTGGGGCAGGTGGGTTCGGGCGTCGATCTGGAAGTGGCCGCCGCGGGCAACACCGAGGTCGTGCGCGCCAAGCTCAAGACGATGAAAGCGCTCGGCCTGAACGACGTGATCGAGGACATCCTGATCACGCTCGGGCGCCAGTACCACATCATCCGGCCGATGAACAAGCACGAAGGCCTGTTCGTCTACCTGGTGCTCGACAAGGCGAAGTCGAACCTCGCACTCGCGCGCCGCAAGACGCAGGACGTGGAGCAAGGGCTGGCCGTCTGAGCTGATACAGACAGCGACGGCGCGCTGCCGGCGAGCGGGCATTCATTCGGGCAGCCAGGCTGTCGGGGGGAATTCGGCTCGCCGCCTGGCCGTCCACCTCACCGGCATCGGCGGGGCAGACGGGGGCACCTATGTGCGGCACGGCTACGACAAGGCCATGCGCACACAGATCGACCACGGCATCTTCGATTTCTGCGGCGCGCAAGGCCGCGCTACCGCGAGAGCCCGACCGCGGTCATCAAAAGGCGGAACACGACCGCTACCACGAACATCACAGCAACGCTTGCGAGCCAGATGCCCGCGAGCCAGCCGAGGCGTCGGCGCCAAGTACGGGATGGGGGCGCGACGCCTTCAGTGGTATCCATCGCCATGCCGCACCTTGCCGCGAAACACCCAGTAGCTCCAGGCCGTGTACATGAGAATGACCGGAATGATCAGCAGCGCACCCACCAGCGCGAAGCCCAGGCTCTGCGGCGGCCCGGCCGCCTGCCAGATCGAGATGTCCGGCGGGATGATGTTCGGCCAGAGGCTGATGCCCAGGCCCGTGTAGCCGAGAAAGAGCAGCGCGAGCGTCAGCACGAAGGGCGCGGCATGCCCGTCGCCGCGCAGCGTATGCACCAGCCGCCAGGTGACCACGCCCACCAGCAGTGGCACCGGCAAGAAGTACAGCAGGTTCGGCAGCGTGAACCAGCGCCGCGAGATGGCCTCGTGCGCGAGCGGCGTCCACACGCTCAGCATGCCGATCACCGCGAGCATCGCCCACACCAGCGGCCGCGCGAGCGCGCGCATGCGCTGCTGCAGTTCGCCTTCGGTCTTCATCACGAGCCAGGTGGCACCGAGCAGTGCATAGGCGGCGACCAGCGCGAGGCCGGTGAAGATCGAGAAGGGCGTGACCCAGTCGAACGGCCCGCCCGAGAAGTTGCCGTCGACCACCTTCAGCCCGTTGAGAAACGCGCCCAGCGTCACGCCCTGGAAGAAGGTCGCGGTGAACGAGCCGCCGATGAACGCCGCGTCCCACCAGCGGCGCTTGCCCGCGCGTGCCTTGAAGCGGAACTCGAAGGCCACGCCGCGGAAAACGAGCCCGACCAGCATGAGGATCAGCGGCAGGTAGAACGCGCTCAATATCACCGCATAGGCCAGCGGAAACGCCGCCAAGAGGCCCGCGCCGCCGAGCACCAGCCAGGTCTCGTTGCCGTCCCACACGGGCGCGACGGTGTTCATCATCACGTCGCGGTCTTCCTT
>Ga0163161_10000116_pt1 | contig 75996 bp, 46 predicted proteins | sample S45metaG_FD_129847 | JGI IMG/M metagenome (GOLD analysis project Ga0163161, IMG submission 129847) | Switchgrass rhizosphere microbial communities from Kellogg Biological Station, Michigan, USA - S4-5 metaG | ecosystem: Host-associated > Plants > Roots > Rhizosphere > Soil | place: USA... | reverse complement strand
CTCAGCCCAGCACGCTCACTGAAAAGGCCGTGCAGCGTACGACCTGATGGGTAGGGCGAAACCGTAGAGTTCCACTCCTCAACCTGACGGGCGAAGTTATCATAGCTCAACAACTGGTAACCGCTTACAGGTTTCTGAAGATCACCCAATAGCATATCTGAGAGTACTTGCAAAAACAGCTGCTGATATAGAGATATAAAATTATGTACCAATTCAGCATTCAAAGTCAAAGCATCATAGCGAACACGATAAAACAATTGATTTTGTCGTAATTCCTGCTCAAAAATGATTTTACAGGTCAAATCGACAAAAAGATCACTAGGCTGGCTAACCTTATCGATCCCCTCATAAGCAATACTTGTCTCACGAAGATTTGTCTGAATAAACCCAATATCAAGCACGTTTTGATTATCCGCAAAACTTAACAATTTTTCCACAGGCATATATTTACCCTTACTCTGCTTTAGTCCATCAAAAAAATCAAGTGTTCTTGCGATCAACATCTCTAAGGTTGTTTGACCATCAATATAAAAATCGACCAATATCGGATTGATATGCGCACCAAAAATAAGATCGCGGCCCTCAAGGATAGCTACAGGAAAACTGATGGTTACAGAATTTTGTCCGGTCATCTTATGAAGGAGGATACCGAAAACCAGCTGACCAAAGATATATGGTGTTAGGCGGAGTGTCCGGGACAATTTCTTGACCTTTACCAGTTCTTGTTCAGCAAAGGCAAATTCAAATTCTCTTATGACGGCAGTTGAAGGGGAGCCTGCAACCTGGCTTCTCGATTCTGCAAGAAAGCTTAAGTCCACCCCCGAAATGCCTTTTAGCCTGTCCTGCCAAAACACTTCCATTTTAGTGATATTGTCTGCTAATACCTTGTCTAAGCGTAAGCCAAGTTCCCGATACAGATCAGCTTGTTTGTCGAGCGAAACTGGATTGGAATATTCTGGCTGATTATAATAGGTGCTCCCTTGACTGAGAATATCTTCATAACTTAGCCCATCAATCAAAATATGCGGCATTACATAAATAAGTCTGCAACGGTTCTCTGAATAACGCAATACATAGAATCTGATTAACAAGTCATTTTCAAGATCAAATGGCAACGATATTAAAGCCAAAATATCCTCGTTACTCAACTCTTCAGGGTAATATTCAATAATGAAAGATTCTCTTTTGACCAAGGGACGATGCTTCCAATAAATTTTGTCCTCCTTACTGATCACATTGCTGTTGATAAGCAAATGTTCATTGACAAAACGGACCAGACTATTGTTCAATCTATTGAGATTCAATTCTCCTTCTAAAACTTGATCCAATACCATGTTATAGTCAAATCGGGTAGGATCAAGCTGCCATTCACGATAGAAGGGGATTTGATAAGGAGTTAGCGGTAGCAGCAATTCTAATGTATTCATTGTTGCGTGGCATTGAAAGTCGTTATTGTTCTGGAATTCCATATTTAAAAACTAATGTGATTTCTTTGTAAGCTGGGGGTGAGCCCTCGTTTTAATTTGTTATATCTAAAAAACTATAAGTAGTGTTGCCACATGTAAAAAAGGCAAATACAAAAGGTAGTAGGCCCTCCTATGTCATGCGCATAGCCGTGGATAATATTTGTAACTGGTTTATTAAAATGACAGACGGTTCAGTGAAAATATTTTTCAGAAATAGCCAGCTGGATCGTAGAATCTGATATTCTATAGAAAATCTGGTTGACCCTTGCAAAAGCGTCTTAAAATGTGCCGCTTCTAATTGAATTAGAATAAAGGTTTTAGAAAACAGAACAGGTAAAAAGGGCCAAAAACCGCCTATACTAAGTGGTGAAAAATATGTTGATGGCCATAATGTGCAGGATGTAATAAAAAAAAAAGGCACAAACCAAGAAATACATTTATAATATTTTGAGAGCGGAAGCACAGATACCTGTTTTTCTTCAGCCATAGTTTTACGATAAGTTATAGATATATACTACCTCAAAACTGCTGATTAATTAAAAACATTGATATACCCTAAATCGGGGATAATACTATTGAAGGATCGAATATTCTGGTGTCAAGGATAGAAGTTATTTATAAACAACTTTAAGTATTCCTAATCGGACATGTTGAATAATTATTACTACAATCAAATGATTAATTGTGCTGCTACCCGTCAAATTGTAATTATAAAGAAATATCCGACATTGTGAAAAAGACCATTGATCGAATGCACTTACATCCAAAACAAAAATCGCTGATTTTATTTAGCTGGCAGACTCGACCACTGCGTTTGCTTGCTTGACATGTAAAAATTATATTTTCTAATTGGGGAAAATTTTAAAAAGCAATCAATAATTAATTTAAAAAGTTAATGCGATCAAAAAATATAAAATACTAGCCATTTTACCAAATAATCCGCTATAATCTTCGGATGATCAAAAATAAAAAAATGGTTTCCCAATAGCTCCATTTGTTCTACCCTCCTCGTTGTCTCTAAATTCCAACTATTGATTCCTTCTATGGGTATTCCCTCGTCGTGGCCATAAAAAACACCAATGGGGATGTTAAATTTTGGAGATATCACATGTTGATAAGATTCAACGGCCTTAAAGTCCGCTCTTAAAATAGGTTCAAAATACTTCATCAATAATTCATCAGCTAATAACTCTTCAGGCATACCACCCAATTCTCTCACTTTATTCCAAAAATCAACTTTCGGTAGGGTATGTAGGATTTCCCTGTCACTGAGAAACTGCGGGCCTTGCCGTCCGGAAACAATTAATCTTACTGGCTGTGTGATTCGAGTAGCAGAAATTTTGCATGTTAGCAAATAGCCAAGCAGAGCTCCCATACTATGTCCAAAAATGATATATTTACATCCTTCCGGCAATTTACTTATCCAGTGAATAAAAATATAATCTGCAAGGTTAGTTATTTCTGTTATAAAGGGCTTATCTGAAAGTAAACCTCTACCTGGCAACTCTGGACAGATGATGATAATTTCTGCAGGGACAAACTTAATAATATTTTTATAAGAGTAACTGTTCCCCCCGGCAAAGGGTAACATAATGATTATTTTTGAGTGCGCTGAAATTGTGTTAAGCGCTTCTAGGTTATTTATTATCATTTTTAATTAAAAGATGTATGATCACTGCTCTCCTGTCAGAACTCATGATTTCCGCATTTGAATAATTTTCCGGAATCCATTTTGTAGACAGCGTCTGCAGACGTATAATATTGGTCATCATGGACAATAGCAACAATTGTAAAACCTTCTTTCTTAAGTTGTGGAAGAATCTTGGTATAAAAGATTTTACGAAAACCCGGATCTTGGTCAGCTGCCCATTCATCCAGGAATAATAGTGGTCTATTCTCTAAAAGCATCGCAATTAGTGCAACACGTTTTTTCTGACCTGAAGATAAATCCAAAGTAGAAAAGGCTCCGGATTCATAGCTAATCTTATCTGTCAGTTGGAATAGTTCCAGATATCGACTGACCCTTTCTGGGGAAACGTTCTCAAGACCGTATAATCTTTCAAATAAATGGAAATCGGAGAATACAGCCGAGAATAGTCTTCCCATAGTATAATTATTGGTTACCGGTATTCCATTGAGCGAAATATCAGCTGTATCATTTCTTAGAAGACCTAATAGGATGTAAAAAAAAGTAGTTTTACCACTGCCATTTCCCCCACAGATAAATAGTATCTCACCTTTATTAATTTCAAAGTCGATTGGTCCTAATCGGAAGTGATTATCTATTCCTTGTTTTGAAGTTGAATAATCATATAAAAGATTCTTAATGGTTAACTTTTCAAATGTCGAAATATTACACGACTCCCCTTGCGGAGCGCTCGCCGCTAAAGTTATGGAATCCAGAAGTTCAGTCAACCTTGCTGCAGCTATATTTCCTGAAACTAAATTTGGCACGAGCAAGACAACAGATTCCAGAGGTCCTACAAGATAAATGATAATGATTACAGACTTGACCAGCACAGGGATCGTTAGATTTAAAACACTTCCACCAAAGAAGAGAATAACAATTAACATTATATAGAAAAGGAACTGTCCGATCAGGCTATTATTGAAATACCCATACAAACCTTTCCGTACATGAGTATAGTGATCAAGAGAAGCTTCCTTTAACCTCCCTTCGATCAATTCGGCTCCTTTGCGATCATTTAATTTTATTTCGCGGAATCCTCCCAAAATTTCTTTAACCTGATGGAATAATCTATCTTCACTTTCCCTAGCTAGTTGTAGGTGGCGATTACTTTTTTTTGAACAGAATATATACACAGATATTCCTAATATTATAGCTATTAGAACTATTGAAACTATTATAATCGAGAGAAAGCCCAGATATAACAAACATCCTAAGACGGTTACAGCTGAAGTAATTAAATAAATAGAGGATAAAGCAGTCTGTGAAAGAATAACAGTATCCTTTGTGATCGCAGAATCAATCAACCCTTTTTTTTGAATTATTGTTTCATATGGCACTAGCTGCACTGAGCGTATTAGCTTCATCCTTAGGTCATGAATGATCTCTTGGGACAGATTTACCATTTTTTTTGAAAGCAAACGGTTAAGTAGCATGTAGATCAGCAAAAACAGAAAAACGGTCAAAAATAGATATGGAGAAGCTTTTCCCTCTTGGGTATATTTAGCAATGATCTCGTTTAATTCAACAAATATCCCTAAATGTGCGCCACCTGTCAAAAGTCCAAGTGCGACTACCAATATTAATATGAGCAATCTTCCCCCAAAAACAAGCTGTATAAATTTCATGTAACAATTTTTAAATATTCTGATTGTGAGAATCGTTTTTTGAGGGAGGGTTAGCTTTCAATAATCAATACTTATTACTATGAGCTTCCAGCACTGAAAGCCGACCATTATCCCCAGGGTGGGCGCAGTTAGCAACACAAAGCGGCTATCGGTACAGTTACATGACCCTCCTGAAAATTCAGTTGTTTGTCCAAACGAAGCTGTATGTCAATAATAGTATCCATTTCAACGCTGCTATTCTTTGGAAGCACGATCGAACAGGCATGATTTCCTGCTATCCAAGAAAGTGACCTATATTGGGAGAAGTGCGTAAAATCCGTAGTTACAATATCTCCAAAACGTTTAACATTACACATCTCATATAGGAGAAATGGGGTCATAAGCCCAGTACGCAATACTTTTGATAGTGCCTCTTTTATTGTCCATAACAATGTGCTGCCCTTAAGTAAATCCCGGTTTAGGACATGGACAGATCTTCGTTCAATAGAAGTTGCAATATCTTCGGATAAGAAGTTTACATCCTTTATGATCATTTCAACATCGACGCCCATTGGATGACTTTCAGGAAAAACCAAGGCCAATGCCAAAGCATCTGTATGACTAATGCTTACCTGCAAGTTGAGGTGGCTTTTTAAATTCACAACCGGTTGGCCAAATACTCCTGGGTAAATGAAAACTTGTTTATAATTAGTATAACCAGTGTATGCCGCTATTGCCTGCTTAGCGGCATACCTCCCCGAAAAATAATCAGATCTTGCTTTGACGGATATAAGAGACTGATAATATAAAATTTCATTTGGATGTAAGAACTTATACGGATCATCTATCTGCTCACAAATTTGATTTGTTGCGGATGCGATACCTATAAGTAAATCACACTCCGGTCGGGCTATCTTTAAACTTTGGGCAATCATCTGGGATAAAACTAATATCCAAAGGTAGTTGCAATCTGCTCCAGCATAAATCCCCAATACCGGTTACTTGTTGGAACCATGACATCATATCTACATCTCTTTTAACTATGCTTGCTACTTCCCGATTCCGACTCAAAGACCCTTAACATTCATTTTAATTTTGTTATGATTAAATAAGATTCGGGAAATCTTAAACATGTTGGTTATAAATTAAGGTCAGAAGACTACAAATACATTATCAGAATTTCAGCCTTATTACTAACATTTCTTGATAACCTTAAATTTTAGCTAGCAGTGAGAATTTGAGCTTACGACGGGGATGTTAAAAGCTGTAATTGCGTATGTAAATTAGCAACCTGGTCATAACTGAACCTGGAATAAAAGGATATAAAGCTATGACTTTAAAGTCATCAGGACTTTTTGGTTCATTTTCGCCTGCCGTTCCAAAGTTAGATTAATATGTCCGATAAAATAATGTAATATTCAAACCGAAGTATTTTTTCAATTGGTAAAAATAAATTATACGTTAATTGATAGTATTGGTTTTCAGGACTGTCCGACTTTATGAGGCAAAAAAAATGTCTGATTCTTTTTTCTATAACCTTTTCGTAAAATGATAGGATTTACGGCAACGATCTAGAGATTATTTGGAAATTAATTTCACTGCAATAGGCAATCAGACAGACATTGATATGCCATAATTTAATTTCAACTTTCGACATGCTGATGCTCGGAAAATTAAATCACGACTTCATCAATATAATAGCCCACAGATTCTCAGCAATATGTTTGTCATCATAGAGCACACTGTTCTTGGTCGACGAATGAATCCGATAAATCTTTGGTAATTCGGTTTGTTTTAAAAAAAAGTACGCATTGAACCCCAATTGTCTCTCAAATCGCGTTCAGAATCGACTTTGTTTCAATGCAAAAAAGTCCATACAATTTTGTCTCGGAGGGCATCGTTCAACGGAATAATTTGAGGTTTGCTAACCTAATGGATATAATCAGCTGGCTCAAATCAGGTAAATGAATTTCCCCAAAACTAAAAAAACTATTTTTGCTAAATTTAAGTTCAATTAAATGATCATCTCATTTTAGCTGAATTTAGTAAGCCAGAGCAAATATGACGATCCGATAAAGAGCCCTCCGACTGTGTCCGAAAACCAATGGGCTCCAAGATAAAGTCTGCTGAATGCAATCGTAATGATAGATAGGGTAATCAGGCTGATTATCGATATTTTTCGAATAAGATTGCAATTTTTACAGATAATCATACCAAGAAAGCCAAAAAAAACAACAGCAAATGCTACGGTTCCACTAGGGAAACTCCCGCCAGCAGAAATTTCATGTACCTCTACGAAAACCGGGGAAGGACGTTGACGCGATATCAATTCTTTAAATAGGAATACAGGTAAATGAACGCCCATCATCATAAACGCTCCAAAAGCATTTCTACCCATTCTATTTTTATATAAGACAAGTGTTGTGATTAAACTCAATGGGAGGAATATAATAGGTTTGCCGATCATGCTTATTATTTTCATCGGGGGCAATAACTCATCGCTATTTATTTTTTGACATGCCTTACTTACCGCGGTATCGATTGAATTAACCGGGAAGAAAATAACCCATAGACAAAGCACTAAAAAAATGGCTAAAAGTATGGAACCCCTCCCATAAAAAGATTTATTCTGAGCAGAATAGTCTTCAAGGTACATTGGTTTTCTCGTTTGCATAGTTTTGATTGATTTATTTGAATAGCCTAGATCTGATATTCCAGACAATTACGTCACATTTTAAAAATATTTTGGTCCAGATTTATAGCCTGTAGAATCCGGATTGTTTAATTAGCTATATTATCCCTCATAATAATTAAAAAGAATTCGCACCAAACATAAAACTAGAGTTTAAGTATATTAAAATAAATTATTGGACCATGAAATAGCTTACAATAGATAATCTGATAGTTCTTCAAATTTGCAGATTGCATTCTCCCGTACAAATAACCTATATAGGGGATTACTGGAATTGTCCAGATGCAAAAGCTATGCAAGTGATTAACGATCGCAATAAGTATTTAATGACTGAGACGGGATTACAAAGACTTATAGAATACTTATGCAGAAGCTTGATGATTAATTTTCGGAACAAGTTTTTTTTAAGGCTTTAGAATTTGAGTTTCTGTTCATAAAGTTTTATCACCGCGAGCCCACGTTACCACATGCCATCAGAGGTATTTATAAAACCGCCCATCAAGTTTCAGTGAACATTAATTAAATTTTGACTTAACAGCCAGTCTTGAATTTAGATTAGGCAACATGGTACGGAATGTATCAATAGGACTTTCAGCGGTATATAGGCAATGACATTGATGAGGGTGTCATTTGAAACGAAGAGCTGGGTAACCTTCATTCTACTTCTACCAATTCAATCCAGGCGGCACAATCATTGATTTTTCACTATGGTTTCTAAACGTGTGCTGCGTAAAAATTTGTTATGGCTCATTTCAACAACCATGCAAATTATTATGTCAGTGAAAAATCTTCCTAGGTTTCAATTAACACATTTGCGACTATATACAAAAAAACTAATGAACCATTGTTTTGTATTGCCGAGTATCTAAAAGTTAATTGTATTGAAAATGCAAAATATATAGCTTGTCAAACAAAATGTTGCCTGATTTTAATAGGGAAAGTTTTCTCCGACAGTGGCAATCAACTGCCTAACTGCTCCCACTAGGATACAAAACAAAATTGTCACGTGTAATTTTATATAATCAACACCAATACAACCCTTTTTGAAAAGTAAGTCGCGATTACTGTGATTTTTTTGGAACCACAGCAAAGGAAAATTTAATTCTGGGATCGCAGCCATTGTCGTTTGAACATTGCAAGAGCAAAAAACGATTAAGGGAAAAATCTACTATAATAACAGCTTTTTCTCCATTCCCTAAGCAACAAACTACTCAGATCTTTGTATTGTGGTAGAAAGCAATTGTCCTGTATGGAAAATTCTCAACGCTACAAAAATCACATAAATATAAAATAATCACAAATGACAAATCAACAAAATCGTACATTAGGTGCATTCGAAAAAACATTTTGGTTGTTAGACCAAATTGATTCCAAAGACTTTGCCCTAGCTGCAGAAATTCAAGGCAAAGAGTCAGTGGCCGCATGGCGCTTAGCTATCAACCGTGTACAGCAAAGACATCCCAACTTATCGGTTAGAATTAAATTAGATAATGATCAAAGGGCAGTTGCCGAACATATTGAGCTTCCAATCCCGTTAAGAGTAGTTGAAGCTACCAGCGACTATAGATGGCAACAAGAAGTAGAAAAAGAGTTGGCGACTAGATTTGATACTGAGGTCGGCCCACTTATGCGGATCGTACTGGTTCAAAAACCGGAAAACACGGTACTTATCCTAGTAGCCAATCATACTTTGGCAGATGGAACATCTCTCAACTATTTATTCAGAGATATATTGAATGCAGTGACAGGTAAGCAGTTGGAGGTAATGGCGCCACAAAGATCAAATGACGAGGTACTAGGTATGTCGGAAGACTTCCCACTTCCAGACGCTGAGAAAAGTGCTTACGTATTTGAAAAAATTGCACCTGTTTCGCCGAAAGTAGACAGTATTAGGTTTACAAATGAGCAGTCATTGAGTATACTGGAAAAATCAAGAGCTGAAGGCACTACTGTTCACGGTGCCATCTGCGCGGCAGCAGTAACTGCAGCAAGGGAGCTCCGTAATGAATGGACTGAAAGTAAACTTGAATTGATTTCGCCGATCTGCACAAGAAAACCCCTTCAACTTGATGATAATTGTGGGTTAAACATTACCACACATCCGGTATATTACGAACCGGAAGAAAATCAGAACTTCTGGGATATTGCAAGGTTCACTAAAAGCGGCTTAGCCGGAACGGATACGATTGAGCATGTACAGAACTATATAGGTTTTTTCAGGGATCTTACTTTCAACAGTACTGACATCCAAAAAATGGTCGATATTTTAAAAGAGGCATTTAACCATCAGATTATGGTCACCAATCTTGTGAAAGTGAAGTACGACACAGATTTTGGAAAACTTAAACTCAACGCAGTTTATGGCCCAATGGTTCGTTCTGGTAAAGGAAATGAGCAAACAATTGGCGCGATAAGCAGCAATGGATGTCTTTGCTTGACCAACACCAGTGACAATCCTATACCAGGTATACTTTCTAAGATGCAGCAACTTCTCTTAGAAGCTAGTGATGTTACCGTGGAATCGTTTGCCCGATAGTTAAGTGGATCAGGAGTCTTACCCTATGCAATTCCTGATCCATTTGCTCCTTTTTTGAGCTAACCAGATAGGTGTTTTCCCCAGTTAATCCATGATAAAAATTGGATATAATTGCTGAAAGTGCTACTCAGGAGTAATCAATAATAGCTCAAAATGCAGAATAAAAGAAAATTCACAATATTTGTGTGACTAAAATCCATAAAAACCTTAACCATGAGACTAAAATTCAGTTTACTGATGCTTGCGTTCTTATCTGGGGCGCTTAAAGCCTATTCACAGCATGAGATGCACGACAGGTCAGACTCCGCCAAAAAGGATTCTTCTACACTCCTACAAGTTTTTCGTAAGATTGATAACATGCACACAGATATACCCATGAGCAATTCCCATTCATTGAATCTTCCGATGCAACGAAACGGGTCTGGAACGTCATGGCTACCTGACGCATCACCGATGTATGGAATTATGATGCATTCAAAAAAATGGATGTATATGATCCACGGCAATATTGCTTTACGATACACCAAACAAGACATTGTAAGTGAAGGCTCGCGTGGTGCGGATCAAATTGACGCACCTAACTGGGTTATGTTCATGGGCCAGCGGAAAGTTGGGAAAAACGGACTTTTCCATTTCAGTTCAATGGTTTCTTTAGACCGCTTCACTGAAGGTGGCGATGGCTATCCCCTATTGTTCCAAACAGGGGAGAGTTGGAGAGGGCAACCGTTGGTTGACCGCCAACATCCGCATGATCTTTTCTCTGAACTTTCTGTGTCCTATACTTATTCTATTAACGCCAAATCGGATCTAAGTATTTATATTGGATATCCGGGAGAGCCGGCGCTGGGCTCAGTTGCTTTTATGCATCGTCCCTCAGCACTTGCAAACCCAGACTCTCCTATTTCCCATCACTGGAATGATGGTACACATATTACTTTCGGTGTCACGACCATTAGCTATAGGTATGAGAAAATTAAGATCGAAGCATCCTCATTTACAGGCCGAGAACCTGATGAAAACCGCTACGATTTCGACAAACCAAGATTTGACTCTTTTAGTGCAAGATTATCCTTAAACCCAAATGCAAACTGGGCCATTCAAGCATCACATGGCTGGATAAAAAGCCCCGAAATCATTCATAGTAATCAGGATGTTAATAGAACTATAGTATCTGCAATCTATGCCCTACCGTTAAATAAGGAAAACAGTATCAACGCAACGGCCTTGTGGGGATTAAACCAAGTAAAGGGACATGATGGTGAAAATGCCTTTCTATTGGAGGGTGCTTACCGAATTAAGAAGTTTTCTTTTTATACCCGGTATGAGTATGTCCAGAAATCTGCAGAAGAACTTAGTCTTGAAGGATACCTTTATGGTCACGATGCATTAGGGATAAATGCTATTAGCCTGGGTTTCAATTATGATATTCTAAAGTTCAACAAGTTGCGAACCGCTATCGGTGGACAAGCGACCCTTTACCAGACCAATTCATCCCTAAACCACCTATATGGGAAAAATCCTGCTGGCGCCCAGGTCTTCCTCAGAATTTATCCATCGCTTATGAAGGTTTAGCTGGATACAAGTAAACATTAGCATGTTGACTGATATTATTCTATGACAGAGAGCAACCTACGATTTTTGTTGATTGTTGCTGATCTAGAAACTCCCCATCATAGCCTGTTATGCGATGATGAGGGAATATAAAAATTATCAAAAAAATAAATTAGCGTGTACCTGAAAGGGTTAGAAATCTCTTATCCAAAGAATGAACATCGCTATTGCACTTATCTAAATGCACATTAAATATATCAGCCAGAATTTGCACAAAACTTTACCACTTTTAGGCAAACAGCAACATGCACAAAGTTTCCAGTCCTTAATTCAGGTTCTGACGATCTTTAAAAAGTTATTGACATGAGTGAAATCTCAATATTTTCAAATTACTATATTCCATACTGTACACCTCACAGGAATTAAACTTGCACTTTACTTTTGAGGGATCCAATAGTGTGTAGTACCAACTCTAACTGATCATTTGGATTCAAAGTATATCCATTTTCCATCCCGCAACCCCCTGGCAGGGTTCCTGTTCCAAAGAACTCTCCGGGAAAAAGTTGTTCACCTTTGGATGCATGCGCCAACATTTCACCAAGACTATACTTAGGACTATTTGAAGATACCTCAGCCACAGTTCTACCGTTGATACGAACTTCACCCTTAAGCGATTGCCAATTGGATATCACTTCTTCTGGGGTGACCACTTCGCTACCAATAATGTTGCAAAAGTGCTTGGATTTCTGAGGTCCAAAGCCACTATTCATTTCGGCTATCTGCACATTTCTCACACTGAGATCATTAAATATAACAAACCCCCCAATAGCCTCTTCAGCTTCGGCCGGACTTGCGTTTAACAAAGGTTTTGCCAGTACAAATCCAAGCTCAAGCTCATAATCCAGAGTATCGCAATAATCCGGAAAGGGAATTGTCGATCCATCCGGTACAAAAGCCAGATGATTTCCCATATAATAGATCGGCTGCCTATACCATAAAGGTTTTGGACGGAATGCTGGGAAAGGTCTTCCAGTAATTTTCTCATAGAGTTTGGTTAATGGATAGGCTTGAATATACCGCTTAGCAAATCCTCTTGCAGCATTTACCGCATGATGTTCATAAATCATAAAGTCACGGTAAGAAAGTGGCTGAAATGGCATCAGTAATTTATCAGGATGTTGAACATCAGTGGGTATGTCTAGTGCAGCCTTCGATAAATTAGATCGTTGTTCTTTTGATGCTTTTAATATGTCGAGTATTGAACCGCAAAATCTTTTCATCTTCGGTTGAGCAGCAACAATTTGATCGATATTTACCCATCCATCCTCGCTCGCAATCTGGATGCATGATTTACCCCTAATCATTATGTTTCTTATTCTCATTTGATAATTGTTTTATTGTAGAATATTTTCAGGATTCTCGAACTAAATTGTAATTGCACTATTCGCTAACCTTTAATGTACCTGTAAAGATCCATATGACCATACAATCGACATATCCCCAAATACAGGGATTTGATAAATGCAAAATAATATGCTAATTCAAAAATAATTCGTCTGCAGATTATAATGGTAGTTCGTAGTGATAAAACGGAACTCAAACATTTATAGATATTCTGTCTCTTCACACCAGATAGTAACCTAATCGCGGCACAGCAGCGCCGGAATAGATCATCGGTAAGGAGTTATAATTCAAATTAGGTTTAGCCAATTTCTCATAAACTATTGGTAGTTATACATTAACCATAACTACCATATAGGGAAGCGCTACCATCGAAGGAACTCTTACTCACTTCTATCTCTCAAAATGTATCTTTGCACTCCTAGAAAGTAGTATAAGAATTAGCATGAAGAATAACATAATGAAAAAAAACGTTCCATAACCGTTACTAGGCTATTATTTCCGATGCAATACCCATACAAATCCATAACATATTTAATGATGGCATAGTTATTTAAAAACGCTGTTAAGTCCTACCATTAAGTACAGATAATATGCTACTTGAAATATAGACAAATAACTCCAAATATGAGTTGTTGTTTAATACTTACAAATAACAACTATCTCTCAGAAATTTGGGTCGGATCTTTCTATCCACGAAAACGTTGATGTATGTCGATATTCTGATCTATTAAACTGTTAGAAGGTTAATCTCTTCTAACATATTTAAGCAGGCCTCAGCTACCAGAAACCATTAAATAGTGGAACACTATTATTCAATTTGTTATGCTTTCAAAACATTACATTAATTGAAATTCATAAAATCGCATCTCATTTATTTTATTAGCCATCGACGAGGCGCATAAAAACCCTTGCCTTTGACAACTTCTAGTCGTCATTATTATTGGATGGCTAGGAAAAAAATCTTTCGAATGGTACTTTCAGTTTGTTTACGCGATGTACAGATAAACAATGGGATATTCTCAGAAAGGATGGTGGCAATGTCGCTTAGCATTTGATTTACATAAGAATAATAAAAAGAAAATAAACAGAATAGTGAAGCCTTACTAAGATCACAAATGAACAATGATATGGATTTACCAAAACTGATAAATAATTTGGCCCGCGCTCAGAATAACCTTGATAGCGTCGCATTCTTAGAATGTTTTGTTGAAGGAGCCACTGTAAATAATGCAGGTGGGACTTTCAATGGAAAAGAGGAGATACGCTCCTGGATTCAAGAGTCATGTAGTAAATATGAGACTTTTTTAGTGCCGCTAGATTACAGCGAAAAAGATAACAACTCAATTCTGCTGGTTGAGGCTCATGGAAATTTTGCGCATAGTCCTGCTAGTTTAAAATATCACATTAAGACACAAGATGGTCTGATTCAATCGTTGAAAATCACAACCAGTAGCACCAGGTAAATGCAAATAAACCTCATTTTGACAAGGACAAACAGACCAAAATTGTTTGAAGATTTTGGAAAAGCCTCTGCTGCGTGCGAGGACGGCATCTTCAAGGACATGTCCCAACGGCTGGCAGGCATCAATGCAGAGGCCTCAAGATGCTACAATCAAGGCCAGAATTGCATTAGGTGACCTTGACCCGCGACCTGTACTTTCGACAATTAAAGTACATGGCGCAATATTCCATGGCACGAAGGATAAAATATGTTATTTCGTTTTTGCCGAGCAAATGCACAAGGGGATCCAGAATTCTTACATCATTAGATTCGGGAAGAGCGAACATGCACTGTTCATTGAGGAAATGGAAAAATTCAACTCTGAACTTGAAATTTGCAAAAAATAAATTATGAATCCTAGAACAGGATACAGAGCAGAGTATTTCAAACACACAATTGAATATTTAAGCAACAGCTGGTCTCCAATATAGACCGGCTTTTAATATAAGTAACTGATCATGAAAACAAATATTTTCGATTCGAGCCTAAAAAAAATTGGCCTGGTGAATCTCGACAGCAAAAGCTTGGATATAGTTAATTCACAAGAATATAAGCATTATATCAAAGTGCTGTATCTTCCAAAGGGGTGTAGAATCAAAGTGGATTTCAGTATATATGATACCCAAGGGCCCACACTTTTTTTCATCAGCCCTAACCAAGTACTTTGCGTAGAGGAATTATGTCCTGAGGGGGGCTATCTGATTTTTTACAACAGAGACTTTTACTGTATCCAGATCCATGACGAAGAGGTTGCGTGTGATGGACTACTATTTAACAACATCCACAATATGCCTATGACGGCAGTACCAGATCAGGAGTCTAACTTTATCAATTATTTATTTACCCAGATGGAAGATGAATTTACCCTGAATGACACTTCCCAGGAGGAAATGATACGAACCTACTTAAAACAGCTTCTGATCAAGTCAACCAGACTATGGAAAGTGCAACATCTTGATGTACTTATTGGTAGCCAGAATAATGATGTAGAGTTCTTCAGGCGGTTCACACAATTGGTGGAAGTATCCTATAAAAAAAAGCACAGTGTAGCGGAATATGCCGATATATTGACGATCGCTCCCAAAACACTTTCCAATAAATTCCGTAGGATGAACCTCCCTCAGCCAAATGATGTGATTAAAAATCGGATAATACTTGAGGCTAAGAGACTCTTAGTCCATACTTCAAAAACGTCAAAGGAAATCGCGTATGACCTTGGTTATGATGACCCTGCATATTTCAGTAGGTTATTTTTTATCAAGACAGGAGAAAGTCCTTCAGGTTTCAGATCTAAATTCCATACTACTCAGGATGCTGAACATGCTTATTAATAATTCCATAAAAAAATGCAAAATTTCTTAAAAAATAAAGTACCAATTTTGATGGGGATAGCGGCTGCTCTATTTTTTGCCGTTACTTTTATAGTCAACCGTCTGATGTCCCTATCAGGGAGCAACTGGATCTGGAGTTCCTCTCTTCGTTTTTTTTGGATGCTGCCTATACTTTTCATAATAGTATGGCTTAAAGGAGGACTTAGAATACTTTTCCGGGAACTATCTTATAATAGTTGGCATTGGTTCGTATGGAGTACGGTTGGCTTCGGCTTTTTTTATGCACCATTGACTTTTGCAGCGGCGTATAGTCCCTCATGGCTCTTGGCGAGCACATGGCAAATCACAATTATTGCCGGCATGATCATAGCACCGTTGATAAGCCACACCCCTAGCGGAAAAAGGCAAAACACCTTACGTTCCGCTTTTTTTTCGGGAATCATAATCCTGGGAATCATCATCATGCAGATCGGTCAGGCGCGCACGTTGCCTTTACAAGAATTACTAAAGTGCATTATTCCAGTAACCATTGCTGCTTTTGCATATCCTATTGGGAACAGGAAAATGATGGTGATCAGTAATGGAAAACTTGATGTTTTTCAACGAGTACTTGGTATGGTGATCAGTAGCATGCCGTTTTGGATGGTGCTGAGCGCATACGAATTTTTTTCAAATCACACAGTGCCAGGAAAAGCACAGTTGTTACAAACATTTATCGTTGCAATTTTCTCGGGCATACTCGCAACGGCTTTGTTCTTTGCAGCGACAGATAAAGTTCGCACTAACGAATCCCGATTGGCTGCCGTAGAGGCAACTCAAGCGACAGAGGTTATCTTCGCGGTAATTGGTGAAATTTTCATTATGGGTGCGAACCTACCTGACCTATACGGTGCCCTTGGAATTTTTTTGGTTATGATAGGAATGATCCTACACAGCTTAAAAGGCTGACTTATTTTAAATATTTCCTCATTTACACTTTCATGAAGCAATTATCAATATACGAAAAAGCTCCAATTTGCATCCAATTCGACAAGTCGATCGTTACAACTAGATTGCAAAACAATACCAATAGCACTATCAAGCAGCTCGACTTCTCAAAGGCCACACTAAATCTCAGTTGAATATCGCCTATATTGAAAATGTGCCAATCTAGTATGGAAGAATCAGTAGCAAAATGATGAGTAATCTTTATTTCGACATGAAACCAGATGTAGAATTCAAGTTTTAGGTTATCTGCACTGGATTTTCTGTAAACAAATTGCTGTTAAGGTTTGTTTAACTGGTAGGCGGCCGCAAAACCAGTGTGCAATTAGGATGATAAATGCTTAGTAAAAAATGATTGGTAATACTTTTTAGAGCCTCCTTGGTTTATATTAATAAAAACACCTCCTAAAGAATTAGTTCAATAAAATTGCATAAAAATTCTTATTTTTATGCAATAAATATCCTAACTGATTATTCTTATGCCCCTAATACCTGAGCAAAGCTTGCCGGTGCATCGACCAAATATAGAAGTAAATACCTTTGAAAGGGCCTTTGAACATTATTGGGCACAACTATACCATCATGCTTTGCGAAAGCTTAATGATCAAGAACTCGCTGAGGACCTCGTTCAGGAATGTTTTGTTGTACTTTGGAATAATGGTGAATTATTATCAAAAGACAAAGAAATAGGTGGTTATCTATATGGTGTTCTCCGCCATAAGATTTTAGACACATTCAGGAAAGATCAAGTTCGTTTGCGCTATGCCGACCGCTACACAAAACTTCCTCAAACGTTCGCAAATCCTGCAGACGAGCGTTTGATCGTAAGCGAATTGCAAAAGGTAATTGATGATGAACTTGCCCTCATGCCTCCACGGATGGTGGAAATATATCGGTTAAAACGGGAGCAAAGGCTATCAACTCCAGAGATTGCCCAAAAGCTAGGAATATCCGAGCAAACTGTCAAGAACCAGAGTTATCGTGCTGCTGAACGACTTAAGCAACGCATTATGAGTTATGATTCCTCTTTGCTGATGCTAGGCATTTCTATCCTAATCAGAATCAGGGTTTAACCCATAGCAATGTAGCACTTTAAACTGAGTATGATCTATAATTAGGTTGCAGGTGATTTATGATAATATAAACAAACGCCCCTTATTTAAAGAATCACGTCTAAACAAAATATCCCAATGTTATAAACTAGTTTTAACAAAATAAATTTGTTTACCTCACAATTTTGACGATCTCATAACGTACTTCCGAAGCCCTTATTTGCTCGTATCGATAATGCCTAACTTGAAAATCAAAAATTAAATTCCGCAAGGTGTGGTACTTTATGGCCGCTCGTACGATTTATATTAAATCATTAAATCATCGTGCAACAAAAACTTATTCAAAAATATTTGGAGGGATTGGCAACCCCAATTGAGTGTGAAGAAATTGAATTATGGTATGCATCCATCCAAATACCCTATACTGCTCAACAAGACGAGTCCAACATCCGGACACGTATACATCATAAAATCACACAAAATACCTCATTATATAATCAACATAGCTCAAAATCCGTGTACAAATTTTGGTTATCGATAGCAGCTGCCATTTTGCTTATGGCTATTCCGCTTTTTTTACTTAAAAATAGTATATTCAATAAAGCTGATGATCAACTGGCATATAATATTGCTCCGGGAGGTGCCCGTGCTATTCTCACTCTTTCAGGTGGAAAACGAATAAATCTTGATTCCACTTCAATGGGAAGGATCACCAATAAGTATGGGTTTGACATGACGGCTAAAGATGGCCGATTGGTATATGCTACTTCCACTGCGAATAAATATTCAAACAGATACCATACCCTATCTACTTTAAAAGGAGGAAACTATGAGCTTATCCTACCTGACGGATCTCATATCTGGCTCAATGCATCATCAAGTATCAAATTCCCTGAAACATTTGAGGATGGCCCCCGTATTGTCGAAATCACCGGGGAAGCCTATTTCGAAGTTGCACCAAAGTGGTCCGCGCAACGAAACTCACCTGTTCCATTTACCGTTAAATCAGGGCAAGAAAAGATAGAGGTCTTAGGTACTCATTTTAATGTGCGCCATTATTCGGCAGTCCAAAATAATAGAGTAACGTTAATCGAGGGAAAAGTCCGGATATCAAAAAACGGCCAAACGGTACTTTTGATGCCAGGCGAGGCGGTGGAGACGGATAAGAAAAACGCTGAACTTGAAAAAATTACCGGGGTGAATACAGAAGCAGCAATGGCCTGGAAGAATGGCATATTCTATTTTGAGCGAGCAACTGTACCAGAGATTCTCAACGAAGTGGCTCAATGGTATAATATTGATGTCAACTATATAGGTCTCCCCCCTAAACAAAGGTTCACCGGAAAAGTCTTAAAAAGTAAAAACCTATCTTCAATAATAGAAATACTTAGGCAAGGTGATATTCACTTTACAATCGATAAACGAAAACTGACTGTGTATAATGACGATTAATCAACAGATCGATGCTAAGCCAGGCTGACGGTAAATATATAATTATAAAATCCGGAATCGCCAGTAACACATCCCGGAACTGCAGTCAGGTAACGCAACATCTACTAAAATCCTCAACCATTAACTCACCAAAAAAATATATGCATAATCCTATTTTATATCAATTTGCAAATAATTCCTTCATTTACATGTCTACATCTATATTTAATCAAAAAGTTACGGTGGTAATATGTAAGCTATTGGCATTAATTGTGAAAAGATTAGAGGCCAGTTATTATAGATATGTGATCATTTCATAGCTTTCATTTGCTTTAACAATTCATCATTCTAGTTTCATTTGTAGAACCAAACAAAAACTCGATTAACAAGAAAATATCAAGGATTTTATTGTAAGAACCTCAGGCTAGACTCATGTCCGAGGTTAGAAAATAACATAAATACAGCTATCGGATTCAACGGCGCCCATGGGATCCTCCAGAATCCCCTCAATAACTCCAAAATAGGAAGAAGCGGTGAGTTTGAGGATGATAATTCGGCAAAAGAACTCTCAAGGATTTTAAAATATAACTAAAAACCAAGATATATCGATTAAAATGGAAAAAATCAGGAAGACCACTTTAACGGTTTTGGTGATCGAGTTGATCTTGATACCCATAGCCGCATACTTGAAAATTAACTACATTGACAACATATTTACATCGATAACGTGGAGTTTATGTGCTTTTTTTTTCGCAGTGTCAATTGTGCTCATAACAGTTTGGTTAATTCAGAGTCTAAAATAGTTACGAATTTTAGTGGATAAATTGTCTTCCATCTGAAAATTGTTAAACGGACCTTCATTTGCCATTCGCTTCATTCAAAAGTCAGATGCAAATAAAGGAGCAAATATTGATATGTCTAGTTTAGTAATTACAAATTCGGTCGGTGGATACCGGCCGTTCTTGATATTACAGCCGATAATTTCATAATAAATAGGGCAAATTTATTATATATTAACTTTAACCTCGTTTAACAGTCTCTGACCCCTTAGGTTAATAGTATCGACTAGGTTCAGAACTATATGTACTCAAAAACCATATTGAAAAGAAAATCGCTTAAGGCATGGCATTCCAAAGAAAGTATTATTTACAAACCTTACTTGTATCAACACTTTTAAAGCATAAAATGACTCAAATTTATTACATACATAAAGGAAGGTTCAATCCATATATCAAATCTGAGGACATTGTTGTCTTGTATCCCAGAGGTGGTTTATCCCTTAAAAGACTTACTACAGCATTTTGAACCTCATCCAAAATACTCCAATCCTTTTCTATATAAATGTCAGTTGTCTTTCTTGTTTCATCCACATGGTTTAAAGCAAGTGCAACATCGTCTTTACTTTTACGACACTTATTTCTGGCTATTGTGGCAAAACTGTGTCTTCCCCAATAAAACGATATTCTTGGAATGTCAAGTTCATGGCATATCTTATTGAAACCTTGACTAAGTGCGGAATTCATTCCCGTTGCAGATGAAAACCGTTCATGAAGTTTTCCAAGGTACTTTTCGAGAATGGGCTTCATTTCATCAATTATTTTAATGCTTATAAAAGCCTTATCTCTCCTTTTGGCTTTAGTCTTCATCCTATTGTATTCAAGCCTTCCATTATAGATATTCTCTTTTCTAAAGTGGAAAATATCAACAGCATTTGTACCACAAGCATAAAAAGAAAGCATAAATAAATCTCTAGTCGTTGCCTCAATTCCATCCTCAATCCTCGGTTTATAATCCCTGATCTTTTTTATTGTCTCAATATCTATGTTTCTCTTTCTAGTTTCGGGAGCTGGTTTGATTTTATACTTTTTAAATGGGTAATGGGAAATCCTGATTATGCCCAGATCCTCGTCATTAAAAGTATCTCTTGCTACGTTAAAAAGGCCCCTTAGGTCTCGCATCGCACCCGCTATGCCTGAGTCGGAAAGCCCTGCAGTTTTGATTTGAAATTTTGTACCATTGCGATGAGTACGGTTTAGCGTTCTTGGTCTTCTTAAGTACAATTCATAATCCTTTGACATCTTTGAGGTAATCTCATCAATAAATACTTCTTCCCGTTCAAAATAGTCAATTAGATGATTAACTGCACTTCTAAAATTTGTTACAGTTCCTCTCCGACCCTCAGCATTCAACTTTTCAATGTGTTGCTTTCCAAAAGAAATAAACTCGATCTTTTCTCCATCTGCCTGGATATATCTCAATAATTGCTCACAGGTGTAAAAATCTACCCTGTCATTCAATTTTGTTAAAGACTCCCTGTATTTAAAAATTGTGTCAAAAATTGACTTAGCAGCAAACATATCCTTAATGTTGTAATGTTTATCAAGCTGCTTTTTGACTACAAATTGTTTTGTATCAAGATAACGAGTCTGTCTTTTATGGGTAAGACGAATCTTGACGTTAAAAGTCCCATCTTTTTTTATCTGATGTTTGAGTACGACTGCACTAACTGTTGCCATAATAATGTAATAAAAAAAACCGTAAATTATTTGTAAAACAGTGCTGTTTAATTCATCAAAAAGTCCTGTTGAACTCGAAAATCATAAAAATTAATTTTCAAAGTTAAACGCGAAATAGTGGGCTTAAAGTGATTTTGATGGCTGTTTTTATAAATTTATACAATCTTTTTTACAAAAAAGCCGGAAAATTCCGGTACCATCGATATGAGTTCGAATCTCGTCGGGAGCACCTCACGAGACAAATCAGTTTTATACTGTTTGTCTCGTTTTTTATTTTATGCAAATTGATTATTAATCAGGCATATTAACTCAATACCTTCGTTCAATCAAGGTGTTGCTGCATTCGCCGCCGTTGCAAAGATGCAACCGGCACCAATATCTTTTTCATATTGCTCTCTTTAATTATACAAATAGGTGGTTATCAAACAGGTTTGCTATGGTCTGTTACCGATAATTACTGGCCGGAAGATAGCTGCAATTCTTATGCTTTTTTCCCAAGCCTAAGTAGCACACCTACGCCAAATAACTATGTTAATTCGAGCTGGTGGTTACGCAATGGTGTATTTGTACGTCTGCTAATGGATACCAAAGCACAAAAGGCATACGCGTCTTAAACAACAAAGCTCCAACATCTTATCATAATATCCAATTATTTTTGCAACTTAAAAAAGTTCGAAATGAATGTTAAAATGGTCCCAACTGTAGAAGCGGTTGGCCTTCTGTTTCCGAAGTATTCTGCAGTGACACCCAAGCTTTGACCAACAGGTTTGTTGATATTGTATAGTATTGAAGTAATAGAGCTATAAGCAGATGATGCATTAGTCTTTATAATACCCAGCTTTATCTACTAAGGTCGGACTAACGTATGTCAGCTTAGATGAACCGAGTTGATTCATTTAGGATTAAATATTATTTATTCTTCTAATTGTAAGTCTATAGGCACATTTAATTTACTTCTTTGGTTTTGATACTGCAGTTTTGAGTATGGCCCTAAAACGACACCTTTTTTCTTCAATATAATCCAGTAATTTTGTTTTCTTACGAAATCACCTTTTATATAGGTATCAAACTTGACTATACTATCTGCCATTAAATCAAGTCTTTCAAAACTTGCTTGGTTGTTTGGTTTCATTTCTTCTACCACTCTTGCATGGATAGCGCTGTCTATCCATAAATGTGATTTTAAAAAGATTTTTTCGGAAGTATCACTTTTCGAGGTATCGGTTTTGTTAATTATCAAATCGTATTTATAGCGTAAATCTTGAGCCAAAAAACGCTTATATCCTTTTAAGGTTGGCTCCTGAATCACTAAAATATAGTCGTTATTAAATTTGTAGTCAATAACGTTTGGATATACCCCATCTTGCATTATATTTCGAGCCCTTATCCAACGTTGGTCTCCATCGACACGATATACATAATCGCTGCCTAAATCAATAGAACTATCTCCTAAGTTAGCACAGGATGTGATCATAAGAAAAACTGAACTGGTAAACGCAAGTATAAAATTGTTGTAGATTTTCATTTCTTAAATTATTAAGGGCCTTGACCTAAGGTAGCAACCCCTGAAAAATTAATTAAATACGGCGTTCCGTTACCTGGTGCCATTCCAAAGCCCGTAGCAACCTGCTCGCCAAGCCAAGTAGAAATATTTCTAAAAAATTCAATTTTCCATGGGTGCCCCTTAGCTGCGCCAATGTCAAAATCAAACATATTTGAAAGGATTTGTACTTGATTGTTACCCAAATACCTAACATCAAGAGTACCAAAGACAACGCCGTCATTAAAGAAATTCTTTCTAAGTAAAGATATAGGATGAACTTCATTCACCTCCCAATCTTTTGCTATCGAAGGGTTAATACTTTTTAAATTAACGCTTGAAGCAGCTATCTTTATTGCTTTGACCTTACCCATCCTATACCAACGGTTAGCTTCTATTATCCACAGTTGGCCATTGCCATCGACATCCCAGGCCGGGTGTCCCCCTTGACTGGCATTCGTCTCTCTCTTAATTTGTTTAGGTGATTATGGCATTATTTACAGACAACCGCGACCAATCAACTCCCCTCGCTCAAAAGCAGGGATGTAAACACCAGTGTTATCATCGTTCCCTTCCAAAAACATCTTTATCAAACGAATCGTCTTCTTCATCACTATCGTTAAAATCTTCATCCGACATACCATCAGGATCGATAAAACGAATCGGGTTGTTTTTTCCATATGTATATGGCGAACATCCCCTGTTCAGCTCAGCCAGTGGATCCACTCCAGTCCATCTCCCGATCAGTGGATCATATGATCTTGCCCCGTAATCATACATCTTCTCCTGGTCCTGTTTCTCCTTGCCATTATACTGGAACTTGTTCTCAACACCTACCAGGTTCCGCTGGATGTCAAGCCCGAATGCATAGTAATCTGTCTCCTGGATCTTTCTTACCGCTCCCCCGCTGATATCAAAGTACACCCTTCCGTTACCCGGGTGGTCTATCAGCGTGTGTTCGTAGCTATAGCTCGTCGCACTGATGCGCCTCACCCTACCGGTCTCTGTCGCCACATACTTCAGGTCCCCGTCCTCATATTGGATACCGCTAATATACTCATTATTTAAACTCACTGTCCCACCGACCAGATTTTTCAGTTTATTGCCGTTGGCATCATAGGTATAGGCCGTGGACCAGGAAGCTGAAAAGAAGATGAGGTATTGGTGCTCGCATCACCTACACCGTTCAGCCTATGGCCCGTTTAGCTATAATTCTACTGATCCACTACAGTCGTCAGTGATTTCCGCTGGAGGCTGGTAATGTTCCGCTGTAGTCAAGCGTCTCGTCATTGCCATTATAATCTGAGAGAAAATCCGACATTTAAAAACAGAGACAGGCCTTTTGATTTCGTGCTTATTGATTTGAACGAAAAACGGGTACTTTAAGACACTCTTGTTTCATTTATATATAGTTTTGCTGGAATTGGACGTTTGAAACTTTTTACCAATTGGCACCAGGATCGACTTCAAAACTCCCTGTGGTACAACCACTTAATTCGCCAGTTTGCGTGGTGTAGTAAGTATTGATTAAGTGATCAATTATTTTTATACAACAGTACAGGATGGCCATTTGCCTAAAAATGGCTAATTTGATTTTTTTAACCAAATTTAACCTGATGCTGAATAACAGATACCCAAAATATTTGTTTCTAGGAGCCCTATTGCTGGCTTTCTCTTCTCTGTCTGCCATTGCTCAATTGGCAAAGGTGCCCATAACTCCTAGCCAACAGGAACTGCAGCGGCCCTTTGGCAAAACTGATGAAGTTTCTTTTCAAAACCCCTCGAAAATCTATCATCCTGAAACCTGGTTCCATTTTATTGGCGGCAATGTTTCAAAAGACGGGATTACCCTTGATCTTGAGGCGATTGCCAAAGCTGGCTTTTCAGGGATACAGCTCTTTCATGGTCAGTTTGGTGGCCCATGGCCTGGAGTACAGCCGCAAATCACTAGCCTGAGTGAAAACTGGGATGATGCTGTTAAACATACTGCGGTGGAGGCACGCCGCCTTGGTTTGAGATTTTCGATGAACAACTGTCCGGGCTGGGCAACCTCCGGTGGACCGTGGATTAGCCCCTCAAATGCCATGCGCAATCTGATCTGGAATCGGACCGACGTGACCGGTGGAAAACGCATTACACAAGTTTTACCTGTACCCGATCCTAATACAGAAGAATGGAGAGATTATAAAGAGGTGGCCGTACTCGCTTTCCCCACACCTGTTGGCGATACCGGGAAACCACTGGTACCCAAATCCATAAAAAGCAATACCGATTTTACCTGGGATCCCTATTTTCAGGCACAAGGAAAGGACCCCATCCGGTTGTCTCCTGTAGGAGCCAGCCAAGCACACTGGGTGGAGGTTGAATTCGCGGATCCGGTAGCCGTCCGCAGCCTGGAGTTTTCCAGCGTACAGCGCTTCAACCATGGCCAGTCTTACGAACCTGGTGTAAACATCCTCATCCAGGGCATCTTGCCCAATGGAGCGGTTAAAGATATCCTCCGTGCAGAAATGCCGCAGTCTAACTGGCAGGATGATCAACCCATTACTTTGGCCTGTTCCGAACTTGCAGGCGTAAAAAAGTACCGCATATCGATTTCCAACAAATACAATATGAGCCTCAGCTCGATCCGTTTGTTCTCTGCGGCGAGAAAAAACAGCTGGGAATCTGAAGCCGCCTGGACTTTAAGAAGTATCCAGCGCAGTGGAGAGCATCCAAAACAATCGCCCGAAACTTTCATCAGGCCCGAACAGATTATTGATATTTCATCAAACATGGATAAGGATGGCAAACTGAGCTGGCTGGCACCGAAAGGAAACTGGACAATCCTCCGTCTGGGACATGTTAATGCCGGCAAACAGAATGGCCCCGCCCCTGCTGAAGGAACCGGCTGGGAAGCAAACAAACTAGCCAAATCAGGTGCGGATGCACATTTTGCTGGCTACATCGGACGGCTCTCGGGCGCAAATGGCCCCCTTGCTCAAGGACTTCTGAATGGAATGCTCATCGACAGCTGGGAATGCCATACGCAAAGCTGGACGCAGGAAATGGAACCAGAATTTAAACGAATTTCCAGCTATTCGCTCCGTAAATGGCTCCCAGCCTTATTTGGCTACGTGATAAAAGACCATGAAACAACCTCCAGGTTTTTGACCGACTGGCGAAAAACATTGAATGACCTGATGACTAACAACTACTATGGCCGAATGGCGACACTTGCAAAAGCCAATGGACTTTCGGTGGCCTACGAAACAGCCGCCGGAGATGTAGTTACGGGAGATATCCTCGAATACTTTAAAAACGCGGATGTACCCATGTGCGAATTCTGGCAACCGCTAAGTTCGGGATTTGTAGGTTCATTGAACTTTAAACCGATAAAACCCACAGCATCTGCCGCCAGGATGTATGGTAAACCCCGTGTTGCCGCAGAAGCATTTACTTCCATGGCGCTAACCTGGGACGAGCATCTGGAAATGCTTAAAGAGGTGGCCAATATCAATAGTGTGCAGGGCGTAAGCCATTATGTATTTCATACCTATACCCATAATCCGCAAAACCCTTTTTTAGCTCCCGGAACCTCTTTTGGCGCAGGAATTGGCACTCCTTTTTTAAGGGGACAAACCTGGTGGACTTATATGCCCGATTTTACAACCTATCTGGCACGCTGCACCTATCTGCTTGAACGCGGAAAACCCGTTTCCGATGTACTTTGGTACCTTGGTGATGAGATTGACCATAAACCGGATCAAAATGCCCCCTTCCCTGTCGGATATAAGTACGATTACTGCAATCCTGATGCACTGCTCAACAGAATAAAAGTAGACAATGGAATGATTGTTACCCCGGAAGGCATCCGTTACCGGGTGTTATGGCTGCCAGATGCGCAGTATATGCGGCCCGAAACGTTAGAAAAAATACGCCTGCTGGTCCGCAATGGTGCTACGGTTGTAGGTGAAGCTCCTATTGGTTTAGCTACGCTTTCTGGTGGCGATCTTGCAAAGAAACGTTTTAGCACAGCCGTTAAAGACATCTGGGGCGGAACGCTAAAAGGTTTGCGGAAGACTGGTAAGGGTTATGTTGTTTCAGGCTTAGCACTAGGTGATGCACTTACTGTACTAAAAATAAAAGCCGATGTTTTAGGTACCGAAGTATTATGGGCTCACCGCCGCATCGAAGGTGCCGATTGGTATTTCGTCACGGCTCCAGAAGGCAGTGGTTATCAGGGCGAGCTTAGTTTCCACGCTACCGGTAACGCCGAACTCTGGGATCCGGTTACAGGAACATCACGGCCCATTGAAAGTATTCAAAAGGCTGGATATTCAACTGTCAAACTCGATCTTGCAAAAGCTGGTTCTTGCTTCGTTGTATTCCGTAAGGAAGAAAGCAATCCCTTAGCAACCAAACAGCATATTTATGAATCTCATACCAATATTCCGATTTTAGGAGCCTGGAAACTATCTTTCCCAGAGGGTTGGAATGCACCTGCATCGATGCAATTAACCGAGCTGAAACCATGGAAGGACCTGGACATTTCTCCCGAAGGAAAAGCATTTTCAGGTACCGCTACCTATACCACCACATTTAACATCGACAGTGTTGCCCTGAAAACAGCATATACAATCGACCTTGGCAAAGTAGACATGGCGGCCACTGTTATTTTAAATGGAAAAGAAATTGCCAGACTCTGGACGCCGCCATATCTGGTTAACTTTATGGATGGAATTCGAAAAGGACAAAATGAATTAAGTGTGAAGGTAACAAGCACCTGGCATAACCGCCTGGTTTTTGATGCGGGACAACCAAAAGAAAAGCGTAAAACCTGGACAATTTCTGGTCCCGACAAGAATGCACCTTTACGCGAATCTGGTTTGCTGGGGCCGGTGAAAATTACCAAGTATTAACCAAATTGAAATTCAAAAAAGATAGATAGATTTAACCAGAAAAAGCCCGACTAATCAGGTTTAGATAGACCGTTTTATTGGAGCGTTTAAAAACAATGTCGTGGCACTGGTTGAATTCAACAAAATCTTTTAAAGTCTGGATGAATTTTTGGATAACCACTGGATGGATATCGATCTCCTCAAAATGGAGGTTATGTACAATCATCACCTTCTGCTTGCGGTCGGCCTTGGCATCCATTCTGGCAATAAAGGTATCGCCAGCCAATACAGGTAAGGAGAAATAACCATACTGGCGTTTCGGTGCAGGCACAAAACACTCAATCTGATAATCGAAACCAAAAAAGTCTTTTAACCGGTGGCGGAAAACGTTAAGGATATCAAAGGGCGAAAGAATAAAAACATGATCTGATATTTCAACCTCAATATCCTGGTTGGATAACATATACAGTGGCCCTTTTACCCCATCTACGTCAATCAACTTCACCAGACCTTCCTGTAGCATTTTTTCGAGTTCGCTTTTAATCAGGTTACCTTTTACCCTTCGGCCACGCCATGCCATTTCCTTAACCGAACAGATGCCCAGTGCGCCCAAAGTCCTTTGGATGATATACCTGGCAAATTCTTCGGCCGGGGGCATCGTCTGATCGGTATCCGGCGGCACGAGGTTCAGTGGCAGATCATAAGACTTATGGAATTTTTTGTCGCGGCTGATCATTAATTGCCCTTCCAGATAAAGCCTTTCCAGCGCAACCTTTGCGGGCCGCCAGTCCCACCAGCCACTACTGGCCTCTATCCTGTCGTTCTCAAAATCGCCCACCATTACGGCCCCTTCCCGTTCCACCTGATCCATAATCTGTCGCATCAGGTTCAGCTCTGGTCTGCTCATCGCTTTGCCTTGTAATCTGAAGGCCTCTTTTATGGGAAGCGAAAAACGAAAATCATGCATCGGAAGATAACCCGCATCAGATGTAAAATATTCGAAGATCCGTCCATCCTCGCAAAGCTCAGCAAGCCAGGAAGTTTCATAGTCTGGCACTCTGGCAAACATCACATGGTGATGCGCCCGCTCCACTACATAATTAGTATCCAGTTGTACAAAGCCCAGGTGGTTAATGAGCTGATAAACAGCTTCGATCCCTAAACCAAACGGTGCATAAGAGGCAAGTCCGGCCGCCTCAAGGATGATTTTTCTAGCCTGGGCCTTGCTAAGGAGAATAGGTTCCATTAAACGAATTTAAAAAATATTTGCTTTAAACCTGGCATATACAGCTGGCAGATTTTAGTTTGCGCAGTACAGCAGAAGCCAAAAACGGGAAATAGTTCGCCACTCGATTTAATGAAAAAATGGAAGATTAATGCCCAAAGTGTGCATTAATCTTTCCATAAAGGCGTTAATTACAGGAAGATTTATTTGATTGATCGGCTACCAAGCAGCGCCGAAAGTTTTTCATCGATCAATTTTTCATCGTCGCTATACACCACGATTTTCCCTTCTTTATCTAACAATACATAAAATGGAATAAAATGTACCTGATACAAGCTTCCGACTCTTGCAGGCATCATTTTTTTAGGGAATTCATCTATTACCTGAAGCCAGGGCATTTGTTCTACATCCATGGCTTTAATCCAGTCGTTCCACTTGCTATCGTCGGATACACTCAAAATTTCAAAACCCTTACTGTGATATTGCGCATACACCTGTTTCCAGTGCGGAATAGCTTCCCTGCAAGGCTTGCACCAACTCGCCCAAAAATCAATCATCACATATTTTCCGCGCAGATCAGAAAGTGATACTTTAGTGCTGTCCCTTTTTAACAATGTAAAATCAGGCGCCATATTTCCTGGTAAAAGTGCTTCCCTATCTTTCAATTGTTTTGCAAGTGCCTTATAATAGTTACTGGTTTTAGCTGCTCCCTTAAATTGGTCCAAAATAGCTTTTAAAGTCGCTACAGGCATAGTTGTATTAAACCTATAATAATTGCTAAACGAATATACAGCTGATACGGCAGATGGATACTGATCAATAAATTGTTGGATCTGCTTTAACTGAGCAGCATTAATCTGTTCACTCAGTTTGCTAATGTCAGCCTTGATCAGTTCTTTTTTATCGGCACTTTTTTCGGCGGTAAATTGTTTACCCAAGGCCTCTCTTTCCGACTTTATTGCTGCAAGTGCAGGATTGTTCTCTAAGGCATCAAACTGATCCTGGCTTGTAGATCCTTTCACAATTACTTTTTTTAAACGGGCACCTTTTCCCTGCCCGTATTTGGTATAGTCGTAATGATCTGCTCCTATGGTGTCGATACTGATATTAACTGTGGTATTCTCTAAAAATAAATTGGCCGACCAGTTACCCGGTTTGATCAGCAGACCCAGCATTTCAGCATTCGTCAGTTTCCCTTTAAAAACAAACAATCCATTTGCAACATCTGCACTGTCGATATTGGTGGTGCTTCTATCTTCTTCATTATATCTGGAAAGATAAATTTTTCCACTTTTTATACCATGGACAGTGCCATTCAAGGTATATCCACTTTGTGCAGATACCCATAGTACCGAAACACTACACCAGAGTAACAAGCTTATTTTTTTTAACATGATATTCATTTTATATTCTGATTAATTAAAAATACTGGCCAGCTTTTTATCCATTTCTTCATCACTATCACCGCCGCCGCCATAGCGCCCGATAATTATCCCGTTTTTATCAATCAAAATTTTGGTCGGAAGTGAGTGGATGCCAAAACCCTCACTGGTATCTTCAGAACGGTCGTAGCCTGTTGAAGTACGTTTTAAACCACGAAGTACATGTTTCCATACCCCGATCTTGTCTTGTTCAACCGCTCTCTTCCAGGCTTGCTGCGCACTGTCGTCATCTGCAACGCCGATAATTTCTAAACCTTTATCTTTGTATTTGCTGTATAAAGAAAGTAAATGTGGATTACCTTTACGGCAAGGCACACACCAGCTCGCCCAAAAATCGAGCAGCACGTATTTCTCTCCTTTAAAATCAGCCAGGCTTAAATCTTGTCCGTTAATATCTTTTTTTGCAAAAACTGCCGCTGTACTACCTGGCGAACCCGATTGCAGGCTTTGCACCTCCTTGAGCATCTTTTTACCATAACTGCTTGCTTTTACCGAGGGGCTAAAGGCTTCATAATATTTTTTGGCATCTGCCAGTTTTAAACCAGATATTTTGAAGCTAAGCAGATAAGCCGCATAATAGGAATTAGGGTTATGACTGATAAAATCAAGATCAATCTGATCACGTTTCAAATTAAATGGTTCAAGCTGGTCTCTGATTTCGGCAGCCTTTTCCCTTAAAACATCTAATTCGGCATCTGGGCGGTTTTCTTTCTTAGCCTGTACATAGGCATCGCTTGCTTTTTGAAGTTGAACCAGAATAGGTTTGGTTTCTTCGGTTATCGGTGCTTTCTTTTGCTCCAGCAGCATGTATTCGTCGTGCGGTTTTGAACCTGTTAACTTCAAGGCTTTAAACTGTCCTTCTGTAAGCACTAATTTTAATGCTCCCGGCGCTAAAAACAAAATACCAAAATTTGGTTCCTCCATGGTTAACCTTTTAACATCACCCATAATGTAAGCCATTACAGGTTCTGTTAGAGTACCTGTAAATTCAAATTTCCCTTTTGTTATGGTGGTGCTATCTTGTACCGATTTACCATCAGGCTGGGTATACCTTAACTTTAATATTCCGGTTTCTTTGCCGTTTATCTCACCCTTAAGGGTAAATGGTTGCTGTGCTTTCAAGCTAAATGCGGCAAACACAGCTGTTACAAATAAAATATATCTTTTCATATTATTAATGTTATTGTTGGTTCTGAATGATGTTTGGATTTTCTGTTAATACGAGCTGAGAAATTCTCATGACTACTTTAGGATCGGTTGGACTAATGGTGAGTGGCGCTGAATTAAAGGAGCTGTAATTCCTCACCATTGGTAAACCATTTCTGAAATAATCGTAGCTGTTGTGCCCTTCAAAGGCAAGTTCCAATCTTCGTTCTAACAAAATAGCATCAGATAAAGCCTGTCCTGACAGGCCTGCCAATGCCGTTAATCCTGCACGGGTGTGGATCACATTTAAATCGGCAAGCGCACCGCTGGCATCCCCACTTTTTAACCTTGCCTCTGCCCTGTTGAGGTAAACTTCTGCCAACCTTAAATGATTAAAAGCAGCATATGAATAGTATACACCGTTTACACCATTAAAAAAACGGTAACTGTATTTACCGGTACTTAATACATCTGTGGTATTGCCCGGATAAAGATCTGTGAAATAAAAGCTTTTCCGCAGATCGTTTGGCGCCAGTTTACTCAATAAATCAGGAGAAGGTTTAATCTGCCCTGTAGTGTATAAATTTACATAGGTTCCCTGAGGCTGCATCAATAAGATAGGCAGGGTTGAAGTATTCGCTTCATGATTAATGGCCCAAATGGTTTCTGTATTTAACTGATTGCTTGCCGTATAATAACTGGAATAGGCCGTGCCCTGCAATAAACGATAGCCCCCATTTACAATTACCGAGTCGGCAGCCTGGGCCGATAGCTTCGCATAATTGGCATTGGGCTGATCAAAGGTTCCGCTCATATACAGATATACCCTCGAAAGCAGTGCGAACGCAGCATATTTAGAAGCAAAACTATTCACACCTTTCGTTTTAAAAGTAGCGATAGACTGATTTAAATCTGCAACAACCTGGTCATAAGAAGCCTGTACGGTTGCGCGTGAAGGGGGTGTTGCATTCAGATCAAGCGGTGAGGTAATGATTGGAATACCAAGATTGGAAGACGGATTCTGATAATATGGCCTACCATACACACGGAGCAGGTTAAAATTGATGAAAGCTCTTAAAAAAAGGTTTTCTGCCTTTGCCTGCAAAATCACGTTATTGGTTTCGGTGGCAGGTACATTTTTCAGCACTACATTTACGCCCAATAGTGCTTTGTAAGAGGCAAACCAAAAGGCATCAGACAGGCCAAAATCTTTCGATTCGGAGTTATTGTATTTAAAGGCATCCGTATTTTGCAGATCGATCGAACTGCTTGTGGATGTTACATCGATAACCTTTACATTATTCCCACGGTATTCGCTGATATTGAACCAGGGCGTTTCGTAAGTGCTATACAAGGTAGTATAATTTCCAATGGTGGCTTTGGTATAACCATTGGGCGACGCAAACTGCTGGTCCTCAAAGTTTACATTATGTGGAGCAAGGCTATCCAGCTGTTTTTTACAGGCAGATGAAGTAATCATGATCAACAAGGCGCCTATATATCCGATATTAAATATTGTTCTTTTCATTGTGTTTTGCTTAAATTAATATGGAATCAAGAATTAAAATCCGGCGTTTAATCCCACTACAAAGCGTCGGGGCATCCCGCTGGCTATACCAGTACCGCTGTACGAATTGGATGTTCCACCTATAGTTGCTCCTTCAGGATCTGAAGCAAATAAATCTTTAGATTTGATTACAAATACATTGTCCATGCTGGCATAAATGTTAAGGGATCCCAAATGGATTTTCTTTAAAATCGTAGCCGGTATATCGTATCCCAGTCGAACATTACGCAAACGGGCGTAACTCGCATCAACATACAATAGCGACGAATTGATGTTAATGCCACCACGCTGATCAAAAGCCAGATCGTAAAAATTTGGATAGTTGGCATCGGTATCGCCAGGCCCTTGCCAAAAGCGGATGGCACTATTGGGCTGTGGTATGTTAAAACCGGCCTGCCAGGCTGTCGGACTAACAAAGCTCCTCACGGCATTATTCATGATCTTATTTCCATAAGAGAAATTGAACAATAAACTCAGATTGAAATTCTTGTACCGGAAATTATTCGTCCACCCCCCAAAAAACTTAGGCGTTGCGGAACCGATGTCCTGAAAACCACGTAAACGATCGGCTTTTACAAGCGCGATACTGTCTACAATCTGGATCTGCCCGTTAGGCATGATCCTTTCGAACTGAGGCCTGCCGTTTGCCGGGTTTACACCAACATATTTTATGGCTTTTAAGGTATTAATATCGTCGCCAACATAACGGTAATACGATCCGCTATAACCATCAATCAAAGAGTCTCCTTTAATAGAAACCAGTTTATTTTTATTAAAACTGATATTGAAATTCATGGTCCAGCTAAAATCTTTTGAGCGGATATTTTCCGTATTCAACTGTAAATCAATACCCTTGTTCCTGATCTCCCCAACATTGCGGTATTGCGAACTAAAGCCCACATAACTCGGTAGGGCTACGTTTTGGAGCAGGTTTTTACTGTCTTTATCATAAAGATCAATGCTTAGGTTAACCCTTTTAAATAAGCCGATGTCCAATCCCAAATTGGTGGTATAGGTGGTTTCCCAGGTAATGTTATCATTACCCAGGCGATTGATTGTTGAACCTGAAGTGGTTGTGGTATTGTAAAATACTGCATCACTATAGGTAGTAAAATTGAGGTAATCTGCTCCTGCTTCCCTTCCTGAGGTTCCGTAAGAAGCCCTCAATTTTAAATTGCTGACTGCTTTCGCGCTCTGCATAAACTCTTCCCCACTGATTAACCAACCGCCGCTTACCGCATAAAAAGTACCGTTACGGTTATTCAGGCCGAAATTGGTAGATGCGTCTCGCCTGATAGACGCTGATGCAAAGTATTTCGATTTGTAGCTATCATTCACCTCACTAAAAACAGAAAAAGAAGCCTTATCAACAGGAGCGACAGAAGATGGGATGGCCGGTGTACCCGTGAGTTTATTGATCCAGGTGCCATAGGTTAAAAATGCACCCAGATTGCGTTCGCCGGGATATGGTGTGTTATAAGCCGATACCGACACATTTTCTGAATGTGTACGCGAATATTCCTGACCAACAATCGCAGAAAGCTGGTGACCGCCAAAGGTTTTATTGAAATTAACCAGGTTTGAGGTTAAGAAATAAGTGCCCTTGGTATCATTAAGTGTTAATGCCCCGTTAACAAAAATCCTGTTGGAGGCCGCACCGTCATATCTTCCTCTATAGGTCCTCGGATCTTTGTAACTGTTTACACTATTGCTGTTATAATTAATCGTGTTTGATGATTGTAAGGATAACCATGGCGTAACCGTATATTTTAAAATACCAGTCCCCATCAGATTTAAACGGTTCGTTTTTACCGTATTGTATTCATGAGAATATAAAGGATTATCGTAATATTGGGTTAAACGTGCACCTGATGCCCTGTAGGTATAATTTGAAATAGAATCGGCCAGTGTACCATTTGCATAATTGGGTGAAACCCAGGGTTGAAAAAGATAGTACTGATTTTCGCTATTGGTTGCGGTATAATTATCCAATATTGCATTTGTGTTCAAGCTAAACGTAAGCTTATCGGTAATCTTTTGATCTACATTAACGCGGATCGATTTACGGCTTACACCATCATCCAATAATGTACCATCCTGCTTATTCCAGTTTAAGGCCGTATAAAACTTGGTTTTATCTGTTCCGCTGGAGATGGACAGATTGATGTCGCTCTGGTTGCCATCCGTAAAAAAGGCATTGTTATCCCATTCGGTGTTTACAGCTAAATCCGCGTCAGAGAAAATCCGGGTCGTGTTAAAATATTGATCGAAAGTTGGATATGTTGTTCTTAGCGACGCTGTACCATTATATAAGGCCTGCATGTATTTGGTGATGTGTGCAGTGGCCTCTGCGGTATTCATGAAACGGATGGCACGGTTGTTCTGTACTTTTCCGTAATTCGCACCAAAGTTGATTTTGGTCTTACCAACGCTTCCCCGCTTGGTTACCACTACAATTACTCCTTGCGCCGCCCTCGAGCCGTAAATCGCAGTAGAAGCCGCATCCCTTAAAATATTTACACTCTCAATATCCTGAGGATCAATAATGTCCTGAAGATTGGCGGCATTGGTAATTACACCATCAATTACGATGAGTGGTCCGTAATTGGTATTAGAGGCATCGTTAAAACTGCTTTGTCCGCGCAAAACCACCTGACCGCGATTGGCTACGCTACCACCTTGTTCTACAATGTACAAACCTGCGGCTACGCCTTTCAACATGGCCAACCCATTTACGGTAGATACCCCGTTGCGCAGTGTTTCTCCGCTGATGCTTTGTACACTTCCGGTAAGTTCTGATGCTTTCTTTTGTGTGTATCCGGTTACCACTACCTGCTCAAGATTAGAAACATCTGGCTGCATCGTAACAGCCATATTATTTCGGGCAGGTAATTCCCGGGTTACATAACCTACATAAGAAAAAATGAGTATGGCATCGGCATTTTCCACGTTAATGGCAAAAGCGCCTTCACTATCCGTATAAACAGCACGGCCACCGCTTTTAGGCTTAATGCTTACGTTACTCATTGGCGAGCCCTTTTCGTCAACCACTTTCCCCCTGATTTCAACAGCACTGATCTGGTTGATCAGCCGGTCTAAAAAACCGGGGTCTTTCTTTTTAATTACAATGGTTTTATCGCTAATGGAATATGTAAGGGCTTGCCCTTTAAAAATCTCTTCCAGTGCCACTTCCAAAGTAACATTTGATAATTTTAGGCTAACATTTTTGGCTTTTGGCAATATATCATCACCATAAAGTACATCGTAACCAGAGAGTTGTTTTATTTTATTAAGCGTTTCAATTAAGGAAACGTTTTTTTGAGAGAGAGTTATATTTTGGCCAAATGTGCTAGCACTTACCTGCATACAGATGGCTAAAACCAGAAAAGCAGTTATTTTCATAGCCATTAAAATTTTAGGGCGTAGCCAGTTAAACGGCACACCTAGGTTAAAAGTAGATTTATTCATACTTTTGTAGGGTTTGGGTTTAGGTTCAAGATTGATATTCAGTCGGTCTTTTCGGGGGTTTTCCCCGTTCAGAATGGTACCCAGACATTTGCGTAGGGGTGCTAGAACACCTCTACGCTTTTATGGTACCTCCTTACATGCTGCCTTAGCGTCTTTGTCGTAGATTTTTCTTCATTCGTTTGGTTTAGTTTAGTTATTTATGGTTCTATTAATTGATCATTATAGGTTAGGCTTTTGATACGGTAATATTTTTACCACTTATCGTAAATTTCAACAGTCCGGTTTTTTCCAGTTTATCAAGCAACATGGTGATATCTGCAAAGCGCGAAACCGAGCCGCTAACTTTTACATGTTTTACATTATCCTGGTAAATTACATTTACGTTATACCATCTCGATACCTCACGCATAACCGTTTCGATATCTTCGCTATCAAAGCTGAATTTATTGTCTTTCCAGTAAATCGCTTCTTGCGGATTTACAGTTTTCACCGTAATGATGCTTTTGCTTAAAACAGCCTGTTCACCCGGAACAAGTATCTTGTATGCATCAGCAGCAGAATGTTCGAGCAAAGACACTTTTACACGGCCTTCGAGCAGGGTTGTTTTTGTATTGGGTTCGTCGCTGTAACTGTTGATGTTGAAATGCGTACCCAGTACTTCCACCTTTTGATTAACCGTAAGTACTTCAAAAGGATGTTTCTTGTTTTTTGCCACTTCAAAATAAGCCTCGCCTTCCAGTTTAATTTTCCTCCTGGCAGTGTGGTTCAAACCTGTTGAATAAGTAATGGACGAACTTGCATTCAAATGGACCAATGATCCATCGGGCAGTACTACACCAAATTGCTGGCCCCTGGCGGTAGTTAAGGTATTGTAAACGCCTGTATCGGCAGCATTTTCTACAATATTATAAATCAATTTCCCATCAGTAGTTTTGGTGATATTTACCCCGTGTTCGGTTATAGCGCCATTGTCTAAGCTATTGGACAAGGTAATTTTCTTACCATTAGCCAAAGTTAATGTTGCCATTTTTTCGCCTGGTTTTATGGTATGATTGCTTAAATAAGCAATCCTGGATTGCTGGAAGTGCACCCTGTAAAATAACAGCCCCCCAAGTACCAATACGAATACCGCTGCCGCAGCCCAATACTTCAAACTCCGAGGGGATAATTTAACTTCCCTTATAACCTGTGTCTGGTCTGCGATCACATTCCACATCTCTGTTTTTGCCTGTTCGAGCTCCTCCTCTCTTAACTTTACATCTTCATCGCCGTTTAACTGATGAAACCAGTTTTCTAATATCAATATCTCTTCGCCTGAGCATTGCCCGGCTTTATATTTCGCTAATAGTTTTTCGGCATTATTCATAGGTAGTATTTAGGCGCTAATTATAACCAAGACAGTTAACTGCGGCCATACAGTGACAAGGATTTTAAATTTATTTAAGAATAAAACAAAAAAATACAAATAACTGAAAATAAAAAAACAGTCACCCTGTTTGATTCGGCATAAAAGTAAAAAATTAAGGGTTTAGACGGAGTTGGTTCGGACATCAGACGGAGCGGTGACACACAGGTTAATGATTTAATTTTGAATTGACTATACACACAAATTTGGTATTTCTGATTTGGTTGTCTTATCCTGCTATAGCTATTCACTACATCCCAATTGTGATCACAATAAGACGTTCATCATGATGGCCATATTTAAACAAAAAAGTAAGATGAGATTAATAAAAGAAGCCAACTAAAATAAAAAGCGGCCCTAATTTATCTCTCATGATTTTTAGTGCCCGTTTCATCTGGGTATTCACCGTATCCTCAGAGATATTCATCGCGGATGCGATTTCTTTATAGGTTTTATGTTCTTTACGACTTAACAGAAACACCTGCCGCATTTTAGGTGGAAGTGCGTTGATCTCTTTTTCAATCAATGCTGCAATTTCTTTCTCCCGAATGAGATAATCTGTACCAGCGGTTTGAGTGCCTAAGAAATCGTTTAAAGAATCAATATATTTTTGTTCGATCTGCTGGTGCGCAAATATATTCAAGGCCCTGTTGCGAACAGATTGATAAAGGTATCCGGCTAAAGAAGTATCTACCGATAGTTGCTCATGGCGGTTCCATAGTTGTATAAAAACTTCTTGAACCACATCTTTCGCTTCTTCCTTATTTCGAAGCTTTTTAAATGCATATATATACAACAAGCTATTATAACGTGTATAAATTTCGATATAGGCCTGGCGATCTCCTTCTTTTAGAAGCGAACAAAGCGCCTGATCACTATAATCGCTATATACATCCATATTTCTCTTTCAAATTTATGCCTTAGAAACCACGAATACAATAAAAAATAGGAAAACCTTAAAAAAACAGGGCACAAATTACAAAATGGAAATTTTACGGATGCTGAGATATCCCAGTTGCAAAGGAATAACGGTTAGCAAGAGATATTTCTTCAATTATTCAGTTGATTAGTGTGAATCAAAATAATAATATACATAGACATAATTTATTCATTTAACCATTCGGTGCATTTAAACCATAATAAATTTTGATTTCAACAATTATATTTTAAGCTTTACATATTGATTCAATCGTTCAAACGATTACCATGTTTCATTAATCTATTATGGTGTGCCTGTTTAAGAAATAGTATTCCCTAAAATCTATTTCCATTTAATAGAAAACACAAGTATAAATCATCCCATTTTTTTGCGATCAGGTAAAATTCGCCGGTTTAATACCGCTGCAAATATTCCTGATATATCTTTTTTGTATGAAAAATTAGGGAGTAAAAATATGAATAAAGATCATCAGCTTTTAGATTCAGAGTTGGTTATGCGTTTGAAAAAGGGAAGTCATGATGCTTTTAATCAACTTTACAAAAGGTTTTTTAAATCGCTCTATGTCCATGCTTTTAAAAGACTTGGGAATGGTGAAGATGCTATTGATATCGTTCAGGACTTATTTGAATTTCTTTGGTCGAAAAGATACGAGCTCGAAATCGCAAATCTTTCCGCTTACCTATACGCTGCCGTTCGCAATCGGATATTCACTTTTCAGCTGCGTTCAGACCGTAAAAATAATTACCTCAATTCTTTAAAAGCGTTTATCGATAAAGGTGAATTTGTGACTGATGCCCATGTTCGGGAGCGGGAATTAACATGCTTGATTGAAAGAGAAATTTCTGCACTTCCGCCCCAAATGAAAAAGGTTTTTACGATGAGCCGGACAGAAGGCCTAAGTCATAAAGATATCGCCGAGAGCCTGGGTACATCCGAACACACCGTACGTACCCAGATCAAAAGAACCTTGAAAATTCTACGTGCCCGTATAGGGATCATGGCATATCTGATTTTGATCATGCGTTACTAAAACAAATTATTTTTTACCTGTAGTACCCTATCGAATGGATGGGATAGTCTTATCTGATATAGGGGCCAATGATTTTTATTTATGGAAAAGCCGGAAACTGAAAAATTAATTAAAAAATACCTGGATGGGCATGCCAGCCAGGAAGAATGTGCAATGGTGGAGAGCTGGTATTTAAATACCACCGGGGAAGGACAAGGGCCTGACACGTCGATGGTGCTTGCCGCCGAAAATAAAGTACGGAAACGGCTTTCCTTTAATCAGAAATACAGAAGGACCAGAAGGCTTTTGCTGACTAATGTCGCGGCAATATTGCTGATTATGCTATTTGGCATTTACGACTATCCCAATGATCCGAAAGAAAAAGAGACTCCTGCACCTAAAAAAACGGCGATTCTATCTCGCCAGATAAAACCAGGCACCAATAAAGCGACACTCATTCTCTCCGATGGGAAAAGCATAGTTTTAACCGATGCGATTAAGGGTAAAATCGCGAACCAAACAGGAGTAAGCATCTCTAAAAGCGCCACTGGTCAATTGATTTATGACGTTATTCCTTCATCAGAACACCATATAGCAGAAAAAGCTACTGAACTAAAGTATAATACCATCCTAACCCCTCCTGGCGGGCAATATCAGGTGAATTTACCTGACGGAACCAGGGTTTGGCTTAATGCTTCCTCATCCTTAAAATTTCCGGTTCAGTTTACCAGTGAAGAACGTCGCGTCGAATTAACCGGTGAAGCTTATTTTGAGGTAACAAAAGATCAGTCTAAACCTTTTAAAGTAATTACAGCCGAACAGGACATCACGGTTTTTGGGACTCATTTTAATGTAAACGCTTATGTTGAAGAGGACAAAACGAAGACAACCCTGTTGTCAGGAAGTGTAAAAGTTACGGCTAAAAATAAGAGCGTTTTGTTTCTGAAACCAGGCGAACAATCCATTCTTGCAGGAAATAATTTAAAAGCCAAACCTGTAGACGTTTCAACGGCGATTGGCTGGAAAAATGGGCTTTTCGTTTTCGATAATGAAAAAATCGCCCCCATCATGCGAAGGATCAGTCGCTGGTATAACGTAGACATTGTGTATCAGGGAAAGATCTCTGATGAAAAGTTCATGGGAAGCATTTCCAGGTATCAGGATATACATGATGTTTTAGAAATGCTGGAATTAACTGATCTGGTACATTTCAAAATTGAAGAAAGGAGGATTATCGTTATGCCTTAAATCTACACGTCTGATCAAATCAATACCAATCGGGAATATTGATGTCGCACCCGATCGGTATCGAGGTTGATCATTGGATTAATTAAAATAAACAACCCATTACAAAAACCAAAACAACCAAATATGAAATTCAATAGGACTTTTTGGAGACCTGGTGTCTCCAGAAATAGAATAATGCTGGTGATGAAACTTACCCTTATTTTTCTAATTACAGCATTTCTACAGGTTAAAGCGGCAGTAAATGCCCAAATGTTAACCATACAGGAAAATAATATCTCTTTGGGCAGGATATTTACAGAAATACAGAAACAAACAGGTTATACCTTCCTGTATACAGAAGAGATGTTAGCCGAATCAAAAAACATCAACGTTAAATTTAAAAATACGCCGTTAAAAAAAGTATTGGAATTCGTGTTTTCCGATCAGCCTTTAACCTATATCATAAAAGATGAAGTCATCATTATCAAAAGGAAAAGCGAGCCAATAAAAACGATTTTATCTATTCCCCCTGCCGACGTAAAGGGCAAAATCCTCGATGAAATGGGAATGGGCATGCCGGGTGTAACCATAAAAATCAAGAATACCAATGTGGTAGCCACTTCAGGAAACAATGGAGAATTTACCCTCAAAGATGTACCTGAAAACGCTGTTTTAATTGTTTCTTATGTAGGTTATGCTACCCAGGAAATCAAAGCTGACACACAAGCAGAGATGACGATTAAACTCAGCTTAAAACTGGATGAATTGAGTGAGGTCCTTGTTGTAGGCTATGGCACCACCAGACGCGAGGATTTAACGGGTTCGGTGGCCACCATTGGGAAAAAAGAATTAAAAAACGTACCCATTACACGTGTAGATCAGATGTTGCAGGGCAAGGCAGCAGGTGTTCAGGTAACTTCTATAAGCGGAGCTCCGGGTGCTGGTTCTTCAATCAGAATCAGAGGGGGCAACTCCATCACGGCAGGCAACGAGCCTTTATATGTAATTGATGGGCTGGTTGGCGGAGGCGATATCAATCTGATCAATCCTGAAGACATCGAATCGATGGTGGTACTAAAAGATGCTTCGTCAACAGCCATATATGGTGCCAGAGGGGCCAATGGTGTAATTTTGATTACCACTAAAAAGGGTACTGTAGGCCAGGACAATATCAATTTCGATGCCTACACGGGTTGGCAAAAAATACCTAAACTGATCCCAATGCTTAATGCCAGCCAATTTGCGCAAATGGCCAATGAAAGTGCAATTGATGAAGGGCAGCCAGCCCCCTATGCAGATCCGCAATCGCTCGGCGAGGGTACCAACTGGCAAAAAGAAATCAGCCGGGTAGCACCGATGCAAAATATAACGCTAAGTGCCTCGGGAGGTAAAAATGATTACAACTATTTTTTATCAGGGAATTATAACAAACAGGATGGAGTAATTATCAATTCGGGTTTTAAACGCTATCAGTTCAGGTCTAACCTGAATAAAACCATCAAAGAAAATATAAAGATCGGTGCCATTTTGAATGTTGGAAGAGCAGAAACCAATAACAATACCGTGTCTTTAGGGGGATTGGATTATTACCAATCGGCTTTGGCCTATGTGCCTACCGCCACGGTTTATATCGCTGATGGTTCTTTTAACAGTAAAAGGCCATTTGACCCACAGGTTTACGATAACCCTGTGGCACAGGGCACTTTGCCCACAAATAAAACCATTAGTACCAATATGATGGGCAATTTATTTGCAGAGTGGGAAATTATTAAAGGTCTGAAATTCAAATCAACCTTTGGCTCTGAATTCAACTTTAACAAAAGAAATATTTATAATCCTGGCGCATTACCTTCCAGAATGAACGCGAAGAGCGGCGGTGCCGCAGATGTAGCTACCGAAAATTCAGTGATGTGGCTGAGCGAAAATACCTTAAGTTATAATAAGGATATTACCAACGATCACCATATAGATGCTGTTATCGGAACGTCCTATCAAACCGGAAATACAGAAAGACTACGTGCCAATGCAGACCTATATGCTACTGATGCTTTTTTATACAACAACTTGGGTGCAACAGACCAAAAGAAATTTAACATCACATCTGGATACGATAAGTATACCATTATTTCTTATCTAGCCCGTTTAAACTACAGCTATAAAAGCAAATATTTATTAACCTTAACCGGAAGATTAGATGGTTCTTCCCGATTCGCCGAAAACCATAAAAACGCCTTTTTCCCGGCAGCCGCAGTAGCCTGGAAGGCTTCTGACGAAGAGTTTGTGAAAAACATGAATGTATTTGACAACCTGAAATTCAGGGCAAGTTTTGGCTATAATGGCAATCAGGCCATCGGGATTTATTCATCGCTTCCCTCATTAAGAACTCAGTCGGGCTTTTTAATCGGTGACGCTAAAATTTTGGGTTACACCTCCGAAAACTTGCCTAACCCTGATCTAAAATGGGAAACTACACGCCAGTTTGATTTAGGTATGGAATTTGGAATCTTGAAAAACAGGATTAACGTAGAAGTGGATTATTATTCCAAAAGAACCAAAGACCTTTTGTTGAGCGAACAATTGCCTACACAAACAGGCTTTTCTTCAAAAATCAGTAACATTGGCTCGGTTTCAAATAAAGGCTTAGAAGTGCTGATTAATACCCGAAATATCATCACCAAAGATTTTACCTGGGAAACCAGCCTTAATATATCAGGCAACAGAAACAAAGTTATTGATTTAGGTGGTGTAACTGGTTTTGATCTTGCTGCTACTGGTTTTGGAGGCTACTCTACCATTAGCAGGCTTGTTGTAGGTCAACCTGTTGGTACTTTCTGGGGCGCAACTTACACCGGAACGCAAAAAACAACAACGATACCCGCAGGCTCGGTAAACCCACGGGCAACACCCCGTTTGGGTGATCCCTTATACAAGGACTTTGACGGCGACAATAAATTTACTCCAGCGGATTTTGGAATAATCGGCGATGCGAACCCTAAATTTTATGGCGGCCTGGGTAATACTTTTACCTATAAAAAACTCTCTTTGAATGTGTTTTTACAGGGTTCTTTTGGTAATGATGTGATGAATATATCAGACGCTTTTTACAATACGGGATCACCATTAACCAATCAATTTGCTTCTATTGCCGACAGATGGACACCTGGCAATCCTAATTCTGATATTCCACGGGTAAACTCCAGGGATTATATAACCTCTACCCGATGGGTATATGATGGTTCATTTTTGCGGTTAAAAACATTATCCTTAAGTTATGCGCTCAGTGGAAAAGATATGGGTATTAGCTGGATAAAAAGACTGAATGTTTTCGCTACAGGAACCAACCTGTTTCTGATTACAAAATATCCCTATTACGAACCGGAGACCAATGCATACGGAAGCGACTCTGTTTTAAGGGGTTTCGACTCTACCAATTATCCACAGAACAGAACACTCGCGTTAGGTTTCAATTTAACCCTTTAACTGTAATTACGATGAAAAAGCATTTATATATAATTGTATTACTTGGCACAATGATTTTACTTGGCGCATGCCAAAAAGCATTGATAGAAGAGCCCAAAAGTTTTTTAAGTCCCGAACAGTTTTTTAAAAGCGATGAGGATGCCAAACAGGCCGTAAACGGGGCTTATTTTTGGCTGGTGGGTTCTCACCCCCAAAGGTTATTTCAGCAGGAACTTTGGTCGTACCTGGATGAAGAGTGTGACAATATTCTCGGCAAAACGGTTAGGGGCGCACTAAATATCAGCCCGATAAATCCTGGCGACTATACCCAAACCATGTGGAACGGCTGTTACAGAGGCGTTTATACGACTTCGCAAGTGATTGATAGGGTTACCAAATCTGGCAGTAGCACTATTAAAGACAGATCGGTTGCGGAAGCCCGGTTTTTAAGGGCCTTATATTATTATTATTTAACCGGTATTTTTAGGGATGTACCCTTGATCACCGAAAAGAATTATTTGGCTATTGAAGAAAACAGAAAGTTGCCGAGAACACCCGCCGCTGATGTACGCAAACTGATGATTGAAGATTTAAATGCCGCTATTGCTGTATTGCCTTTGAAATATTCAGATGCAGGGGATAAAGGCAGAGCCACAAAAGGCGCAGCACAAGCATTGCTTACCAAGGTATATTTATGGAACAAAGACTGGAAAAACGCGGTAGCCACAGCTAAGGCCGTACAAGGTTACCGTTTGCTTGATAATTATGCAGATGTATTTAAAAGCGATAACGAATTCAATGATGAATCTATTTTTGAAATAGATTTTAAAACAGATTTATTGAATAGCTATCAGCATGCATTCTACTCGCCCAATAGCACTGTAAATGTTGAGCCTTTTAAATCTAAACCATGGTATGGCGGTTATGTTCCTTTTAAAGCCTATGCCAATAGCTTTGAAGCTAACGATGCCAGAAAAGAATCTATTATAGCCACGGGTTATAATGGCCAGGCTTTTGCGCCCGAAACCATTTATAATACCGACGTTTGGTTTGGCCCAAAATGGTGGCGGCTGGATGCAGGAGAACGCAATAGTGGTTTAGACATTTATGTTTTCAGATATGCTGATGTTTTATTAATGCTTGCAGAAGCGGCGAATGAAGACAATGATATCACCACAGCCCTTAACGCCATCAATCAGGTAAGGGTGCGTGCAAAACTTGCACCTCTGGCTGGACTTACTCAGGATGCATTGAGAACGGCCATACGTAAAGAGCGTTCCATCGAACTGGTTGGAGAAGGACACCGCAAATTTGATTTGGTGAGATGGGGCATTTGGTTTGAAACCGCCAAAGCAGCAATGGCTACAGAAGCACCCCTAAGGGCAAATTCATTGCAAAAAAAATATGAATATGCACCAATCCCTGCAGCAGAGGTTCAAAAGGACCCTGCCCTTAGCCCTCAAAATGAAGGCTACTAATATTTTAAGGTATCTTGTTTTTACAGGATACCTTAAATCATTTTTATTAAAAATTGCCTCTCATAGTTGTTATTAAAAACCAATCTACAGGTTATCTGATATGCAAAACTTAAATGATTAGGGATATTATTGCTGTGTCCTAATTCGAAAGGATATGATGGCTGGCAGCACCAATTGAATAGCTAATAAATATGATAAAACATTATTGGGCTATATCGATAGATTGTGGCAAGCATTTTGCTATTCAACAAACAGGTTTACAATAAGATAAGTGATTTGCTCATCTGATTCACCCCTTAAATACCAAACAAAATTAACAAAACAGGTGGAAAAACTAAGGTTTATTGGCTACTACAAAATGCAGCAGGTTTTATAAAAACCACTGCCATGTACGCTTAAATAACATCAGGTTATTTTTTCTCGACCAAAATGATATAATAATAATATGTACCTAACCAATTTCTAGGAAAGATGCTCACTAGCTGTTCTCTATATAGCATATATATTTGGATAAGAAAATATCCGGTTTGGCTATTTGTGCTGCTATTGGTAATATCCTGTAGTAATCCGCCACCTAAAAAAGTTGACCCGGGGCTTTCCGCGGAAGTAAAACAGATTTTAAAAAAAGCAGATACATTGGCTTACTATGGCCGGGGAAAAGAATCTATGGCTTATCTTGATTCTACATACCGCAACTTGAAAAACCCTAGTGTAAAGGAGCTTTACGAAAAATATAATAACTACACCACTTTTTATCTTTTAGCGGATAAAGATGTAATTAAAACAAATCTGTTTGCCGATAGTATGCTGATCGTACTAAAAGGCTGGGAAAAACAATACGGATTGGAATATGCAAATGCGCTCTTCGCCAAAGGAGATGCCATATTATTTGGAAATGGGTACAATAAAGCTTTCAAATATTATTATGACGCAGAGCATTTTGCCTTTGAAAATTTACCAAAATGCGAATCTTATGGTTTTACCTATAGGCTCGGACTGGTCAGATATAAACAGGAACGGTATCAGGAAGCGATCTCTTATATCAAAAAGGCATATGCTGAAGGAAATAACTGCGATGACGAGAAAACTTTAGACGACATGTACCGTTCACGGCGCGACTTCCTCAATACCTTGGGGATCTGTTTTGAACGCCTGGGCAAACTCGACAGTGCACTATATTATTACGATAAGGAACTCAGATTTATGGACCGGTACCACCCAACCAGTCATACCAGAAAAGACTTTATAGAAGCAGCAGGTGGAGTAGTATACGGCAATATGGGCGGGGTATATATGAAGTTAGGGCAATACGGCAAGGCGGAAGCGTACCTAAAAAAAAGTATCGCGATAAACGATCGCCCTCATTTTGCCCGGGAAGACGCACAGACCGCAAAGCTAAAACTGGCCGATCTTTATTTTCAGACAGCGAGATTTGAGGAAGTTGGTAAACTATTAGAAGAACTACAACTGGTACTTGATAAGAGAAAAAAAAGCAAAGAAATGTTGCCCGAAACAGAGCTAAAGTTATACAAACTGCAATTGAAATATTTTGAGCACATGGGTAACGATGCAGAGGCTTATCACCATATACAGCTTTATTATAATTTGCGTGATTCATTGCATAAAGTGACCCACAACCTAAAGATCGCAGATATTGATCTGGTTTTTAAAACCAATGAACAGCAATTCAGACTTGATCTGCTGCGCAAAGAAAATGAAGTAAAAAAAATCTATCTGATTGCCTTCATTATTTTCTCATTAATGACAACCGTTACGCTTTTCGTACTCTGGCAGAGCAGAAAGAAATTAAAGGCACTAAATGCAAAAATCATAGGTCAGAATGCTGATATGCAGCGGGTATTGACCGCACTCGAGCAAAGTCAGGATGAAAATACCCGCATGATGAAAATTGTAGCCCATGATCTTCGGAGTCCGATAGCGGCAGGCATCAGTATTGCAAGGGTGCTAAAAACTACCGATCTGCCAACTGAAGACCGCGAGATGCTCGATCTTTTGGAAACATCAAGCCTTCATTCACTGGAAATGATAAAAGACCTGCTGAATGTGAATATAAGTTCGGAAGGGTTGAACAAAGAACCTATCGAACTGCATACCCTTGTACGCTATTGTGTTAACCTGTTGAACTTTAAAGCAAATGAGAAGTTGCAGCAACTGAAATTTTCCCCCCTCCAAGCGATCGTTCAGGCAAACAGGGAAAAAATCTGGCGTGTAGTGAGTAACCTTATTGTGAATGCAATCAAATTCAGCCCCAAAGGTGCCGTGATCAAAATTTCGATGTTTAAAGCCGATGGAGATATCGTGATTAAGATACAGGATCAGGGTATCGGAATCCCGGTAGACCTTCAGGAAAAGATATTCAATATTTTCACCGATGCCAAACGGAAAGGAACCTCAGGCGAACATTCTTATGGTTTGGGCCTGGCGATATCCAAACAAATCATAGAAGCACATGGTGGAAAGATATGGCTTGAAAGTACAGTTGACCAGGGAAGTATTTTCTTTGTCTCATTGCCTTTAAGCTAAGATTTTACGGATATAAAACAGCCATGTTATGCCTGAATTCAGAAACAACCAGTCATAATTTTTTATTCGGTCTTAATAATCGGCAAACAGACGGTGGTAATTGTACCCCGATCATTTTTACCCAAACGGATATCGAAACTGGCCTTAAAACCATCGTTTTGCCTGTTGATCATGTCTACCCTTTCCAATATAGATTTAAGCCCCATTGATTTCTCCTTTATACCTTTTGGCAGCTGCGGTTTGGTATTTTTCCGATAGCCCACTCCATTATCGGTAACCGTGATATACATATGGTCTGATTTAAGATTTAGGGCTACATCCAAATGGGCATCGCTTTGTGGCGACTCGATCAATCCATGTAATATGGCATTTTCGATTAATGGCTGTATCAGCATTGGTGGCAGTAATAATTCTTTAAGGTCCAGGTTTCCATCAACTTTAAAAGTATAGCTGAAAGCATGGTCGTAACGCATGGCCTCTAACTCGGTATAAAGTTTAATGGCTTTCCATTCCCGATCAGCGGTAACCAGGCTTTTAGTCGAATTCTCCAGGATCAAGCGGCTTAAGGCCGCAAATTTCTGGATCAACCGGGAGGCCACCTTTTTATCATTATCCATGATATACGATTCGATAGAATTTAATACATTAAAGATAAAATGTGGATTCATTTGAGAGCGTATGGCTTTCAGCTCACTTTCAGAAAGCCTTTGCTTAAACAGAAACTGCCCACGTATAAAAGCGATCCTTCTCCTCCAAATGAAAAAAACCAACAATCCTATCAACAAGATACAAACAGCCACAAAGTAATGGGTTTCGTACCAATACGGCAAAACGGTAATGAGCAAACGTTCTTCCGGGCTAAACACTTCATCGTTGTTGCTGCCTTTAATATAAAGTTCGTATCGGCCGTTGCGCGGGCTGCCCAGCGCGATATCGCCGTTTTTAACTTCCTGCCAGTGGGCCTTTTTGCCTACTTTATAAAAATACCTGTTTTCTTGTGGCGCCGTGTAATTGGTAAGTGCAAAATGGATATTTATAATTTTTGTTCCTGCTTTAAGCACAATGCCTTGCCTTTCGGGAATGATCGCAGTACCGTCGGCACTTATATCCATAAAAATCACCTTTGGTACCGAGAGATTTGTTTTGATGTGATAGGGATTAAATCTGGTAACATAGCCACTGTAACTGAGCAGAAAATTATTGGATCGATCGATCTCAAAAAAACCATGTCCCTCATACTGAAAGGGAAGACCGTTATTAATATTAAAAAAAGTAAATCTCTTTTTTCTGTCGTACCTGATAATTCCCTGCTGGGAGGGAATCCATAAATTCCCAAGGGTATCTATCAATATTCTTTTCAGGTAGTTTTCTGGTAATCCAGATTTATGGTCTATTAATAACCCCGTTCCCTTGGTCTTATCTATTTTAACCAGCCCCACGTCAGAAGCAGCCCATATGGTTTGTTCCCTATCTTCTGTGAGATCGGTTACCCAACTGATATTACATACTTTTCCATCAATCCCCTTCACTACAATTTTGCGAAAAGCATCTTTTGAAGGGATATAACGGCTAATGCCCCTGGTGGCCCCAATCCAGAAATCACCTTCTTTATCCATTAAGCCCGAATAAACCACACCATCTATATTTTTATCGTCTGGCTTATATTGTTTAACGAACATTCCTTTAACCGGGTTAAAGAGATAAAGTCCATTTTGCCTGGCCCGGATCCAAAACAGGCCATCTTTTCTTTTGTACACTTTTGATACGGCCAGGTTCTCTTTGATGCTCAAATCTACTGGTGGAAAATAAAGCTTGTAACGGTTCCCTGTCTGCTTTACCAAACCCGAATCCGTACTGAACCAAAGATTGTTTTGTTCGTCTTTATAAATACTGTTAATGGATTTGCTAAGCTTGCTCTTTGAAATTGCCGGCACTTGTAAAATATGCGACTGGAACTGCCAGTTTTTATCAAATACATACACCCCTTTGGCATAATAGCCGGTTACATAAAATTTATCGCTGGTTTCGAGCATATTATTGGGTAAACCGAAAAGCTTGGGATTATTGAGCTTCAGTTGCTGGTACAGGGGAATATTTTCAAAATTCTGCAGGTTTGGATCCAGTATACTGATACCGTTGTCTGTTGATAGCCAAAGGCGGTTCTGCCGGTCTTTGTTGATGTGATAAATGTTAAATGCGTTTAAAGAAGAAGGATTTAGAACATCCGAAACATATTCCTTAATGCGATTGCTTTTGCTGTCTTTGAGCACCAGACCTCCCTCAGCGGCCATGCAAAGCCAATTGCGTTGTTCATTGTCTGTCCATTCGATAATATCGTAAATATTTACATCTACAAGTTTCGAAAAATCAGTTTGTATAGGCTGGTAATCCCTGCGTTGCAGATCAAAGCTTTTTATTCCGTTTTTGATCTGGCCAATGTAAACCTTGCCGTTGCGAGCCTGAAAAAAACAGAGGTTATCATTACCTTTTTGCGTACCGCTAGGTACTAATTTTTGCTGTTTTTCGTCTATCAGGTACAATCCGGTACTGCCAACTGCCCAAAGCCGGTGCAGGTTGTCTTCACGAATTTGCCTGAACGAATTTTGTATCCCTTCAACCTTTGGCAACGAGTAGGTGGTGAATTTATTTTTCTGATAATTGAACAATTGTATAGCACCTTCCATAGCCAGCCACAACCTGCCCCTGCTATCAACAAAAGGCATACAGTTCCAGTTGCTGGCCAAACTATTTCTATTTTTCGCATTGTGAAAAAAATTCACTGCTTTTCCGGTGCCTGGATTAAACCTCGACAGGCCATTTAATGTACCCAGCCATAGCTGCTGCTCATGGTCGGCCACAATAGACACCACAACATCACTGCTAATAGAAGTGCTATCGGTATCGCTGTGCTTAAATTCTCTAATGCCGGTGCCATCATAACGGTTCAGCCCTTTGCTGGTGGCAATCCAGATAATCCCGTTCTGGTCTTCGTAGGTACACTTTACCGCATTGGTACTTAGGCCGTCTTTCACGGTAAGCTGATTGAACCTGAGGTTGGGAAACGATTGCGCGATAGCCGAAAAACGACAAAAGATAAAACACAGCAGACATAAGCTAATTCGCGATTTCATTACACATTTTTTAGGCCACCTTAAAGTGGTTGGGTAGGCACAGCATCGCAATGGTTCCTTTTCCACCCCACCCCATGTTAATATCGAAGCGGGCCTTCCCATCTTCATACTGCAAGTTAATCATTTCTATCCTTTCCCGGATAGACTGGATACCAATGGATTTCTCTTTAACGCCTATTTTAGGCTGTGTTTTGTTTTGTGGATGGTAGCCCTTGCCATTGTCGCTTACCGTTATACAGAGGCCAGTTTTGTTTTGTACCATGGTCACCGATAAATGTGCATCGGGTTGAGGATCGATAATGAGCCCATGTAAAATTGCATTTTCGATGAGCGGTTGGATGAGCATTGGGGGCAATAGCAATTCTTCGAGCCTGATGTGTTCATCAACCACAAAATTATAGCTAAAAGAATGGCTGTAACGCATGGCTTCCAATTCGGTATACAGTTTAAGGGCCTTCCACTCACGATCAGCGGTTACCAAACTTTTCGTAGAATTTTCCAGGATGAGCCTGCTTAATGTGGCAAATTTCTGGATCAGCCGCGAAGCCATTTTCTTATCGTTATCCATAATATACGATTCGATGGAGTTGAGCACATTGAAGATAAAATGGGGGTTCATTTGCGAACGGATGGCTTTGAGTTCGCTTTCAGAAAGCTGACTCCGGTAACTCAGCTCTTTGTTACGCTGTTCGGCCTGTTGCTGTTGCAAGGTATTTTTGAACCTCAGTTGACGTATACGGTATTTATTGTACAAAAATAACAAAACAGAACTCAAGCCTAACACAATCAATACTGCATAAAGCCACAGTTGTTTTAATTCTAGCTTATCGAGTTTTTGTTCCTGAGAGAGCTGTTTTACCTTAACCGATTGTAATTTTCCGTTGTTGATAGAAATCAGCAATAGTTTTTCCTTTTCTTCCTTTTGCAGTTTTTCGTTTTGCAGCTGCACTTGCTGCAGGCTCCTTAAACGCAAACTTGCATTAAGTTGCTCTGCATTTAGGGCCAGCTGTAACCGCTGCTGTTTCATCTGCTCATCGGCCAATTCCTGCTGCTGCTGGTAAGTGGCCTCTTTTTTATCAAACTCATATTGTATTCCAAGCCTTGCGATCTCATCTCGTTTTTTACTGTTATCGATGCTATCTTTAAAAATTGCGTATTTTTTGAAATAAAAAAGCGCGCTATCGGTCAACATCAGTTTCTCGTACAATTGACTCAATCCTTCACTTGCATTTCTTTGTATTTCGGGAATTTTTAAATCCTGTCCTATCTTCAACGAGCCCAATCCGTAAAATTTCGCATGCTCCAGGTCGCCTTTTTTGGCGTAGGCTTCGGCCACATTCTGCATATTAAAACCTATACTTTTGGTATTGCCCAAAACCTTATTTAAGGCAATCGCTTTGAGGCCGTAGTTTAGGGCCAGGTCATACTGCCCCATCTGGCTGTAATAAGAGGCCATATTACCTGTTTCACGGGCGTAACTTACTTTATCACCCAACGAATCGGCTAATTTTGCAGATTTTGAAGCATAAAAAATGGCCTTCTGAAAGTTTTTCTGCCGGCTATATACATTTCCGATATTGCCCAGCGAGGGTACAGTTGCGATTTTATTTTTCAATTTCTCCTGTAAGGAAATCGCTTTCTCAAAATGCTCAATAGCCTTCGCATAATCTGCAGTTTCAATATAAACCAGTCCGATATTGCTGTATATGGCCGCCTCGTCACGTTTTCTATTCTGATAACTCTGCGGGTCGCTTTCAGGAATCCCCTCCAGGATTTTAGTAGCCTGCTGATAATAGTTCAATGCTTGCGGAAAATTGGATTGATAAATGTAGATGGTAGCTATATTGGAAAGATCACCAGCTATTCCATATGCATTTCCCGTTGCCCTGTCATTGATCAAAGCTGTATTTAAAGCACTTATCGCCTCTGGAAAACGCGCAAGGATATTCAAAATAGCGCCTTTTACCCTGTAGCAACTTGCTACAATACCTTTGTCTTTAATGTTATTCTCAAAGGAAAGCACCTGATCAATATAAACTAAGCTCTTGCTGGGATTTGAGTTGATAAAATTAGCGGCAAGAAAAAATAGGTCGCGGGCCTTTCTATCGTCGCTTACCAAATTACCAGCTACCACCCTTTCCAAAGAGTCTATTTTAGCCGGTTGCGCCGCCACCTTTTCCTGCAATAACAAGAGTAATAGGATAAAAACAAAGCAGATGAGATTTTTCATTGTGTATTTGTTGCACTAGCTTTTCAAAAATAAAATATAGGCAGGCTGCTATTTCTATCCTTCGCTAATTCAAACTGGTATTTCGCTCATTGAAACCGGGTGTTATTGTCCAACCCGCTAAAAACCTCGCTTATTACGGGGTTTTCAAGGCATACAAAACATGCATATTCCCTTAAATGAAGGTTCTGCGGCTTCACTCATTGTAAAAACAGGTTCACTCATTGAGGCATGGCTTTCAATCATTGTCAAAAAATCTTGTTCTGGTGGCAACTAAACTTGTATCAGCAAAAGGAAATAAACATTGTATCAACCTAAAAATATAACCATGAAAAATTTAACCATCGCGATAGCTTGTTGCATTATACTCGCCATCGCCTGCAAAAAAAATAATGATGAAGCTCAGGAAGTAATCAAAGGCGACCTGAAAGAAAGCATTGAAACCGTAAACGGCATTACCTATAAAATTTTCACGGGCAATGATGCTACAACCTTTAAGGGCATTTTGGTAATGGGTAGTGGCAACGATGAAAACAATCCAACTGAAGGTAGCTTAGATGGAGCGGCAGAAACGGCCATCTGCGAAAAAGCAGCTGCTAACGGTTACGTCGCAGCCATCGTGAAATACCGCAAAACGCCCGGCAATGCCAATTCTGATACCTGGAATACCAGCGCAAAAATGATTGGCGAAGATTACGACAAATGTATTGTGGCCATATCCGGCAAATACAATATCAGCAAAACAAAGGCTGTGGTTGGTGGCTATTCCTTCGCCTCTTATATGCTCTTCAGCGATATTTCAGCAAATAGTACACTCAGTTATTGTAAAGGCGTATTGGCCGCGTGTGGTGGAAGTGGTGCATGGAATGCACAGAATTTTAAGATCCCGGTTTTCGCCATCAATTGCAGCGGCAATAATGAAGGAGAATATTACGGAAAAAGCCTTTACGATCAGATACCGGCAAACTCGCCAATCAAAGCCAAAAGCGAAGGCATCACGGATAATGGCTGCAGCACGCATTGTGGTGGCGACTGGACGGATAAAATGTACACCAAGATGGTTGCCTGGCTCAATTAAAATATAACTGCATCCGAATCAATATCAAGTAATCCATCTTCAATCTGATCTTATGAAAAACTTAAGTTATCTCATCGCCGCAGTGCTTATGCTCACCTTTAGTGCTTGCAAAAAGGAAAAAACCCAAAAGGAGGAAACCCAAACAGCTATAGATATTAAACAGTATTTTATTTCGGGCACCTACCTCAGAACTATAGGAAACAAAAGCTTCGAACATCCTTATGTGGTTACTTTCGAGGAAAACGGTCAGGCCATAATTTACGATTGGGGTGCCGTGAACTACATCACCGTGGGGTATACTTTCGAAAATAACAAAATCACTGTTAATTATGGGGGTGCCAGCAATTGGGTTTTTACCATTGCGGACGAAAATATTAGCAAAGCTGAAGGCCTGCAAAGTTATTATCTGAGCAGCAACCTCTATAAAATACCTGGCAGCAATCAGTTTACCGGCAATTGGTACAGCGGCATGATGCTGAGCCGGGAAAACAGTTCGTCGATGTTTTTTGCCTATAAGTTTACCGATACGCAATATCAGGAAACGGTACACCTTACTCCAGCTACATATACCTACACCACTATTAAAAATGTAATGGCCATTGCGAAAGAAAATGGTATCGCCAGGTACTTTTTAGCCCTCAACGGCAAACTGATGGTAAGCAGGTACAATTTCAGTGTAGACCCGCCCGCAAACTTTTTCTTTGCGGCATTGACTAAAGATCAATAGTTAAACCGCTCACAATAAACACGATTTAATCAAATTAATTTAAAAACCATGAAAACATTAAAACTTATGCTAAGCGTCTTAATGCTGATGGCCACATTAGCCGCATGCAAAAAAGACAGCAATGATCCTAACGATCCAGACAACCCTGAAAACGTGCAAAAGATAAGCAAAGCAGATTTACTGCCCTATTACATTGTTGCAGAACGTAAAACGGGAGACCAAAAACTCGCTATTATGACTTTTACCCAAGATGGCGATGGACTGAAAGTAAACCTGCATCGCCAGGGTTATCTCAGAACGCTAACCGCGGATGTGACCGACAATGCCCTCACTTTCGATTTAGATGGAACTGGCACCTATACTTACCGTTTTGTTTTGGAAAAAAGTACATCCGGACAGCTTACGGTAAAATCTTACCAGTATTCCGATAAAACGAATGCGGCTCAGGGGTTTGAATTCGCGGTATTAGCCAATACCACTACTGCTCAAAATTTTGAAAATGCTGATTTCAAAACGGGAAATCTTCTTTTCAGATTTACAGGAGCTAAAAACATCGATTGGGACATCAAGGAAAGACAGATCGGTACAAAATATTATCCACCTCCAATTAACCAAACCTTACCGATCATGGCAGTTGCTCCGGAGGTTTCTGTTCCCTATTACGCTTTGGCCACTGGCAGTTTTAAAGCCAATAGCGATTTCATCGGTGCCATGGTGCCCAGCTGGAAAAATGTAAATACACCCATTCTGGTTGTAGAGCGTAATAACGTTACCTACCAGGCCAATAAACAATAATTCATCCACCTTAAAAACTAAAGAAAAATGAAAAACTTAAAAAACATTGTGAAAATGCTTATCGTATTGAGTGTTTTCTTCAGCCTTTCATCATGCAAAAAAGACAAAGATGATGACGGAGGATCAGGAGCTGTAGCTGGTAAATTCGATTACCAAAACAGTAGCAACAACATCAACTCCGGCGATTATAGAGGCGGAAACGGCGATGGCGCATGGCTTTATTTCCTTACGCCTGAATTTAACTCGGTACAGATCCGTTTCAAAAACCTGGGAAATTATGTCATTCCGATCGGCTCATTTACCTATAAAAACGGGGCGCCTTACAATACGGCAACCAATTTTGCCGGAGGTGCGGTAACCATAAATAATGTAACCGATGAGATTAATAGTGGCACGGTTGCCATTGCCAAGGATGGAGACAGCTATTCCATCACAATCAATGCGACAACAGCAAAAGGCCCCTTAAAAGGTAATTATACAGGTGTTTTGAAAAAAATCTAATCAAATCGATCATGAAAAACCCAAAAGCGTTCGCTCTCTTTTTGTTCCTGTTGTTAGCAACAGGAGCAATTATCTCTTGCAAAAAGAAGGATAAAAACGAACCCACCGATAGCTGTGGCATACCCGAACTAAAATTGATCTCTTCTGTGGATGTGGCCAATCCATGTGGCCTGGCGGTATCCTCCAGTGGAAAAGTAGCCACTACAGAATATAAACAACCCTATGGTTCTACCGGAATCACAAAAATCTGGAATAGTTATAGTGATCTGCTGACCAAAAAAGCACCTGCCCAGACTTTTCAAAGTGTAGGTGCCGAAGCCATCGCTTTCGACAATAATGAAAACCTCTACATCACCGAAACCGAACAAAATGCAAGGATTGTCATTTATAAAAAGAATACGGTTAACGGCGTAAGTACCTATCAGTATTTACGGGCCATCCAGGAGGGGTTTATCAATCCTCGGGGCATTGCTTTCGATAGCAAAAACCGCTTATATCTCGCCGATGATGGCAAAGATAGGTTACTCCGTTTTAATGATCCTTTAAACAGCAGTACATTCAGTGTTGTAGCAGCTGTATTCGGAAATCCAAAGGGATTGGCCATTGCCAACGACACCCTGTATCTTACAGGTTACAGTACCGATCGCCTTTATAAATGTGGATTAACGGCAGCAGGTGGCCTGGGTAAAACTGTGATTGTAAGTTTACCAAAACTGGTTGATGTAGCGGCTTACGGAAATATTGTCGCAGCGGCTTCACCAGGCAATAAACAGATCACCTTATTAAACAGCAACCAGATTCAGGCCTCTGAAATCAATTATACCGGCTGTACCAAAACACTCACAGGCACGGGTGATATCTATGGCCTGGCCTTTGTAAAAACGGATACGGGTTACGGTCTCTTAGCCGCACATTATAACCAGAACAAAATATTTTTCTATCAACCCTAACCCTACATAACCATGAAAAAGATCTTCACCATTATTTTATGTGCTGTTGCCCTAAATATCAGCGCACAGACCAAAAAAACACCGGCAAAAAAACCAGCCACAAAAACGGTTACCAAAACAACCGTAAAACCCACGCCGGTAACCAAGGCCGGCACCAAAGCTGCTGGTTCTAACTCCTCCGAAAACTACAGCACCGCTATTGGGGTAAAATTCCTATATGGCATATCGCTTACCGCAAAACATTTCTTAAAGGAAAAACATGCACTAGAAGGCATATTTACCTATAGAGGTTTTAATGGTTTGGGTACCCAGATTGGTGTGAGCGTGGCCTACGAATACCATTTACCCATTAATGGGGTTCAAAACCTTAAATGGTATGTTGGCGGCGGCGGACATTTCGAATATTTTTCTTTCGATGACGATCTGGTTGATCCTACCACTACGGTTGGCGCCTTAGGTGTTTTAGGACTCGAATATAAATTTAAAGGCATTCCCATCGCCATTAGTGCCGATTGGCAACCGGTGTTCACTTTTAACAGTGGTGGAGGCTTCAGTGCCGAAAATGGTGGAATTGGCGTAAAATATACATTCTAAAATACGGGTTATGAAAAAGATGTTCATCATTGCTTTTTTAAGCTTGGCATATCTCGGCAGCAAGGCACAGATCCGCTCGCAGGTACCTTTAAAAATACAGATCGCGACCAGTGAGAGCGATACAGAAAAAATTAAGATCTCCTTTCCCCAGCCACCTACCCTACACGATGACGGTGGTTGGGAAAAAGTACCCAGTAACTGGCTGGCTGCTACAAAACATCCGGTTACTTATCGGAGCGGGTTATTATTCTTAGACCGTAAAACAAATGGCCTCGTCAAATATTTTATGGTTGAGCTTCGGTTTGCAAAAGCGGGAACAATAGATTTAACCGCAAATAGTATGGCTACAAGTCGTCCGGGAAAAAACATCTGGAAAACCATATTTGGCAAAGAAAATGAAGTCATAAAGCAAACCATCATGTGTACCGAAAGCGATTTTGGTAACGAAATGTATCTTTACCTGAAAAATTTCAGGCCCTACAAGCGAAGTCAGGTAAACTGAGCGATGGATAACGCCATTTCCTCCGTTCAGTTTAACGAAATCTCCATATAAGTTTTGGCTAAGCGGATTTAAAACCCGATTTTTATCATTAACACATTCCCCTATGTTAAAGGCAGTTATTTTAGACGATGAAACCCGAGGAAGTAAATTACTTTCGCAAAAACTTCTATCTTTCGAAGACGAACTTCAGGTGGTGGGCATTTTTAATGAGCCTGCCAAGGCCCTAAGTGCCATTATCGCACTCGATCCTGATGTGCTGTTTCTCGACGTAGAAATGCCGGGCATAAACGGCTTCCAGTTTCTGGAGCGTTTGGGAAGTTTTAGCTTCGAAGTGATCTTTACCACCGCCTACGACAGTTATACACTGGAAGCCTTGCGTTTAAGCGCCGTAGACTACCTGATGAAACCGGTGGATGAAGACGATCTGAAAACCGCAATCACCCGCTTACGTAAACGGGTAGCCGGGAAAGTAAAGCAACGGATCCAGAAATCAGAGGTCTTAAATGCGCGCCTCGCACTTCCTACCGCCGAAGGTGTTTACATTATCGATAAAACAACTATTATCAGGGTAGAAGCCATGAGTAATTATAGCGTTTTCTTACTTACGGATAATAAAAAAATCATCGTTTCCAAAACCCTAAAAGAATATGAAGCGCAATTGAACGATGATTTTTTTATGCGCATTAACCGTTCGGTAATTGTAAATTTGAGTTATGTGGTAAAATACCGCAAGGGTGATGGCGGCACTTTAGAGCTTAGTGATGGAGCCGAAGTGGAGGTTTCGCCGCAGCGTAAGGAAACATTAATGCAAAAGTTGTTCTAGAATCTGACCAAAACAATCACACTTAACATAAATTTAATGTCCTTTATTATCCAGGTCAGTAAACCGCGACTTAAATTTGAAAGCTGATACCAAGCCGCCAGATGAAAAAAATAATTTTATCCCTCCTCATCCTAACTGCATTCATCCAGAGATCAAAATCTCAAAACATTAGCTTACCCGATTCGGTATATTCAGGGAAACAAGGTGGCTTGCATGTGCAGGGCGTGGTGGTGGATCATGCAAAAGGCTATGTATATTTTTCTTTTACCGATAGGCTGATCAAAACCGATCTTTCCGGCAAACTGATCGGTAGTGTAACCGGTTTTGTCGGACATCTGGGTGATCTCGATTTTGCCGATGACGGAAAAATTTACGGTTCATTGGAGTATAAAAATGACGCGATTGGCAAGGGTATACAAAAAGAGTTAGGAACCCAAACTGTTAATGAGGATGGATTTTATGTTGCCATATTCGATGCGTTGCGTATAGTACGACCAAATATGGATGCAGAAAAAGAAAATCTGCTACACACTGTGTATATCAAAGAAGCTGTGAATGATTATACGGCAAAAGTCAAAACAGGCGATAAAGAAACACCACATCGATTTGCCTGCTCGGGTATTGACGGCCTTGCTTTTGCACCTGCGATAGGAAGCACAGACACAGCTAAAAAATTCCTGTATGTAGCCTATGGCATTTATGGCGATACGGCAAGAACCGATAACGACCATCAGGTAATTTTGCAGTATGATGTAACCGATTGGGGGAAATATGCACAACCGCTCTCACAGGAAAACCTGCATCACTCCGGCCCTGAAAAACCACTCGCAAAATATTTTGTAAAAACAGGCAATACCCGTTATGGCATCCAAAATCTGGCTTATGATTCCTATACGGGAAATTTGTTCGCAGCGGTGTACCGCGGAACCAAAACGCAGTTCACGAATTACGATTTATTTGTGATTGATGGCAAAAAGAATCCTGTGGAAGACCACATATCGTCGGATGGCAAGAAGATAAAGGTTAAAACACTTTCTTTATTGGAAGCAGGCCTTAAAGATACCAAATCGGGCATTAACGGATGGTTTTTCCAATGGGGCGCCACAGGCCTTTGCCCTTTGGGTGATGGATTGTTTTATATCTCGCACCAGGAAAAAGCAAAGGATGGGCAGCAAGAAAGTACTATATATAAATATAAATGGACAGGAGACAATCGAAATCCGTTTGAGCTTGTGAAATAGAACAATCTACTTTTTCATCTCATCTTCCCTGTTCAGGTATTCACTCGGCATACAGCCATAATACTGTTTAAATGCGGTAGAAAAATAAGATGGCGAATTAAACCCACACATATAGGTAATCTGTGCGATGGTATAGCGTTTACTCTGCATCAGTTCCACGGCTTTACTAAACCGGATTCTCTTGATAAAATCAGTGGCCGATTCGCCGGTTATGGCCTTAAATTTTAGATAAAGGTTCGATCGGCTCATCCCTATCTCCCTGCTAAATTTGTCTATAGAGAATTCGGAATCTGCCAGATGTTCCTCAACAATAGCGATCGCCTGTTTTAAAAATTCTTCGTCGAGTGTATTAAAAGCAATATTTTCCGGTACCATTTCTTTTCTGGTTGAATAATATTCTTTTAAACGTTTGCGCGAGCGCAGCAAGTTGGCTACTTTAGCCGCCAGTAAACTGGTAGAAAATGGTTTGGTTACATAATCGTCGGCACCCATTTCCAGTCCTCTTATCTGCTGGCTGGTTTCGTTCCGGGCGGTTAACAAGAGTACAGGAATATGTGAGGTATTGATATTCTGCTTCACCCGTTTGCAAAAATGAAGCCCATCAAGTTCGGGCATCATCACATCACTGATAATGATGTCGTATTGTTGCACTTCGAGCATATCTAAAGCCATTTGCCCGTTCATCGCTACCGCTACCTGATATAATTTACCAAAATATTCTTGCAGATAGGATAAAATTTCTTCATTATCATCTACAATCAAAAGTTTGGTAGCCAGCATATTTCCTTCCAAATCATCCGTTAGAGGGACCTCATCCTGCCAGGTAGAAACCTCTTCTACAGTTGCGGCATGATCCGGTACAATAGACAACTCATACATCTTATTTTCAATACCGAAATCGTTGCGGTAAACCTCGTCCGAAACAGGTATGGTAACCGTAAATACACTACCCTGCCCTTTTGCACTTTGTGCGGTAATACGACCATGATGTAGTTCTACCAATCTTTTAGTAAAGGCTAAACCAACACCAGAACCCAGGTTCATTTCGCGGTTATTTACCTGATAAAACCGATCGAATACCTTAGATAAATCCTGTTCTCCTATACCTACGCCCGTATTGCCTACCTTGATCAGGATGTTATCATTTTCCTTAATCAGTTCGATACTTATTTTGTGGGTCGATTCGGTATACTTAAACGCATTAGACAGTAAGTTGAACAAAATCTTCTCCATTGCATCTTTATCAAAATAAAAAGAGAGTTTTGCTTCTGTTGAATGGAAGGTATAACTTATGTTATTCTTCTCAGAAAGTGGCCTGAACGACTCGTAAACCTCGTGTACAAAACTTACGATATCGCTTTTATCTACCTTAAGCTGTCGGGTTCCCATTTCGGTTTTCCTGAACTCAAAAAGCTGATCTACCAGATTGTACAGTCTTTTGGCATTGATCAGCATCAGCTCGTATTTCTTTTTCACGATCTTGTCAATCTGGGGCAATCTCAAAAGTTCTTCCAGGGGTGCCAGAATTAAGGTTAACGGCGTTCTTAATTCGTGCGACACATTGGTAAAAAAATCCATTTTCACCTGATTGATATCCCTTACCCGTTCTTTTTCAATCCTTTCGAGTTTGAGCTGCTGCAGGGCCTTAATCCGTTCAGCTATAATCTTATAGGCTAAATATGAAGCCGAAATCAATATTACAAATAGCAACAGATAAAACCATAAAGCCCTATACCAGGGCGGCAGCATAGAAATTTTTAACTCCCGAACCGGGCTCACTTCTCCATTAGGGCCAACCGCTTTGATCATAAAGGTGTATTTGCCCGGAGGCAGATTATTATAACTCACTTTGATATCGCTGGTTTTCAGCCAATCATTATCAATGCCCGCCAACTTGTAATAATACTGGGTACGGTTTGCAGAAATGTAGTTAAAAGTATTAAAAAGTATGCTGAACTGTTTAAACTCGGGGCCAAGCTCCAGTTTAGCGGCCTGATCGATATGCCCTTGCAAAATAGCTGTTCCATCGCCCGCAGCAACCGTTTTATTAAAAACTTCCAACCCGGTAAAAGTTAGATTTAAGCGCAGCGGCTGCTGGTTAACCATTGATGGATAGAAGTATGATATCCCCTTTATCCCGCCAAAAAGAAACATCCCATCTTTGGCCTTGTAAAACGAATATTCGTTAAACTGATTGTTCTGCAAGCCATCGCTTTCGTCAAAGGTTTGTACCAACCCTTTATCGGAATTGAATTTAACCAGTCCGCTGTTCGTCGAAATCCATAAATTGCCATCGTAATCGGGCTGGATCCCATAAATGGTTCCCCTTACAAAATCTTTCCGGGTTTTAAAGCTGACAAAAGACTGTTGTGTTTCGTCGTACAAACTCAGTCCTTCGCGGGTACCCATCCATATTCGGTGTTGTTTATCTTCGGTGATACAGTTTACGATATCTTCGCTCTCTTTCCCGTTTACCGTGGTTCCAAAAAGCATGTTATCCGGATAAAATAGCGTTACCCCGTTAGTGGTACCAATCCATATGCGGTGCTGACTATCTTCAAAAAGGAAAGTAATATCATCAGAAGTAAGGCGTTTACCTGCTTTATCGAGGTGGATATGGGAAAAAGACTGTGTTTCAGGATGGAATTGATCTAGCCCTGAACGTGTACCGATCCATATCCGTCCCTTATCATCTTTTAGGATGCTGTACACCAGGTCTCCTGCAATGCTATTCGGGTTATTCTCATCATGCCGATATCGTTTAACCGAACCTGTACCGGGATTGAGTGCGTTAAGTCCACCGTTATGCGTGCCGATCAACACGTTTCCACGCCCGTCAAACGCGATAGCCTTTACGTTGTTTGAGCTTAAACTGTTTGCATTATTTTCCTGATTAGAAAAGTAGCTAACCGTATTGGTATTCCTGTTCCAGTAGTTGAGTCCCTTATCATTTGTACCGATCCAGAAATTTCCTTTCTCATCCTGTTTAATTACCCCGATTACCTCATCATTCAAGGAAGTTTTACCTGTATTCTGACTGAGCAGATTAAATTTAATATCGTTCTTATGGTAATAATTTACGCCACCATAGTAAGTGCCCAGCCACATTGCTTTTTGCTTATCCTGGTAAATGCACCGGACCGAATTCTGACTGATGGTATAGGGTTGAGAAACCTGGTGGAAATAATTATCGAAAGTGAGGGTACTTAAATTGAATACCGAAAGGCCCCTGAACGTACCCAGCCACATGTTCCCCTCTATATCTTTCCCCATACACCTTACATTATTGTCTGCTATGCTGTTTTTACCTGCCTGATGGGTAAAAAAAGTAGTTTTGCCGCTTAGCGTTTCGTATTTGATCAATCCGTTGCCTTCAGTTGCTACCCAAAGATTTTCTGCATCAATATACACCTCATTTACCGCTGGCTTATCTACCCCCAGATTTATTTTGTTTAAAGTATGGCTTTGCCCGGCGAACTTAAAAAGACCAACTTCGGTACCAATAAGTATATCCTGATTTGAAGCGCTGATATACGAAATCTTTTTTATACCATGTTCAAGGGCATTAAAATTAACCTCTTTAAACTGGCTTGTACCCACAGCCAACTTAAATACACCGCCCGAAATGGTAGTTGCCCAAATGTTGTGCCTTACATCTTCAGTGATGGAGGATACATACCATTCGCCTAAACTGCGCGGAAGTTTATAGTTCACAAAATTGTCGGAAGCATAATTATAGCGGCTAATGCCCTGGTTTCCACCTACCCACATGGTTCCTTTATGATCGACAAACAGGCTACGGATATAATGCGATTGCAGGCCGTTTTTATCCCCCTCAACCTGGCGGTATACCCTAAAGCCCTTACTGTCGTAACGGTTTAAGCCATCCTGTGTGGCCATCCAGATAAAACCGAGGCTATCTTGTTTGATGGCAAAAACCGTACTTTGCGATAATCCCTTATCAACCGAAATATTGCGGAAATAACGCTCCTGTAACTGTGCGTTTGCGTTTAATCCGGTAAAAACCAGGCATACACACAATACAAAAACAGTTAACCAGTGGTGAGCAGCATTGGTTAAATCCGATATTTTAAAGGTTGTTCTTCGACACATGTCTTTCAAATTTACAAATTCCAATCTAATGATCGTCTCCGTTTGCCACATAGTCATTCCTATTAAACAACGAGCACGCACGTGAGTGGCGATTTAACCGCCATTAAAAAACAATGTTTAGGCAAGGAAACCACATTGAAAATGCGGATCTCAATAATCCTCGTTACAAACGAGGACGATGTAACCTGTTATTCTTTATCGTACAGCGCTACATCAGGCAGTTTATCTACAACTTCCTGTTTGCTCAATTTTGCCCCATTCATTTCTAATAATATTGAGCTGCCCATTACAGCCGGTTTATATACTTTGCCATTAAAGCTGACCGGTAAATCACCATAATTAAATAAAGATCCCGACTGTTTACCCGAGACCTGTAATGAAGCCTTTTTATTGCCATCCAATTGTGCCTGTATATCCCAATCGCCTACCTGTAAATGGTAAAGCCCCTTTGTAGCCGATACCGTTTTAATCACCGCTGTTTTTCCGTCCTTAATCTGTATAAGGGTTAGAAACCTGAATTTTTGTGCGGGTAACGAGGTAATGCCAGCATGCCATTGGTCTACAAAATCTTTTATCTTTCCCTCATCGTTGGTTACCTTATTCCAGTTTTCCGCAGCTTCGTAAAATTTGTTATGCACGTTCAGGTTTAAGGCACCGTTGGCAAATACACTGGCATTCACACTGCCCAAATCGGTTTTTAATGCAAAATCCTGTCGATTCGGGTTATTGTTTTGTTGTGCTTCGAGCGTATAATACGGCGCATGGAATTGCGTAGTCCATTTTACAGGCTTGCTCGCCTCCAATTCATCATACAGCACAACATAACCACCAGCTAACTGCAGCATGTGCCTGCGGTAAAGCGTTACGCCACTTTCGCCATAACCATTGTCTTTACCAGGTTTTACATTGATCTGTTTAAATCTGTCCAGCCAAAAATCACTTTTAATTTCGCCATAAGCATTGCTGGCATCACCCAGCGCATATTGAATATGCTTACCGGAAATTGCCCTTGCAATCCAGCCGTAACCTTCCTCGCCAATTTTCTGGTTTAAACTGTCAGCCAATATGGTGTTATAGGCCTTTGAGCTACGGTAATATAACAGGTTGTGCTTATCGCTAAAGTTGCTGTAATAACCTGATCCGCCAAACAGTACCTTACCTTTATAATTGATGGTAAATGCATTCTGCGAAGCATGCCCGTGACCTGAAGAACCAAAGGGACTGCTAAACAGATAACTGCTCAGGCTTTTATCGGCATTGGCCAGGTCTTCGTGCATGGCTACCACGCCCACATCGGCAAAATTACGGCTTTTGGGAAGCTGATCAGGTGATGCGGCAGGAAGTTTTCGATCTGGTTTATAATTTAACAAGCGAAACAACAGATAATCGTCGGTGCCATGAAAATAATCAGGATGATCCTTTTTTATTCCGTTTACATACCAATTCAGGTAGGGATCATTCATCCTATAGGTAAGTGCGTCGGCAAACCAGGCCTCCCCTTTTACGATATAAGGGATGTTTTCCCACATATCCCCAATCGCTGTAGATGCCGAACCGTTTGGATGCGTATAAAGCATGTAGTATGGGAGGTTCTGCATCCATGGCAGTTTAAAATAATCGACTCCGCTAAAATCGCCAAACATCTGTGAAAGGTAAATGATCGATTTAAAATTTACCCTGAAGTAGCCATTGCCTTCGTGCCAGCCACCATCTGTTGTACCCAAAACCGGAAAACGTGCCGACCATACCTCGTACATATAGGTTAACCACTCTTTTGCTTCGGGCACTTCATTAATGACCGAAACGGTTGCAATGGCCAGGTTGCGCAAGGTAATCTGCCAAACATGGTTGTCGCTTACATGCAGTTCGAAACGGTTGGGCAAATGATCATAAACTCTTTTGGCCCTGATGGTAATGATGTTTTTAAACAGTTGCTTTTCTTCGGTATTTAATACGTCATAACCCGCATCGTAAAACCATCCCAGGGCTTCCAGTACTGCTCCACTGGTAAAATCATCGCCGGTGGCCAAACCGTTAGGATCCATTCTGGCTATGTTTAATGCCCTGCGTTTGGCATCCAGAATAAAACGTTTATCTTTTGTAAGCTGATAAGCAATGCAAAGGTTCCGTACAGGGGTACCCACTGCATCGCCAAAACCATGGTACATGCGTTCGATGATAATCTTCTTCTCCCTGTCGTTTTTGCCAGTGGTATCAATTATCCTTTGCGGTTTTTCGGTCGGCAAAGGTTCCTTCATCAGTTTTTCTGCAAAAACAATAAACTTTTTAGCTTCAGGATTCTGTAGGTTGTTGCGGTAAAAATCTTCCCCGTTGCGGTTCATGCCCCATAATAGTGGGTGTGTACCTTCGTTTCGCTTTAAAACTTCCGTTATTGCGGGCGATACCTTTTCATTTGCATATTTTGCATCGACTACAAAATTGTAAACCGGCGACCAGGCCCATTTACCTGTACCTTTTAGTGCGTACGCATATTTCCAATACCACTTACCGGGCTTTAAAGCTTTATGAAGTGGATAAACCGCCCAACGCTGCTCGGCACTTTCCGTTAAATTGTTTTTAAAATCATGATCGCTGGCCAATACCACCTTATAGCGCACATTGCCAATATTCGGATCCTCGGGCACTTCACTTCCGCTCTCCATCGGCTTGACCATGTTTTTACCATTGGTGCCAGGCCAGAGCAAAGCCGGGGCATTGGTGGGTACAGTTATGCCATTGGCCGGATATGGCCATTCGCGTACCCTCGAATGCAGTTTTTCTGCAGTTAATTTAATCAGGCCCGGCTGTTCCTGGGCGAAGACATGGAGTGAGAGTAGTGATAGGCTTAGGATGATTATGTTTTTCATCAGTTATGGTGCTGAATTTAATATTTTGTTTCTTTATTGGTTAATCCTCATGAGTAATTGTGGCATCAGTTTCATATACTATTCTCTTTATTTGGGCGTGCCCCTGCGGGTCGGGCTATTCGCTACAAGTCCTCGCTGCGCTGTGGGCTTTTCGCTGCTATCCCTGCCCGACTACGGCCTTCCCATCCAATCCGCTACGGGCGGGCAGGCGGGCCTCACGCAAAGCCATCTCCCACTGCAAACGGCTCAACTTCAAATAGCAGCGTTTTGTAAAATCTGCAGGTTAGCCTAAAGCTTAACTGATTTACCAGCATAAGCTATAAAATACAAATGTTTAAAAAAATTCAATTTCGATGAACTTGTAATTAATTGCTAAAAGCACACATATTTTTGTTGTAAGTTTCCAGTACAATAATCTACTAATGCTTTATCAAGCTTTACTGGCCAATTGCCCTATGTACAGCATCAATTGTTGAACTTATACGACGATATGTTTTGTTTTTAGCTTCGTATGTTTCATATTCTATAACCATTGTTACCGCTACACCTCCTTATGTTTACCTTCCAGCTGCTTATGTTTTGCTTCTATTGCCTTTTGCTAAGTGTACAGAAGGCTATGTTTGCCTTACAGTGACAATTGGTCAGTATACAGATGGCTATGTTTCTATGCAACTGTCGATTGGTCAGCATACAGTCCCGTATGCTTCAGTGTCACTAGCCTTTGCTTTGCTTACACCTATCTATGATTGCGTCCCTTCAATCTATAGTCTGATGAATAAGCGAAAGGTTTCTTACCTCATCCATCTTTTCAAAAAAAAACCAAAGAATGTGTTCGAAATCTACAAACCTACCGTAAATTGATCACCATTTGTCTTGCACCACTGTTTTAAATAAGCACGCATGACAATCAGTTTCTTTTTGTAAGCCACATTTACCGCAAGATTGTTCATCTCGCCAGGGTCTTTGCTTAAATCGAACAATTGTTCTTTGATTTCACCCTTGTTGTACACGATGTACTTAAAATCTTTGGTTATGACCGCACGTCCACTAATGCCTAAAAGTTCTTCATTGTCTGCAAAATCGGTTTCGATTACCAAAGTATCACGTAAGTTTTTACCCGGATCGGTTAATCTTTTACTGATATCAATCCCTTTTAAGTAACCCGGTTTTTGTACACCGGTCAATCCACAAATGGTGGGGATCATATCGGTGCCGTTACACACCAACATATCGTCGGTACGGCCCTTCCACTCCCCGACTTTTGAAATGATAAAGGGCACTTTAGCGGCTTCTTCATATAAAATCTGTTTCTGGTTCCAGCTGTGGCCGGCATAACCATCGCCATGGTCGGCGGTAAAAATGATGATCGTGTTTTTTTCTACGCCATATTTTGTTAACGATCCCATTACCATTTCGATGTATTGATCTACTTTTTCTACCAGGCGGTTATAGGCCCAGCGGTACTGGCGCCATTGACCGGCATTCCAGTTTAGGCTTGGATAAGTACGGGCACTTACCTTTTGCTGCTCGCGCACAATTTTCGGCTCGTTGGCCGGAATCTTCCAGTTTGCGGGCAAAGGCGGACATTGATCTGCCGCTGGTGCATCTTCCAGTACATCCATTTTCAACGCTTCGCCCCTGGCCCATTCGCATATATCGTGCGGGTTTAAAAATGATGCCACCAATAAAAAGGGTTTGTCTTTGTTTTCTTTAATAAACCTGGCACAGTATGATGGTGTAGCACCATCATTATAATCTAAAAAATTAGTGTTTTGAATATATTCAAAACCATGTTGTTCTACTTTAGTGGTAGGAACAGGTAAATGCCATTTACCCACATAACCCGTTTGATAACCTCCGTTCTGAAAAATTTTACCCATCATGAGTAAACTATCAGGCCATTGCCCGTCTTTTTCTGCGGCATTGCCCACAAAACCCGTTTCGAAGGGCATTTTCCCACTAAAAATAGCGGTGCGCGAGGGGGTGCATAAGGGCTGGGCGCAATAGGCTTTGGTAAAACAGACTCCATTTTTGGCCAGTTTATCCATTGCAGGGGTATGCAGGTATTTGTTGCCTGCACTACTCATCGCCTCTGCCGTCTGCTGATCGGTCATGATGATCAATATATTGGGTTGATCAGGCTTTTGCGCAAAACTGAGCAAACACTTGGCATTGAACACCACGAGGCATAAATAGAGATATATTTTTCTCATCAATTGAATTAATTATAGAAGCTAATATCCGGGATTTTGAATCAATTTATTATTGTAATCCCTTTCCCTTTGAGGAATTGGGTATAACTCACTTTTACCATCTTTAAAATTAGTTCCTGCAATGTATGGGTAATTGGCACGGTAGGCCTTTAATGCAGCTTCGGTTGCGCGAAGGCTCGAACCCAATATATTCCAACGCATTAAATCGTATTTTCTTAAGCCTTCAAAGCACAACTCTAATGCACGCTCATTTTTAAGCGCAGTAAAAAAATCAGCCTTATTCAGTCCCGTAGGGATCTGTGTATCCACAATTTCGGCAGTTGCCGTAGCGCCTGTACCCCCACCACCGGTAATGGTTATGGTAGGTGCCGAGGTATAATTGACACCAAAGTTAGTTACTTTAATGCCCACTACCGCACCAGCAGTAACGGCCCCAGTGGTGGGATTTGTTACGGCACTAATGGTAGCTGTAGCCGTAGCGCCCGTTCCGCCACCGCCGGTAATACTTACCGTTGGAACAGTAGTAAAGCCACTGCCTTGCGCACCCAGTTTAATATTTATGATCTGTTTCCCAAAAATATCAGCAGAAAACGCTCTTTTTCTTACCTGGTTAATCGCATCATAGGTTGCCGCATTTGGCCCTTCATTTAATTCGTTTTCAGCTTCCGCGCGCATCAGCAGCACATCGGCATAACGCAGTACCACATAATTAATGTCGGTATTGTTCAAATCTTTTGGCGGCAATGCCTGATATTCCCTACGCCATTTACCCGGCGAAAAGTTATTATCTGCCGCTGCAGCATACTCCAGGAACTGACCAGTTGCATTGATCTGGTAAGTAGCTACCGAAACATCTTTACGTAAATCGCCTGAACTATACATATTCCTGAATAAAGGTGTTGTTTTTACGTAGGAATTGGTTCGGCCATAAGTACTGATAGCAGCTGATAATGGTGCATTCCACTGGCCGATAACACCCGAATTTGCCGTTCCTCCCGTGATATTATAAAAAGCTACCTCAAACATGCTTTCGAAAGGATCGATTTTCAACTGGCATTGGTTTCTGAAAAACTGTTCGAAACTCGGATTTAGTGAATATACGTTGGCATCCATAATGTCTTTGGTCTGTTTTTGGGCAATGGCATAAAAATCCTTATAATTTGCGGGCCTTTCCATCTGTCCATTTTGTTGCAGGGCATAACCACCTGCAAACAAGGCTACACGTGCAAGCATTCCCTTTACCCCCATCTTGCTGATGCGTTCATCAGCGGTTTTACCATCGGGCAATAAATCAATGGCCTCAGTCATGTCTTTGATGATTTGATTGTATACCTCGGCTGTGGTATTTTTAGGAATCCGCAGTTCATCATTAGAATGTGTTGGTGTTAATTTAAGCGGGACCCCACCAAATAACCTCACCAATTCTGCGTAGTAAAAACCACGCAAAAACTTAGCTTCGCCTAAATACCGGTTTAATATTTTACGTTGCGATCCATCCGTATAGATCCCCATTTGTGGAATTTTCTCAATCACCAGGTTTGCCCTGTTAATCCCATCATAATAGGTTTGCCAGGTTGATTGCATATATACGGCCTCGGCGGTGATTACATAATGTGCGATACCCCGGAAATCGGTTGTCAATATATCTCTTACCTGCGCAATGTCATTATCGTTTTCGTACAGAATTGATGAATAAAAACCCAATGTATTGCCATTACTCATACTTTCATAAACGCCTAATGTTGCCAAATTGGCTTCATCAGCAGTGGTAAAGAACTGATCTGCATCAAAAACAGATTTTGGTTCTTCAGTAAGTGTTTTTTTGCAAGCGGTTAAATTACTGAGTAGTACAACTACAGCTAAACATTTAAATAAGCTTGCGATATGATATTTTAATTTCGTTTTCATAATCGGATATTCTGTTACAATGAAACATTTAAACCAGCTACAAAGTACCTGCTACGGGGATAACCGCCAAAATCTACCCCTGGTGTTAAGCCACCTGTTTTGTTTGTGCTTACTTCGGGGTCGTAACCAGAATAGTTATCGAATACCTGAAGGTTATAACCGGTAAGGTATACACGAACATTACTTAATTTTACTTTAGAAATCCATGTTTTTGGCAGGGTATAACCCAAACTAATGTTGTTGATCCGCAAAAAGGAGCCATTCTCCACCATTTGATCAAAAAGGCGGGGTGTGGTACCATAACCATCAAATTTAGGGATCGTTTTGCCTTTGTTGGCTTCGGCCAATACCATCGGAGTGGTTAAGGCATTTCCGTTTCCATCGATAGTCGTCCACCTATCTTTAAAATAAGCCAATGTATTTACGTTAGCACTTACATTGGTACTCATTTGCAACCTGTTGGCATTGTATACATCACCTCCGGTGGCCCAGTTGATGAAGACGCTCAGATCAAAACCTTTGTAAGAGAAAGTATTGTTAAAACCACCAATAAAGTTAGGGATCCCATTTCCGATTACTGTTCTGTCTGACGGGTTGATTACTCCATCGCCATTTAAATCAACCAGTTTTAAAAAGCCCGGCTGGGCAGCATAGTTTACATCAACAGGGATACCTGGTTTTAGGGTATAGGTATTATTGGTAGGGTTATAATTAAAATCGTTTACCTGGTAAACGCCATTCGACCGGTAGCCGTACATCTGACCAAGTGCACTGCCTACCTGCACCAGATAATCGGTTTGGGTAGCCCAGCTGTTGCTTAACCTAAAATCCTCCCCATTGCTTAGCGCCAATACCTTATTCTTATTTACTGACATCGTAAGGGTACTGTTCCATAAAAAATTGCTGGTTTTTACGTTTACGGTATTCAATGTAAGCTCCAAACCCTTATTGGATGTAGCCCCTATATTTAAAAACTGACTGGCAAAACCGCTGGTGTATGGAATCTGGGTATTTAATAGTAAATCTTTGGTGCGGTTATCATAGGCTTCGATGGTCAGGGCAATCCTTTGTTTAAAGAAACCCAGATCCAAACCCACATTAAAAGATTTTGTAGTTTCCCATTTTAAATCTTTGTTTTCGATGTTGTTGGGATACACCGTAATGTTGTTGGTATTGTTTAATGGATAATTTCCCGTAGCCAACTGGCTCAGCATTAAATAATTTGGAATACGGTTGTTACCTGATGTACCATAACTCAAGCGGACCTTCGCATCGGAAAGGTATTTTATATCCTTTAAAAAGGGCTCATTAATGGCTCTCCAGGCAAAAGCAGCTGAAGGAAAGTAGCCCCATTTGTTATTATCGCCAAATTTAGATGAACCATCTGCCCTAACTGTCGCATTGAACAGGTACTTATCCTTATACGAATAACTTACGCGAGAAAAAAATGAAAGCATACTTTCGGCTTCAGATAATGAGGTAGGTATACCTGGTGTGGTACCGAGAGAAATATTATCCAAACCCAAGTTCACACCTGGAAACCGGCTATTGCTGGCACTAAAAGCTTCTCTGGAGGTATACAATTGCTCCTGCCCCACCAGCACAGAAACCTTGTGGTTTTTATTGAATGTATTATCGTATGAAACTGTGTTGCTATAGTTCCATCCATTAATATCCGTTTGTGTTAATGAGCCAAATGCACCGCCACTTCTTTTGGCAAGAATATTACGTGTATCATAAAACAATTTATCCTTGGTACCCGATATCCGACCTGATACCAAACCCCGATAAGTGAAGTGATCAGCAAAAGTATAATCGATAGATGTATTGATATTTAAAGTTCTGTTTAAAGATTCCTGCAAAATTGATTCTGCATTTGTTTTTGGATTTTGTAAGGGGATTTGATTCACATCTACGGTAGGATCGCTATCCAGATTGGCAAAATCCTCATCGCTTAAACCGATACCACTGGTAGGCCTGTACTGAAAAAAACTGATTAAAGTATTTAAACGGTCAGTACCACTGCGGGTGCTCGAACCTGTTGTTTTTTGATCACTGTAATTAACAATAGCGGCTAACTTAATTTTTTTATTGATGTTATGCAGGATATTTAACTTGGCCACATTTTTTATCGAACCACCAGGTTGTATAATTCCCTGATCGTTGTTATTGGAGTAGAACAAGTTAAAACGGGTTTCACCCTGGCCACCAGCAATACTAAACTTATGGTATTGTGTATTTACCCAATCGCCAAACATTTCATCCTGCCAGTTGATACCTGCTCTGTTATCATATAAAGAATGATAATCTGAAAATTTGCCAAACGTATTTTCAACACCTGCTAAAAGTGCAGGGCTGTTTAAAAAACGTTCGTATACCAGAACATTAAAATCGTAGGGATTAAGTACAGGAATAAATTTATTGGCTTTTTTGGCACCGTAGTACATATCATAGCCGATGGTTAATTTACCTGGTTTTAATTGTTTAGTGGTAACCAAAATTACGCCATTCGCACCCCTGGCACCATAAATTGCGGTAGCCGAAGCATCTTTTAACACATCGATGCTTTCCACATCACCTGGATCCAAAAAATTAATTCCATCAGTTTGCGGCACACCGTCTATTACATAAAGGGGCTCGTTGCTTTGCGTAATCGATCCGCCCCCACGCAAGGTAATTGAAGGGCTCCCACCTGGTGAACCATCATCAGCAGCAACCTGCAAACCCGCCACCCGGCCAACCAAGGCAGAAGCAACATTTTGCACCGGACTTTTGGCCAGTTCGGTTCCCTTTACAGAAGAAATAGCACCCGTTAGATCCGACCGTTTCTGGGTACCATAACCCACCACCACCACTTCATTGAGGTTGTTCTCATCATCAACCAATTTAACATCGATGGTAGTTTTGTTTTTCACCAACTGCTCTACGGGTTTCGACCCGAGGTACGAAAACACCAAAGTGGCATTCGATTTCACCTTGATCTGGTAGCTACCATTGTTTGCTGATACCACTTTATTACTGGTTCCTTTTTCTGATATGGTGGTACCCGGCATCGGCTGATTTCCGCCATCGCGCACTACACCACTTACTGTGATCACTTCCTGCGCATAAAGCGTTTTAAAAGAGATGAACAATAAAAATATGAGTATGGTTCGTTTCATGTTTGTTTATTTAAAAGGTATATGCTACCTCTATTTTAGTTGAAATGCGGTTTTGATAAATAAATTGGCCGCTGTTT
>Ga0163161_10000114_pt1 | contig 76397 bp, 74 predicted proteins | sample S45metaG_FD_129847 | JGI IMG/M metagenome (GOLD analysis project Ga0163161, IMG submission 129847) | Switchgrass rhizosphere microbial communities from Kellogg Biological Station, Michigan, USA - S4-5 metaG | ecosystem: Host-associated > Plants > Roots > Rhizosphere > Soil | place: USA... | reverse complement strand
GCTCCTTGCGTGACGCTTCCGCCAGCGCTTCGAGCGGCTCGGCAACGATGCGTGCGACGGTCTGGCGCGGGTCGAGCGAGCCATACGGGTCTTGAAAGACCATCTGGAAATCGCGCCGCGCGGTGCGCAGTTCGCTTTTAGGCAGCGTGTGCAGATCGCGCCCGAGCAACTTCACGCTTCCCGAGGTGGGCGTGTCTAACGCCATCACAAGGCGCGCAATGGTCGACTTGCCCGAACCCGATTCACCGACGATGCCGAGGCTGCGACCGGCTTCGACCTTGAAGCTCACGCCGTTGAGCGCCTTGACGGTCGGCGGCGGGCCAAAGAGTTTTTCGCGCGGCAGGTCGTAATGGCGCACGAGGTCGGTCACCTCCAGCAGCGGCGAGGCGAGAGCGGATTCACTCATGAGGCTACGGCGACCTTCGTCGCGATTTCTTCGAGGCGGATGCAGCGCACCGCATGGTCCTGCGGCAGCATCGTGGCCGGTGGACGCGTCGTCTGGCAGGCATCGATCGTGTAGCTGCAACGGCCCGCGAACGGGCAGCCCTTCGGCAGGTCGACCAGCTCGGGCACGCTGCCGCGGATGGTGGCCAGGCGCACGCCGCGCGGCGCGCCGAGTGCCGGACGGGCCGCGAACAAGCCCTGCGTGTACGGATGCGCGCGACGAGCGAACACGGCCTCGGTCGGGCCGCTCTCGACCACGCTGCCGCCGTACATCACGAGCATCTTCGAGGCGGTCTGCGCGATCACGCCGAGGTCGTGCGAGATCAGGATCAGCGCCATTCCGCGCTCTTCAACCAAGCTCTGGATGAGTTCGAGGATCTGCTTCTGGATCGTGACGTCGAGCGCGGTGGTGGGTTCGTCGGCGATCAGCAGGTCGGGGCCGCAGGCCAGCGCCATCGCGATGCCGATGCGTTGCCGCTGTCCGCCTGAGAACTGGTGCGGATACGCATCGAGCCGAGAGGCCGCATCCGGAATGCCCACGCGCTCCAGCAGCGCCAGCACTTCCTTGCGCGCCTCGGCCTTCGAGAGGCCGCGGTGAAGCCTGAGCGGTTCGCCGACCTGGCGCACGATGGTGTGCACCGGGTTGAGCGCCGTCATCGGCTCCTGGAAGATCATGCCGATGCGGTTGCCGCGGATCTGGCACATGTCCTTCTCGTCACGGCCGACGAGTTCGGTGTCGTCGAAGCGGATGCTGCCGGTGACCTTCGCGTTCGACGGCAGGAGGCCCATGAGCGACATCACGGTGATCGACTTGCCGCAGCCCGATTCGCCCACGATGCCGAGCGTTTCACCGCGCTCCAGCGTGAAGTCGATGCCGCGCACGGCCTCGGCCGGGCCACGCTGCGTCTGCAGTTCGATGTGCAGGTCCTTGACTTGGAGAAGGGGCATGTCGCTTACCTTGCTCTTGCCAAGCGAGGGTCCAACAGATCGCGCAGGCCGTCGCCGAGCAGGTTCAGGCCCAGCACCGCCAGCGCGATGGCCATGCCGGGGAACACGGCCAGCAGCGGCGACTGGAACATCATCGTCTGTGCTTCGCTGAGCATGCGGCCCCACGAAGGCTGCGGCGGCTGCGTGCCGAGTCCGAGGTAGGAGAGGGCGGCTTCGGCGAGGATCGCAATGGCGAAGCGGATCGTGATCTGCACGATCAGTACGGCGGAGATGTTCGGCAGCACGTGCTGCATCGTGATGGAGAACGAACCCTTGCCGCAGGCGCGTGCTGCGGCGATGTACTCGCGCGACCAGATCGCGTTCGCCGAGGCGCGCGTGATGCGCGCGAAAGTCGGGATGTTGTAGATGCCGATCGCGACGATGGCGTTGACGATGCCCGCACCGAACACCGCCGTCATCATGATCGCCGAGAGGATCGCGGGGAACGCGAGCGAGAAGTCGGTGAGCCGCATGATGGCTTCCTCGACCCAGCCACGCTTTGCTGCGGCGAGCAGGCCGAGCGCCGTGCCGACCACGAGGCCGATGCCGACCGCGATCACGCCCACGAGGATGGACGCGCGCGCCCCCACCAGCAGCAGCGAGGCCACATCGCGGCCGTAGGTGTCGGTGCCCAGCCAGTGCGAGCCCGTCGGGGGCTTGAGCTTGTTGGCCATGTCCATCTCGTAGGGCGACCACGGCGTCCAGACGAGGGAGAGGGCGGCGGCCAGCAGGAGCAGCAGCGTAAGCACGCCGCCGATGACGAAGCTGCGGTGGTGCAGCGCGCGGCGCCAGAAGCCGGGCACCTTGAGCGCAGCGGCGCTGGGAGCGACGACGGTGCTGCTGTTCATATGTCGCTCGCCTTGATGCGCGGATCGATCACGGCATAGAGCACGTCGACCACGAAGTTCACGATGACGACAAGCGCCGCGAGCAGCATCACGCAGTTGCGCACCACAATCAGGTCGCGGTTGCTGATGGCCTGGAAGATCAGGCGGCCGAGGCCCGGGAGGTAGAACACGTTCTCCACCACGATGGTGCCGGCGAGCAGCTCGGAAAACTGCATGCCCATCACCGTGATGACCGGGATCATCGCGTTGCGCAGCACATGGGTCCACAACACCATGCGCTGCGACACGCCCTTGGCACGCGCGGTGCGCACGAAGTCTTCGCGCATCACCTCGAGCACCGCCGAGCGCGTGATGCGCGCGAGGATCGCCGCCTGCACCACTGCGAGCGACAACGCAGGCAACAGCAGCGACTTGAGGCCCGCGAAGATGCCTTCGCCCCAGCCCTCGAAGCCCCCGGCCGAGAACCACTGCAGCTGCACCGAGAACACCAGGATCAGCATGATCGCAAACCAGAAATTCGGGATCGCAATGCCGACCTGCGCCATGCCCATCAAGCCCACGTCGCCGAGCTTGTTGTGGCGCGCGGCGGCGGTCACGCCCACCAGCAGCGCGATGACCACGGTGAAGGCCATCGCCAGCAGCGCGAGCGGCACGGTGAGGGCGAGGCGTTCGAGGATCAGGTCGAGCACCGGCGAGCTGTAGGCGTAGCTGTCGCCGAGGTTGCCGGTGAGGAGGCCACCGATCCAGTGCCAGTAGCGCGTCCACGCGGGCTGGTCGAGGCCGAGCTTGGTGGCCAGCGCGGCCACGGCGTCGGGCGACGCGTCGGGACCCATGAGCATCTGCGCGGCGTTGCCGGGCAGGATCTCCAGAACGAGGAAGACGATGACCGAAGCGCCGATCAACGTGCCGATCAACGTGGCGAGGCGCTTGAATAGAAACAGGCTCATGGGGCGGGGCGCAGCATAACCTGAGTGCTGCAACAAATGTGCCGTGAATGTGGCCTTTGTCATTCACGGGCGGGTGTCCTTGCCGGTCCGCCGATAATCGGGGGATGGCCCTCATGATCACCGACGAATGCATCAACTGCGATGTCTGCGAGCCCGAGTGCCCGAACGATGCGATCTACATGGGCGCGGAGTACTACGAGATCGATCCGCACAAGTGCACCGAATGCGTCGGCCACTTCGATGAGCCGCAGTGCGTGCAGATCTGCCCCGTGGCGTGCATTCCCCTGAACCCCGAGCATGTGGAAAGCCGCGAGACGCTGATGCAGAAGTACCAGCGCCTGACGGCGATCAAGGTGACGGCAGTTACTTCACCGCCTGCTTCTTCAACCGGCGTCTGAGTCGCGGGACTTCCGCTTCTTTTTCTTCGCCGGAGCGTGGCCGGCCGACTTGCCGCCCGATCCGCCGCTGTTGAAACTCATGGTCGATTTGCGCGGGTCGCCCGCTGCCTTGGTGGCGCGCTCGCGGGCCTGTTGCTCGGACAGGGCCATGCGCCGTTCAGCCATGGCGGCGCTTCGGGCCTCTTGCGCCGCCTGGCGATCGCGGTCGTAGGCCGCTTTCTCCAGCGACAGGCGGGAGCGCTCCAGCTTGTCGGCCTGTGCGCTGTTGCTCTTTGCGCCGGCTTCGGCGGCGCGGCGGTCCGCATCGCTGCGGGGATCGTCCACCTTCACGGCCTTGCCGCCTTCGCAGGGGCGGTCCGAGTAGGTGCTGCCGCATCGCCAGGTCTTTGCGGAACCCTGGGCCGCCACGCTACTGGAATAGGTGCAGGCTGCTATTAAAAATATAGCCAGCCCGAATTTCCCCACCCTCTTTTCTCTTCTTTTTCTCGTCTTCATTTTTATTTCTCTCTCCCTCCTGCGCTCCGGTTGCCGGCTAGGTGGCGGCAGGCGTGCCCCCGTCGCCGGGCTCCCGCCGCGGCGGTTTGGGCCGGGGCGGTTTGCTCGTGTGGATGAGCATGGTCGCTTTCTCCATCTCGCCGGCCACGAGCGCGGGCGCGGCATGCAGCGTGCGGATGATGGTGTCGTCGATCAGCTCGCGCTGTTCCTTCAGTGGCTTCTTGAGCACCCAGTTGATGACCTCCGACTTCACGCCGGGGTGCCCGATGCCCAGGCGCAGCCGCCAATAGTCGCCGGTGCCCAGTTGCGCGTGGATGTCGCGCAGGCCGTTGTGGCCGGCGTGGCTGCCGCCGAACTTGAGCTTGGCCTGGCCGGGCACCACGTCGAGCTCGTCGTGCACGACGAGGATTTCTTCGGGTGCGATCTTGAAGAACCGTGCGAGCGCAGCCACCGATTTACCCGAGAGGTTCATGAAGGTCTGCGGCTCCAGCAGCCAGACGCTCTGGCCGCCGATGTTGGCGCGCGCCGCAAGGCCGTGGTAGCCGCGCTCGGGCACGAGGTTGAGTTTCCAGTCGCGCGCGAGGGCGTCGATCCACCAGAAGCCCGCGTTGTGGCGCGTGGCTTCGTACTCAGGGCCCGGGTTTCCGAGGCCGACGAACAGCTTGATCATGGCGGGAATTATCTCGCCGCCCCCAAAGCAAAAGGCCCGCACGAGGCGGGCCTTTTGCAGGGGACGGGAAGATTTACTTCTTCGCGGCGGGCTTGGCCGTCTTGGCGGCAGCCTTGCCACCGGCAGCCGGTGCGGCGCCTTCAGCAGCTGCGCCTTCGGCGGCAGGTGCCGGCTCTTCGGCGACCAGCGGCGGCACGGCCGACACGATGACGGGGTTCGTCTTGCCGTGGCTCACGAACTTCACGCCCTTGGGCAGCTTGATGTCGTTGACGTGCAGCGTGGCGTTCTTCGTGAGACCGGAGAGGTCCACTTCGATGAACTCGGGCAGGTCGGACGGCAGGCAGCTGATTTCCAGCTCGGTGATCACGTGGTTCACCAGGTTGTGCGCGGTCTTGACGGCTTCGGACTCTTCTTCACCCTTGAAGTGGAGCGGCACCTTCATGTGCAGGCGGGTCTTGGCATCGACGCGCTGGAAGTCGATGTGTTGCACCAGCTGGCGGAACGGGTGGTACTGCACGTCGCGCAGCAGCACTTTGCTGGAGGCGCCGCCGAGTTCCATTTCCAGGATCGACGAGTGGAAGGCTTCCTTCTTGAGGGCATGCCACAGCGCGTTGTGATCGATTTCGATCAGTTGCGGCTGCAGGCCTTCACCACCGTAGACGATACCGGGCGTCTTGCCCGAAATGCGGAGACGGCGGCTCGCACCCGTGCCCTGCTTGGCGCGCTCAAAAGCGACGAATTTCATAACTAGCTCCTGTGAGAGTCCACCGCGACCAGTGCGACTCCGATTCAAAAAGGCTTCTTCGAAAAAAGAAGCCCGCTCTTTGGTTCTCAGGTCAGAACAGGTTGTCCTGGTCCGAGAACAAACTCATCACCGACTCGCCCTTGGCAATGCGCTGGATCGTCTCGGCGATCAGCGGTGCCACGGAGAGCTGGCGGATCTTTCCGCATGCGAGGGCCGCATCGGAAAGGGGAATGGTGTTGGTCACGACGACTTCATCGAGGGCCGTGCCCTTGGTGATGCGCTCGATGGCCGGGCCCGAGAAGATCGGGTGCGTGCAGTAGGCGTAGACGCTCTTGGCGCCGCGCTCTTTCAGCACTTCGGCCGCTTTGACCAGCGTGCCGGCCGTGTCGATCATGTCGTCCATGATCACGCAGTTGCGGCCGTCGATCTCGCCGATCACGTTCATGACTTCGCTGACGTTGGCCTTCGGGCGGCGCTTGTCGATGATCGCGAGGTCGCAGTTCAGTTGCTTGGCCAGCGCACGGGCGCGAACCACGCCGCCGACGTCTGGCGAGACCACGATCAGGTCTTCGTAGTTCTTGGCGCGCAGGTCGCCCAGGAGGACCGGCGACGCGTAGATGTTGTCGACCGGGATGTCGAAGAAACCCTGGATCTGATCGGCGTGCAGGTCCATCGTGAGCACGCGCTCGACGCCGACGGTTTCCAGCAGATTGGCCACGACCTTGGCCGAAATCGGCACGCGGCTCGAACGCGGGCGGCGGTCCTGGCGGGCATAGCCGAAGTAGGGAATCACGGCGCTGATCCGCTCGGCCGATGCGCGCTTGAGCGCGTCGACCATGATCAGCAGTTCCATCAGGTTTTCGTTGGTCGGTGCGCAGGTCGACTGCACCACGAACACGTCGCGTGCGCGGACGTTCTGGTTGATCTCGACGGTGACTTCGCCATCGGAGAAGCGACCGACGCGTGCGGCGCCCAGCGAGGTGCCGAGGTTGTGCGCGATTTCTGCGGCGAGGCCAGGATTGGCATTGCCGGTGAAAACCATGAAATCAGGGTGATTAGCCTGCATGAGCGCGTCCCGGCAGTGCGAAATTGGCTTGGAGGAAGCCGCCAAAAGGTTTTGAGTCGTGGCGGCCCGTGGGCTGCCGATTATTGCAGCGGGTGTGCTGCAGAAGAAACACTGCGGCCATCAGGCCGCAGTTTTCAAAAAGCACTGCGGGGGTTAGACCGCAGTTTCAATAGATTTGGCAGGGGAGAAAGGATTCGAACCTTTGCATGCTGGAATCAAAATCCAGTGCCTTAACCAGCTTGGCGACTCCCCTACACGGGTCGATGGTTTGCACCATCAACCGATATATGTCGCGTCGAACCGCAAAAGCGATTCGACCATTTCAGGCTGCCCAACCTACCAGAGGGTGAACAGCCAGATTGCTGCATTGACGAACCTGCCAGCCCGCGGGGGCTTCGACCAGTTCCGCTTCATGCGGCCCTTGCGGCAATTTTGCGAACACCGAACTTCCGGAGCCGGTCATCTGGGCCTTCAATCCTTGGGCGCCGAGCCATTCGATGGCATCGGTGACCGCGGGGCAAAGTCGCTGGGCAACCGGCTGCAGGTCGTTGTGGCCGAAGTCGAAAACCTGGTTGCCTAGGTTCTTGGCTTCAAGCTGTTCGCTATCTGCAGCAAAGCCCGAGATTATAGCAACAGGAGTTGAGCGTTCAAGGTCATCTGCAGAAAAAATTAGACGGGTATCCAATCCTTCGGTGGGCTTGACCACGGCGAAGCGTGCCGGCGGCAGGGTGACGGGCGTGATTTCCTCGCCGATTCCCTCGACCCATGCGTGGTGTCCGCCGAGGAAGAAGGGCACGTCGGCGCCCAGTTTCAGTCCGATTTGCGCGAGCCGGGACAACGGCAGGTTCAGGTTCCAAAGACGGTTGAGCGCCAGCAAGCAGGTGGCCGCATCCGAAGACCCGCCGCCCATTCCTGCTTGAGTCGGGACATGCTTCGCGACGCCGATGTGTGCTCCCTGACCAGGCGCGGCGTGCGTCTGCAGCGCGCGGGCGGCGCGCAGGATCAGGTCGTCGGCGGGCAGTTCGGTCGTGAGGTCTTCGCGGGTCAGTTGGCCGTCGTGCCGCAGCTCGACGTGCAGCGTGTCGCACCAGTCGATCAGCATGAAGACCGACTGCAGCAGGTGGTAGCCGTCGTCGCGCCGGCCGGTGATGTGCAGGAACAGGTTGAGCTTGGCCGGTGCGGGAAGGTCGTAGAGGGCCTTCATGACCGCTCGAACACGATGCGCAGGTCTGCCCGGGGGCTCGGGGATTCGCGCGTGGCCTGCAGGCGCCCGTTCGCGAGCTGGCCGAGGTCGGGGCGCCAGCCCGGCACGCTTTCGTTGCGCCCGGCCAGCCAGCCGAACAATGCACCGACGGGGATCGCCGCGCCGGTGGCGGCTTCGATCAGCGCGTCGACGGATTCATAGCGGCGAGTGTCGCTGCCGTTCTTCAGCAGGGCTTCGCCCGGCGACCAGTGCAACTGGGCCAGCGTGTTGCCGATCGGCGTCGTCAGCGTGAGTTCGCCGGTATCGGCCGAGCCGCGCAGTTCGAAGAGTGCGGAAAAGGTCTGGACCGGTTCGCTGTCGATGCGCAGCGACATCCGGCCGCTCCAGCTGTCCGAGCCTCGCGGCGCCGAGGAGCCGCCCGTCAACTGGGCGCAACCCGCTATCAAAAGAAGAGTGGCTCCGCCCGCCGCCAGAAAACCGCGGCGACCGGCCTGCAACCCGGAGGCGAGCACGGTCACGGCTTGACGCGCAGGCGCTTCAGCGTTTCCTGCAGGGTTTCATTCTCGGCATCACTCAGGAGCGCTTCCTTCCAGATCGTCACTGCACGATCCTTCTGGCCGATGCTCCACAGCACTTCGCCGAAGTGCGCACCGATCTCGGGATCGGGCCGGGTCTTGTAGGCGGCCTCGAGGATGCGGATCGCCTCGGCCGTATTGCCGAGCCGGAACTCGACCCAGCCCAGGCTGTCGGCGATGAACGGGTCTTCCGGCGCCAGCTGCACCGCCTTCTGGATCAGGGTGCGGGCCTCGTCCAGTCGGATCTTGCGATCGGCGAACGAGTAGCCGAGGGCGTTGTAGGCGTTCTGGCTTTCGGGCTTCAATTGGATCAGTCGGCGAAGCAGCCGCTCCATGTCGTCCAGCCGGTTCAGCTTCTCGGCCACCATGGCCTGGACGTAGACCAGGTCGCCGTCGTCGGGCGCGGCCGCGGAAGCCTGGGCCAGCATGTCGTAGGCGGCCTGGTATTGCTTGGCGTCGCGCAGCAACTGCACTTCGGCAAGGAATTTCTGCTTCTTGTCGTCGGCCGTGCGCTCGGGCAGGGCGCGGATGATTTCGCGTGCCTGTGGCAGCTTGCCCTGACGCGCCAGCAGGCCCGCGCGGCGGGTCTGGGCCAGGGTCAGGTCCTCGGTGCTGTCGATGCGCGAGAGCCAGCGCTCCGCGCCTGCAAGGTCCTTGCGCCGTTCCGCCAACTGCGACAGCGCGAGGTAGGCCTGCGTCACGCCGCGTTTGCGATCGGCCGCATCGGTGTCCTTGTTGGCCTGGCTCGAGGAAAGCTCGATGTAGCGCTTGAACGAGGTCTCTGCCGCACTGTCCTGCTTGGCCTGCATCTGCAGGCTGCCCAGCAGCAACCAGGGCTCCGCCAGTTCGGGGCGCGCCGTGGTGAGTGCCTGCAGCTGCGTCTGGGCGTCGTTGTAGCGGCGGTTCTCGACCAGCGCGCGTGCATAGGCGATGCGCAGGTCGGGCGTGGCCTTGGTGTTGCTTGCGAGGTAGCGCGTCACGATCGGCTCGGCCAGCGGCTGGCTGGGATCGATCAGCTCGAGCGCCAGTGCGGGCGGGGCATCGGAGGCCGGATCGACTTCCTGGCCCTTGCGCGCAGCCTCCAGGGCGCCGGAGTTGTCTCCGGCATTGAGGCGCAGCCGGCCCACTGTGGCCCAGGCCAGGCCGCCGGTGGTCGGGCTCTTGAGTTCGTCGACCAGCGCGCGTTCGACCACGGAGGCGGCCAGTTTCTTGTCGGAGGCGCGCGAGTAGTTGCGTGCGATCACCGCCATGAGGAGCGGACGCTCGATTTGCGAGGTGGCAGCGACTTCTGCGCGCAGGGGCTCGACCGTTTCGCCGATGCGGTTCAGCGCAATCAGGATTTGCAATTCGATGCGCCGTGCATCGCGCGACGTGGGCAGTGCCTCTTGCCAGGCGCGGGCCGCGGCAAGCGCGGCATCGCCCGATCTCGATTGCAGCGCGATCTCGACCGCCCGCTGGAACAGCTTGCCGTCGCGCAGCCGGCGTGCTGCGTCGAGCACCAGCGCGTAACCGGAGCCGGGGTCGCCGGAGCGGGCGGTCATCTCGCCCATCAGGATTTCGTAGAACAGGTCGGCGGTCAGTGCCGAGGGTTGCGGTGCGGGCTCGCTCGCGGGCTTCGGGGCGGCGGTCCGGGGGCGGACGGCGGGCCTCGGCGGTGCGTTGCGCTCGATGATGGGCGCCGGGCTGTTGGGGGCGGCGGGATCGGAGGTTTGCGCATGCACCGCGCAAGCCAGCAACACGAGAGATGCGGCCGCCGCAAGGCGGTGTCGGCGGGGCGATGGAATCATCGAATCATGATAATCGAGGCTTTTGAACGAGCGTCGCGTGGGGCTTCGTCTTCGCCGGAGTTTTACTTTCATGCCTGAGCTACCCGAAGTCGAAGTCACCCGCCGCGGTTTTGCCGATCGCATCGCGGGCGCGCGCATCGATTCCGTCCGAATCGGAAAACCGTTGAGATGGGCCTTGATGGTGGTGCCCGAGGCGCTGGTCGGCCGGCATGTGCGCGAGGTGCGGCGGCGCGGCAAGTACCTGCTGATCGATCTGGACCAGGGCCTGCTGCTGTTGCACCTGGGCATGTCTGGCAGCCTGCGCTTCGACGCCGCATTGCCGCCACCGGGCACACACGACCATTTCGATCTCGTCACCGACCGCGGCACCCTGCGACTGAACGATCCGCGCCGCTTCGGTGCCGTGGTCTATGTGGACGACGAGGCTGCGCCCTGGGCCATCAAGCTGCTAGGCGGGCTGGGCATGGAGCCGCTGGGCGATGCCTTCGACCTCGATGCCTTCCACGCGGGCCTTCGCAAGCGCAAAACGGCGGTCAAGCAGGTACTGCTGGCGGGCGACGTGGTGGTGGGTGTCGGCAATATCTATGCGTCCGAGGCGCTGTTCCAAGCCGGCATCCGCCCGACGCTGTCGGCCGCGCGCATCAGCCGGCCACGGGCCGCCAAGCTTCATGCAGCGGTGCGCGAAATCCTGGCGAGGGCGGTGGCAAAGGGCGGCAGCACGCTGCGCGACTTCTCCAACGTGGACGGCCAGAACGGTTATTTCCAGCTCGAAGCCACCGTTTATGGACGGGCCGGCGAGCCGTGTCGGGTCTGCGCAACGCCGATCAAGCAGCTCCGCCAGGGGCAGCGCTCCACTTATTTTTGTCCTAATTGTCAAAAGTAGCGCGTTGCGCCTGCGATTGAATTCCCATAAACAGGCGCTGCCCGATTTGCGATGCTATATTTGTAAGCTCTTTCTTACATATCTCCCTTGAGCCGCTCTTTCAACCAACAACTCGATCAGCACGGTGCGTGGCGGAGCAATTTCGCCCATCGGCTGCAGTGGCTGTCCCGCTGGCTGACCGAGAACGAGCTGCTCGACCAGGCCGTGGCCGAGCGCCTGCGGGGCCTCGAACAGCAGATCCGCACCAGCAAGGTGATGGTCGCGTTCGTGGCCGAGTTCTCACGTGGCAAGTCGGAGCTGATCAATGCGATCTTCTTTGCCGACTACGGGCGCCGCATCATGCCCGCGAGCGCAGGGCGGACCACGATGTGTCCGACCGAGCTGGGCTACGACCCGGCGATCGCCCCCAAGCTGCGGCTGCTGCCGATCGAAACCCGCCTGGAGCCGCATTCGCTGACCCATTGGCGCGAGAAGTCGACCCGCTGGACCGAGAGCCCGATCGAGGTCGGCAACGCCGAGCAACTGGCGCAGGCCATGGGCAAGGTGGCCGAAGTCCGCTGGGTGAGCAAGGACGAGGCCCGCGCACTGGGCTTCTGGAACCCCGAGACGCCCGACGACAACCCCGTGCAGGACGCCGAAGGCCGGGTCGAAATTCCGCGCTGGCGCCATGCCGTCTTGAACATGCCGCATCCCTTGCTGGAGCAGGGGCTGGTGATCCTCGACACCCCTGGCCTGAACGCGATCGGCGCCGAGCCCGAACTCACAGTGAGCCTGATCCCGCAAGCCCACGCCGTGGTCTTCATCCTGGGCGCCGAGACCGGTGTGACCCGCTCCGACCTGTCGATCTGGCGCGAGCACCTCATCACCGAGGACGAAGGTGGCGACACGCGCTTCGTCGTGCTCAACAAGATCGACACGATGTGGGACTCGCTGAGCACCCACGCGCAGATCGAGGCGCAGATCGAGCGCCAGCGCGACAGCGCGGCCCGGCTGCTCGAAGTGCCGCTTGCGCAGGTGCTGCCGGTGTCCGCGCAGAAGGGCCTGCAGGCCAAGATCCAGCACGACCCCCGGCTGCTCGAGGCCAGCCGCCTGCCCGCGCTCGAAGCCCTGCTGGGCGAAGGCGTGCTCGGCAAGCGCGAGACCATGCTGCGCCTGGCCGTCGATGCCGGCATGACCGCGCTGCGCACCGAGGCCGAACGCATCCTGAAGGTGCGCCAGCGCGATCTGTCGGAGCAGGCCCTCGAATTGCAGGGCCTTCGCGGCAAGAACGTCTCGGTGATCCGCCACATGCGCTCGCGCATCGACCAGGAGCACGCCGAGTTCGAGGGCAGCAACACCCGCATCCTGGCGCTGCGCTCGGTGCAGGGCAAGCTGCTGCGCGAGGTGTATGCCGTGTTGGGCCGCACCGCGCTGAAGGCCGACATGGTGCGGCTGTCGGCCGCGCTCAAGCGCCCCGGCATCAAGCTCAACGTGCGCAAGGTGTATGGCGAAACCTTCGATTCGCTGCGCAACAACCTGCGCGAAGTGCAGGCGACGACGGCCGAGATCCAGTCGATGCTGCACGCCACCTTCCGTCAGCTCAATGCCGAACAGGGCTTCACGCTGCAAGCGCCGGCCGAGCCCGATCTCACCGGCTTCGAGCAGGAGCTCAGTCAGATCGAGCGCAGCCACATCCATTACCTGGGCGTGGGCAATCTGCTCAAGCTCGCGCAGGCCGATTTCTGCGACAAGCTGGTTCGCGCGCTGGCCAGTCGGCTGCGGCTGGTCAACGAGGCTGCGATGACCGAGGTCGAGCGCTGGAGCAAGGGCGCGAGCGCGCAGATCGATGCGCAGCTCAAGGAGCGCCGGCGCAATTTCAGCAAGCGCATCGAGGCGATCGAGCGCATCCAGAACGCGGCGGGCAACCTCGACGAACGACTGCTCGAGCTGGCTGCGCAGGAAACCAACCTGGCCGAGCTGCATGCCCGCCTGCGTGAATTCACTTCGCTGATCACGCAGCAAGGCAAGCCGCAGGCTGCTGCATCAACGCCCTTCAGCGAGTTGCGTGCGGCTTGAGCGTTCCGCCTCCGTGGCGGCAACCGGTTCGCCCGGTTCGCAAATGCCGCCGGATTTCGCCGCACAGATCGTCAGCTGGCAGCGCAGCCACGGACGCAGCGAGCTGCCGTGGCAAAACACGCGCGATCCCTACCGCGTCTGGCTGTCGGAGGTGATGCTGCAGCAGACGCAGGTCACGACCGTGCTCGGCTACTTTGCGCGCTTTCTCGAACGATTTCCCGATGTGAAGGCTCTGGCCGCGGGCACCGAGGACGAGGTGTTCGGGCTCTGGAGCGGCCTTGGCTATTACAGCCGCGCGCGCAATATGCATCGCTGCGCGCAGGAAGTGGTCGACCGATTCGGCGGCGAGTTTCCGCGTACCGCGGCGGAGCTCGTGACCTTGCCCGGCATCGGCCGTTCCACCTCGGCGGCGATCGCGGCATTCTGCTTCGGCGAGCGCGTGGCGATCCTCGACGGCAACGTGAAGCGCGTGCTGACGCGCGTGCTCGGCTTCGGCGGCGACATGTCTTCGTCCGCGCAGGAGCGCGCGCTGTGGGACATGGCAACGCAGCTCCTTCCGCCCGCCGAAGAGCGCGAGGCGATCGCGAGCTACACGCAGGGGGTGATGGACCTCGGCGCCACCGTCTGCCTGCCGCGCAAGCCCAGCTGCATGATCTGCCCGGTCAACAGGACCTGCGTGGGTCTGCGCGAAGGCTCGCCGGAGCGCTATCCCGTCAAGACCCGCAAGCTCAAGCGCAGCGCTCAGTCGCTCTGGGTGTTGCTGGCGCGTGATGCACAGGGCCGCATCTGGCTCGAGAAGCGTCCGGCCAAAGGCATCTGGGCAGGGCTGCATTGCCTGCCGGTATTTGACAGCCGCGACGACTTGCTCGCAGTGTTGCCATCGGCTGCACAGCGTGGCGCGCAAGACCTCCCGCCGTTCGTCCATGTGCTGACCCACAAGGACCTGCATATGCATCCGGTACTGCTGGAAGGCGTGCAACCCCAGGGCGACGTTGCGCGCTGGGTCGAAGCGGAAGAATGGGCCCGGCTGGGACTGCCTGCGCCAGTGCGCAAGCTGCTGGAGAGCGTCAGCGCGGTCTAGGGCTTAGTTCGCGTCGAGTTCGCGGTGCCGCTTGAGCGCACCCCAGCGGGCGCCGAAGGTGTGTGCCAACTGCTCGACAAGAAACACCGAGCGGTGCTGCCCACCCGTGCAGCCGATGGCCACCGTGACGTAGCTGCGATGGTCGCGCGCCAGCGCATCGATCCAGTGCGAAAGAAATTGCTCGATGTCGTCGTACATGCGCGCCACGTCGTCATGCTCGCGCAGCCACTCGATCACCGGCGTGTCGCGGCCCGTGAGCTGTCGCAGCGCTGGCACGTAGTGCGGGTTGGGCAGCATGCGCACGTCGAACACGTAATCCGCATCGAGCGGCACGCCGCGCTTGAAGGCGAACGACTCGAACACCAGCGTGAGCGCGTTCTGCGGCGCGGAGATCAGCGCCTTGATGTAGCTCTGCAGTTGCGCGGGGCGAATGAGGCTGGTGTCGATCACGTCGGCACCGTCGCGCAGGTCGGCCAGCAACTCGCGTTCGAGTTCGATGGCCTGCACGAGCACGCGATGCTGCTCGGGCACGTCGGTGCGGCTTTCCTGCCGCGAGAGCGGATGGCGCCGACGGGTTTCCGAATAGCGGCGCAGCAGCGCGTCAGTGGTTGCGTCGAGGAACAGCGAACGCAGCGACACGCCGTCGCGGCGCAGCGCTTCGAGTTGCTGCGGAACGATCGGCAGCGACACGCCGCTGCGCACGTCCATCGCGATGGCCACGCGCGTGGCCTGCTGCTCGTGCTGCAGCGCGATGAACGAGGTGAGGAGTTCGGGCGGCAGGTTGTCGACGCAGTAGTAACCGGCGTCTTCAAGCGCATGCAGCGCCACGGACTTGCCCGAGCCAGACATGCCGGTGATGAGCACCAGGTCGAGGTTCATGGTGTCCCCAGCCGCTTCACTGGCGTGTAAGCGTCGCCCCCCAAGGGGGCGTTCGCTTGCTTGGGGCGGCCCGGCGCTGCGCTCATGACGTGGCCGCCGAGGTCTTGTGGCCGAGCATCTCGCGGGCATGCGCGAGCGAGGTCTGCGAGACTTTTTCGCCGCCCAGCATGCGGGCGATTTCGTTGGCGCGGGTGTCGTCGTCGAGCCGCGACACGCCGCTCTCGGTGCGCGGGCCGTCCTTGCCGGCGCCCGCTGTCTGGCGCTTGGCCACGACGAGGTGATGGTCGGCGCAGGCGGCCACTTGCGGCAGGTGGGTCACGGCCAGCACCTGGCGGTCGCGGCCGAGTTGCTTCATGAGGCGGCCGACGGTTTCGGCGACCGCACCGCCGACGCCGGCATCGACCTCGTCGAAGATCAGCGTCTGCGCGGCGCCGAGTTGGCTGGTCGTCACCGCGATGGCCAGCGCGATGCGCGAGAGCTCGCCGCCCGATGCCACCTTGCCGATCGCGCGCGGCGTGCTGCCCGTGTGGCCGGCCACGAGGAATGCGATGTCTTCGAGGCCCGCGCGGCTGGGCTGCGCCAGCGGCTGCAGTTCGACCTCGAAGCGCCCGCCCTGCATGCCGAGGCCCTGCATGGCTTGCGTGACGGCTTGAGCCAGGCGCGGTGCGGCCTGCTTGCGAGCCTTGCCGAGCGCCTTGGCTTCTTTCAGGTAGGCCTGCTGCGCGTTCTGTTCGGCGCGTTCCAGGCCGTCGAGATCGCTTTGCGCATCGAGCGCCTGCAGTTCGGCTTGCCAGCCGGCCAGAAGTGCGGGCAGTTCGCTGGGTGTGCGCTTGTAGCGGCGCGCGAGCGACATCCAGAGGCCCATGCGTTCGTCCAGTTCGGCGAGGCTTTGCGGATCGGCTTCGGCGTCGCGCAGGTAGCCGTGCAATGTGTGGGCGGCGTCCGAAGCTTGTGCGACGCAGGAGGCCAGCACCTCGCCCAGCGCGCGGAACTCGGGCTCGATGTGCTCGCAGTTCTGCAGCAGCGTGGCCGCGCGCGTGAGCGCGGACAGCGCGCCGTTGTCGTCGTCTTCGAGCGCCTGGCTCGCGCCCTGCGCCGCGTCGATCAGTGCCTGGGCGTTGGAGATGCGCGAGTGGTTGGTCGAGAGCTCTTCCCACTCGTCGGTGCCGGGCGCGAGCTTGGCGACCTCGGAGATCTGCCACTGCAGCCGTTCGCGTTCGCGCTGCAGCGAGTCTTGCGCCGAGCGCGCATGTTCGAGCGCGGAGAGAGCCTGGCGCCAGCCTTGCCAGGCGGCATCGAGCGCATCGGTACGTACGCCCGCGTAGGCGTCGAGCAGGCCGCGCACTGCCTCAGGACGAGTGAGGCTCTGCCAGGCGTGCTGACCGTGGATGTCGAGCAGGCGGTCGCCGAGTTCGCGCAGTTGCGTGGCGGTGGCCGGGCTGCCGTTGATCCAGCCGCGGCTGCGGCCCTGCAGGTCGACGGTGCGGCGCAGCAGCAGCGCATCGCCGGCTTCGAAGCCGCCTTCGTCGAGCCAGCTGACCAGGGTTGGGTCGGCGTCGAATTCGGCGCTCACGTCGAGGCGCTCGGCGCCTTCGCGCACGGCGCCCGCATCGGCCCGGTTGCCCAGCGCGAGTTGCAGCGCGTCGATCAATATGGATTTGCCCGCGCCGGTTTCACCGGTCAACACCGTGAAGCCGCCGGACAGGTCGAGTTCGAGTGATCGCACGATCACGAAGTCGCGCAGTGCGATGCGTCGCAGCGCCATGTCAGGAGCCCCCTTCGTTCCAATGAAGTTTCTTGCGCAGCGTGTCGAAATAGCTCCAGCCCCGTGGGTGCAGAAAGCGCACCCGGAAGTCGGAGCGGCGCACCACCACGCGATCGCCGATCGCGAGCGAGGCCAGTGACTGCATGTCGAAATTGGCGCTGGCGTCCCGCCCGCCTACCAGCTCGATCACGATCTCGTCGGCGTCGGGCAGCAGCACGGGGCGGTTCGAGAGCGTGTGCGGCGCGATCGGCACCAGCACCCAACCCGGCACCGCCGGATGAAGCAGGGGCCCGCCGGCTGACAGCGCATAGGCGGTCGATCCGGTGGGCGTGGCGATGATCAGGCCGTCGGCGCGCTGGTTGGCCACGAAATGGCGGCCGACCGACACGCGCAACTCGACCATGCCCGAGGTCGCGCCGCGGTTGACCACCACGTCGTTCATGGCGAGTGCGTCGAACACACAAGCGCCGTCGCGCATGACCTGCGCATGCATCAGGCTGCGGTGGTCTTCCTCGTATTCGCCGGCCAGCATCGGAATGAGGGTGGCCTGGAAGTTGTCGAGCGGGATGTCGGTGATGAAGCCGAGCCGCCCGCGGTTGATGCCGATCAGCGGAATGCCGTAACTGGCGAGCTGCCGGCCGATGCCCAGCATGGTGCCGTCGCCGCCGACCACGAGGCCGAGGTCGCAGCGCTGGCCGATTTCTTCGACCGACAGGGCTTCGTAACGGGGATGGGCGGGAGCGTCGGCGTCCACCTCATCGCAGGTCGAACGCTCGACGAAGACCTTGCAACCTTGCGATTCCAGGAAGGTGCCGATGGTCTCCATGACGCCGTCGCGCGCATCCGCCTGCGCTCTGGCGCCGGAAGCCTGGTATTTGCCGATCAGGGCGACGTGACGGAAGCGAGAGGTCATATCTCACAAATTACAACATCAAAACCTTGGCCATTCGCTTGACCATGCGCTTTTTGCACGCGCTGTCTCGCTCAGATTCGAGTGCTGCAACCACGATCCATTCCTTTGCGTCCTGGCCGAGTTCTTCGGCAAGTGCGCCGGCGATTGCTGGCGAGAGGTGGCCGCGATCACGAGCGTTGTAGAGCGCCTGTGCAGACAGGCCCAGCTTCTTGGTCCAAGCTGGGATGGCCTCGACTTTCAGGGCGGTCTCTAACAGGTTCATGGTCGTTTGCATATCGGTCGATTCCTCATGTTGTGTAGACACTACTCAAGCTGAGTAAGTGTAAAAACTACTTGCTACTCAAGGTGAGTAGTTCTAGGCTCCGTTGCACTACTCACATTGAGTAGCAATTCTAGGAGTCTTTCATGATCCGCATCTCGGTAACGTCAACCGAAGTCCGCAACCAAAGCGGCAACGCCAAAGCCACCGGCAAGCCCTACAGCCTCAATTTCCAGACCGTCTGGCTCCACCTCGCCGACCGTCAGGGCAACCCCGATCCGTACCCGACCAAGGTCGAGATCATTCTTGAAAAGGACCCCAAGGACGGCGCCGCGCTGTTCCATCCCCCTGGCGAATACACCCTGGCTCCATCGAGCCTCTACGTGGACCGCACCGGCAATCTCGCTATTTCGCCGCGTCTGGTCGCCATCAAGCCCACGCCCAAGTCCGCCTGAGACTGCCATGTCGCACGTCACACCTGACGCGCTGCACGCCGCTCGGCTGGCCCTCCTGTCGGCTGCTGTCGAAGCAGCCTTCAAAGCGGCAGTTGAGGACGGCTATGACGGCTTGAGCATCGAAGCCACCGTGGACGAAGGCGTAACCGCCATCGACCTCACGTACACACAACGCGGCGTGCCCATGGGAGGGCAGTCGCTGTGAAGGTCTTCTACATGGCCGCCGAGCTTCGTTGCCCTGTCGGCCATTGGTTCCGCGTGTGCGGGACCCGTGTGTCGATCTTCCGCGACGGCGCGCGCATCTGCTTCACGCACATCCACGAGCGCCGAGCATGAAGCGCTTCCTCCAAACCATCCTTCGCGGCTACGGCTGGAAGCTCGGCGCTCTCGCTGCAGTTGCCACCGTCGCGGTGCTGAAAGGTCTGTTGTGAGCAGCAACGACCAGTACCACGAAACATGGTTCGACAAGCTGGCGTATCGCGCGCTCTGTGTCGGTGCAACCGTCTTCGTTGTGTCCATCGCATCGGGCATCGTCTACGGCTTCTGGTCGTTCCTGCTCTCGCCTGCACGGTGCTACCTGTGAGCACGCAGGCCCGCGCCTTCCTCCGCCTCCGTTACTGGCTCGAAGCCCGTGACGGTGGCGAGCTTCGTTCTCCATCGGACTACGAGCGCACGCTCGTGATGAATCTCCGCGTCCAGGCCGAAAGCCTGATCGCCGCCACGCTGTGAGCTACGTTCACGGCCCCATCAAGCCTGATGCCGGGCGTCAGTTCGATTCGCTTGCAGGCCATCGTTTTCTCGGCGCTCGGCAAGCTGCCGTAGATGCCGCGCGCGCCGCTTCCGTCGAAGCCCTGCGTGCGTTCTCCGCTCGTGAATTCGAGCGTGCTGGTGAAGCCGCAGAAGCGCGCGCAGCGCGCGGGCTTGTCTCAGTATCAACAAGTGGTTTTGCTGCTCTTCCCACCGCCATGCGTTGGGCAGAGCAGTGCATCACCATCGACCGCGCGCAAGCGCGTGTCACCCGCCTTCGCAAAGCCATCGGCGTTGGCGCCAAGTGCCTGATGAACTTTGTCGAGGCACCGCCCACGAACAACGTGATGGTGACCTTGACCTACGCCGACAAGAAGGACGGCGGCACCGGTCAGACCCTCTGGAAGCCGCGCCACGTCTCTGACTACATCCGCAAGGTTCGCGAGTGGTTCAAGGACCGTTGCCCCGGCCAGCGCCTTCGCTATGTGTGGGTCGCAGAGATTCAGGACGGCACCAAGCGTGCTGACGGCATCGGCCGCGGTGTCCTGCACTACCACTGCATCTTCTTCCTGCCCGATGGCGTCTCGATGCCATACGCAGATCGCCGCCGCAAGGTCAAGGGCACCTATCAGGCCGCGTGGTGGCCCCACGGTGCATCGAACACCAAGAAGGCAACCCAACCCATTGGCTACTTGATGAAGTACGCCAGCAAGCTCGAAAGCAAATCAATTGGAGGGTTCCCCCGTGGCGCTCGAATCTCTGGTGTCGGTGGCCTTGATCAAGCTGGTGCTGCTTTCAAGCGCTGGGTTCTGTGGCCTGCGTATGTGCAGGGCAATGCTGCGGTCTCCGACCACTTCCGACCTGCGGAGGGAGGCGGCTATCTCAATGCTCAGACCGGCGAGTTTCTCGCGTCTGAATTCGCACCAACAGGCGGCGGTTTTCAGAGCTTTATCCGAGTGCGGACCACGCCACGTCAGATCGATGCAGCTGGGCCGTTCTCCTGGCTTCCCGAGTCCCAAACCGTTCATTGAGGGCAACCAATGATCAATCCCAATGCGTTCCTCCTCTTGATGCTCTGTGCGATCACATGGGGTTGCGCGAGTTCGCCCGCAGTTCTGCCCGTTGTCAGATCGTCTGCATTTGTTGGGTCTGTGGTCCCCGGCTCCTGGCGCTCTGAGCGAAGCATTGCCAACAGTTCGTTGCCCGTCATGCCACCCGACTCCGAGCGCTCGCGCTGGGTCACTCGAATGGAGCGTTGATCGTCATGACTGAAATTCAACTCGATGCTTTGCTCAGTGCCATCTACGGCGTGGGCGTTGTGATCATTTTCGGTATCGGATTTATCGGAGGCTACCAACCATGAAAACGCGCGTCATCGCATGGGTTGTGGTGCTCGGCGTCGGCTGGGTTGGCTACATCTACGTGCGCAATTTCAAGAACCCGCTGCAGGAGCCGTCGATCACCTCGGTGATGCCTGCCATGACCAAGTGCAAGGAGGATTGCAAGCCATGACAACCATCATCGGCGCCATGTTCATCGTGTGGTTTGTGGGCTTCGGCCTCGGCTGGCAAATGCGCCAGATCAAGAACACCTTGTACGCGGCCTAGGACGCTTCAGCGCTGAGCCTTGCGTGCAGGGCTCACCGCCGCAACGTCGCGGTTTTTCAGATGGAGTAGAGAGAAATGAACAAGCAATTCCGCACCCAGTTCCTGCCCAAGGCTTCGAAGATCGGCCTCGGCCTGCTTGCTGCTGGCGGTAGCGCCATGGCCTTCGCCGTGGACCCGGCCACCGCGTTGGAGGCCGCAGGGCAAGCCCGTGACAGTGCCACCGGCTTCGGCCCGATCATGTGGAGCATGGCCGCTGCGGCGGTCGGCATCTTGATCGGCGTCAAGTGGATCAAGCGCGGTCGCGGCGCTGCCTAAGCCTCGGGCCTTTTCTGCTGTGCACCCTGCGGGGTGTGCAGTGGTAAATGTCTGGAGCTTCTATGCAACGTCTCTTTCTGCTTTTGGTCTTGGCGTTCGTGCCGTTGTGTTCGCACGCGCTGATCCAACCTCAATCGCAGTGGGCGTTGCAGTGGAATTGGGAGAATGTCACTCAGCGTCATTACGGGGCCTCTGCGAGTGATGCTTGTGCGCAAGCAACTGCAGCCGGTAATGCGCGCATCGTGGCTCAAGGCTTTCAGCTTGGCGGTGTTACCTTCTCCGCGCCCAAAAATTGCAAGGCTATGTCTAGCACTGGCATTATCGTTGGCTCATCTGACGCACAGGATTTGGGTGGTGCAACTTGCCCCGCGAATAGCACTGCGGTGACTGGCGGTTGCCAGTGCAACACCAATTTCGATGAGAGCGGCGGTCAGTGCGTTCCGCATGTCAATCAGTGCACCTCGAAGACTGGTCAGGTTGGGTTGTTGAATTGGACCGAGGGCTATACGCGTACTCCGGACGAGGGCGACCGTCAGGCGGTTGGTGGTCCTGTTATTTCTCCGCCTTCGAGTGGTCAGGTCTGCGATGGTGGTTGCAATGTTTCTTTGCAGGTAAGTGGCCCCGGTGTCCAAGCGTATGTGAGTCAGGCTCCTACAGCGAACGGGCTCTATCGGCGCTCGGTTGATTACCCGAGCTTGAATCTCGGAACTGAGTGCACGATGGGTGCAGCCGATGCCGGTGCAAAGAAGGATTTGCCTCCACCTGACTGCCCTGGCTCTGTTGGTGAGGTCGCAGGTAAGACGGTCTGTGTTGGCACTGCTGCGAAGCCGGTGAGTACGTCGCCGATAGGCCAGCCACCAGCGACGCCTATTGCTGGCAATCCAGCGGCCGGACCTAAGCCTGTAAGTGGTGATGGCTCGGGTAGTGGCAGTACGGGACGCACGCCCACCTCTGGCACCGGCACGGCTACGGGTGGGCCTGCTGGCGCTGGTGTCGGTGGAAAGGGCGGTGGTGCGGGTGGTACGGCAGCATCAGGGGCCGGTGGTATGGGCACGGATGAAAAACCTACGCCATGTGGTTCGCCTGGTCAGCCGGTTTGTGCTGTCAAGGTTGATGAAAAAGGAACACCGGAAGGCGCGGGCACGACCTATGACGTCGCCAAAGCCAAGATGGATGAGACCAAGGGTAAGAACGATGAGCAGCTGGCTAAGGCTGCCGGTCAGGGCGATAAAGGCTTTCTTGAGCCCGTGCGCTCGCTGTTCTGGTCGCCTCCGATCGCAGCCTGTGAGCCCGTTGCTTTGCCTTCATCGTTTCAAGGGCTCTCGCTCGATCCGTGCGGCGTGGTCGATGGCGCACGCGGCCTGATGGGTTTTCTCTGGGCTGCTGGTGGCCTATTTGTTTGTCTCGGTATGGTCAAGAAGGTGATCTGATGCCATTACTCGCTGCTTTTATCGGTTCGCTCGCCAGCGGCCTTGCGTCGCTTCTTGCCACGCAGATGGCCTATACCACTGCGTTGAAGATCGCGGCGTACACCACGTGGATAACCGTCGCTGGCATCTTCTTCGCTGCGGTCCTCGTGTGCCTGTCGTCTTTGTTTTCCATGATGACCGGCTCGTTCGGTGTCGGAGCTGGCTGGTCTCGCATGTTCTGGATGGGCATTGGCATCTTCATCCCTGGGAACGCCAGTGCTGTTATCGCTTGCATTGCATCGGTCTGGATTGCTACGTCTGTCTGGCGCATTCAGCGTGTCGGCATCGAGAACTTCTCTAAATGACGGACTACGCCCTCACCGGCAAGAAGGGCACTGGCAAAAGCAAGAACGCCATTCGCTTGATCCGTGATCGTTACCTCACCCACAAACGGAAGGTGGCTACGAATCTCGACGTTGACCTACGCGCGATGTTTGGCGATCAGTCGAGGGCTACCTACGTCCGAGTTCCAGACAAGCCTTCTGCGTTCGATTTGCTGGCTGCAGGCCATGGCAACCCGGACAGCTATGAGGAAGACAACAATGGTGGCCTCTTTCTCGATGAGCTTGGCACCTGGCTGAACACCCGGACCTTTGCCGACAAAGGGCGCGCCGATGTGCTTGACTTCTTCGCCCATGGTCGCAAGCACGGCTGGGATACCTGGTACATCATGCAGAACGTGGGTCAGATCGATAAGCAGGTGCGCGAGTCCTTCGTTGAGCAGACCGTGCGCCATACGCGATTCGACAAGGTGCGCATTCCCTTCGTCGGTGGGCTGCTCTCCCTGCTGTTCGGCGAGAAGGCGGGTTTTATGCCGAAGTTCCACATGGCTGTCTTCCGCATGGGTGTCAACCCGCAGGACCTCGTCGCTAACCGCGCCACGTTCATCGGCAAAGACCTTGAGAAGTGCTACGACACGCGCCAGGTCTTCATGCACGACTACCCGCATGGCACCCATTCGGTTCTTTCGCCCTGGCACACCCACGGCCGCTTTGTGGCTCCGCCAAAACCGCTTTGGTGGCATCTGTTCTTTGCTGGCTTCAAGCGCGGTGCGGCACCGCCGAAGCCTCGGGCGCCGTTGGTGTTGCCTGACGAACGCTGGGCCCGGGTCGTTCGCCTATGTCGTGAGTTGCCGCCTCCACAGCGCCTCGCTGTCATGGCACGTTTTGCAAGGGCAAGCGCGGGCCGGTAGCCCTGCGTTAGCGGGGCGGACGGTTCGCGCGCAGTACGCGGTCGTGTTCATCGTCCGCACACCTTCAATTCGTCCCCTTCATTGCTAAGCCGGAAGTCCGGGGACCCGCTTGCGGGGGAAAGACCCTTGTGCGCCCTGTACCCGGCAGTACGTCTTGGCGATCAATCTGCGCGCATGTCTGGGATGCTTGCCGACGTAGTGCGGCCTGGCTCTTTTCGTCCGCTGCTTTTGCCTTGGGACATGCCTTCTCGAACGCCGTCCCTAACCGCTGCTTTCACGACGAGATACAGCACCCAGAACATGCCGATTGTGATGATTGCGCCTATGGCTGCTTGGAAGATCAGCCCTTGCCACATGGCTGCTTCAATTTGTTGCAGTTGTCTGTCCATTCCCACTCCTCAACTTGTTGCGTTCGAATGTACTATGCTATGAAAATAATAGCGCGGAGTGAGGCGGGCTAATGCTTGTTGGCTATGCGAGGGTATCCACGAACGAACAGGAGACACGGATGCAGCTTGACGCCCTGCGGGGTGCTGGCGTTCGGACGATTTATGCAGAAAAAACGAGTGGTGTAGGGCCTCGGCCCGAGTTGCATAGGGCGCTTGCTTCCTTGCAGCCTGGTCATACTTTGGTGGTCTACAAGATGGATCGACTCGCGCGAAGCCTGAAAGATCTGTTGCATCTGCTGGAGCGTCTTCGTCTCGCTGGCTGTGCTGTCAAGTCGCTTACTGAGCCGATTGACACGTCCACGGCTATGGGTGAGTTCGTCCTGCAGATACTCGGCGCGGTTGCTCAGCTGGAGCGGTCGATCATTCGGGAGCGTTGTGAGGCTGGCCGTGTGGCTGCTCGTGCGCGGGGTGTGCTGTTCGGCCGTCAGCCGTTGGTAACTGGCGAGGAGGCCAGGTTGCTTGCCGTTCTGTATCGGGCTGGGTTCACGCTTGGGGAGATTGCTTTGATGGTCGATGTTTCCACGACTGCGGTGCGCTCCGCGTTGGTGAGGAATGGTGTCGCGCGGCGGGCTCAAGGCGGTCGGCGAGTGCCTCGTCTGAGCTAGGCTCGTGGGCTCTTCCCGAATTTTTTGAAGTACAACACTAAAATCTTGCAATGCTGGACGACCGTGCCAAGTTGCTGCTCAAGACGCTCGTCGAGCGCTACATCGCCGACGGGCAACCCGTCGGGTCACGCACGTTGTCGCGTTCTTCGGGGCTGGATCTGTCGCCGGCGACCATCCGCAACGTGATGTCGGACCTCGAGGCGCTGGGGCTGATTGCCAGCCCGCACACCTCGGCCGGCCGTATTCCGACCCATCGCGGTTACCGCCTGTTCGTGGACACCATGCTGACCGCGCAGCGCGAGCAGATGAATACCCCGAGCCTCGCACCCGACCAGCCGCAGAAGGTGATCGCCAACGCGGCGAACATCCTGTCGAACCTGTCGCAGTTCGTCGGCGTAGTGATGGCGCCGCGCCGCGCCTCGGTGTTCAAGCAGATCGAATTCCTGCGGCTGTCCGAGAACCGGCTGCTGGTGATCATCGTCTCGCCCGATGGCGATGTGCAGAACCGGGTGATCTTTCCAGAGGCCGACTATTCGCAGTCGCAACTGGTCGAGGCTTCCAACTACATCAACGCGCACTACGCGGGTCTCACGATCGAGCAGGTGCGCGATCGGCTGCAGTCCGAGGTCGAGAAGCTGCGCGGCGAAATTGCCGCGCTGATGCAGGCAGCGGTCCAGGTGAGTTCCGAAGTGTTGACCGAGGCGCAGGAAGACGACGTCGTGATCTCTGGCGAACGCAACCTGCTCGCGGTGACTGACTTCTCCAGCGACATGGGGCAGTTGCGCCGCGCGTTCGAACTCTTCGAGCAGAAGGCGCAGTTGATGCGCCTGCTCGATGTGTCGAGCAAGGCCGAAGGCGTGCGCATCTTCATCGGCGGCGAAAGCCAGGTGGTGCCGTTCGAGGAGCTCTCCATCGTCAGCGCCAACTATGAAGTCGACGGGCAGGTGGTGGGCACGCTGGGCGTGATCGGGCCGACGCGCATGCCCTACGAGCGGATGATCCAGATCGTCGACATCACGTCGCGGTTGGTGAGCAATGCGCTGAGCCACCGCAAGTAGGCCGCGGCGGCGAATAGAATCGTGGCCCAGTGGGCCGTTAGCTCAGTTGGTTAGAGCAGCGGACTCATAATCCGTTGGTCGATGGTTCAAGCCCATCACGGCCTACCAACACTTGCTTTTTCAACTTTCGATCTTGCAAGTCCAGAAGGTCAAAAAACGCATGCTATAATTGCAAGCTGTGCGGCTGTAGCTCAGTTGGATAGAGTACTTGGCTACGAACCAAGGGGTCGTGGGTTCAATTCCTGCCAGCCGCACCACTCTCTTAATGGCCTAGAAGGTTTACCTTCTAGGCCATTTTCTTTTGGGTGACGTGAATCACAGAAAAGCCGCCGATCAAACGCGGCTGCCGCCCAGGCGTCCTGGACGCTAAAGTCCCGTTCAAGTCAAAACGGATCAGGGCGACCATGAACATTCGAACGGCGCGATGCGCATGCCAACTGCTGTTGCTGCTTTCGGCAGCGGGCTCGGCGTTCGCGGGGACCATTGCATGTGTGCCGAGCCCGGCCGGCTCGTTCAACTGGATTCGCAGGATCTCGATCGACGAGCACTCGCGCACCGTCAACATGGACATCGTGCGCTCCAGAACGAAGGACACGGAAACCATGGGCAAGATGCGCGCCGAACTGGTGAGCATGGACGGCACCTCCTCCGGCGAGCCGGTCTATCTCTTCAACGCCATCCCTGCTGCCGGAGAAGAGGTCACGAGCCTCTTCAAGCTGTTCAAGTCCGGCGACTGGCAATTGGCTAAGGCAGGGGTGGTCTTCGTCAACAAGGTGCCCGCCTTGCGAAGTGTCGAGCCGAACATGTCCTTCGACTGCAAGCGCTCGGACCTGGGCTGATACGACCGAGCCAACCCTCTTTCCTGATCAATAAAGGTTCTTCGTTGAACAAGGCATTCACCAAGGAAACCGACAACGACGCGGATGACGATGGCGCCGACGGCGCTACGCCTCCACTACCGGCCGGCACCAAGAACTACATCACGCCGTCAGGCTACGCGCGCCTGCGCGACGAGTTGCTTCAACTGATGGACGAGGAGCGCCCGAAGGTTGTCGAGGCTGTGCATTGGGCCGCCAAGAATGGCGATCGTTCGGAAAATGGCGACTATCTCTACGGCAAGAAGCGCCTGCGCGAGATCGATCGCCGCATTCGGTTTCTCACCAAGCGTCTCGAGATCGCGGAAGTCACGGATCCATCGGTGCACCATGGCCGCGATCAGATCTTCTTCGGTGCCACGGTTCGCTACGTCGACGAGACGGGCGACGACGAGCGCACCATCACCATTCTCGGCATCGACGAAGCGGACAGCGCGCAGTCGCAGGTCAGCTGGATCTCCCCGATCGCGCGGGCCCTGCTCAAGTCACGCGAAGGCGACGTTGTGAAGCTCGTGACGCCGGGCGGGGCGCATGAGGTGGAGATCCTGTCGGTGAGCTATCCGGCACCGCGCCCGGCAGCAGACTGACGCGCCGAGCCGCCTGATTTTCTTCAGGCAGCCGGAACCGTACGCGCCGCAGTCAGCACCGACGCGGTTCGTCGAGCAGCGCGCAGCACGGCATCGAGATGCGTCCGATCACGCACCGCGATCACGAAGCGAAGGTCGGTCGAATCCTGCGGCGTCTCATCGGCCATTTCCACATGCGTGATGTCCGCTTCCGCGTCCGCCAACGTGGCGGCTACGCGCGCCAGCACGCCCTTGTCATTGCGCACGGTGATCACGACGCCGGTCTCGAACGCACGCGTGGGCTCGTCCGCCCATTCGACCGCGAAGAACCGCTCGCTGTCCTTGTGACGCAGCCGCTGGCCGACGCCGCAATCCTCGGTGTGCACCACGAGGCCTTCGCCATGTCCAAGGTACCCGACGATCTGGTCGCCTGGAATGGGGCGGCAGCACAGCGCAAAGCGCACCGAAGAGTTTTCGCTGCCATCGAGTGTGACCGCGCCCTGCGACACGGCTTCGTGCGGGATGAGGCGCTCTCGGCTCAGCAACAGGGCATCGGGGCGTTCGCCCAACTCGGCCAGCAGCGCCATGAGCCGCTTGGCGACGATGCTTGCGATGCGTTTGCCAAGGCCAATGTCGGTCAGCAATTCCGAGCGGGTGCGGTTGCCGGTGAAGCGCAGCAGCTTTTCCCACAGGGCTTGGTGCTCGTCGTCGTCTTCGGGCAGCTTGCCGAGGCCTTCGGCGCGCAGCGCCTGTGCGAGCAGCTTTTCGCCGAGTCCTTCGGACTCTGCATGTGCCAGCGTCTTCAGGTAATGACGGATCTTGGAGCGCGCCCGGCCGGTCCGAACGAAGCCGAGCCAGGCGGGATTGGGCGCCGACACCGGCGCGGTGATCACCTCGACGACGTCGCCGTTCTTGAGCTCGGTGCGCAGCGGCACCTGGTCGCCGTTGATGCGCGCGGCCGAGGTGTGGTCGCCGATGTTGCTGTGGATGGCGTAGGCGAAGTCGACCACCGTGGCACCGCGCGGCAGCGCCATGATCTGGCTCTTGGGCGTGAAGACATACACCGCGTCGGGGAAGAGGTCGACCTTGACGTGGTCCCAGAACTCTGCGGCGTCGCGCGTCTCGTCCTGGATGTCGAGCAGCGACTGCAGCCACTTGGTGCCCAGCCGGTCGTTGCTCGCCCCGTTCGGCTCGGCCGCCTTGTAGAGCCAGTGCGCCGCCACGCCGGATTCGGCCACCACGTGCATCGCTTCGGTACGCAGCTGGAACTCGACGCTCACGCCGGCCGGGCCCACCAGCGTGGTGTGCAGCGACTGGTAGCCGTTGAGCTTGGCGATCGCGATGTGGTCCTTGAATTTGCCGGGCAGCGGCTTGTACATCTGGTGAAGGATGCCGAGGCCCGTGTAGCAAGCGATGACGTTCGGCACGATCAGCCGGAAGCCGTAGATGTCGGTCACCTGGGCAAAGCTCAGGTGCTTTTCTTCCATCTTGCGGTAGATGGAATAGAGCGTTTTCTCGCGCCCGGCGATCCGTAGCGTCATGCCGGCGGCAGAGAAAGCGGTCTCGACTTCTTTCTGCACCTTCTGGATCAGGTCCCGTCGTCGCCCGCGCGCCTTGGCCACCGCCTTGGACAGCGTGGCGTAACGCCATGGCTTGAGGTGCCGGAACGACAACTCCTGCAGTTCGCGGTAGGTCTGGTTCAGGCCGAGGCGATGCGCGATGGGCGCGTAGATCTCGAGCGTTTCGCGCGAGATACGGGCCCATTTTTCACGCGGCGCGTCGGCCAGCGTGCGCATGTTGTGTGTGCGGTCGGCCAGCTTGACGAGGATGACGCGTACGTCGCGCGCCATGGCCAGCAACATCTTGCGGAAAGACTCGGCCTGGTTCTCTTCGCGGGTATTGAACTGCAGCTTGTCGAGCTTGGTGAGCCCGTCGACCAGTTCGGCGACCGGGGCGCCGAAGCGCTCGATCAGCTCGGGTTTGGTGACGCCGCAGTCTTCGATGGCGTCGTGCAGCAGTGCGGCCATCAGCGCCTGGGCATCGAGCTTCCACTCGGCGCATTGCGCCGCCACGGCGATGGGGTGGGTGATGTACGGCTCGCCGCTGTTGCGCAATTGGCCCAGATGAGCCTCGTCAGCGAAGCGGTAGGCGCGGCGTACCAGCTCGGTGTCTTCGGCGCCCAGGTAATCGAGGCGCGCCGTCAATGCGGCGAAGCTTGCGGCGGCCGCATTCAGTGCCGCCGGGCTCGGCTTCGGCACGCCCGTGGGGGCTTGGGACTGATGTTTGGCGACCGCACTCATGGCTACCACTTTAGCGTGACCGTTCCATGGGCGCGTCCAGACATAAAAAAAGCACCGCTTTGCGGTGCCTTTTCGTTGCAGGGCTGCGTCAGATCAGCCCGGCACCTTCTTGAGCATTTCGATGCCGATCTTGCCTTCGGCGATCTCGCGCAGGGCGGTCACGGCGGGCTTGTTCTTGCTCTCGATCTTGGGCGCGTGGCCTTGGCTCAGCATGCGCGCACGGTACGTGGCGGCCAGCACGAGCTGGAAGCGGTTGGGGATCTGAAGCAGACAGTCTTCGACGGTGATGCGGGCCATGATGAGTATCTTTCGGTCGGTGAGCAGGAGATCAGGGAATGTTCAGTGCGGCAAAGGTGTCGGCGCGTGCACGGCGCTGTGCGGAATACCGGAGCCGCTGAGCGTGGACAATCGCCTTGAGATCAAAAAGCGCCCGCTCAAATAACTCGTTGATTATAACGAAGTCGAATTCCCCAGCCCGGGCCATCTCTTCCGCGGCGTTTTTCAGGCGCAATTCGATGACCGAGGCGCTGTCTTCGCCGCGTCGCTCGAGCCTGGAGCGAAGTTCTTCCCAACTGGGCGGCAGGATGAAGATCATCACCGCGTTCGCAAAGGTCTTGCGAATCTGAAGGGCGCCCTGGAAGTCGATTTCAAGGATCACGTCGGCCCCCTGGGCGATCCGCTCCTCGATGGCCTTCTTGGATGTGCCGTACCGGTGGCCGTGCACATGGGCCCATTCCACGAAGCCGTCGGCCGCAATCAGGGCGTCGAATTCGGGAGGCGAGGCAAAAAAGTACTCGCGGCCATGCTTTTCCTGCCCGCGCGGCGGCCGCGTGGTGTGCGACACCGATGGCTGAACCGCCGAGTCGAGCTCCATGAGCGCCTTGACCAGGCTCGATTTACCGGCCCCGCTGGGCGCGGCCACCACGAAGATGTTGCCGGGATAGTCCATTCTTTCGCTCGTCGTCGTCATTCGATGTTCTGGACCTGTTCGCGCATCTGCTCGATCAGGACCTTCATGTCCACGCCGATGCGCGTGAGTTCCAGGGCTGCCGACTTGGAGCCCAGGGTGTTGGCCTCGCGGTGCAGTTCCTGGATCAGGAAGTCCAGGCGCTTGCCGATCTCGCCGCCCTTCTTGAGCAGCCGCTCGATTTCGTCGAGATGCGAATTCAGCCGGGTGAGCTCTTCTGCCACATCGATGCGAATGGCGAAGGCGGTGGCCTCTGTCAGCGCACGATCCTGGGCGGCTTCGGGCAGCGTGCCGCCCGTGCCAGCGGTCAGGCCCATGGCTTCCTGCCAGCGCTCCAGGAAGCGGTTGCGCTGTTGCTCGACCAGCTGGGGCACCAACGGGCCGGCCTGCAGCACCAGAGTGCGCAGTTGGTTAAGGTGCGCCTCGAGCATCTTGGCGAGCCGGGCGCCTTCGCGCTGGCGGGCCGACATCAGCGCTTCGAGCGCCTTGCCGGCCACGTCGAGCAGATCGGGGCCCCAGTCGCCGCGGGTGGCGCCGTCGCCGCCAGCAAGGCGGATCACGTCGGCCACGCTCAGTTCGCGCGCTCCGGGGAGCCAGGCCTTGATGCCGTCCTGCACCCCGTTGAGCCGCTGGAGCAGCTTGACGGAAGGCTCGACGACGCCCGCCTGGGCGGTGTTCTCGATGGCAGCGCGTACCTCGACCTTGCCGCGCTTGAGCTTGCCCGTGAGCAGCTCGCGCAGTGCCGTCTCATGCTGGCGCAGCTCCTCCGGCAACTTGAAGGTGAGGTCGAGGAAGCGGCTGTTGACCGAGCGGATTTCTACCCCGAGCCGGCCTGCGGCGGAAGGCCGTGCATCGGCTTCGGAGTGGCTGCCTGCGGACCCGTTCTGGCCGCTGGCGTAGCCGGTCATGCTGTAAACTGGCATTGCGCCTCACTGTGGTTTTTGCTTGCATGCACCGAGGCGTCGGTACAGCGTTCGCTTGCCGCACCATCGCCTTCGGGCGAAACTCCCGGATTATGTCAAAGGTCAAGCCTTCGCCCCTGTTGCCCGATACGGTCATTGGCGGTTACCGCGTTGTTCGCCGGCTTTCGGCGGGTGGTTTTGGCGTTGTCTATCTCGCCATCGACCCCAACGGACAGCAGGTGGCCATCAAGGAATATCTGCCGTCTTCGCTGGCCACCCGCGGGCCCGGGGAGCTGCATCCGCAGGTGCCGCCCGAAAAACTGTCCCTCTACCGGCTGGGGCTCAAGAGCTTCTTCGAAGAAGGCCGCTCCCTCGCGCAGATCTCGCATGCCTCGGTGGTGAGCGTGCTCAATTTCTTTCGCGAGAACGAGACCGTCTACATGGTCATGAACTACCTGGAGGGCGCGACCCTGCAGGACTTCGTGGTCACCGCGCGCGACCTGAAGCGCCAGAAGGTGTTCCGCGAATCGACCATCCGCTCGCTCTTCGACGAGATCCTGCGCGGCCTTCGCATCGTGCACCAGTACAAGATGCTGCACCTGGACATCAAGCCGGCCAATATCTTCGTCACCGACGACGATCGCGCCGTGCTGATCGACTTCGGCGCCGCGCGCGAAGTGCTCAGCAAGGAAGGCATCTTCATCCGCCCCATGTACACGCCGGGCTTCGCGGCCCCCGAGATGTACCGCCGCGATTCGTCGATGGGCCCCTGGACCGACATCTATGCCATCGGCGCCTGCATCTACGCCTGCATGCAGGGCTACCCGCCCAACGATGCACCCAAGCGCATCGAGAAAGACCGTCTGAGCCTGTCGCTCTCGCGTCTTCGCGGCGTGTATTCCGACAACCTCATCGAGGTGGTCGAGTGGTGCATGTCGCTCGATCCGCTCTCGCGCCCCCAGTCGGTCTTCGCGCTGCAAAAGGAATTGAGCCGCGAAGGCGAGCGCCGCTACACCAAGCTCACCGTCGGCGAGAAGGTGCGGCTGTCGTTCGACAACATCCGCTCCTTCGACAAGAAGAGTCTGCCCCGGGCTGCGGCCCCCACAACGCGCCCCGCGTGACGCCATGAAATTCTCTGTCTTCCAGGTCAGCCGCAAAGGCGGGCGTCTCAAGAACGAAGACCGCATGGGCTATTGCTACACGCGGGAGTCGGGTCTGTTCGTGCTGGCCGACGGCATGGGCGGCCACCCCGAAGGCGAAGTGGCGGCTCAGCTGGCGCTGCAGACCATTGCCGCGCTCTACCAGCGCGAGGCACGCCCGACCGTGAAAGACGTGAAGGGCTTCCTCGCCGAATCGGCCATGGCCGCGCACCAGCAGATCATGCGGTACGCGAGCCACAAGGCCATGCTCGACACACCCCGCACCACCGTCGTCGCGGCCGTGCTGCAAGGCACGAGCGCCACCTGGATGCACTGCGGCGATTCGCGCCTGTACGTCGTGCGCGACGGCCGCCTGCTGACCCGCACACGCGATCATTCACACGCCGAACGCCCCAAGCCTCATGGTTCGGACATGCCGGTCAACCGCAACCTGCTGCTGACTTGCCTGGGCTCGCCGACCACGCCGCTGTTCGACATCTCACCGCCGCTGCAACTGCAGCGCGGCGACCGCATCATGTTGTGCTCCGACGGCGTGTGGGGCGTGCTCGACGATGCGCTCATCGTCCACACGCTCTCCTCCGGCAAGCCCGTGTCCGACGCAGCCCCCGACCTCGCCGAGATGGCGCTGCGCAAGGGCGGCGCCCACAGCGACAACGTGACGCTCATCGCGCTCGAGTGGGAGATGTCCGAGACGCCCGGTGAAGACCGCGGCATTTCCACCGAGACCATCGACGACGGCGTGTTCGCCTCGACCATCCAGGCCGGCATGCCCTCGGACGGCGAGATCGAGGACATGGACGAAGACGCCATCGAGCGCTCCATCGCCGAGATCAACGAAGCCATCCGCCGTTCGGCTGCACGCAAGACCTAAATTCCAGGTCGCGCGCCGTTCCTCCTTTTTCCTTTTCGAGCTTCCAACAATGACTGCTTTCACCCGAAGCGGCGGCCGTGCCGCCGACCAGCTGCGCCCCGTTCGCATCACCCGCGGCTTCACCGTTCACGCCGAGGGCTCGGTGCTCATCGAGTTCGGCCAGACCCGCGTGCTCTGCACCGCCTCTGTCGAAGAGCGCGTGCCCCCGCACAAGAAGGGCAGCGGCGAAGGCTGGGTGACGGCCGAATACGGCATGCTGCCGCGCGCCACCCACACCCGCAGCAGCCGCGAGGCCGCCAAGGGCAAGCAGACCGGCCGCACGCAGGAAATCCAGCGCCTCATCGGCCGCTCGATGCGCGCCGTGTTCGATTTGGCCGCACTGGGCGAGCGCACCATCCACCTCGACTGCGACGTGCTTCAGGCCGATGGCGGCACGCGCACCGCAGCCATCACCGGCGCCTTTGTTGCTGCACAAGACGCAGTCAACAAGCTGCTGGCCGCCGGCACGCTGAAAGCCTCGCCGATCAAGGGCCATGTGGCCGCCATTTCGGTGGGCATCGTCGGCGGCACGCCGCTGCTGGACCTCGAATACACCGAAGACTCCAGCTGCGACACCGACATGAACGTCGTCATGACCGGCGCCGGCCACTTCGTCGAGGTGCAGGGTACGGCTGAAGGCGTGGCGTTCACGCGTGAAGAAATGAACCTCCTGCTCGGCCTGGCTGAAAAAGGCATCGGCGAACTCGTCGCCCTGCAGAAGCAGGCATTGCAGTCGAACTGAAACCCTCCCAGCTACTGACGTCCGCCAGCCGGGCGTCACAGCCACTTTGATCGATCCATGAAACTGGTCCTGGCCTCCAACAACCAAGGCAAGCTCGCCGAACTCCAGCAACTGTTCGCGGCGTTGTCCGTCACCCTGGTGCCGCAGTCGGCGCTGGGCGTGGGCGAGGCTGAAGAACCCTTCCGCACCTTCGTCGAAAACGCGCTCACCAAGGCACGCCACGCGAGCGCCGCCACGGGCCTTCCGGCCATCGCCGACGACGCGGGTCTCTGCGTCGATGCCTTCGGCGGCCTGCCGGGCGTCGACACCGCGTACTACGCCACGCAATTCGGCTACGCCAAGGGCGATGCCAACAACGTGAAGGCGCTGCTCGAACAGCTCGACGGCGTCGTCAATCGTCGCGCCGCGCTCGTCAGCACGCTCGTCGCGCTGCGCAGCCATGACGACCCAGAGCCGCTCATTGCCGTCGGGCGCGTGGTCGGCGAGATCGCGCTGGCGCCCATCGGCGACAACGGCTTCGGCTTCGACCCGGTGATGTACCTGCCCGCCTTCGGCAAGACATTTGCGCAGCTCACGCCCGAGGTCAAGAATGCCAACAGCCATCGCGGTCGCGCGGCGCAGGCGATGCTCGCGCTGATGCGCGAGCGCTGGCTGTAGGCCGCAGATGGCCACCGTCTTCCCGATCAAACCGGCGCAGCCCACCGGTGCGCCGCAGGCCAACGATGTGCTGCACTGGATGCGGCCCGGCCCGCTGCAGCTCTCGGCGCTGCCGCCGCTCGCGCTCTACATCCACCTGCCGTGGTGCCTGCGCAAGTGCCCGTACTGCGACTTCAACTCGCACGAATGGCGCGCCACGAGCGCGGCCGATGCCGAAGGCATTCCCGAAGCGGCGTACATCGATGCGCTCGTGGCCGACCTCGATGCCGCATTGCCGCTGATCTGGGGCCGCACCGTCCACACCATCTTCATCGGCGGTGGCACGCCGAGCCTGTTCTCGCCGCAGGCCATCGACCGCCTGCTCGGCGACGTGCGCGCGCGCCTGAAGCTCGCGCCCGACTGCGAGATCACGCTCGAGGCGAACCCCGGCACCTTCGAGCGCAATCGCTTCCGCGCGTACCGCTCGGCGGGCGTCACGCGCCTGTCGGTGGGCGTGCAGAGCTTCAACGATGAGCACCTGACGGCCCTGGGCCGCGTGCACGACCGTGCGCAGGCCATCGCCGCGGTGGAGGAGGCCGCGAGCGCCTTCGAAACCTTCAATCTCGACCTGATGTATGCGCTTCCCGGCCAGACGCTCGAGCACCTCGAGGCCGACCTGTCGCAGGCCCTCGCGCTCGCGCCGCCGCACATCTCGGTCTATCACCTCACCATCGAGCCCAACACCTGGTTCGCGAAGTTTCCGCCGACGCTGCCCGAAGACGACATCGCCTACGCGATGCTCGACCGCATCACCGAGCGGACCGGCGAGCAGGGCATGTCGCGCTACGAGGTGTCGGCCTATGCGCGCGAGGGGCACCAGTGCGCGCATAACCTCAACTACTGGCAGTTCGGCGATTACCTGGGCATCGGCGCCGGCGCGCACAGCAAGCTGAGCTTTGCGCACCGCATCGTCCGGCAGGTGCGCTATCGCGAGCCGCGGCTGTACATGGAGAACGCGCGCGCGGGCGCGGCCGTGTCGCAGAGCGACGAGGTGTCGCTGGCCGATTTGCCGTTCGAGTTCATGCTCAATGCGCTGCGATTGAAGGCGGGGTTCACGCTGCCGCAGTTCAGCGAGCGCACGGGGCTTGCGATGACATCGATCCAGCGCGGGCTCGAAGAGGCGGAGCGCAAGGGGCTCGTGGCGCGCGACCTGTTTCGCGTGTGGCCGACCGAGCGCGGGCTGGACTTTCTGAGCGATCTGCAGACGCTCTTCTTGCCGGATGGGGATTGAGGCGCTGCCGTCGGCATAAAATCCGCGGTTCCGGAGAGTTGGGTGAGTGGTTTAAACCAGCAGTCTTGAAAACTGCCGACGAGAAATCGTCCGTGAGTTCGAATCTCACACTCTCCGCCAGATTCAATCCCTGGCAGTTTTTTTGAAAGTCCCGTCGCAGTCCATGCTTCGGGACTTTTTCATTGGAGGCAAGACCTCCGCGCCGGACAGCAGCCGATGCCCGCTCAACCCCGTGCTCGGCCTACCGCCATTCCACCGGGAAGCCGCTTCGCAGCGTGCGCGCCCGACGCGCTTCGGTGGTCGTGGGGCACCACCAGCACGTCGCTCGCGCAGTCCCGGAGCACGCTCTCCGCCACGCTTCCGAAGAAGAAGTCGATGGCTGCCGATGAGGGGTGCTTGCCGACCACGACGAGATCGGCTGCGCTTCGCTGCTGCTGCACAAGGACCTGCCGCGCCGGGCTTCCATGGCCGATGGTGGACAGCACACGGTTGCGGCGCGCATCGAAGGAGTACTTCAGCGAGAACATGCGGTCTTCCGCGTGGCGACGGCATTGCGCGCGGTATGTCTTGATGGCCATCTCTGACACTTCTGCGTAGCGAAGCTTTCCCTCGTTGGCATTGCTGATGGCATGGAAAAGTTCGACCCGCGCGTCTCCGTTGAGCGCGAACCCGAGTTCGACCAGGCGGCTAGACGCCTTCGAGAAATCGACCGCCACGACGAGGCTGCGATAGGGCCCGCTGGGCGCTGCGCGGACGACGAGAACCGGACGCCGGCCCGTTCGGAGAATGCCCGCGACGGGTTGGCCCATGAAGAGCGAGCGGATCCCACGCACAGGCGCCATGCCCCAGACGACGAGGTCGGCGCATCCAACTTCGGAAAGAAGGTCCGCGGGGTCGAGGGCGATTCGACTCCTCGGGCGCACGCGGATGTCATGGCGTTGCCCGAGTTGCAGGGCGTGATGCGCGAGTCGGCAAACCGCATCGGCGGGAGGCGTTTCGCCGGGCTGCGCGAGATAGGCGAGATCGAGCGTTGCGTTGTGGCTCGCGCACAGGTGGGCTGCACGGGAGAGCGCGTGGTCGCCCAAGGTGGAGAAATCGGTGACGGCAAGCAGGGAATGAGGAGTCAAGGCGATGTGCTTTCAGAATGGCTCGCGCCGCGCCATGCGGGGGCGCTGGCGACGGCACCGCACGCGCGGTGCAATGGGAGGTGGCGAGACGAGGGGAACAGGGGGCCGCGGGTCGGCCCAGCTACTTCTGGTAGTCCCCTGTGGCCTCGGGCTGGAACAGGACGGCGGCGACTTCGGCCGCGCAATCGTCGCCATTCGGCGTGTGCCACCTCGCGATGTCTCCGACCCTCAGGCCCAGAAGGCTGCTTCCCACCGGCGAGAGCACGGAGATGAAGCCGGCCGCGGGTTCGGCATCCTTGGGAAAGCAGACGGTCAGCGTCTGGCGTCGGCCGGTGTGCACATCGACGAGTTCTGCGCGTGAATTCATCGTCACGACCTCGCGTGGCACGGCACGTGAACTCATCACTTCCGCGCTTGCAAGCAGGTCGGCCAGATGGGCGGGAAGAAGGGCGCGCCCGGGCAGCAGTTTGCTCAGGCGGGCGAAGTCAAGGTCGGTGAGCGTGCGCTCGCCGTGGATCGTTGCATGCATTGGACGCACTCCATCGAATGCGAGCGCCGTCCCGGACTGAGGGATGGCGGCCGCTGCCGCGCAAGAGCTGGTGCCCGGCGGTGGATGGTTGCGCTGAAAGAGGAGAGGAGCGGACCGCCGGGCTTAGGAATGTGCTGGCGTCAGCTGACGCCGCGCGCGCTTTGCGACTGCACGCGCAAAGGTCGCTGCGAGAAGCAGCGCGGCCAGTGCGGCATGGGTGCAAACGAGGGCGGTGGTCATGCGGAGAGTCTAGGCCGTGATCGCCGCCGCGTGGCCAATGGCCTCACGCTTCTTGCCAGATTGAGGCCCCTTGCACCGGGAGTGCCGAACGCGCGCGTGCGTCGCGTGTCGTCAGACGACGGACACAGCAGCAGTTGCAGTTGCAGCAGACCTCCCGCCGCCCGGAAACACCGGCGGCGTCTTGACGATCGAGGTCAGCGCGGGATCGGCCGCGCGCAGCGCAGCCAGGTCGGGCCGTGGGCGGCGCAGTTGCGCATGGGCCGAGAAGGCTTCCTCCATCGCCCGCGCCGCGCCCAGCACCTGGTGGTCGGCCCTAAAGCCGCCCACGATCTGCAGGCCGAACGGCATGCCGGCGTGGTCTAGCCCGCAGGGCAATGAAATGGCCGGATGGGTGGTCAGCGTGACCACATAGGTGAGCGCCAGCCAGCGGTAGTAGTTGGCCTGCTGCTCGCCATTGATGTGGCCGGCGTACAGCTGCGTCCATGGAAAGGGCGATACCGGCGTGGTGGGCGACAGCACCAGGTCGTAGTCGGCGAAGGTCGCCTGAAAACGCTTGATGAGCCGCGTTTGCTCGGCCTGTGCCCAGGCGCTGTCGAGCAGGCTCATGCGTGCGCCCATCTCGTAGTTCGCACGCGGGTTGGGCCCCAGGCTGTCGGGGTCGCGTTCGTAGGCCGTCTGCATGCCCGCCACGAAGGCTTCGGCGCGCAGCACGTCGAAGCAGCGGTGCGCCTCGCCCATGTCGAAGTCGACCTTGTCGCAGCGGCGAAAGAGGTGCCGCATGGCATCGATCTTCTGTCGAAAAGTGGCGCGGATGCCGTCGTCCACGGCGCAGGTGCCGAAGTCTTCGGTCCACGCGACGCGCAGGCCGGCCAGATCGACCTGCGCAGGCGCCAGGAAGGACATCGGATCGAGCGGATAGCTCAGCGGGTCGCCCGCATGCATGCCGGCGGAAGCGGCCATCTGCAGGCACGCGTCTTCCACGGTGCGGCCCATGGGGCCGACGACCGAGATGGACGTCCAGCCCAGGGGCTTGCGCACGCTGGGCACGATGCCCGGCGAGGGCCGGAAACCCACCACGCCGCACTTGGCCGCCGGAATGCGCAGCGACCCACCGGTGTCGGAGCCGGTGCACACCGGCAGCATGTCGCAGGCCAGCGCGGCCGCCGAACCGCCGGAGGAACCGCCGGCATTGAGGTTCGGATTGAAGGGGTTGCCCGTGGCGCCCCACACGTCGTTGCGCGAGTTGGCGCCCGCGCCCATCTCGGGCACGTTGGTCTTGCCCGCCACGATGGCGCCCGCGCGCCGCAGGCGCGCCACCAGCTCGATGTCTTCCGTGGGCACGTGGTCGCGGTAGATCGCGGAACCCCAGGTCGTGAGCAGGCCTTCGGTGGGCTCGAGGTCCTTGACGCCCAGCGGCAGGCCGTGCAGCAGGCCGAGCGTGTCGCCGCGCATCACGGCGCGTTCCGCCGCCGCGGCTTCGGAGCGCGCGCGCTCGAAACAGGTGGCGGTCACCGCGTTGACGAACGGGTTCACGCGCTCGATCTGCGCGATGCACGCTTCCAGCAGATCGACAGGCGAGATGACTTTGCTGCCGATGAGCCGGCGCAGTTCGACGGCGGATTTCTCGACGAGCGCCGAGCCGGCGGCAGGGGATGTGCTGTTCGGGTTCATCAGTCGGCGGTGATGTTCGCGCGCGCCGCAACGGCGCGCATCAGGGGCAGTTCCCGGTTGATGAGTTCGCTGGACGCAGCGGCATCGCTGAAGGCCGGCTCCAGCCCCTGGCCCATCAGCTTGGCGCGCGTGTCGGGGTCGGCAATGGTCGCGGCCAGCGCCTTCTCGAGCTTGGCCTTCACCTCGGCGGGCAGGCCCTTCGGGGCTGCCAGGAGCAGCCACGAATCCATGTCGATGCCGGCGTAGCCGCTCTCGGCGAACGTGGGCACATCGGGCAGCAGTGCCGAGCGCTTTGCCGTGGTCAGCGCAATGGCCTTGATCTTGCCGTTCTTGAGTTGCGGGATCGCGGCACTCACCGTGTCGATGCTGAACGGAATCTGGCCGCCCATCAGGTCGGTCATCGCAGGGGCGCTGCCCTTGTAGGGCACGTGCGTCATCTTCAGGCCCGTCGCGTGCAGCATGGTTTCGCCGGCGAACTGTGCGGTGGTGCCGGTGCCGAAGGAGCCGTACGAATACTTGCCCGGCGAGGCCTTCACGTAGTCCACGAACTGCTTGACCGTTTGCACCGGCACCTCGCTGTTCGCCAGTAGGATCAGCGCAACGCGCCCCGCGATGCCGATCGGCTCGAAGCTCTTCACCGGGTCGTAGGGCAGGTTGGGGCGGATCGCCGGGTTGACGGTGAATGTGGAGCCCGAACTGAGCAGCAGCGTGTAGCCGTCGGGCGCGGCCTTCGACACATAGCTGGCCCCAACCACCGTGCCGGCACCCGCACGGTTCTCGATGACGACGGGCTGCCCGAGTTCCTTGCCAAGGCGCTGCGCGATCACCCGCCCGTTGACGTCCGTCGCACCACCCGGCGGGAAGGGAATGACCAGCGTGACCGGGTGCGCGGGAAAGCCCGCGGCGGTGGCCAGCGCGGCCAGTGGCAGGGCGCCAAGGCCGAGGCCGCACAGCAGTGCCATGCGGGTCATGAACGGGAGATGCTTCATCGTGAACTCCTGGGGTTTCGACCGGGTTTCGGTGGGATTTCGGCGGGATTTCGGCGGGAATCTGGGGGAGGGCGGATTCATCCTAGGAGCGTCATGCCGGTGTCACAAGCGCAATGTTTAGAATTCTTCGTTGCCGAATCGGCAATCAATGTCGTCCGCCCGGCCCCGCGTCACAGGAGAGATTCATGCAGCTTCGTGCCTTGCAAGAGACCGCCGTGCGCTACTTTCTCGAGGTCGTGAAAACCGGCTCGGTGAAGGAGGCCGCACTCAAGCTCAACGTGGCGCCCTCGGCGGTGAGCCGGCAGGTGGCGCGGCTGGAACGCGAGCTGGACACCCTGCTCTTCGAGCGCCATGCGCGCGGCATGGAGCCCAATGCCGCGGGCGAGTTGCTGGCGGCGCATGCCAAGCGGGCGCAGCAGGACATCGAGCGGGTCGCGAACGACATCGCCAGCCTGCGCGGCCTGCGCAGCGGGCATGTGCGCGTGGCGAGCACCGAGGGCTTTGCCTTCGACTTCATTCCCACGCTGATCGCGCACTTCCGCCGCAAGCACGAGGGCATCCGGTTTCACCTGGAGGTTTGCTCGCTCGCCGATATTTCCAGGCGGGTGCGCGACGGCGAAGCCGATGTGGGCGTCACCCTGAGCGCCGTGCCCGAGGCCGGCATCGAGATCGAACTGCGGCACCCGAGTCCCGTCCTGGCCTTGATGGCAAGGGGCCATCCGCTCGCCGCGCAGCGGCAGGTGTCGCTGCGCCAGGTGGTGGCGTATCCACTGGGGTTGCCGCAGGAAGACAGCTCGATACGCCGCTTGCTCGATGCCAGCTGTACGCGGCAAGGGCTGCGCTATGCACAGGCCATGTCGAGCAACCATGCGAATGCGTTGCTGAGCTTTGCGGCGGCCGGCGGCGGCATCGCGTTCTATGGCGCGCTGTCGATACGCACCTTGCTGCAAAGCAAGGCGCTGGTGGCCATCCCCTTGAAAGACCGCGAAATGAACGAGCGGCACCTGCAGATCGAGACCATGGCGGGCCGCTCGCTGCCCGATGCCTCAAAGGCCTTCGTGCGGTACCTGGTGGAGGCGGTCCAGGCCAGCGGGTGACGACGGCGCGGTCTCGGCCTGGAGAGCCGGCCGCGCCGAATGTCGGGTCAACCGGCCTTGCGTGCCGTCAGCCATTGCGCCGGCGCGAGCGCCCCGGCGACCACGCGCACTTCGCCGATATTGCCGAAGAAGCCATCGGCGCGCGCGCCGTCCCACGAGCCGCCGCCCACCACCCACGGCGACGTGGCCGAGAGCGTGGCAAGTCCCGGAATGGCCGTGGCGTTGCGAAGCACCGGCGCGCCTTCCACATACATCGTGGTGTCGTGCGACACCGGATCGTTCACGATCGCGATGTGCACCCAACTGTCTGCAAGCACTTCGCCCGACCAGTTGGCCTTCGGCGCGCGGGTGCCGGCCGGACTCGGCACCACTTCCCACTGCACCTCGCGCAGGCTCGAGATGGCGAACAGCATCGGCGGTGATTCGCCATCGCCGCCCGAGTAGCCCGCGAGATCGCCGCGGCGGCCATCGCGGGTCATGATGTTCATCCATGCCTGTTTGTCGCTGGTCCAGCTCTTGTCGATCTTGATGAAGGCCTCGATGGTGTAGCCGCTCTCCAGCGTCTGTGCATTGATCGGCGCCGCCGCGTCGGTCAGGAAGTAGCTCAGGCGCGGCGTGTTCTTGTTGGTGTTCAGGAAGCGCACCGAGCCCGGTGCGGCCGAGAGGTGGTGGCGGTCGTCGGTCCACACGATGTCGCCATCCGCCGCGCCCACCACGCCACCCTGGTTGAGCGCATCGCGATGCAGCGGGTTGGTCCCCGTGACGTCCGCGATGACGGTGCCCGGCAGCACCGGCTGGTTGACCGTGCCGCCGAAGAAGCGCCAATGCGCCAGCGTGTTCGCCACCTTCGGATAGTCGTCCGGGCCCGTGGCGGGGCGCTGCTCCAACGTGGCCGGGTCCGTGTAGTTGGCGAGGATCATCGCGCGCGCCTGGTCGACCAGCGAGCTGTCGATGGTGGCGCTGCCCGTGCCGAAGCCCTTGTTGAAGCCGGAGAAGCGCTGCGCGAAATCCATATCGATGACGAAGGCTTCGTTGGGCGTGGTGAGCACGGCCTGGTCGAAGCTGTTGAGCGTGGCGGCCGGCTTCTGCGGCACCCAGGGCGAGAACGACAGCACCTTGATCTGCTTGTTCGTCAGGTCGAATTCATAGAGGCGCATGAGGCCGTTGCCGCCCTGGTAGGCCATCTGGTAATCGACCACCATCTCCTCGACCTTGTGGCCGAAGTCGTTGGTCTTCGTGAGGTGCGCGGCGCCGTGGTGATGGCCGTTGAGCGTCATGAAGATCTGGTCGTTGTCGCGGATCAGCTTCTCCCAGATCATCTTGCCGTACTCGGTCTCCAGCGGGCTGATGCCATCGGCATCGATGTTGAGCAACTGGTGGTTCACCAGGATCACGGGCAGCGTCGGATTCTTCGCGATCACCTGGCGCGCCCAGGCGATGCCCGCGTCGGAGATGCGCCACGACAGCGACAGCACCATGAACTTCTGGCCCTGCGCCTCGAACACGTGGTATTCGTGGAAGCCGCTCGCATCGCGCGCACCGAAGGTGGCTTGCTTCTTCGCACGTTCGGCGCCGAACCACTGGAGGTACGGCTCCTTGGCAGGGTCGCGGCCGGCGTCGGTACCGTCGACGGAGTTGAGGGCGTAGTCGACATCCCACAGCACGTCATGGTTGCCGGCGAGCACGCTGTAGGGCAGCTTCGCGTCTTCGAGCACCTTCATGGCGGCATCGGCCACCTTCCATTGGTCGGGCTTGCCGACCTGGTCGACCACGTCACCGAGGTGAATGGTGAAGGGGATGTTCAGGGCTTTCGCGTTGGCGGCGATCCATTTCGTCTGCGCTGCGAAGGGCGCGCTGCCGAAGCGCTTGTCGTACTGGTCGCTCTCGGCGACCGTGGCGTAGCGTGCATAGAACTGCGTGTCGGGCATCACGGCCAGCGCGAAGCTGGAAATCTTTGCCGCGGCCGCGGCCGCGGCCGCTGGCGCAGGGGCGGGCGCCGGAGGTGCGGCTGCGGGCGCAGGGACCGGCAAGGGCCCGAGCACAGGCAGGCCTGCGTTGCCACCGCCGCCACCACCGCAAGCCGCCAGCAAGGCGCTGCTGCTGCCGACGGTCAAGAGGGACGCGCCGAGCTTGAGCACATGACGGCGTGGGGACGCGTGCAATTCCAGGTTGGGTTCGGTGTTCGATGCAGCGGGTGCGGCAATGCGCGGCGCGCGAGGACCGCGCGAATTGTTGGAAGCAGACATGGAAAGTAGGGCCAGACGTTGCGAAGCGCGCAAGCGTAGAAAGCGTCGATGACGTTTCCATGTAGGACCGATGACAGGTTGTTGGCCGCCCACTGCGTCGAAGATTGGCCGATCGATCCGATGCAATGGCGCAGCTTTGAAGACGTCGACTTTTCGACGCCGGCCTTGGTGCTCTATCGAACCCTCGGCCCCTCTGGGGCGAGCGCTCCACAGACCCGATAAGAAATCATCGCCGGTGCGCAACGATGCGAATGAAGGGCGCACGTCATTTCATCGATTGCATGGATAAGTGAGAGGCTTAATTTCATTCTTCGGCGCAATGAAGAAAACACCCTGCGAAGCGGCCGATTTCCATCGTGGCGACGGGGGGGCGGGGCGGCGAGAGACGATGATGGATTAGGTCAACGATCTGTCGCAAACATATAAAAGCACGACAGCTCCCCCCTGGCGCTGGAACAGGAGAGATCGTGCGACTTAATGTTTCCCAGCTTCCTTTCGAGACTGCCTTGAGCGGCTCGTTTCTCGGCGCCAGCCATGCGAGCGCTGCCCAGATCGATGACGAGATCGATCCCCTGCGCATCCTGCTCATCGACCACCAGTCGACCCAGTGCAGATCGTTCAGCGAGGGGTTGGAGAGCAACGGGTTTGCCATCGATATCGCGACCGGCGACAACGCCACGGCAAACGCGGCGCTCGCGGAAGACTACGCACTCATCCTCCTGAATTCGATGCGGACCGGACATTCAGGATTCAGTGCCGTCCAGGCGATCCGGCGCAAGACCGATGCGCCGCTTCTGGTCTTGACCGAACGCGACAGCGTGGCCGCCCGCATCGCGGGCCTGGAGCTGGGCGCGAGCGACTATCTGGTCAAGCCCTTCTCGCTCTCCGACCTGCTCGGGCGTGTCACGGCGTTGGCCCGTCGCCCGCGCGTGGTCCGCCAGCCGGTGTTGCGCCTGGGCGATCTGGAACTGGACGAACGCACCACGAGGTGCACCCGCGAGGGCGTGGAGCTCGATCTGACCCGGATGGAGTTTGCGTTGCTGCTGGTGCTGCTTCGCAGCCAGGGCGAAGTGCTCTCCCGGCAGCAGCTCTCGCAGCGCGTATGGCACCGGGAATTCGATGGCAAGAACAACGCCGTCGATGTGGCCGTGCTGCGCCTGCGCAGCAAGCTCGACACACCGTTCGAGAAGAGGCTGTTGCATTCCGTGCGCGGCGAGGGGTATGTGCTTGAAGAGCGTCTGGGCGCTTGATCGCGCATGTCGCGCCCTGCTCGAAGTCTTCGTGGGCACCAGCTTTCAACCAGTCTGGAATGCCGTGAATGACTGAGCGGCAGAACCTGTTCATCGCGCTGTATGACAGCGATGGCGTGCGCAGTGCCGCGCTCGAGCGCCGGCTGAGTGCGATGGGCCACCATGCCGTCGCATTCACCCATGAGGACAACCTGCTGGAATTTCTGGAAGAGCACCAACGCTTCGATCTGCTTCTGGCGCCTTTGCAGAACGGTCTTCCCAGAAGGGTTCTTTCCGGCGGCGGCGGTGCGCTGGGAATGCCGGCGCTCCTCCTTGTCGAGGGAACGCAGTGGGGGCAGCTGCTGCTTCGCAATGAAGACGCCGAGGCGATCGATGCCGTCGAGTTCGACGCCCTGCGAACGACCAACGACGAATTGGAGTGGCGCATTCGCTCGCTGCTCGCGCGAGCGAAAGGAGGCTCGGCGCGATCGGCCCGGGTCCCGGAACTGGCCTGGGGCGACTACCGGTTCGTCGTGCACCACCGCATCGTGCTGCATCGGGGGCGCGAGATCTTTCTGCAGCCGCGCCAGTTCGACTTTGCGCTGGAACTGTTCCGAAACATGGACCGCGTGGTGACGCGCGACTGGCTCTGGAATGCGCTGTGGAGGTCTACCTCCCGCCGCAGCTCGCGGGGGTTCGATGTCTGCGCCACCAACGTGCGGCGGAAGCTCGCGCTGCACGAAAAGAACGGCTTCGTGCTGAAAGCCGTGTACGGGCAGGGCTACCTGCTGTCGAAATGCGTTGCCGTGCAGGACGAGGTTGGCCAGCCCGGCTCCTGCTGAGCGATTGGCGTGCAATAGCGCGCGCGAGGGAAAATTCTTATTCGTCCCGAGTGCCGGACATTGTTTTTTTAATTGAAAAAATAGGCGTCCATTAAAGGGAATTGAATAAATTCCTTTTAAATATCTGTATTTATCTGGCAGCGATGTGTCGAGCTTTTGGTTCGATTCGAATGAAATTCATGCCGGGCGGCGTGGCGGAAATCAATTCACCTGCTGTTTCGACGCATTCAATAATTCTCCTTATTGCCGTCGTTCCGTCCTCATTGATCGGGCTACAGTGCAAGCGGTTGTCGCCATTGGGGATTTTTCGCTTCCTGTCCAGACGGGGATTACATTGAAATTTGAGTTATTGAATTTCATATTTGTCGCAAATAGCGAAAAAAAAGACAATCAAATGTTGCAGATTTGCACATCTGGCCATCAATCTACCAATTGGAGGAGTATGGGTTGCAATTTGTTGCATTAGAGTCCGCCTCTTGCCAGGGAGGCAAAAGAGTACCGGCCGAACCGGTGCCGTACGCACGTTCATTCAGTGCGCCATCAATTGTCATTGCAACTCATGAATACGATATTTCGAGTCATCTGGAATAGCGCACTTGCGCTCTGGACCGTTGCTTCCGAATTCGGGCGCGGGCATGCGAGATCAACATCGGCGACACGGGGCGTTCCGCTGCTTGCGGCTGCCGCGCTCGCGGCGGCTTCCTTTTCCGCATCGGCCGCATGCACGACCGACACGGCCACTCAGACGATCACCTGCACCGGAACCGACCAGACCGCAACGGTGGGCGCCGGGCTGGCGACGCCGAATGGCACGGCGATATCCGTCGCGTCGGGCGCAAAGGTGAGCACGGGCAACCAGGCGGGCATCAGCGCCGGCAACGCCGCAAGCATCGTGGTGCACAGCGGTGCGGTGGTCCAGAACAACGCCGCGAGCAACGGCACATCGCCCTATGGCGTCATCGGTGCGAACACGATCGAGGTCAACAACAACAGCACGATCACCATCGAGGCGGGAGCGGCCGTCACCGCCAGCGGTGCGGGCACCAACACGGAGGCCATCAATCCGGTCGGCAGCGGAAACACCATCACCAACCACGGCACCGTCAGTTCCGCGCACACAGCCATCTGGTTCCAGTCGAACAGCGGCGCCAACACGGTGGTGAACACCGGCACGATCATCGCGGGCGCCGGCACGAACTCGACCCAGACGACCGTCATCGGTGCAAGCGGCACCATGGCCATCGACTTCACCAACAGGGGCAGCCTCGTCGGCTCGCTCGCCTTCGCCAACGCCAGCGATGCATTGCGCTGGTACACGGGCGCGTCGATCACCGGCGACATCAGCGGCGGCGGAGGCGCCGACCTGCTCACCCTCAACAGCGACAACAACGCCACCGACACCTTCGCGCCGCTGTCGCTCACCGGCTTCGAAACCCTGGTCAACAACAGCGGAACCTGGAACTTCAATGTCGCGCTGGCGCCGGCGGGCATCACCAGCACCACCGTGCTCGGCGGAACGCTGATCCTCGGGGCCGACAACAGCGCCTACACGGGCAGCATGACCGTCGGGCAGGGCGGCGTGTTGCAGAGCCGTGCGCAGTTCGCGCCGGCCGCGATCACCGACAACGGCCTCGTGCGTTTCGCGCAGCCGGACAACGCCACCTACGCGGGCTTGGTGAGCGGCGCGGGCGGCATCGAGAAGACGGGCGCGGGCACGCTCACCCTGACGCGCGACCAGGCTTTCACCGGCACCACCACCATCAGCACCGGCGTGCTGCAACTGGGCAACGGCGGCACCACCGGCTCGGTGAAAGGCAGCATCGTCAACAACGCGACGCTGGCCATCGACCGCTCGGATGCGCACACGCTGTCGAACACGATCAGCGGCAGCGGCTCGCTCGTCAAGCAAGGCACCGGCACCACGACGCTCACCGCGGCCAACAGCTACGCCGGCGGCACCGCGCTCAAGCAGGGCCGGCTGAACGTCGGCCACAACCTGTCGCTGGGCACCGGTGCGCTGTCGATGGACGACGGCACCACGCTCGGCTTCGCGGCCGACGGCCTCAACCTCGCCAATGCCGTGGTGCTGACCGGCAGCAACGATCCGGTCATCGACACAGGCAGCTTCGGCGCCACGCTCAGCGGCAACATCACCGGCGGCGGCTTCATCACCAAGATCGGCAGCGGCACGCTCACGCTCTCGGGCGCCAACAGCTACACCGGCGCGACCGACGTGGCTGCAGGCACCTTGAAGGCAGGCGCCACCGGGACCTTCAGCGCTGCCTCGGCGCACAACGTGCGCAGCGGCGCGACGCTCGACCTGGCGGGCTTCAGCCAGACGGTCGCCTCGCTCGCCAACAACGGCACCGTCTCGCTCGTCGGCGCTGCACCGGGCACCACTCTCACCGTCAACGGCGCCTATGTCGGCAACGGCGGCGTGCTGCGGCTGGGAACCTTCCTGGGCGACAGCAGCAGCGTGAGCGACCGGCTGGTGCTCAACGGCGGCACGGCCAGCGGACGCACCAGCGTGCAGATCACGCAGCTCGGCGGATTGGGCGCATTGACCACGGGCAACGGCATCGAAGTGGTCTCGGCACGGAACGGCGCCACCACGACCGCGCAGACCACCAAGGACGCGTTTGCGCTGAGCGGCGGCCACGTCGATGCGGGTGCCTTCGAATACCGCCTCTATGCAGCCGACGCGAGCGGTGCCGGCGAGAACTGGTATCTGCGCTCGACCACCACGGCGACACCTTCGACACCTTCGACACCTTCGACCCCATCGACGGGCAACACCGGCACGGGCGCCGTGCAGGTGCCCGCCTACCGCGCCGAAGTCCCGCTCTTCTCCGCGCTGCCGAGCCAGTTGCGCCAGACCGACCTGGCCATGATCGGCAACCTGCACCAGCGCATCGGCGACGACGATGTGAAGGCCGGCGCCGCCGCATCGACCGGCACCGAGCGCCGCGCCTGGGGCCGCGTGATCGCCACCGACATCGACATCCGCCAGCAGGGCACCGTCGCCCCGCACAGCAACGGCAACGCCAGGGGCTTCCAGGCCGGCACCGACCTGTTCGCCACATCGAACTGGCGCGCCGGCGTGTACGTCGGCCAGCTCGACGGCAGCGTCAAGGTCAGCGGGTTCTCCGGCGGCATCGCCAACCTGGGCGTCGGCTCCAACGACCTGCAAAGCCAGTACCTGGGCGCCTACGGCACCTGGACCGCCGATGCGGGCTTCTATGCCGACGCCGTGCTGCAGGCCGGGCGGCACCGCTACACCGCCGCGCCGCTGTTCGCGCAGCGCAGCGCGGGCAAGGGCGACAGCCTGATGGCGTCCATCGAAGTGGGGCAGGCCTTCGCGATGGGCGAGGGCGGCTGGAAGATCGAGCCGCAGCTGCAGCTGATCCATCAGCACATCGGGCTGGACGACGTCGCGATCTCCGGTGCACGCGTGCGGCAGGACAGCGACGACGGCTGGATCGCGCGCGTCGGCGTGCGCCTGAAGGGCGAGATCGCCACTTCGCTCGGCACGCTGCAGCCGTACGGCCGCTTCAACATCTACAAGACCAGCGGCGGCGCCGATGTGGCCCGCTTCATCGGACCGGCCGGCACGACGGACATCACGGGCCGCACCGGGTCCACCGTCGGCGAACTGGCCGGCGGCCTCACCCTGGCGTTGAACGCCACCACCAGCCTCTACGGCGAGGTCGGCAAGCTGTGGGCCGCGGGCGGCAAGACCGATGTGAAGACTGCGCTGCAGGGGTCGCTCGGATTGCGCATGAAGTGGTGAGGTGCAGTGGTGAGGTGCGGGCGCGGGTGCGGTGCGGTACGTGCGCGAATTCGCGACAAGCCGCGTCGTGTCCGCCAAGCCGAAGACCGTGCCCCTGACCCGATGCGCATCGCTGCGCATCGACGCGCAGCGAGCGCCTCAGCGCGGACCGCGTTCGTCCATGCGCTCCAGCAGTTCGGACAGCAGCGCGCGTTCCGCGAGGCTCATGGGCGCCGGTCGTCCGGTGTCCATGCTGGCTGCGACCGCTTCGGTCTTGTGCACCAGTTCGCGGCCCTTGCTGGTGAGGTGGATGCGGCCGGACTCGCTGTCCGCTGCATCGAGATCCCGGCGCAGAAGGCCGCGCGCTTCGAGCCGATCGGCGCTGAAATCCAGGCGGGGCATCGAAATGCCGAGTGCCTTGGCCAGCGAGGCGGGCGTGACCTCCTGGCTGGCGTTCACTAGCACCAGCATCAGCAGCGAGTATTCGATGGTGGCCGGCTGAAGCGGGCTCTTCGGTGGTGCGGCCTGGCTGCGAAATCGAAATTCGCTCGGCACGGTTTGAAGAGGAAGCGGGGATGCAGCAGATTGCATGGGTTCTCCAGGTCAGCGCCCGACGGCGCCGTCATCCCCTTTTTTATTCACGAGGCCGGTTGTTGACCTAATTCATCAGTTCGCGCCGAGGGGAACGCCGCTTCCCTGCTTCTCTGCTTCTCTGCCTCGGCGCGGGCGGCGTTTGTTCATGCCGTATTCATCTTTCGCTCAGCACCGGTTAATGCGTGCTTCATGCCGGGTGCATCTGGCGCTGATGCAATCGAGTTCTCGGTTCAGGTATCTCCTGTATCGATGGGAGGTATCGAGGAGAACGGCTTTGCGCATTCAGGCCGTTCACCCATGCTTCGCCACTTTGTTGCATTAGTCCGATTACTCCAACCACTCTCGACGGAATCGAAAAATGAAGAAGTTCACGCAAGTCGCCATCGCCAGCCTTTTGATCGGGGGCGCGGTCCTGCCGGCCGCAGCCAGGCAGAAGGACATCGACCACAGCATCACCGAGACGGAAGTCCTGGTGGCCCAGAAGGCCTGGTGCAAGGCGTTGGTCGACATCAGCGCCGCCAACGCAAGCGGCGGCCAGGAAGCGGCCAAGGCGCTCGCCGAGAAGGTCATCGACAGCGCGTATGCCTACCAGTCGGGCGCGGTGCTGTTCAAGCCCACGCTGGCAGCGTCGCCGCAGACCTTCCGCACCGCCCGCGATGGCGCACTGGCGTACTTCGTCGGCGGCAACCCGGCCTTCCCGAACGACACGGGCTTTGCGCTGAAGGGCTGGACCAAGTGCGAGATCCAGAACAGCGCGGTGCTCATCCACCGCGACACGGCCAGCACGATGGGCAACGTGATGTTCACCGGCCCGGACGGCAAGGTCACCACGGTCGACAAGACCTGGAGCTTCGTGAAGGACGATGCGGGCAAGCTGCGCATCGTCGTGCACCACTCGTCGCTGCCGTACGCGAGCCGCTGATCGGTGCGTTCAATCCGGCGGGTTCTGGTCTGCTCCGGCATCCATGCGCAGGACGGCTTCATGCATCAACCCGCGCAGCCAGATCAGCCCCGGGTCCCGGGTGCGATGCCTGTGCCACTGTTGCATCTGTTCCATCGGGGGCATCGGCGTGGGCAGCGGGAACAGCGTGAGCGGCAGCGACTTGCGGGCGATACGGGCGAGCCTCACGTGCATGGTTGCAATGCGGTCGGTGCCCACCAAAAGATACGGAGCGCCCACGAAGCTGAAGGTCGTGGCCTCGACGCGCCTCGCCTTGAGATAGCGCTGCCTGAACCAGGTCTCGAGCGTCGGCTTGTCCATTGCCGGCGGCTGCACCGCGACATGGCCGGCCGTTTCGTACTGCTTGGCCGTCAGCGCGCCGGAGCGCGCAAAGCTGCTGTCGTTGCAGACCACGCAGCAGAACGCTTCCTTGAACAGCAGCTCGGTGGGATGGTCCGGCCAGGCGTAGGTGCGAGGGATCACCATGAGGTCCGCGTCGCCGCTCTCCAGAGCACGCTGGGGCCGGTCCAGCAGCGGGATCAGATCGAAACGCACGGTGCGGGATTGCTTCTGGGCCAGCGCGAGCACATGGGGGAGCAGGGTGACCGCCGTGTAGTCGGAAGCGATCAGCTGGAACTTGCGGTCCGACTCCGCCGGATTGAACTCCGGAGCGGCTGCGATGGCGTTGTCCACGCGCATGAGCACGTCGCGCACGGCTTCCTTCAAGCTCTCCGCCCGGCTGGTGAGTTCGAGCTTGCGGCCCACGGGCACCAGCAACTCGTCGCCGAAATAGGTCCGCAGCCGCGCGAGCGCACTGCTCATTGCAGGCTGGCTCATGTGCAGCTGTTCCGCCGCCCGGCTGATGCTGCATTCCCTGAGCAGCGCATCGAGGGCGACCAGCAGGTTCAGGTCCAGGTTCTGAAATCGCATGGTTGTTGTTCTCCTCCGGAATTCAATGGCGCCAGCCGCCGCGCGATGCGGTCAATCCGCGAGGCTCTGGTCGGGTTCGGCGGCATCCATGCGCGCAGCGGCCGCATGAAGCAGTCCGCGCACCCAGACCAGCCCCGGGTCCCGGGTGCGGTGCCTGTGCCATTGCTGCACCTGCTCCAGGACGAGCGCCGGTGCGGGCAGCGCGAACAGCGTGACCGGCAGCCCCTTGCCGACCAGCCGCGCGAGCCTGGCATGCATGATCGCGATCCGGTCGGTGCCCACGACGAGATAGGGCGCGCTCACGAAGCTGAAGGTGGTGACCTCGATGTGCTTGGCCTGCACATAGCGAGCCTTGAACCAGCTCTCCAGCATCGGCTTGTCCATGGCCGGGGGTTGCACCGCGACATGGCCGGCCGCTTCGTATTGAGCGAGCGTCAGTTCGCCGGATCGCGCAAAGCTGCTGTCGTTGCACACCATGCAGCAAAGCTCCTCCTCATAGAGCGTCTCGGTGGGGTGGTCCGGCAAGGCATAGGGGCGCGAGATGACCATGAGGTCCGCATCGCCGCTCTCCAGGGCGCGCTGCGGCCGGCCCGGCACCGGGATCAGATCGAAGCGCACGGTGCGGGATTGCTTCTCGGCCAGCGCGAGCAAGTGGGGTATGAGCGTGGCCGCGGTGTAGTCGGAGACGGCGAGCTGGAACTTTCGGTCCGATTCCGACGGATCGAACTCCGGCGCGGTGGCGATGCTGGTGTCCACACGCATGAGGACGTCGCGCACGGCCTCCTTCAGCACCTCGGCCCGGCTGGTGAGTTCGAGCTTGCGACCTACGGAAATCAGCAGGTCGTCCTCGAAATAAGCCCGCAGCCGCGCCAGCGCACTGCTCATCGCGGACTGGCTCAGGTGCATGTTTTCGGCCGCTCTGCTGATGCTGCGCTCCCGCAAAAGTGCATCCAGGGCCACCAGCAGATTCAGGTCCAGCTTTTGAAATCGCATGGTTTTTCTCCTAGTGGATCGATACACCTTGCCCGTTATGCGGGTTTGGCTGAAAAGCGTCTCCAAATCGATTCTGGGGTATCTCCAGAATCGATACGAGGTATCGAGCGAAACAATTTTGCGTATACATCCCGGCCTCCTATGCTTCGCCACTTTGTTGCATTACCGTTTGTTTCACATTTTCTCGCATGCTGTCTTTCCCTCATGTCGCCCTCTTCGCGAATCGATGGTCGACATAGCAGGCGCTACCGGCTCTTCTGAACCAGAGCCCCTGTTTCCCGGCTGAGGCCGGCGTGCGCCCCGGTGGCGCTCGCTCCGATCGCCACTGCGTCGTGCGACATCGCCGGCGCATGGAAGCCATCCGGAACTCATTTCATTGCACAACGAAGAACAACAAGTGATCGCCAGCCCCATGCATTTCGAAGGCAACAGATGCCCAGGTTGAGGCTTGGCCTGTTCAGGTTGCCGGCCGTCGAAATCGTCGTCGTCCAGACGATCGTCCGGCTGTCCGCGCAGAACGGCTCGTTCCCGTGGAAGCTGGTCGACGAGCCGCCGTTCGACGCATTGCTCGTCGATGGCACCCTGATCGAAGACCGCCTGGCAGAGGTCGAACAGATGGCGCCCGCGGTGCTCACCGTCACGCGCCTGCATTCGGAAGGCATGGCGAACACGCTGGAGCGTCCCATCCGTGCCGAGAAGCTCCAGCAGTGGCTCTCGAACACGGGACGGGAACTGGTCGAGGCGCGACGGTGGGCGGGTGCGGTCAAGCTGGAGTCGGCGCTGTCGCAGGAACTGCTCGACTCCGCGCGCTTCATGCTTCGCCGCTGGCCTCCGGTTGCGCTCATGGGGCGCAACGAGGACAACGACCGGATGGCCAACCTGCTCTGGCAGCGCCAGATGAGCGTGAGCGAAATGGCTGAACGCAGCGGGCAGTCCGTCTCCCGTTGCGTCGGGTTCCTGCAGGTGCTGCGCAATGCAGGCGTGCTGGACGTGCAGATGGGTGAGACGACGCCCGATGCGCCGAAGTTGCCGGCGACGCCGCAGCCGCAAACAGAAAACCCGAATCACGGGCCCGGGCTCATCGGCGGACTGGTCCGCCGATTCGGTCTGGGTTCGCCATGACGGCGCGCAGGACGCGTGCCCCCCGACCCTCCTTGTGAACGATGCGTTTCAACAAACTTGACCTGAACCTGCTGGTGTCGCTCGATGCGATGCTCGTCGAGCGCAACGTCAGTCGCGCGGCCGAGCGCCTGCATGTGAGCCAGTCCACGATGAGCAGTGCGCTGGGGCGCCTGCGGACGTACTTCGGCGACCCGCTGCTGGTTCAGGTCGGCCGCGGCATGGAACTCACGCCGCGGGCGCAGACCTTGAAGGAAGACGTGCACGACATCCTGGGTCGGCTGGACACCGTGGTCGTGGCGCAGCCGCAGTTCGATCCCGCGAAGTCGGACCGCGAATTCCGCCTCCTGGCCTCCGACTACACGCTCGTGACGCTGATGCCGCACCTGCTCGCGCTGGTGCGCCAGCAATCGAGCAGCGTGCGCTTTCAGTTCGCTCCGTTGCCGCAGCTGGACCGCCCGCACCGTGCCCTCGAAGGCGGGGAAGCGGACCTGTTGATCTGCCCGCAAAACTACTGTTCGCGCGAGCACCCCACAGAGATCCTGTTCGAGGAAGAGTTCTGTTGCGTGGTGTGCAACGACAGCCCTCTGGCGGAGCCCGGCGCCATGACCGTGGCGCGGTACATGGCCGCCGATCATGTGGTGACACAACCCTCGGGGGTCGATCGGACGCCGTTCGTGAGCTGGTTCATGGAGCACCACGGCGTCACCCGGCGCGTCGGCATCAAGACATTCAGCTTCGTGTCGGCGCCGTTCGCGGTCGTCGGCACCGAATACGTGGCGACGGTGCAAAGGCGGCTCGCGCAATTTGCGCAAGGTGCCTTGCCCGTGACGCTGTTGCCGTTGCCCGTTTCGATGCCGAGGATGCAGTTGGCGATGCAGTGGCATCGCAGCCGCACGCACGACTCGGGCCTGGTCTGGTTCCGCAGGCTGCTGGGCGAGGCGGTCCGGCGGATGAACGGCGGCGATGCGAAGGCGGTCGCCCCGGCATCCGCGTCTGCAGGAAATGTTTGGTCCCAACCCTTATGACTCTTATGCGCGATTTCCCCGACACGGTTGCCTTGCGCACCCCCCGTTCACTGGATGACCTGCTGCTCTACCGGATATGGTGCGCGGCGCGTGCGAGCAACTCCATGGTGACCCGCATGGTCGAAGGCGGCTTCGGCATCACGCGCCGCGAGTTGGGAATGCTCGGTGTGCTCGCGCAGGTCGGCGAAGTCACCGCTTCGCGATTCGCGGAGCGCCTGCACCTGGACCGCGCGAGCGCCTCGCTGGCCCTGCGCAGTCTTTCCGAAAAGAAGCTGGTGGAGCGGCGACAGGACACCGATGACCGCCGCCTCGTGCACGTGCGCCTGAGCCCTTCGGGCCAGCTGCTCCTCGACGATCTGCTGCCGCGCCTCGCGCGCCTGAACCTCGATCTCCTTGACGGCATCGACGCAACGCATCTCGAGGTTTTTCTCGATTGCCTGCAGCGTCTGGAAGCGCGTGGAGGTGAGCTGAACGCGCAGGGCGCCGACTCCCCGCAATACCGGCCGCCACCCGTGCGGCGCATGCAGCCCGCGGCGGAAACGCAGCGCTGGGGAATGCCGGCACTTCAGTTGCGCTGAAAAGTGAGTTGCTGTATTTCATTTTGAGTACTGGTCGGAAGCGCGCGTGCCTGCAAACAATTTGCAACCTTGGCACTGCATGACATCTCTTCGCGCTTTTCGCTTTTCATTTCCCATGAAGACACGGCCCGCTCTTCTCACCAACCCGGCACTGGCGGACGGCGCCGATGGATGCATTCGCTGAACGCAGCCTGTGCTCGGCAACGGGCTTGCATGGCGCATCGCCGGGCTGCTTGATGCCCGAGGCCGAAGTCGACCTCGAACCCGCGCGGGCGATCACGCTGGGCTGCGGGCCCTCCGACGAAGACGGATTGATCCGCTGTCATTCGCATGGTTTTCCTTCGCCCCTGGCGCGCTGGCATTGCCATGAGGAATACGAGCTTCACCTCATCGCGGCCACCTCGGGCGAAGCTTTCGTCGGCGACTGGATCGGCACCTTCGACCCCGGCCACCTCGTGCTGTGCGGCCCCCAGCTTCCGCACCATTGGCGCTCGCTCGATGCGCCGCCGGAGGGTGTGCCGCAACGCGATCTGATCATCCACTTCTCGCAAGAGCCGATCTTCGAGGCCGCCGGGAAGATTCCGGAGTTCGTCGAGGCGGTTCAGTTGTTGAAGCGTGCGCAATACGGCATCGAGTTCTTCGGCATGGCAGCCTCGGCCGAGAAGCACTGGAAGGGCATCGAGCGCGCGCGTGGACTCAAGCGGTTCAGCGTGTTCTGCGAGCTCCTCTCCGATCTCGCGCGATGCACCGATTACCGGTTGTTGTCGGGCGTGCAGGCCAGCGGCGGCAACGACATCAAGGCCATCAACAACCTCGCGGCCCGCATCGCCATCGATCCATCGGGAGACATGAACACGGCGGAGGCCGCGAGTGAACTGGGCATGGACGCGGGCCGCTTCGGCCGGCTGTTTCGCCGGTCGACCGGTTATGGATTCGTGGATTACCTGAATCGGGTTCGGATCAAGAAGGCATGCCTTCTGTTGATGCAGACCGAACGGCAGGTCGTATCGATCTGCTATGAGGTCGGCTTCAACAACCTGTCGAACTTCAATCGCAAGTTTCTCGAGATCAAGGGCATCACGCCCAAGGAATACCGCAAGAGAAGCCAGAGAAGGCTCGAACTGGGAAGCAGTCCTTCCGTCTAGGACGGACCCGATCTGCGCCCGTATCCAAAGTTCAATCCCTATCAGGATGAGCGAAAAGTTTATCGGTTTAAGAGGGCTCACCCTCCTACGATTTGGTTGCGTTCCCTTCAATCAACTTCAAACTTTGAGGAGCTTCCAATGCAAGCCAATCGTCTGACAGCCATGAGCCGCCGTATTGCCGCGAAGATCAAGATTCGCGGACAGGGCATGACCGAGTACCTAGTGATCCTGGGCCTTATCGCGATTGCCGCGATTGCGGTGTTCAGCTTCTTCGGCCAGACCATGCGCAACCAGGTGGCCGGCATGGCGCAGGAAGTCGGCGGCAAGACCGGCTCCGCCGAAGTGACGAACGCACAGGCGGCCGCGGCCAAGGCTTCCACCAACGCCGAAGTCAACATGAACATGAGCACCTACACCAAGGGCGGTGCCGACGGCGCCAAGTAAAAACGCCACCGCGTGAGACTGGCAGTGGTTGTCGCTCCGAGGCCTTGCACGATCGCCGACCGCCAGTCGGGGCAGGCGATCGTCTACCTCGTGGCCATGCTGCCGGTCATCTTTCTGAGCGTGCTCGTGGTCTACAACACGGCCCAGTCCACGCGCGAAAAGATCCGGCTGCAGAACACCGCGGACGCGACCACCTACAGCGCGAGCGTCCTCACGGCCAGGACGCTCAACTACCTGTCCTATACCAATCGCGCCATGGCGGGCAACGAGGCGGGCATCGCCACGCTCGCGAGCGTGCAGACCTCCATCGGCGCTTTCGTCACCAGTGCGGCCAATATCCAGGAGGGCCTGGTCGTCGCCAAGGGATTGGAGGGCGCGAACAACCTTGCGCGCAGCCTCAGGCCGATCGTAGGTCTTCCCTACATCCCGAAGTACGCGAGGAACTTGCTTCAGGCCTATCGCTTGCAGCGCAAGGCCGACCGCATTGCCGACCTGGTCGAGCCGCTCGCCAAGCCGACGCAGGTCGCGGTCGATGTACTGCGCGTGCTCGACGAAGGCATCTCCCTCAGCCAGACCGCCATGCTCGCGAGCACGGTGGCACAGATGCCGCAGATCATTTCCGACGTGCTGAAGTCGAACGATCCCGACGTCTCGCTGCCGCGCGGCGAGACCGAAATCTTTGCCACCAAGTTCGTGATCGACCTCGGCGGCTACCTGGATTCCTACCAGCAGTCGCAGAAGGGCGCCTTCGAAGAAGGCGAATTCAACGAGGTGATGCGCTTCGCGCACGCCGCGCAAGCCATACGCGACGACTGGACCAAGAAGCGCCGCTTCCTGCCCGACTGGGCCAGCTGGATCGGCGGCAGCCTCGCGGGCCCGTTGCAGAGCATCACGAAAGAGATGCAGAACACCCCGCCGGGCTTCAGCGATCTCACCGGCCTGGTGTTGAACGAACTCGTCGAATGGAAGGGCGGCACCGAACTGGTTGCGGTCGAGGCGGCGGCCGGTGGCGAGACGGGCCGTATCCGCTGGCAATCGGCCGATTCCATCGAGATCAAGCTGCCGCTCGGTGTGCTCTACACCGACATCATCGGCGGCCTGGGCGACATCGCTCGCCTGCGCTTCGGCCTCGGTGCCGGTGCCGCGGCCGCGGGCGGACCCCACTACATGAGCAGCTGGGAAGGGCAGCGCCTGACGCTGCCCAGCTACTACCGCGAAGCGCGCGACTACGGTGGCCTGAACGGCAAGACCGACGAGGTCGCCTTCATGGAGCGTGGCTCCTTCCGCTACGCGGCGAACGACAGCAACGGCGGGCTGCTTCCTGCCACATGGCCGGTGCTGGTGTTCAACGCCAGGATGCATTACGGCCCGCGCACCGGCATCGGCACCAGGCTCACGGAGGACTGGACGCTGCCGCGCTATGTGGACGTCAAGGAGCACCCGCCGATGGTCGCCCACGAGGCCGACAACTGGCTCGCGGAGAACGGCATCAAGGGCAGCAACCCGCTCAAGTGGGGCAAGAACACCGACAAGGGCCCGGCGCTCACGCTGGTCGTGCAAAAGGGCGGCGACAAGGTGCGCACCGGCCAGGTGGCCGGCTTCGGCAATTCGGATGCGGATGGCCGCGTGGGCCTTCGGGACAACTTTGCCGGCCGGGAGATCAAGGCGGTGTCGACGGCGCAGGTGTACTTCCGTCGCCCGCAGGACCGCTGGGCGCGGCGCGATTTCTCGACGGACGACCCGCCGATGATCGGCAAGTACAACGTCGGCTTTGCGGGCGGCTACATCGAGCACCGCAGCCTCTTCAGCCCCTACTGGCATGTGCACAACGTGGAGCCCTCGCTGTGGGCCCGTGCCATCGCCGTGGGCGGCACGGCCCTCGGCGCTTCGGCCGACCAAGACAGCGCCAATTGAGCCCGGGAGCACGCCGCTTGAAATCAAATCCGCATCCGCGCGTGGGCTGCGCAATGTTCCGCGCGTCGGGCCATTCGATGACAGAGACGCTGCTCGCGATGAGCTTCGCGGCCCTCACGCTGGCGGCGATTCCCGCCATCGGGGAATACGGCATCAAGGGCATGCAGACCGCTTCGGCCGCGAAGCTGCTCGCCTGGCAGCGCACCGTGTGGATGCCCGGCACGGACGCCATCGACGCGGAGGAGGCCAAGGGTGCGTCCGGCGCCATCAAGAAGTCCGACGACGAAGTCACGCGCGACCTGCGGCGCCACATCTTCCGCGACCGCACGACGCCCGGCATCTCGATCCATGCCCCCGAGATCGCGGAGTTCGAGCCGACGCTCCCGCCCATCGACCCGAACACCGTCAGCGTGAGCGCATCGACCACGGCCGCCCCCCTGCCTTCGCTGCTGAATGCCAGCGACATGCTGTGGGACAAGATCCGCACCGTGCAGGACAAGCTCGGGAGCAACGTGCTGACGGGGTCGCTCGGCAAGTTCACCTTCGTGAGCGGCGGGTACCTGCGCAACGAGGTGAACGTCACGCAGACCAACACGCATTTCAAGCTGGTCCCGCAGATCGCGCTGAGCGAACAGGTCACCATGCTCACCGAGGCGTGGAACGCCGGCGGCACCAACCGCGAGGACAAGAAGATCCAGGGCCTGATGCCGATGAAGCTGCTCGACAGCATCTACTACCAGCAACTGCGCAGCGGCCTTCACCAGACCTCCTACACGATCAACCAGGCCTTTCCCAGCTTCCCCACCTCGAACCTCAATTTCGGTTTCCTGCCGGGCGACCAGACCGAGAAGTCGCCGCTCGACCGCTTCGAGCGCATGCCGGACGCGGGCGCTGCGGATGGCGAGACCGGCGGCGAAGGCGATGCCGTCGGCGGCAGCACGAAGAACAGGTTTCGCTACTACCGCTCCTTTCCACCGCCGCGCGTGGTGAACACGCTGCCCTGATGAAGCGCCAGGCAACGCTGCTGCGATGGGTTCTTTGCCTTGCATGGCTGTGCATGGGCGGGCTCGCGTTCGCCGCGCCGCCGCAACGCGACTGGCCGGCCATTCCGTCGCCCTCCGGTGCGAAAAACTACTGGGTCGCCCAGTACATGGAGCACAACACCATCCCGATGCAGATCCGCGGTTTCGAATCCGCCGAGTCGATGCAGGAGATCTCGCGCTACTACGAGAAATGGTTCGCCGACAAGACCGGGTATGGCGTGAGCAGCGTGGGCGAGTCCCGCGTGCTCGGCGCCCGGCTCGGCGTGTACCAGGTGACGGTGCAACTGCGTGCGGTTCCCTCGGGCACGGTCGGCCGGCTGGTCGCGGCCGTGATCTACGAAGAGGGCGGCGGGAGCGCGGAGGAGCGCGCCGAGCGCGTCGGCAAGGGCTTTCCGCGCCCGCCCGGCTCGCTGGTGATCTCGGACACCCTCTCCTACGACGAGGGCCAGCGCAACCGGACCATCATGGTCACCAACGGCGTGAGCGTGGAGACCAATGCGCTCTACCTGCGCGAACAAATGATCCGCCTCGGCTGGACGCTGCTGCAGGACCGCACCGTCGAAGGCGGCGAGCGCTCGGCGCTGGTGTTTCGCCGCGGCGCCGAGGAGATGGTCGTGACCATCGCCCGGCGCGACGACGCCTACATCGTCGTCGCGAGCCAGACCACCCCCGACTAGCCACCACCTCGCCATGCATCCACGCCATCGCCATCGTCCCTTGCCGCGCCAGGCACAACCCGCGGCACGTCGCGGCCAGCGCGGCCAGGTCATCACCGAATACCTGCTCGTCGCGGGCGTCCTGGCCCTCATGTTGTTCGGCACCTTCCCGGGGGCGGACCGCTCCGTGGTGGAACTCTTCATCAAGGCCTACCGCGACGCCTGGTCGAGCTTTTCGTACGCCCTTTCCTTTCCTTTGTAGCCAGGCATGAAATCATCTCCGGGACTTCTGAAGTTCAAGCAAAGCCTCAAGCGGCTGTCCCCCCTGATCGGTGCGCTGCTGCTCGGGCTGATGGCCGCGGGCCTGGGCTGGTATTACCTGCGGGCCAGCGAGCGCGAGATCGCCGCCAGCCTCGAGAAGGATGCCGACAGCCAGCGCCGCGACGTGGTCGTGGCGCGCCAGCCGATCGGCGAAGGCAGCCAGGTGCTGCCGGGCATGGTGGCCAAGCGCTCGGTGCCCAACGAGTACCTGCACAACGATGCACTCACGCCCGAGTCCTTCGCGCAGTTCGCGGGGCGCCAGCTCACCGTGCCGGTGGCTGCAGGCAAGCCGCTGCTGGCCTCGTTCTTCGCGGCGCCGCGCAAGGTCTTCGCGCAGGAGATCGAGCAGGGCGTGCGCGCCGTCACCATTCCGGTGGACGAGATCAGCTCCATCTCGGGCATGCTGCGCGCGGGCGACCGCATCGACTTCATGTACGTGGTCGAGAAGAGCGCCGCCAACGATCCTTCGGTGGTGATCCCGCTGCTGCAGGACGTCGAGGTGCGCGCCACCGGACAGATCACTTCCGAACAGTTCGCCGCGATGAGGAAGCGCGCCGATGTCTCGGCCGACACCGACCCCTATGCGCGGCAGCGCTACGCCACCGTGACCGTGGCGGTCCAGCCGCAGGATGCGCAGAAGCTCATCCTCGCGCAGCGCCTCGGCAAGATCATCGCCACGCTGCGCAACCCCGAGGACCGCGCCACGATGACCACCGGCGTCGATGCGGTCGATCTGGACGCCATCGTGAGCGGCTTCCGGCCGCAGCGCGCGGTGCCGGTCGCGGCCTCGCATGCGGCCGGCGGCTCCGGCGTCGAATACATCGTCGGCGGCCGCAGCGGCGGCGGCGGTGCCATGTCGCCGGGCCTGGGCCAGGCCCGGCCGCAGGACGAAGTTCCCTCGCACTGATGCCGCACATCGCCCAACACCGGGTGCCCGTTTCCCTCACCTCCAGAAGAAGTCCGATGAATCCCGAGCGATATGTTTTGGCAGCCGCGATGCTGTGCCTTGTTTTGGATGCCGCGGCGCAGGAGCCGCGTGCCGGACGAGGCGGCGACGGCGTCGACGCCGCCTCGTCCGTGGGCACCGGCCGCGGTGCGGCGACGGCGCCGCCGGGCCCCGCGTCGGCATCCCGCGGCACCGAGCGGTCGCCGGGCATCCGCCCCACGACGCCACCACCGCAGGCAGTGGACGAGGCCGAGCTGCAGCGCATCGCAGCGCGCGCGACGGTGATGCAGCGGCTGCCGGATGCGCTCACGCTCTATGTCGGCCAGATGGTGCTGGTCAAGATGCCGGGCGTGGCCCGCGTGGCGATCGGCAACGGCAAGGTGATGGAAGCCCGCGTGCTCGACGGCGCGAATATGCTCATCACCGCGCAGGATGGGGGCGACAGCACGCTGCATGTCTGGGACAAGAGCGGCGGCATCCGCAAGGTCAAGGTGCGGGTGAACGTGGTGGACCTGGACCGCATCGCGGGCGAGCTGCGCGAGATCACGCGCGGCATCTCGGGCGTGAACATCCGCCGCGTCGGCGAGCGCATCATCATGGACGGCAACAGCCTCGATCCGGCCGCGGTCGAGCGCCTCAATACAGTGGCGCAGCTCTACGCGCCCGCGGTGGTGTCGCTGGCCACGGCGGACCGCATCCGCGTGGACCGCATGGTCGACATCCAGGTGCGCATCGTCGAATTCAGCAAGAACGCGCTGGACGACCTGGGCGTGCGCTGGCAGACCTCGGGCGACGGATTCAACTTCGGCCTGTTCTCGGACATCGCCTCCAGCGGCAGCTACCGCGTCCTGCCCGACGGCTCGGCCTTCAACACCTCCACGCCGCAGGGCACGGCGCTGCTGAGCCAGAACCGCCGCACGCCGCAGGCCTACCTGGGCATCGGCCTCACCCTCGGCTCGCAGATCAACCTGCAGGTGCAGCGCGGCAATGCCTTCCTGCTCGCCTCGCCCAACCTCTCCACACGCAGCGGCGGCGAGGCCAAATACCTGGCCGGCGGCGAAATCCCGCTGCCTGCGCTCAGCACGCAAGGGGCGGGATCGGTCGAGTTCAAGCCTTATGGCGTGCGGCTGAACATCAAGCCGATTGCCGATGGCGAGGGGAACATCTCGGGCAGCATCCTCACCGAGGTGAGCAGCATCGACCCCAGCGTGGCGGTGCAGGGCATTCCGGGATTGCTGATCCGCCGCACCGACACCGAGTTCAACGTGAAGACGGGCGAGACCATCGTGCTGTCGGGCCTGTTGAGCCGCGAATCCTCGCGCGCCAGCGATGGCCTGCCGGGCTTGCGCAACACGCCGGTGATCGGCCGCGCCTTCCGTGCCGACAAGGACATCGACAAGGAGCAGGAAGTGGTGGTGTTCATCACGCCGCGCGTGGTGGATGCGGCCTGGAGCCAGCCGCGCGTCGAGCGCGCGCGCCAGATCGAGCAGGACGTCGGCAGCAACTTCGGCACGCTGACCGAGGACAAGTCGGACCCCCGTGGCGCGCGTGCGCGGTTGCCCGCGTTCGACATGGGCGGCATTCCCGCCGGCACGCCCGGCCAGCCGGTCGCTCCCTGAGAACCCGCCGTCATGCACAAGGTCTTCGTCAATTCGCCCCAGCAGGCCGTGCGCGAGGTCGCGCTCGACATCCCCGAGGTCCAGATCGGCAAGGACACGGCGAGCCACATCGTGCTGTCGGGCTGGAACGTCGCGAAGCTGCACGCCCAGTTCGTGGTGCACGACGAAGAGGTGTTCGTGCAGGACCACGGCAGCCTCTTCGGCACCTGGGTGGACGGCAACCGGGTGACGCGCTTCGGCCCGATGAAGGGCGGCGAGGAAATCATCATCGGTGGCCACACGCTGGTGGTGTCGCTCGACGTGGCGCTGCGGCCGGCCAGTGCCGGCCAGCAGGACGCGGCCGAGGCGGCACAGCTCGCCGAAACCGCGCTCGCTATCGAAGACCCGCTGCTGCACTGGCGCCGCGCGCTGCACCGCACGCTGCTGGAGCAGTTGGACAACCGCCGCATCGACACCGCGCAGATGAAAGACGAGGAGCTGCGCTCGAACGTGCGCGCGCTGATCAGCGAGATCATTCGCGACTCGCGCGAGCTGCCGGCCGACATCGACCGCACGCTGCTGAGCCAGCAGTTGCTGGACGAAGCCATCGGCCTCGGTCCGCTGGAGGTGCTGCTCAAGGACGAAAGCGTCTCCGAAGTGATGGTCAACCGCTTCGACGAGATCTGGGTCGAGCGCTCCGGGCGGCTGGAACGCACCAACGTCGCCTTCACCAGCAACATCGCGGTGCTGGGTGCCATCGAGCGCATCGTGACGCCTCTCGGCCGGCGCATCGACGAGAGTTCGCCGATGGTGGATGCGCGCCTGAAAGACGGCTCGCGCGTGAACGCGATCATTCCGCCGCTGGCGCTCCGCGGGCCGAGCGTCACGATCCGGAAGTTTCCGAAGAACCGCATGGGCCACGAGGGCATGATCCGCACCCGCTCGATCACGCCGCAGATGGTGGAGTTCATGCGCATCGCGGTGGAGGAGAAGCTCAACATCATCGTCTCGGGCGGCACGGGCACCGGCAAGACGACGCTCCTGAACATGGTGTCGAATTTCATTCCGGCCAACGAGCGCATCGTGACCATCGAGGACGCGGCCGAACTTTCGCTCGGGCAGCCGAACCTGGTGTCGCTCGAATCGCGGCCGCCCAACATCGAAGGCAAGGGCGCCATCGCGATTCGCGACCTGGTGCGCAACTCGCTGCGGATGCGGCCCGACCGCATCGTGGTGGGCGAGTGCCGCGGCGGCGAGGCGCTCGACATGCTGCAGGCCATGAACACCGGCCACGACGGCTCGCTCACCACGCTGCACAGCAACTCGCCGCGCGATGCGATGTCGCGGCTGGAAGTGCTGGTGACCATGGCCGGCATGAACATCCCCGTGGCGGCGATTCGCGAGCAGATTGCTTCGGCTGTCGATCTGATCGTGCAGCTCACGCGCTTTCCGTGCGGCAGCCGCAAGGTCACGCAGATCACCGAGATCACCGGCTTTGCCGACGGCATGATCCAGATGCAGGACGTGTACGTCTTCCGGAAGACCGGCGTGGACGCCGAGTTCAAGACGGTCGGGCATTTCGCGGCGGCCGGCACGGTGCCCGACTTCTTCACGCGCCTGCAGGAGCACGGCCTGAAGCTGGACCTCGAATTCCTGTTCGGCGCGGCCGAGGCATGAAAGCGGCGTTTCTCATTGCATCGGTGCTCTGCGGCATGGGCTTCATCATGCTGTGCGGCTACCTGCTGATGAAGCGCTCGCCCGAGCTGGCCGGCAAGGTGATGTCGAAGCTGCAGGCGAGCGGCCGGCGCACGCTGAACCTCTCCGAATTCCAGGCGCAGCATGCGGTGGCGTTCGCCTCGGGCCATGCGTTCCTGGTGGCGCTCTGCGGGGCGGTCGGCTGGCTCATTTCGGGCAATCCGCTCGGTGGCCTGGTGGCGGCGACGGTGCTGTACCTCCTGCCCGCGCGCTGGTTCGCATGGCAGCGAAAGAAGCGCAGGCAGCAGATCGAATCGGAACTGCCCGATGCGCTGCTCTTCATTGCCAGCGCGCTGCGCGCTGGCAGCGCTTTGTCGGTCGCGGTGCAGGTGCTGGTGCGCGACCAGCAGGGGCCGCTCGGCCAGGAGTTCGGCCTCGTCCTCAAGGAGCAGCGCCTGGGCGTGAGCTTCGACGATGCGATCCAGAAGATGTCGCAGCGCCTGGGCATTCCCGACTTCGTGCTGGTGGTGGTGGCGCTGCGCGTCTCCAAGGAGGTGGGTGGCAATCTGTCGGAGCCGCTGCAGGTGCTGGCCGAGACGCTGCGGCGCAAGGCCATTCTGGAGGGCCGCATCCAGGCGCTCACCGCGCAGGGCCGCATCCAGGGCCTGGTGATGACGCTCTTTCCGCTGCTGCTGATGGGCGTGCTCTACCTGATGCAGCCCACCATGGGATTGCTGTTCTCCACCAAGATCGGCTGGGCCGTGCTGTTCGTGATCGGCGTGATGCTGTTCCTGGGCTACGCGATGATCCGCAAGATCGTGGCCATCGACATCTGAGATCGCCATGCGCTCGCTGATCCTCTTGGCCATCATCTTCCTGTGCGCGACCGTGGGCGTGATCCTGCTGCTCTACATGATCTCGCTGATCCGCAAGGCCAAGCCTTCGGAGCGGACCCACATGGACCCGCTGCCGCGCATGCTGCGGCTGGTGTGGCCGGTGGTGAACATCCTGCAGTTCCATGTGTCGGAGATCGCGCCTACCTCGATGCTCGTCAAGCGCAAGCGCCAGTTGCAGCTCGCGGGGCTGGAGTTCGTGCTGAAGGCCGAGGAGTTCATCGCGGTGCAGGTGGTGTCGCTGGTTGTCGTGGCCGCGCTCGGCCTCTGGACGGCGGGCCTCCTCGGCGCGATGGCGGGCACCAAGGTGTGGGTCACGCTGATGTCATGCGCGATGGGCTGGTACTACCCCGTGATGTGGATGCGCGACCGTCGCAAGAAGCGCGAGAAGAACATCCTGCGCACGCTGCCAGGCTACCTGGACATGATCACGCTGTGCTGCCAGGCCGGCCTCAGCCTCACCGGCGCGATCGCGCAGGCGGTGCAGAAGGGGCCGGGCGGCGCACTGGGCATCGAGTTCGACCGCATGATGCGCGAGATGCGCACCGGCGTGAGCCGCATGGACGCGCTCAACGCCATGGCCGAGCGCCTGGACAACAAGCACATCAAGAGCCTGGTGTCGAACCTCACGCAGGCCGAGTCGCTGGGTGCGAGCCTGGCCGACACGCTCTCGGCCATTTCGGACCAGCGCCGCACCGAGCGCTTCCAGCACGCCGAGAAACTCGCGATGGAAGCGCCCGTGAAGATGATCGGGCCGCTGGTGATCTTCATCTTCCCGGTCACTTTCATCATCATCTTCTTCCCGCTGGTGATGCAGTTTCTCCAGACCCAACGCTAGGACGCCAGGAAGCTTCCGGAACCACCATGCGCATCGTCTCGCTCCGCTCTCCCCAGGCCCAGCCCTTCGGTCCCGTTCGCGTGGCCGAGCGCGGCTGGGACCGCACGCGCGGGCTGCTCGGGCGGCCGCGGCTGGCCGCGAGCGAAGGCCTGCTCATCGCGCGCTGCAGCTCGGTGCACACAGTGGGCATGCGCTATCCGATCGACGTCGTCTTCCTGGACCGCAGCGGCCAGATCGTTCGCATCGTCGAGCGCCTGAAGCCGATGCGCATGGCCTGGTGCCCCGGCGCGGCCAGGGTGCTCGAGCTGAACGCCGGCCAGGCACGCCACCTGGCGCTGATGCCGGGCCTCAAGTTGTCGGGTTGGTAGGCGGCCCCGGGAGAACGACATGCATCGCACCCTTCATTCATCGCGCTGCTCCGTGCGGCACGGGCATCGGCGAAATCAGCGCGGCATTTCGATGACCGAGACCGTGATCGCGCTGCCGGTGCTGATCTTGTTCGTGATGTGCGTGGTGCAGTTCGGCCTTATCTACCGCGCGCGGCTCACGCTCGAATATGCGGCGCACGAGGCGGCGCGCGCGGGTTCGCTCAACAACGGCATGCCGCTGCCTTTCGTCTTTCGCATCGGCAGCGCAGCGCCGGGGCTGGGCAAGCTCAACAGCGCGGCGCTGGAGCTCACCACCAACGCGCTCACCCGCGGCAGCGTGTGGCAGGGGCTGGTCAAGGGAATGATGCCGCTGAACGTAGCCGACCCGAGCGTCGGCGGCATGTTCAAGGGCTGGGTCGCCACCAACAAGGACCTGATCGATTCGGCCTGCATCGAATACCTGAACCCCACGCAGACCACCTTCATCGACTGGGCCTTCATCGAGAACTTCGGCGAGAACCGCTGGATCCTGCAGATCCCCAACGACACCATGCGCTACCGGAAGCCCCTGCCCTACGAATACAAGGCCAAGGCCATGGGCAGCGCCGCGGGCATCAACGACCCGCTGCCGCCCGATGCCGAGCTGCGCGGCACCACCTCGAACAAGACGCTGGGCGAATCGAGCGTGCTGCACCTGCGGGTGCACTACGGCTACCGGCTGGGCATTCCGGTGGCCAACAAGATCATCCTCCTGGCGCTGGAGGGCTACAAATACGTGGGCGAGGCCTGGTATCGGCTGTTGTCCACCGACGGTGCGGCGGCACCGGGCACCGACTTCCGTCTCAACCAGCTGGACGCCTACTACATCGCCAACGGCAAGATCCCGCTGGTGGCCGAGGGCGTGGTGGGCATGGAGTCGCCGATGTACTGGCACCCGTTCTATTCGTTCGGTCCGACGGGCGACCGCAGCATCGAGTCGCAATGGGACCCGGCTTGGAGCGCCAACGTCGGCAACAACGTGCTGGAGGCGCCCGGTGACCTGATGACCAACGTCTACGCCTTCGTGCGCAACAGCAGCACCGAGTGGGCCACGCAGTTGCTGGCGCGCGGCGTCGACGCGCTGGCCGACAAGGTGGGCGACGGCAATTCCTTCTGTCCGGCGCTCTGGGGCGACGCGGTCAGGGAGCAACTGGACAAGGTGCCCAACCCGAACCAGGCAGGGTCTTGATGGCGGAGACGAGAAGGGCGGGAGAAGGCTCCGGCGCGCTTGCCCTCTGCGCATCGACGATCTTCGTCTCGGCGTTCCTGCTCTTCCTGGTGCAGCCGCTGATCGCGCGGCAGATCCTGCCCTGGTTCGGCGGCTCGGCCGCGGTGTGGACGCTGTGCCTGGTGTTCTTTCAGGTCGTGCTGCTCGTCGGGTATTTCTATGCCGACTGGCTTTCGCGCCGGCCGCTGCGCACGCAGGCCATCGTGCATGCGCTGTTGCTGCTTGCGGCCTGCGCGATGCTGCCGGTGATTCCCGATGCGGCGTGGAAGCCGACCGGCCAGGGCGACCCGGCGACGGGCGTGCTCGCCGTGCTGGCCGCCACCATCGGCCTGCCGTACCTCGCGGTGTGCACCACCGGGCCGCTGGTGCAGAGCTGGGTCGCGCGGCTGCATGCCGGCGATGCGCCGCGGCAGGCGAAGGTCTACCGGCTGTTCGCGTTGTCGAACCTCGCGGCGCTGTTCGCTCTGGTGGTTTATCCCTTCGTGCTGGAGCCGGTATTCGCGCTGCGTGTGCAGGCCATCGCATGGTCCGCGGGCTTCGGGCTGTTCGCGGTGCTGGCGATCGTGTCGGTGCTCGCGGTGGCGAGGGCGAAGCCGTCGCCGGTGGTGGCCGCCATCCACGCACCTGCCGCGGTGCCGGCATCGCCGCTTTCATGGGCGGACCAGGCCCTGTGGCTCATGCTCTCCTCTCTCGGCACGGTCGCGCTGCTCGCGGTGTCGGCCTTCATCACGCAGGACATCGCCTCGGTGCCGATGCTGTGGATCGTGCCGCTCGCGCTCTACCTGCTGAGCTTCGTTCTGTGCTTCGACAGCGACTTCTGGTACCGGCGCTGGCTCTTCTGGCCGACGGTGCTGGTCCTGGCGCCGGTGATGGGCTGGTACCTCAACACGCCGCAGCGCTCGCTGCCGATTCCCGCGGCCATCGGGCTCTTCTGCGCTGGGCTCTTCGCGATCTGCATGGTCTCGAACGGCGAACTCGCGCGGGCGCGGCCCGGCCCCGCTCGGCTCACGCGCTTCTACCTTTTGCTCTCGCTCGGCGGCGCGCTGGGCGGCATCTTCGCGGGCGTGGTCGCGCCGCATTTCTTCAACGGGTACTGGGAGCTGCCGGCGAGCCTGGCGGCACCGGGGTTGATCCTGCTGTGGCTGGTGCGCGGGCGCCAGCAGTGGGTGTGGTTCGGGTTCGCGCTCGCCGTGGTGGTGGGTTTTGCCGCGTTCCTGCGCATGGACGCGGTCGCGGTGTCGACGAATGTCTTCTACGCCTCGATCGCCGCGCTGGCCTGTTTGGCGGTGCTCTACACCGCATGGCGTGCGCGTTCATGGGCGGCGGGCGCGGGGCTGGCGGGTGTGCTGGTGTCGGTGGCCGTGGCCTGGCTCTCGATCGCCAGCGTGCGCGAAGCCGACAACCGCACGATGCTGCGCGTGCGCAACTTCTACGGCGCGCTGCGCGTGGAGCAGTTCGGCATTCCGGGCGCGCCGACCGCGTCGCGCCGGCTGATGCACGGCGTCATCTCGCACGGCGAGCAATTGCAGGGCGCGGTGCAGCGGCGCTTGCCGAGCACCTACTACGGGCCGGAATCCGGAGCGGGGCTCGCGCTGCTCACGAACCGCGGTGCATCGCAGCGCGTGGGCGTGATCGGCCTGGGCGTGGGTACGCTCGCGGCCTTCGGGCGCAGCGGCGATACGTTCCGCTTCTACGAGATCAATCCGCGCGTGACGGCGGCGGCGCGCTCGCACTTCACCTACCTCGCCGACTCGGCCGCGACGGTCGAGATCGCACAGGGCGATGCGCGTCTTCTGATGCAGCAGGAGTTCGACGCGCACGGCTCGCAGCGCTTCGACGTGATCGTGATCGACGCCTTCTCGGGCGATGCGATTCCCATGCACCTGATGACGCGCGAGGCGCTGGCGCTTTATCGCCGGCACCTGCTGCCCACGGGCGTGATCGCCTTCCACATCAGCAACCGGCACCTCGCCCTCGCGCCGGTGGTCAAGCGCCTGGCCGAAGACGCGGGCATGCAGGCGGTGCGCATCGGTTTCAAGCCTGCGCCCGGCAACCCCACGCTGGAGCACACCTCGGAGTACGTGCTGCTGACGAACGACGGTCGCTTCCTGCAGGACCCGGTCGTCCGCGAGCGCGGCGAGGCCATCGATGCCACCGGCGTCGCGACGTGGACCGACGACCACAGCAACCTGTTGGCCGCGTTGCAATGGACGATCAAGCCCTGAGGCGTTGAGAGGCGATCCGGCATGGCCGCTCGGCCTCTTAGCTGAATTCAAAGACCAGGTCGCGGGTGTCGATGCCCTGCATGCGCGAGGCGCGCGCCGTCATGCAGGAGACAGACGGACGGGCCCGGGCCGGGCACCATGGCGCAACCGTTCCCCGACCCATCACCCCAACCCGGAAGACATCCGCATGGAATTCGCCTACACGCCCAAGGTCCAGGAATTGCGCACGCGCCTCGTCGCCTTCATGGACTCGCACATCTACCCGAACGAAAAGCGCCAGGCGGAGGAGGCGCACCAGTCCTACCTGAACGCGCAGAAAAATGGCGGCTTCTACACCGGCCTGCCGCTGCTGGAAGAGCTCAAGGAGAAGGCCCGGGCAGCCGGCCTGTGGAACCTGTTCCTGCCCGAGGCCGCGCACGGCGCCGGGCTCACGAACCTCGAATACGCACCTCTGTGCGAGATCATGGGCCGGCGCTACTGGAGCGCCGAGGCCTTCAACTGCAGCGCGCCGGACACGGGCAACACCGAGGTGATCGAGCGCTACGGCTCGGCCGCGCAGAAGGCGCGTTGGCTGCAGCCGCTGCTCGATGGGCAGATCCGTTCCGCGTTCGCGATGACCGAGCCCGCGGTCGCATCGTCTGACGCCACGAACATCTCGTGCAGCATCCGGCGCGAGGGCGACGAGTACGTCATCAACGGCCGCAAGTGGTACATCACCGGCGCGATGAACGAGCGATGCAAGCTCTTCATCCTGATGGGCAAGACCGACCCCGACAACGCCGATCGCCACCGCCAGCAGTCGATGATCATCGTGCCCGCCGACACGCCCGGCATCACCGTGCTGCGCGACATGGCGCTGGTCAATCACTACGACGCGCCCTTCGGCCATCCGGAGGTGCTGTTCGAGAACGTGCGCGTGCCGGTGGACAACATCCTCCTGGGCGAGGGCCGCGGCTTCGAGATCGCGCAGGGGCGCCTGGGCCCGGGGCGCATCCACCACTGCATGCGCATGATCGGCATGGCCGAGTCGGCGCTGGAGATGATGTGCGAGCGCGTCGTCTCGCGCGTGGCCTTCGGCAAGCCGCTGGCCGAGCAGGGCGTGTGGCGCGAGCGCATTGCAAAGAGCCGGATGCTGATCGACCAGACGCGCTGGATGGTGCTGCACGCGGCCTGGCGCATGGACACCGTGGGCAACAAGGTGGCGGCCAAGGAGATCGCGATGATCAAGGTGATCGCGCCCAACAACTGCATCCAGGTGATCGACGATGCGATGCAGGCCTTCGGCGCCATGGGCCTGAGCCAGGACACGCCGCTGGTGAATTTCTGGGCCTACGCCCGCCACCTGCGGATGGCCGACGGCCCGGACGAAGTGCACCGCAACGCGATCGCCAAGCACGAGCTCGCGGGCTATCGTCCGAAGCAGGTGGCCTGAGGGCCTTCAGCCTCCTGGCGGGAGGGCGGCGCCGGGGGCGTCGTGGTCTTTCCGCGCCTCGGGAAACATGTCCATCCACCGATCCCAGGCCGGCTCGCCCGCGAAAGCCTTCTGCATGAACTCCACGAAGGTGCGGACCTTGGCCGACAGATAGCGCCGGGTCGGATACACGGCCATGAGGGTCGCCGGCGGGTACTGCCAATCGAGCAGCAGCGGCACCAGGTCGCCCTTCGCAATGTCGTCGCCGGCCATGAAGGTCGGCATTGCGACGATGCCTTCGCCCGCCAGCGCCGCCGTCAGCAGGATGTCGTCGCTGTCCGCGCGCATGCTGCCCCGCACCGGAACGGCGACGGTGTCGCCGGTGCGAGAGAAGGTCCATGTTTCGGAGACGGCACCGGAGATCTTGGTCAGGCAGTTGTGCGTGGCCAATGCATCGGGCGTCGGCGGCGCGCCATGCGTGGCCACGTAGCCCGGCGACGCGCAGATCACGATTCGCAGCGGCGCCAGGTGCCGTGCCACATAAGTCTCTCCGTGCTGCCAGGCCCCACGGATGGCGAGGTCGAAACCGTCGTCCACCAGATCGACCAGGTGATCGGTCGAGGAAACCTCGAGTTCGACGTCGGGATACTGGTTTCGATACAGGGGAAGAAGCGGCGCGAGGTAGCGCGGCCCGAACGACAGCGGAACGCTCACGCGCAGCACGCCGTGCGGCGTGAGCGTGCGCCACGTGACTTCGGACTCTGCTTCCTCCAGGTCGGACAGCAGCAGGCTCGCCCGCGCAAAGAAGCGCTCTCCCGCTTCGGTCGTGCGCACCCGCCGCGTGGTTCTTTGCAGGAGCCGCGTGCCCAGGTGCGACTCCAGGTCGACGATCAGGCGCGAGACCGACGTCTTCGAAATTCCCAGTGCGTCGGCTGCACCCACGAAGCTGCCGGCCTCCACCACCGCCACGAAGGCCTGCATGGCACTCAATCGATCCATCGACAGCCCTTTGTTCCGGATTCCGGGATAAGCAATTGCGCAGCGCGACGTTTATCCCGGCCGCACCGATGCGTATCGTTGGCCCCGCATGCATGAGCCGCCAGGGCCATGCGGCGCAAGTCGGGAAGCCGGTGCGATCCGGCGCTTCCTACCGGGCACTCATTTCGGTGACCTGGCACCTCCACTCTCTGATTCGTATGCCAGCTTTCTCCGATGCGGGTGGGGCGCCCGCCCCCGGTTCCCTGGGTGACCTCTTCCTGTTCAGGCTGCCGTGCGCCATACGCGCCGTCGTCGGCATGGCGACGCGCATTGCCGACGAGGGCTTCGGCATCACGCATCGCGAGTGGGAACTGATCGCCGCGCTCAGGCAGATCGGCGAGGCGACCCCTTCGGCCTTCGCCGAACATCTGCAGTGGGACCGTGTGCGTACCTCGCGCGGCCTGGGCAGCCTCTCCCAGAAGGGACTGGTGGAGCGGCGGCGCGATGCGGAGGACGGCCGCGGCGTGCATGTGCGCCTGAGCCCTCAAGGGCAGCAACTCTTCGATGACCTGTTTCCGCGCATCGCGCGCCTCGATGCCGAGCTCGTGGCCGGCATCGACGACGCGCAGGCCGGCATATTTCTTCAATGCCTGAGCCGGATCGAGCTGCGTGCAGCCGAATTGAACGCGAAGGGCGCGGTGCCGGAAAGCGCCAGTCGCAGCGCGGGCGGCACGCGCCGCCGGTGGCCGCGTTACCGGGGCTGAACGAAGCGCCTGCATTCCGTGGGCGGTTCGTTCACATCTTCCTTCTCAGGCGTTCGCCAGTGCGGCAATCTCTGTCGCGCCGAGTGCGCCGCTGTAGAAGCGCAGGTCGTCCACGCGTCCCTGCAGATCGGGGTCTTTGGAAAATTGCGAATGGCCGAGCCAGTTCTGCGTCGTCTCGCCCAGGTCGGCGGGCGTGAGCGTCATCTGTGCATTGGTGCCGTCGACGACGCCGTCCACGTACAGCGTCCCGAGCGTGCCCGACAGGGTGACCGCGACGTGCACCCAGCGTCCGGTGGCAAGCGCCGACGTGCCGTCGATCCCCTCCTCGTTGAAGCCGTGGACCGTGGAGATCCCGTAGCGGACCACGCCGCCGCCGTTGCGGACCGTGAGCATCATGTAGCGGCGCGTGCCGGAGCCGAAGTCGAACACGCGGGCCCACGTCGCGGCGCTGTCCAGGAAGACCCGGACCGAGACCGTGAAGTCGGCGGTGTTCTTCGCAAGACCCGTCGGCAGGCGGACGGGCGTGCGCGCGCCGCCATCGGGCTTCCACTGCAGCAGCAGCTCGGGCGCCACGGACACCCGCGCTTCGGTGGACGGCGCGCTGTCGCCAGAGGCGGTGGCCGCGACGATCACGTAGTGGTAGACGTCGGTCGCGCCGGTCGCGCTGAGCGCGGTGTCGTTGAACGTGAGCGCGTCGGTGATGCCCGATGCGATCACGCTGTAGGGGCCGCCGGCCCGCTCCGCGCGGCGCACCGAGTAGCTCTGTGCACCGGTGCAGCCCCACCATGACAGCACCACCTGCGTGCCGCGCAAGCGCGCGGTCAACCCGCTGGGGCGCCCGGCTGTCGGCAGCGGATCGCGCGTGAAGGTCAGCGTGCCGAAGCCCAGTTCGTCGCCTTTGCCGCCGTCTCCCTCGGGGCGCATCTGGATGGCTTGCAGGGCGGTGTAGGGCGTCGCGATGCCCAGGCGATTGGCATAGTGGTTGTGCACGCTTTCCCAGATGCCTCGCCGATGGCCCTGGGCTCCCGTCGACAGCTCGGCCTGCTTGCCTTGCTTGTTGACGTTGGTGAAGTAGGGCATCCTGTAGAAGGCGCCGGTGCCATCGCGAAGATTGGTCTTCGCCACGTACTCGGCGCCCGCCAGGAAGCGGTTGTTCTCGTAGCCGTAGATGTCGTCGCCCTGGTTCCACGCCATCTCGCAGAAGGCGCCCGCAAGGCCGATGCCCAGCGTGCAGTGGCCCTGGTCGCGCCCGCTTTCCTGCCATTGGCCGAGGTAGCCGGGATGCACGTAGTAGACCGCCTGCAGGCCCGCACCGTTGCCCTGGCCGGCCTTGTAGTAGCTGATCGCCTCGTCGTAGATGTCCGGCCGGTCGCAGAGCACGCCGATGGCCAGTATCGAGGCCATGCTGCATTGGTCCCAGTTGGCCCAGTAGCTGCTGTACTGGGTGCCGTTGTGGATGGTGAGGAACTGGTTGTTGAGCGGATAGAAGATGTCCAGCATCATGGTCTGGAAGCGCGCGAAATCGGCCGGCGCCCAGCCCGGATACGTGCGCATGATCTCGGCCGCGTTCGCGAACTCGTAGCCGTAGATGCCCGCCGCAAGAAAGCGGTCCGCATTGCCCGTGACCTCCTTGAGCGTGGAGGACCACTCGTTCAGGAAGACCACCGCAAGGTCGGCATAGCGCGTGTCCTGCGAGACCTTCCAGCGCAGCGCGAGTTGGTAG
>Ga0163161_10000113_pt1 | contig 77156 bp, 60 predicted proteins | sample S45metaG_FD_129847 | JGI IMG/M metagenome (GOLD analysis project Ga0163161, IMG submission 129847) | Switchgrass rhizosphere microbial communities from Kellogg Biological Station, Michigan, USA - S4-5 metaG | ecosystem: Host-associated > Plants > Roots > Rhizosphere > Soil | place: USA... | reverse complement strand
CACGGGTATGGCTACGGGCAGGACGAAGACCAGGGGCAGCTGGGCTCATGGTATGTGATCAATGCACTGGGACTGTTTGATGTGAAAGGCCTGACCGATGCGAGGCCGGTGATCCAGCTGGGAAGCCCGCTGTTTGATCAAGCCGATATCACCCTCGGTAACCAGAAAAAATTATCCATCCTCACAAAGAACAATTCAAAGGACAACATCTATGTGCAGTCGGCTAGCTTTAACGGCAAGCCGCTGGATAACTGCTGGCTGTACCGCGATGAACTGATGCAGGGCGGGGAGCTGGTATTTACCATGGGCAACAAACCGAATGAGAAATGGGGCACAAAAGTTCCGCCACCTTCTGCCCAATAATTTTATATTTACGAAGCCATATATTACATCTGATCCATGAAAAACATACTCAAAAATTCGCTGCTTATACTTTCCTTGACATTGTCTTCCTCTGCTGCGCTACAGGCACAGCAGACAGCTGCTCTACAGGCAAAAGGGGCAGCTACATTTGGTAAATACGTCAATACTTTTATCGGAAGTTACCCCCTGACCGACCCTAAGATCCTGGGTTATCAGTTGCCCAAAGACTGGCGCTCATGGGCAGGGCTTACCTTTCCGGGCAGCTCAATGCCCAACGCGATGGTACAGTTAAGCCCGATGACGGAGTATGGCTCGGGAGCAGGATATGAATATGAAGACAACATCATTTATGGCTTTACCCATACCAATAAGGGGCACTGGAACCTCTGCAATATTCCGCTGATGCCCGTATGGGAAGGGGGCATAGCCAGCGCAAAAGCGGCCATCGCAGCGTCTGACAATACCGTCGAAGGCAAGGGAAAGAACCCTGCAGATTTCGGCTCTTTATTTTCTCATGATCGGGAAAGTTCGGCACCCGGATTTTACCAGGTGTACCTGGAAAACTATAAGGTGAAGGTAAGCCTGACCTCTACCTTACGCTGCGGTTTCCACAGGTATGATTTTGAGAATGCTACAGGCAGGCAGATTATTTTTGACCTCGGCCGCTCCAACAATCACATCTCTGACTGGGAGATCACACAGGTAGGCAATCATGTTTTACAGGGAAGCCAGAAAACGGGGGAGCGCATTTACTTTTATGCTGTGATCAATACGGATATCAATGCGCTGGACAAAACAGCTGATGCCAAAGCCGGAGGTTATGCCCGCATCAAACTGGCAAATGGCAGCAAAGGGCCTGTTGAAGTGAAAATAGGTTTGTCTTTCGTGAGCACAGCAAATGCAAAGGAGAACCTGGAGAAAGAAATTGGCGCTAAAACCTTTGAGGTGATCCGCAGGGAGGCCTCACAAACCTGGGAACAGGTGCTCTCAAAAATACAGCTGAAAGGAGGAACGGAAAAACAAAAGCAGCTCCTGTATTCCTGCCTCTACCGTTCCTTGCTGTGGCCTGCCCTGCGGAGCGATGTGAACGGTGAGTATACCGATGCCAAAGGGCAGCAGGTGCAGTCCGCTGATTTTAATTACTATACTGAGCCTTCCCTGTGGGATACCTATCGCAATAAGGATGTGCTGTTAGGGCTGGTCTCCCCAAAAGTGGCGCTGGATGTCATCAAATCGATGAAGGATGTGGGTGATAAAACGGGTTTCATCCCTACATTTTTTCATGGTGACCACGGTACTTCATCTATTGTGGGGGCCTACCTCCGGGGTATAGACAACTTTGATGTGAAGGGCACCTATTCCATCCTGCTCAGGAATGCCAATGTTTCGCCGGGAGCAAGGCCACATCTCGAAGAGTATATCAAAAAAGGCTACATTTCAGATCCTGATATTGCCCATCCCGAAGTGGAAACAAAAGCCAGTGCCGGTGTTTCCAAAACTTTGGAATATGCTTATGATGATTATTCACTGGCTCAGATGGCGCATAAACTGGGCGATACGGCTAACTACAGGATACTGATGGCCAGATCTCAGAACTACAAAAATATGTTTGACCCTTCTACCAGGTTTATGCGCGGGCGACTGGCAAACGGTGACTGGATTAAGCCTTTTGATCCACAGCAGCCCTATTACGAGTATATGTACCGGGAAGCCAACGCCTGGCAGGTGTCATTCTTTGCACCACACGATATGAAAGGGCTGATCGCATTATACGGTGGACCGAAAGGTTTTGAATCCAAACTGGACTCGCTCTTTACGCTGCCCTGGAACCCTAAACATATTGCCAGAAATGTGGAAACCTTTATCGGTCAGTATTGTCATGGCAACCAGCCCGATCATGAGGCCCCTTTTGCCTATACCTTTATCGGCAAACCCGAGAAAACCCAAAAAGTGCTGGACAACATCATGAACAACCTGTACGGGATCGGTGATAAGGGACTGGCACTTGCGGGCATGGACGATGCAGGAGAAATGTCTGCATGGTATGTCCTGACTGCAACCGGCCTCTATACTTTTTCTGCTACAGATCCCGAATATCTGGTGACCGCGCCCTTGTTCGACGAAGTGAAATGGACTACCAGTACCGGCCGGACTTTAACGGTTAGTAAACCTGGAAAGGGCAGGGGGATTGCTGCCATTAAGGTAAATGGTAAACTGAACGATGGATATTTTGTGCCCCACGATCTCTTTAAAAATGGGGGAAAGGTAGAAATCATTACAAGGTAATACTGATCATTACAATCCAGGGCAGCCATCGGAGATTATGCAAATAGAAATTTCATCCTGCACCAAAACCAAGTCCGGCACGTGTTTTTGCTTAACTAATCAAAAAATTATATCTTAGTTATATGAATAGGAAACGCATTAAAATTTTTGAAAAGTCAATGCGCACAATCGATGCGTTATATGGGGTAGGTGCGATCATCACTATTATATTCTTTAGTTGAGTATTTGAATACCAGGTAAAATCAGATAAAGGAACTTCAACGCTGCTAAGAAAGTTGATACCAATGCAGACAGCACAGGAACATCCGTTAATCCTTACCCTACGCCTGGATAAGGATAGCCATGCGTTCTTTACCAATCAGCGGAAACAGTACTTTCCGCCAGAACGCAACTATCTGGAAGCACATCTCACGCTGTTCCATCATTTGTCAAATCAAAAAGAAGTTTCAAATTTTCTGAGCAGCCTGGATGTATTGCAGTTTGAGCTGCAGGTAACCGGCCTGATGAATCTTGGTGCAGGTGTTGCTTACCGCATCGGGAGCCCAGAATTACTTTGCTTACGGAATACTATTTCAGGGCAATTTTCAACCAGCCTCATCCCGCAGGACAGGCAGGGATTCCGGCCGCACATTACGATCATGAATAAATCCACTCCTCAGGACGCACGCACTTTACTGAATGAACTTTCTGCCTCTTTTCAGCAATTCAGCATCACTGCAACAGGGCTTGATCTTTGGTCTTATCTTGGCGGGCCATGGCGGCACGAGGAAACATTTGATTTCAGGAACCGGCCTAGTCAACTTTAACAGCAGCCCCCAAAAAAGAGGGGGCCTGCTATAGTCTATTTTACATTCAGCCACATATTTACACTGTTTTCTGGTGCTTCAACCACGATCTTGTAAAACGCTGAAGGATATTTCTTCACATCAGCCAGGTAATGCTGCTGGGCGAGATCAACTTCTCCTAACTGTATATAGTCATCCTTTCCGCCGGTTTTAAACTGATTGGTCAGGGCGATCCGGATTTTAGCTTTTCCTTTTTTCTCCAGGGCTTTCCAGCTGATATCCAACAAGCCTTGTGTATAAATAGCTTTCAGGCCAGCTATAGAAACCGGGCCGATAAAGGGAATGCCATCCACTTCCTGTGCCACGCTTTCCGGAAATTTAACATTCAGGTATGATGCAATTGAAGGCATAATGTCCACGATAGCCAGATCAAAGTACTGGCCATAGCTGTTCAGGTTTTTATAATTGCTCACCATCCAGGTAGAGCGCTGCCTGTCTGACTGCCCGCCATGTCCGCGGCCGGTTTTCTCGTCCCTGCCGTGATCTGTAGTGATAACGATCAACCAGTCCTCATTAAACTTTTGCTGGCGATACGTGATGGCGTCCCAGATCTTGCCGATCTGCACATCCAGCATCGTAATAGCCTTGTGAAATTCCGGGCTGTCACCATAGCGGTGGCCCATATCATCTGTATATTCCAGGTATACCCATGAAAGGTCAGGTGCCTTGGTTTGAATCGTATTAGCTGCCTGTTTTACCACCTCTTCATCAATCTGGTGCATATAAGAAGAAACTTTGTCGTGCTTGAAGCGCATAGTATCCAGCTCATATCCGTCAAAAGCAAAGTCCGGACGGAACTTACCGGTTTCTGGAAGGTTGTCACCTAAAAGTTTGGTGCGGTTGTCTGTCCAGCTGGAAAAAATTGCGGTTTTCTTTGCCGGATATTGTGCCTTAAACAGCTTAAATATAGTTGGGTAATTGTAGTTAGGTGCCTTGATATCGTTATCAGGTACATTGTGTTTATTTACCCAGGTACCTGTCAGTAAGCTATTATAACCTACGGCAGAGATGGTTGGCGTTTCATTATAAGTACCTTTATCTCCGCCAACATGCATGCGGGAATAGGAGCCCGCGGTGATGATTTTTTTTAAGTTGGGCAGGTCTTCACGTTCAAGGGCATCAGCAGAGATCCCATCCGCGATAATATAAACCACTTTACGGGCCCGCTGCTGTGCAGCGGCATGAAGCGATAATGCAACACAGGCTGTAAAAACTATTTTTTTTATCATGATCTTTTTCTTTTTTACAATTTACAGGGAATGGGCAAAATACTCGTTTTCTACCGTTCCGTCTTCATATAGTTTTAGCATGGCATATCCGGGAGGAGTTTCCAGGTAATATCCGGGGCCTGCAGATTCCGCATCGCCCTTTCCCCACCAGTATCCGCTCATGGCGCCATTGCAGCAATACATCACGTCATTATAGATGGTATGGTCTGCCAGATGATTATGTCCGCTGAGACATATCTTTACCTTGCTGCTGTGCTTGTAAAATAAATCCTTGAGCTTTTTAAAATCATCATGTCCACCGCCCACCAGTACTTGTGTGGTGCCCAGGATAGGGTAGTGCGACATCACCAGTGTAGGTGTGTTTTCAGGCAGTTTTTCCAGGTCCTGCTGCAGCCATGTAAACTGTTCATCGTCAAGGGAAATCTTGGCATTGTTGCCATCAAGAACAATAAAATGCCAGTTCTTCCTTGAAAAACTGTAATAACGATGAGGCATCTTCAGCCGTTTCGCAGCATAGTCCTTCCCATACATCTCATCGTTTACAGCAGGTGCTTTCCACCAGATATCGTGATTGCCGATACAGCTGTGCATTTCATATTTATCCAGCATTCTCACACAATTGTCCCAAATCTCCCATTGCCCGGTTACCTGCTCACGCACTACGTTATCGTAAGAAGCATCGTGAATAGCATCTCCTCCATTGAGGAAGAAATCCGGCTGATGTTTGCTGATCAGCTGCTGTAAACAGTTTTTAAACCGCTGGGGCGCATTGTTGCTGTTGCGGATGTGCACATCGGTGATGTGTGCTACAGTTAATGCCAGTTTCTTTTTATCTTCTGCTGCAAAGGCCGACAGGCCACCTGCAGCAACAAGGCTTGCTGCCAGTCCGGCCGACTTCAATAGTGTCCTTCTTTTGATTTCCATCAGATTACCAGCCGAAATTTTGTTTGAGATTCGGGTTTAAGGTGATCTGCTGCTGTGGGATCGGCCTGTAATAATACTTCGGTTCCATGAATGTCCGCGCAGTATTTTCTGTAACAATGTTGCCCCCGCTGTTGCCATTTTTCAGGTAGACAGTAGCATCCGTACCTATCATTCCTGCGCGGTAATAAATCAGTACGATACCCAGTGAGTTTTTCTCTTTCGCAGCTTCTGCAGGGATCGTTGCGGAGCGGTCGATCAGTACGATATCTTCGATACCGTCACCCGTCATGTCGTATTTTCCAAGCCCCTTAAAGTAAATGCCCTCAGGAATGTTCGCCAGCAGTTTGCCTGCTTTCCATCGCATCAGGTCGTCGAACCTGGTATTTTCAAAAGCAAATTCTACCCTGCGCTCACGTCTGATCTCGAGGATCACACCCCTGTTGCTGCTCACATTAGGATATTGTTGCATCAGCAGCGGATCGACATTTCCATTGGCTGCGGCAAGGTTAAGGTTTGGCATGCCTGCGCGTTCTCGCAGCAGGTTGACTGACTGGTCAAGTTGCGTTTGTGTGAGACTGCCCAATTCTGCAAGCGCCTCTGCATAGGTCAGCAATACTTCTGCATAGCGGTATACCGGAAAATCTACGCCATTGATGATATTGTTATCTGTACTGTTGACATAGCCCTTCAGCTGGTGATAGCCGCTGAAGTTCTTATTCAAACGCTGGATGTAAGGTGTAGGATCGGGCACGCTCACCCATCCCGGGTAAACAATGCTCTGCGCCATACGTGGGTCGCGGTTGGCAAACTCCTCTACAAAGCTCTTTTGTGCATAATTGGCCTGAGCGGTAAAGCGTGTCCCGTCCTTCATCAGGTAAGTTTGCAACAGATCCTTGGAAGGCCCCTGCTCGTAATCCCCGAAAACTGCCCGCTGCACATTTTGCCCCTTACCTTTGCTCAAATCAAAAATGTTGGTGAGAATAACCTCGGGATTGGTGGTCAGGTCCTGACTATTGAATAAAGTGCCGTAATCCTCTCCGGGTTTTCCTGTATTGTAGATGCTGTATTTTTTGGAGGCAATGATCTCCCCGGAAATTGTCGCTGCAGTTTGCAGGAAGGTATTTGCGGTTTGTGCCAGGTTCAGCTCGTCATGGTATTTACGATAGGTGCCTTCATACAAAGCTGTACTTGCGTAGAAAGTGGCCACGGCCCATTTGCCCGGTGTTCCAACAGGTACTGTTTCGCGCACGTTTTTGTAAGCGAAATCAAGATCTGCCATGATACTATCCACCACAAGCGTACGTGGATCACGTCCCTTCATCAGTTCCGGGCTGTTTGGCTCCAGGGTTTTGGAATACCATGGTACATCAGAAAAACGTTTTACTTTTTCGAGGTAAAACATGGCCCTGTAATACCTGGCTAAACCGGCATAATGATTTTTGATGGTGCCGGTAACGGCTGCCTTGCTGTAATTGTCCAGAAAATAATTGATGTTGCGCAATCTGCTCCATTCCCAGCCTGTAGTGAGGTTTTGTGCATTGGCGCTACCCATCATGATGTTTTTAACCTCCACAGCACCTGTAGTGGCTGAGTTATCAGTGTTTTGATCATTGGCATACGAATTACGGTCGGGTTGGGATAATAAACCGTTTACGTAAAGGATGAGGTCATCTTCTGTATTGAAAAACAGATCTGGTGTAACAGAAGTCTGAGGGTAACGGTCGAGGCCGTTTTTTTTACAGGCAGCAATGGTACTTAAGGCCGCAATACCCAGAATATATAGATACTTTTTCATGTGATTGTCGAATATGAGGGTAAATTAAAAGTCCAGATTTAAACCAAAAGCATAACGGCGCTGAAAGGGATAAGACGCAGCGTCCTGTTCTTTCTTATTGACTGATTCCGGATCAACGTATTTCTTAATGGCAGAGAACTCATATAGGTTCTCACCGGTTGCGAAAATGCGGAGACGTGTGATCTTCCACTTTTTTGTCCAGGCCGAGGGGAAGGTATAACCTATGGAAATGTTCTTTACCCTCAGATAGGCACCGTTGAGCAGGTACTTGGTCTGTGGTATATCCAGACCGGAGCCATAATTGGCATCAGCTAGCCAGGATTGCAGCACCGGGTAATACGAGTTGGTATTTGCATCAGCAAGGCCTGCGGCAAGGTAGGACGCAGAATGCTGAGCACGTTGCTCCGGAGTATCAGCGGTTGCACGGTAATAGTCAAGGTTCCATGGATAAACATTTGCATAAGGTTGCTGATAAGGCCCCCAGAAAAGATAGTTATGCGGATAAAAATCTCTCTTTAGAACGCCCTGCAGGAAAAAGGAAAGATCAAAACCCCTCCAGTCCATATTAATATTGGCACCAATCACATAGCGATCTGTACTGTTACCAATGACTTTTAAATCTTTAGGATCTTTAGCGCTGAGGCCTTGTTCGATCTTGCCATCTCCATTCAGATCTTTGTATTTAGGCCAGCCCTCCACAATGGATAAGGCTCCCCAGGGGATGATTGAACTTTGGTCGAGCGCAGCAATTTCTGCCGCATTGTTAAATACACCATTGTTCTCCAGTCCCCAGATCTCACCGATGGTTTGCCCTTCACGGTATCCTGAGAATAGCTGCTGGTCATTTTTAAACCGGGTAATTTTTGACTTTGAATCAGAAAGGAAAACTTTGGCATCAAAGCTGAATGGTTTAGTGCCGAGGTTAAACCTGTCCTTATAACTGACGGAGAGTTCCCATCCCCTGGTGCGCAGGTCTGCAGCATTTTGTGCAGGTACGGCGGTTCCCAAAACACCAGGTAATTCCTGACCGGCAGTGAGCATCCCTTTAGTATTACGAATAAAGTAATCAAAGGTAAAGGAAAGTTTGTCATTCAGCAGGCCGATGTCAGTACCCATGTTTAAGGTAGATACGCGTTCCCAGGTGTAACTTTGCGGATCAACGCTCAATCCGGGAGCGCCGTCAATCACCAGGTTTTGTCCTGCACCACCGATAAGGTAGTCAGACGTTTTTGTGGCGAGCGACTGGATATAGGCAAAGTTGCCAACGTTTTGGTTTCCCAGTTCACCATAGGAGGTCCTCAATTTGAAGGTAGACAGTACCGGGGCCAGTGGCTTGAAGAACTCTTCCTGACTGGCTATCCAGGCTGCGGAGCCCGATGGGAAGAATCCCCAGCGTTTTTGAACAGGAAAACGTGATGAACCATCATACCGGCCGGTAGCTTCCAGAATATACCTGTTTTTAAAAGTATAGTTTAATCTTGAAAATGCGGAGTTGGTAGCATATGCCGCATACAGACCATTTGCCGTAGCTGCACCACTGGTTAGCGCCAGATAAGGAAGGGAAGAGGATATTAAAACGTCCCGCCCTGCAACCGCTGTGGAATAGCTATAATCTTCGCTGTTAAAGCCAACCATAGCACTAAAATAGTGGTCAGCGATGGTTTTTTTATAAGTGGTGTATAAGTTGAAAGCATTGTTGTACAGGTAACCGTTGCTTTCGCTTACAGAACCCAGTCCACCTTCTTCGCGGATATCATTTGGCCCGTAACCGATTTTATATTTTTTGGTATCCTGATGTGTTCTCCACAATTCGCGTTTAAAGGATGCATCGCCGTTTACCTGAAGGTCTCCGTTTAGGAAAAGAGCCGTAGCACTGGTAATGTTTTGGAAACCAACCATGGTTTGCAGATTATTTCCTCCGTCTACCAGTCTGGCAGCCAATCTTCCTGCATTTGTGTTGGCCCAGCTCCCGTCCGGGTTTTTAACAACGTCGGTAGGCATCAGGTAATACATATCAGTAAGATTTGAATTTGGGAGCGCCTTTTTGGTCTCGTATATATTGGTATTATTGTCCAGCTTTAACCATGGAGTAGGCGAGAAGCCCAGGCGCGACCTGAGGCCGTGGCGGCCAAAATAATCATCGGTCAGTTTATTCAGCCCGTTGTCTTTGCTGTAGTCGGCAGAAAGGTAATACGTTAAAGGTTTCTCATTGACAGTAGCGCCCCCCGATAAGGTAAGGGTATGGCTGGTAGACAAACTTGCATCGTTCAGGAAATACTTATACCAATCGTTGCTGCCCATATAATCCCATTTGGTAGGGTCTGTGGGATTGAGGCGAGTGTCCGGAAGAGATGGGTTATCAGAACGATCTTTCGCCCAGCGGTAATATTCGTCGGAGTAATTCACATAATCCCATGGGGTATTGTCTGTAGAAGTTTCCAGCACCCTCGAGAAGATGTAAGGATCTGTCACCGGCTTTGGCAGTAATGTAGGTTTGCCCCATGAGGTGAAAGTATTATAGCTGACAATATTGTGCCCCGCAGCTCCCTGCCTTGTGGTAATTAATATGACACCGAATGCAGCTCTGGCCCCATAAATGGCCGCCGATGCCGCGTCCCGCAATACAGTAAATGAAGTAATGTCTGATGGTGTTAAGCGCAGCATATCGTCATTGCTTGTTGCAGGTATCCCATCAATGACGATGAGCGGCGAACCCCCATTGATGGATGTATAACCCCTGATATTGATGTTGGGTACTGAACCCGGTGCACCGCCCTGGGAGGTAATGTTGAGCCCAGGCGATATTCCCTGTAAACCCGCAGCCGCACTGATCAGCGGTCTTGATTCGAGCTGTTTGCCCGAGATCTGGTCTATCGCACCTGCGATATTGATTTTTTTCTTGGTCCCAAATCCTACAACAACAATCTCATCGAGATTCGCGTAGTCGGATACAAGCGGGACATCAATTTTTGTTTGGCTGCCCACGGTAATTTCCTGCTGTTTATATCCCATATAAGAGAAAACCAGGACGGAGGCTGACTTAAGATCGTTGATGATGTACGCCCCATTGCTGTTTGTAGCGAGGCGGAGGTTCGTGCCCTTAACATTGATGTTTACAGCCGGAATGGTTTCCCCGGTCTTCTGGTCAGTGACAACACCTTTGACAGTGATGCCCTGAGCAAATGCACTTGCAGAGATCAACATCATGAAGAGTATCCAGAGTAGATTTTTTTTCATATGATTTATTAGGTTATTGAAGGTCCTGAACAGCAGATGTTCATCTGGCGCTAAATTGCCTATGCCATATTAAGATGAGGTTAAGGGGAAATTAAAAGATTAATTGAACGTACATTCAATTTATAATTGATTGAACGTATAGTGTATCTATTATTAATTTGGAGATCCTGATTTCTTTTCGGTAGTTTGCCTCAAACAAAAATACCGACGAATAATGGGGCGCAAAAGTCTTAAAGAAACAAGACAACAGGAAATAATCAAGATATTTTATAAGGTTGCCAAAAAAGAAGGATATGAAAATACATCCATCGCAAAGATTGCGAAAGTGATGGATATCAACCCCAGTCTGATCATACATTACTTTGAAACCAAAGAGGATTTAACCTATGCACTGATTGATCATATCCTGGACAGATATTTATTAATTTACACCATCAAGCACCACCAGCAGGCTACGCTGGATGACTTAAGGCATACGATAGAGATGTTATTCTCAAAAAAGTGGAACCTGCTTTTTGATGATGATGGCCTGTTCTATACTTTTTATGCGCTAGGCTTCCGCGAAAAGAAAATCAAATTAAAATATAAGATTATACTGGATTCCCTGCGGGCGGGGCTTGCCCTGATGATCGAGCAATGCAATACAGGAAGGTATACCGAAGTGGCAGACCCGCAGACTACTGCGGATTTTATCTTTGTGCTGGTTGATGGCGCTTACTTTTATTTGTCCCTCGAAAATGACAAGCTAGCCTATACAGAGCGTTTGGCCTATTATAAGCAAAGGGCATATGATGCCCTGGGAGTATCAGCGTTACTGCCTGCCGGACCTGCTTCCACGAAAGTATCGCCCTAAAGCAATGATCCCTGTGATCATCCACAAAAAGTTGGCAATTACGTTCGGCATATCGCTGGTTTCTGAAGCAGCAATACAAAGGCATAGCCCGCCAAAAATATTGAGCACCTGAAAGGCAGGGGAATCTGCGCTCAGTATTTTCATGGTCAGTAAAACATAGGCTATGGTACATAATAAGGCGCCCATCCACCCTATACCAGTAAATAAAAGTTTTGGCATGACAGTAAGTTAGGACAGTAAAAATATGCATTGCAGATTAAGCTGATGTTAACACTGGTACAATCGCCGTCAGAAACAGCGATGATACACAAGAGCTTTGAAGCTCACAAGGATATTCTGGCTCAAAATTATTGGTACATTGACCTGAACTCCAATGGTGTCTGCCGTGTTTTTGTTTTGAAAAGCTTGCTGAACGACTGTGAGTGTTCAAACCCCAGGCTATAGGCGATCTCTGTTATAGAGAGTTCGGTGCCAGACAATTTTTCCTTTGCCTTTTCTATCAGTTTGTCGTGAATGAACTGCTGCGTGCTTTGCCCTGTCAGTACTTTCAATAAGGTGCTCAGGTAATTGGCTGAGATATTCAGCTCATCAGCAACTGACCGCACTGTAGGAATGCCTTTGTTGATCCGTGTTTCATCTGCGAAATGAAATTCCAGTAAGCTTTCCAGTTTGTGCAGAATCTGGTGATTGGTAATACGGCGTGTGAGGAACTGCCTGTTATAAAAGCGGTCGGCATACAGCAGAAGGTATTCCAGCTGGTTAATGATCAGTGAATGGCTGAATTTATCCATGTTGCCCTGGTATTCTTTGACTATATTCTGGAAGATAGCTGAAACCACTGCTTCTTCCTTTTCGGACAGGAACAAGGCTTCGTTCACTTTGTAATTAAAGAAACCATAGGTTTTTATGGTCGAAGCCAGAGGCGTATTCCAAAGAATATCAGGATGCAGCAACAGCAGCCAACCTGTTTGCTGCACCCTGATATTTGGTTTGATCTCCACCTGCAACAGTTGCAGGGGGGCGAAAAACGACAGCACCCCGGAATCAAAATCGTAAGGTTGTTGTCCATAATTGAACTTGGCCTGGACATCACGCTTCAATGCAAACATGTAAAAATCCTGCATCCATTTGAGGTCTTCGGCATTGTCCGGATAGTGCACTTTGCTATAGTCGATCACACTGATCAGCGGATGTTCCGGTGCCGGCAAACCGTAATAAGAATGGAGATCTGAAAGTGAGCGAAAACGATATGTGTTGGCCATTATCCTAAAATTACTGAAATACTTTAAAATGCGGTTGATTCTGAAAGCACGATATTACTTTTTATGGCGTTTTCAATTGTGCTGAGCTTTGTTCTCACAATGGCCGCTGTATCAACGCCCATGAAGAAATGCACAGGTGGCTGTTCCTGATTGCTCAGTTCTATCAACACTTCAGCAGCTTTCCGTGGATCGTTAGGTTGATTACCATTGATCTCATTGATATGCTGCGCTTCAACTTCACGTGCGTTGGCGTAGGCCTCGACCGGATTTGCAGGCAACATCACTGAATCTTTCCCGAGGAAGTTTGTCCTGAAGTATCCGGGATAAACCAGTGTAGTGTGGATACCGAAGGGCTGCATCTCTACGGCAAGGGCTTCAGTGTAACCTGCCATTGCAAATTTAGTAGAGCAATAGATGCCGAAAGCGGGATAGTTACCTGCAAATCCGCCAATTGACGCAATATTAAAGATATGGCCTGATCGCTGCGCGCGCAGATAAGGTGCTACATGGCGTATGACATGTAGAGGCCCGAAAACGTTCACGTCAAAGTTCTTTTGCACTTCCTCAGCTGTTAATTCTTCCACTGCCCCGATCTGGCTGTAACCGGCATTGTTAACTACCACATCGATACGTCCGAATCTACCTATTACCTTTTCGATTGTACTTTTAACATCACTATCGCTGGTTACGTCCATGGTTAATGCAAGAAAATTTGGGTGCCCGGCTACCACATCGGTGAGTGCCTGCTTTTTTCTTGATGTTGCTGCCACCTGGTAGCCTTCGCTTAATAAGCGCTGGATGAGCTCAGCACCTAATCCTTTAGATGCGCCCGTAACGAACCATACTTTTCCTGTTTGCTGATTTTCCATTGTCTTTGTTATTTAATGATCATTCAAAGGTATGGGTGCTGCAGAGGGTAGGTGTAGCCAATATCTCTATCTTTGTAGCCTATTCTCAGATATCCGGGCAATGCCCCCTGATCCAGGCTCCGGGATGATAGCCGCTAGCGTTAACATCCTTCTAATTCCCGGATTTTACCCTGCCCTGTTCTGCCGCCGAGCTGTTGGGCCTCTCCCTGCCAGCTTTGACAGTACTGCTGCCAAAATTGTAGCTGAACGTTAGCCTGAAGATCCTGCTTTCCTGTTTCTGCGTAAGTTGGTAATCCTGATGTGTAATGGCACTCCTGATTTGAATTTGTCTCTGATTGAAAATATCGGTGATGCCAAATTTAAGATTTGCCTTTTCAGCCGCAAACGATTTATTGATGCCTAAGTCCAGACCGTAAATGGGCTTCGCTATATAGGTTCCGTAAGCCTGACCAGAGGTGTAACTGGCGGATAGTTCTGCATTTAAAGACGAACTGAATTTAAAGCTCTGTATACTGCTCAGTTCTACAGTTGTTTTTTCGTTTTTAAAAGGCATGCCCATTAAATCAGGGCTTGCAAAACGGCTGTGGTAAACTGTAGCGTTGTTAATGGTGTTCCACCAGTCTGTAAGATCGAAAGGTCTGCTGAATGTTGCGCTAAGGGTGCTTCTGGAAGCTAAATTCTGCTCATACAGTAAGATGGTTTTTTTAATGGTATCTGTTAAGATGGTTGTGGTGATGATATCTTTTGTTCTGGTATATCCCAGGGAGATGTTCAGTTTGTGATGGCTGTAATTGAATTCAAATGAATTGGCATACTGGGGTTTTAGGGCAGGATTTCCCTGAGACATGGTGTACAGATCGGAATAATAGATAAAAGGATTGAGCGCCTGATAATCCGGCCGGTCAATTCTGCGGCTGTAGGAAAGCCCAAGGATATTGTCTTTGGACAAAGCCTGGCTTACTGACAGGCTTGGAAAAAGATCGATGTAATTACGTACGTTTTTATCCTGAAGGGTGATCGATTTTCCCTCGGTATGGGTGAGTTCTGTCCGCAGTCCCAGCTGAAGGGCGGTGGAATGAAAATCTTTATGTACATTGAAGTAAGCCGCGTTCACAGCCTCCTTGTATGAAAACCTGTTACTCTGACTAGCGTCATTGCTCCAGGTATCCTCCAGCATTTTCTCTGATCGGAAATCATTGTCGGTACTGACATAACTGCTCTTTGCACCTGTTTCTATTTTCAGCTGGTTGCGCAGGGGAAACGCATAATCCAGTTTTCCTGCAAGGATGCTGATTTTTGAGGGACTAAAATTGCGGAAGATATAGGGTAACCTGTAGGCTATTCCTGAAGGATTTAAAAAAGCATTGTTGTAAGCTGCGCCTTCTGTGTTGCTGACCTGTGAAAAATCGAGATCAGCAAGCAGTTCCTGCCCTGAAGTATCTAATACAGCTTTATAATTGAGGTTATAGGTTTGGTTTTTATAGCGCCCGTTGAATACGTTCTGGCCTGTCACGATGGAATCAATCTTTGCGGGCTGATTGCCAATGCCGGTATGGATCTGATTATTGGCATTATAGCAATTGGCGTATCCTTTGATGATGAAGCCTATGGTATTGTTCCCGTTGATAAAATAGTCAATGCCGGCTTTGTAATTGCTGTTTTTTCTCACTGAAACCTCTCTGGCCTGCTGATCAAAAAAAGTGATGTCACCGGTATTCTCCGTACTTCTGCTGAGAAAGAGGTTTTCATATTGCTTGTTATTTCCGTAATTGAAGTCGCCAAAGATGTTGAAGGAGCCGGCTCTGTGGTTCAGTGAAACCCCTGCATCAGCCTTGTGGTATTTCCCCATGCCGGCACCCAGCGTTAGGGTTCCGTTTGTTCCAAAACTGGTATTCTTCTTTAATTTAATGTTGATGATCCCTCCAGTACCTCTGGCATCATATTTTGCAGATGGATTTGAGATCAGCTCTATCGCCTGAATTGTATTTCCTGCGGTAGCACGAAGGAGGTTTGCCAATTGTGCAGAGGACAAATAAGTGAGTTTCCCATCAATCATGATGCTTACACCTGGCTTGCCTCTCAAACTGACATGGCCTTCATTGTCCATGCTTACACCGGGAACTCTGGATAGAATTTCCATTGCCGAGCTTCCTACCGAAAGCGGGCTCTGGGATACATTGACAATCATTTTACCATCTCTGCGCTCTATCAGGGGCTTATTAGCCTTGATATCCACTGTATTTAATTGTTGACTGAGCATCTGTACAGCAATGATGCCGATGTCTGCATGCGGATGATCTGCATCAAGGATAAAAGTCCGGGTCATACTTTTCTGATAACCGATCAGGTCAACTGCCATATAATATGCCCCGGCAGGTAGGTTAAAAAAATGAAAAACACCGGCCTGATTGGTTTGTGCAGATAGAACCAAAGAAGAATCTTTAAGCTGATGCAAATGAACCGAAACAAAAGACAGGATCTCCTGATGATCATCGCTTACTTTGCCGGTAATGGAGGGTTGTTTTGCCTGATCCTGTGCCAGAACAGGGTAGTTTGTGAGTAAGATAGACACAAGAAACATCAGATACCTGGCAGAATATGTCATCATAGATTTTGAGCGCTAAACTCAAATATAACCTGCTGAACAATGCCCAAATGAATTTTAACATTGTTTAACTCCTTTAAGATGGGGTGCTTTAGAATACCTCTCCATGTAGATTGTTCAGTATTGAAAAATAAGTAATTTTACAGCATGAACAGTTTGTTTTTGAATGCCATCGGAAAATTGGCTGACATCCCTCAGGAGGAAGCAACTTTGCTGCTCTCTTCTTTTCAAACCAAAAAGTATAAAAGGAATACGATTTTGTTACGCGAAGGGGAGGTAGCGCATGAGCTTTTCTTTGTGGTCAAGGGAGCGGTCAGACAATTCTTTTCAAAAGACGATGGCGTGGAGAAAACCTCCAGCTTTACCTTTGAATCGGAATTTTTCACAGACATGGAAAGCTTTTCGCGCAAATCCCGGTCGGTATCAAATTTTATCACTTTAGAGCCAACGGAATGTTTGGTGATCGACTGTAAAGATTTAATGATAGCCCTCAAGCAGTCCCAGTGCATCGCAGAGCTTTGCAGGGCGATCATAGAGAAGGTAGCAACGGACAACATCAGGCGGATACAATCGATGCTGTCGCTTTCTCCTGAAAATCAGTTCAGGGAGCTGGTGCAAAGCAATCCCAACCTGCTGCGAAGAGTGCCTCAGAGGTACATTGCGCAATATCTTGGTTTAGCACCGGAGAGCCTGAGCAGAATCCGTAAAAGGATCTTAGTCACTGAAAAAGCTTAACTTAAGTCATCGTTTTTGCTTGAGGCTTCCCCTAAATTTGTGATAAATAACTAATAAGATATGCAAACGATATTAGGTGCCGGAGGCGATATTTCCCGCTCACTGGCAAAAGAGCTAAAGCAGTACACTTCAAAAATAAGGTTGGTTTCGCGTCATCCTGAACGGGTAAATGCTGATGATGAACTGATGGAGTTGGACTTATCAGTAAGGGATAACGTGTTTAAGGCGATAGAAGGTTCGGAAGTGGTTTACCTGACTGTGGGGTTAAAATATGATTTAAGGGTATGGCAAGCCTCCTGGCCGATGCTAATTAGAGATGTAATTGATGCATGTCTGGCGAATCATTGTAAGCTGGTGTTTTTCGACAATGTGTATATGTACGACAAACAGGCTATACCCCATATGACCGAAGAAAGCCCGATAAACCCGCCCTCCAAAAAAGGGAAAGTACGGATGCAAAACGTGGCCCTTATTGAGGAGGCAATACAGTATAAAAACCTGAAAGCGGTGATCGCAAGGTGCGCAGATTTTTATGGCCCTGCAGCGAAAAATGGTATCCTTAACGTGCTGGTACTGGATAACGTGGCTAAAGGTAAAAAGGCAAACTGGCAGTCTGATGCCGACAAAATTCACTCTTTTACCTATGTTCCGGATGCTGCAAAAGCTACTGCATTGCTCGGGAACACGGAGAGTGCCTATGGTCAGGTGTGGCACCTGCCTACCTCTGCTGAAAGTTTAACCGGAAGGCAGTTTATTAAGATGGCAACAGAAATGGCAGAAACGAAAAATTCTTACCTGCTACTGAACACTTTTCTTTTATCCATTATCGGCATGTTCAACAGGACATTAAAGGAGCTGGTAGAAATGCAATATCAGAATACTCAGGATTACTTTTTCGATAGCAGTAAATTCTGTAAGACATTCTCCTTTATCCCGACCAGTTATGAAGACGGAATGCGCAAAGTGCTTGCGTCAGAAAAGGCTTTAGCAACTGATGGCAAATAATAGAAGTTAAGCGTTCTGAACTTCGCTCCTGTAATTGGTTATCACTGTAAAGAGCTCCTTAGCGTCAAGGTCCAGTTCTGCTGCAGTAAGATGGAGCGGTAAATTTCCGTCTGCATCCTCTATGCCATCAACAACCATGGCAGAAAGCTTTTTTCTGATGACCGGGATATATTGATCCGGCTGGTTAACAGTAAGGGTAATCAGCGTATCGCCGCCCACTTTGTTGATCGTGATGTTGGAAATGTCTTTCCATCGGATCAGTCCTGCAGCTTTAGCGACCGCAGTAACCTTTGTAGTAATACCTTCGGGACTGAGCACGAGCAGAGGAGAGCTGTCTGTCAGTTTGATTAACTTGGTGACGATGATGATCCCTAAGATAATCCCAAATATTCCTGATACTGCTGCCAGCTTGGTACCTACGACACCATCAAACATACCGATACTGTAGGCGAATATTAAGGCAAGGACTACAAATATGCCGCTGCAAATAAGAATAAGATTAACTGATTTTTTCTTGTTTCTGTAAAATTCCATTTCAATGATTGATCAAAAACTAAGCCTTTTATCGTATGAAGCTAAGTTATTTTTCTCAGAAGCCCCAATTCTGTTTGTTAATGTTTCAGTAAGTGCTTGTTAGGGTTATGAAATTTATTTTGTGCCATCACATTGTATCAATTACGATTTGGGATCTTTTTTAAGAAACACTACATGGTATATAAGCTGCTTCAATTTTATTGTTCAGTATATGCATATTAATTATCCTTCAGCATTACAGGCGAATGAATTTGGCTGTAATGCTGAAGCATAATTCTACTATTTTCATCTTACATGCAGGCACTCAGATTTCATGGTGCTTTCGGCAATGATCATGTATACCTGTGATCTTTAAAGATTTATGATAATAGTGAAAGCTACCACTGCTTCTAAATCCTTTCAGCATTATTTTGCGTATTTATAAGGATATCAGAAAATTTTGGAAAACTCAAGGCCTCAGGATTTAGCATTACTCGTATTAGATAAACTCAGCTATGGAAAAGGCAATCTGATGCTGCCTGATATTAAGATATTAAATGATTTGTTCGACTGCCTTTATTACACAAGCATGTGTAAAGAGGAAAGTGATCTTATCCGGGTGACAATCACGTTTATTGACCCTGCAAATCCAGATCCACATCCGCCAAAACTGCATGTGCCAGAAAGGTGGAGCTGCATAGCATTTGAGAGCAACATGCCTCTGAATATTAAAACACTTGCTAAACTTTCCAAGGCAGCAGATCCTACAAGTACCTCCCTCGCAGTTTATTTCAATGAGCATGCTGAACTGTATATCTGGGGACTGATTGATCAGGCGATGCATTACCAGAACTTCCTCAATTATGAATCTGACCATTATTCAGAGCAGCCCGGCTATTTCCAGGTAGCCATCAGCGATATTGGGACGCTAAAAGTGCTTTTTGACTACGAGCTTCTGGCCACACTGAAACAGAATGTATTGGTCAAAAGGTATCCCGATGTGCTGACCATTGGGCCAGTGTCAAAGATGCTGAGAAGAAATGCAGACTTCCTGAAGTCCAATGTGAGACAGTACCTGGAAGATAATTATCCAATGGAAGCATATACAGACTGGGCTGACTTTCTGGATAGCCTGTGGATACAAACACTTTCGCGAATACTTCTCAAAATCCAGGATTACCAGCATGGAGGAGCACTGCTCATTACTAATGAGACAGCTGATTTAGATATTAAATACCCTATTCAATATGAACGGCTTGCTCTGTCTGTGTTGTCTTATGCGAAGGCATCAATAGACGCATACGTTGCAGAAAATGATATTGTACAGGAATTTGTGGCGGGCAAGAAATCGGTAAGCAGCAAACTATACCTGCAGGAATCCCGCGCGATTGCCAATAAGAAGGCTACAGCTGATGAGATAACGGGAGCGGTCAGTTTTATTGCTTCCCAAACTTGTGTGGATGGAGTAGTGCTGTTTGACAGCACGATGAAAGCAAATGGTTTCGGGACTGTATTGAGGGCAAAGAGAATGCCTGCCAAAATCTATGTGTCTCTGACTGCAACAGCAACATCCAAATCTCTTCTTCCTCATGACCCTACACACTATGGTACGAGGCACCGATCGATGATTTCTTATTGCTGGAAACATTCGGGATCGCTGGGCCTGGTGGTTTCGCAGGATGGTGACATTCGTGCTTTCTGCAGAATAGAGAATAAGCTGATCATGTGGGAAAGCATAAAGACGCAGCAGTACATCACCAATAAAGCATACAAACAGAAAAGCCTCTCTACGCTATAGCCTGCAGAGCGAATCCAGCTTAATATGCATTCAGGGTTTATATAACCTGATTATCTGCTCGGGTACATCCAGCTTTATTAAGCTCTGTCACAACTTAGGATATACTTTACAGGTCATTGGAGGATACAGTGGGAGATGGGAAATTAAATTCATATGTTAAAGATCAAACTTATTGCCTGCGTATGGGTTATAGTAAAAATTTACCAGCGTGACCATCATCCTAATCTTCATATTTGTATTTCTGATATTACGCATGCTTGTAGCCTGCTATAATTATTTTTCCACACCGAAATTACCGCTTTACAGGATAGGTTCTCCATATCGGATTTCAATTCTCATACCTGTTCGCAATGAAGAGATGACTATTATTTCGCTTTTGCAATCCATAGCTGATCAGAATTATTCAAACTTTGAGGTGATCATCCTGAACGATAATTCAACAGACAATACACTTGCCCTTGTGGAAGATTTTGCAAAAGGAAATGTGAGGTTCAGGGTAATCAATGGAAAGCCCCTGGAACAGGGTTGGACAGGCAAGAATTTCGCTTGCTGGCAGCTCGCACAGGAAGCATCAGGACAATACCTGCTTTTCCTTGATGCAGATGTTAAAGTTTCTGATGACCTGCTCAGCAGCGCCATTTATCATCTGCGAAAAAACCGTTTGTGCCTGCTCAGTGTTTTCTCTGATCAGCAGATGAAAACCGTAGGAGAGAAGCAAGTTGTCCCCCTGATGAACTATCTGTTGCTTAGCCTGCTACCGGTTAAGTTGATATTTGGTCATTCCAATCCAATTTTTGCAGCTGCATGCGGTCAGTTTATGTTGTTTGATAATGATACTTACCGACAATACCAATGGCATTACAGCGTACGCCAAGAGGTTACGGAAGATCTTAAAATCATGAAATTGGTAAAATTAGCAGGTTGCAAAGGGGATAGTTTATTGGCAAATGGCCTGATCACCTGCAGAATGTATAATTCATACACTGAAGCTGTGGATGGCTTTAGTAAAAATTTCATTGCTCCCTTTAATGACAGTATTCCTCTGTTTATCTTATTTTTGACTTGTGTAATGGTTGGCCCTGTGCTGATCCTGGCCACCCTGGATATCTATCTGATATTGTGTCTGTGCTGCATTATACTTCTAACCCGGCTAATGATATCCAATTTGTCTGGCCAGAACGCCTGGCACAATGCATTTTTGCACCCTTTGCAAATGTTGAGCCTGATGCACATTGGCTGTCTCGCTGTGCAACGCAAGACAACCAAGACCAGGCAATGGAAAGGGAGGGTGCTGAATTAAGGGTAGCTGGATAACAAACCGGACGCAATTGGCACAACAGGACTTAAAGAAATAAAGGAGAAGGTACCGCAAATTATTGATGAGGCGAAGACCATCAAAGAAGGCTTAGAGAGAAGACATCGTATTGCAAGCGGTGATCCCGGCCAGGAATGCTGTCCAAAAAAATGAATTTAATGCGGGTTGCTGTAGTTTGTAGATGATGTAATTAATAGAAGAATACAAAAAATCATTCAAAATAGCAGGCAAATTAATTCTGTCCCAATATTTTGGATAATTCTACTATTTTTGTCGTATATGCAGATGCTCAGGGATCAGGAACGAGATTTGGTGTTAGAGTTGAGGGAAGGCAGCAGGCCAGCTTTCTTACGCCTCTACCATATGCATGTAAAAAAAATCTATGCGTATTCGCTGAGCATCATTAAATCACCAAACCTTGCGCAGGATATCACCCAGGATGTTTTTATAAGGCTATGGGAAAGCGCTGCACAGCTTAAACCTGAACATTCCTTAACGGCTTTCCTGTTTACCATTACCAGGAACCTTTCCTTAAATGTATTGCGCAGTGCCGCCAATGAACATTGGATCACTGATGAGATTGCCGCTTATGCGATAGATAAGTCTGAAGATGGAATGGCCTATACTGAACGCAGGCAAACCGTGGCACTCATGAATGCCGCCATATCACAACTGCCGCCGCAGCGCAAAAAGATCTATGAACTCTGCCATCAGGAGGGCTATTCGTACAGACAGGCGGCTGAAATATTGGGCATAACCGATGGGACGATCAATAGCCAGATGGTAAAAGCACTGAGGTTCATCAAGGGCTATCTCTTACGGAACGGTGCACTCTTCTTCCTTTTTCTGATCAAATTTTAATTTTTTTTTCTTTCCGGGTATATGTCGGCCCTCAGTTGCGTGTAATGCTGTAAAAGAGGAAATATTGGAACAGTCAGTCAAACAGCTTTTTTTGAATTACATTCAGAACCGTGCCAGCAGGGATGAGGCAGAGCAGGTGATCGCAATGATCAATGCCGGAGGATACGAAGCAGAGTGGGAATCCGCAATGCGGGAAGCCGAGCCCCTGGGCACCGAAGCAGAAAATCCCGGTTTTCCTGAACTGGATACTGCGCTTTTATACCAGCGTATCAACAGGCAGCTGTTGCCAAAAGAACAACAATTCCCTTATCGCTGGCTGGTTTACGCTGCTGCGGTATTGCTTATCCTGGGCGCTGCCTTCCTGTTGTACACCCCTGCAGACAACATGAATAACGTTTCGAAAGATATGGCTGTGACGAAGCCTCTTCAGCACACCGGGCTGCATAAATGGATCAAATTACCGGACGGAACTTCTGTACAGCTCAATGCCGACAGTAAGCTGGACTATCCTGAAACTTTTGCCGGAAAAATAACCAGGGAGGTCACGCTAAGCGGCGAAGCTTTTTTCGACGTGAAACATGACGCAAAGCACCCTTTTATCATTCATACAGGCGCTCTTAAAACTACCGTGCTGGGTACAGCATTTAATATTTCTGCCTACCCATCGGCCAAAATGGTAACGGTGACGGTTACCCGTGGAAAGGTAATGGTGGAGGATGCCGCCAAAACCCTGGCGGTGCTGACACCCAATCAGCAGCTGAGCTGGAATACAGACCATGCTATTGCACAGAAACAGGTGGTAAAAACAGAAGAGGTGATTGCCTGGAAAGCGCAGGACCTGATTATGGATGATGTTTCGCTGGAACAGGCTGCGGAGATGATTGCCGGCAGGTACAAGATTGAGGTGGTCTTTAAAAACGACAAAGTGAAAAACTGTCGTTTTACCGCTGCTTTCCTGAACCGTAACCAGCTTAGGCAGGTCATCACGGTACTCACTGATATCACCAATGCCAGCTACGAACTGAAAGGAAATACGCTATATATAGATGGCCCCGGATGTGATCACTAAAGTATAAAATTCAACAAACACCCCAATAACAAACCTAAACCGCAAACCAACCATGCCTGACCTGAAATCCCCTACATGATACCTACCTGAAGAACAAAGTAAACTCCGGCGGCAACCGGAGCTTACAACAGTTTCAAATTATTTTTCGGACAACCTAAAACTATTGCAATGTATTACAATTCTACGCTTAATGCAAGCCGGAGTATTTCGGCATGCCACCACTTTTTTGTCAAAAATTCGAGCTTTTTTATGAAGGTAAATGCGATCATATGTATCATCGTGCTCTTTTCGGTAAACAGCATCAACGCTTCTACCGTATCCGCCCAGTCTGTAAAGGAGGTCAGGATCTCCGCAGGATTCTCCCCCGGGACGCTGGAACAGGCATTTGCACGCATCGAGCGTGAAACAGAGTTCAGGTTTGCTTACCGCAAAGGAATCCTCGCCGGCATACCCTCGCCCTCACTTTCTGCACAAACCCGAACGGTGCAGGAAACCCTTGAGGCACTGCTCGCCGGTACAGACTTACAATATAAACAGGTAGACAACAGTATCATCATCACAAAATATACGGCTGTCTATGGTGACAAGTTTTCACAGCAAACCGTTACCGGTACAGTAAAGGATGAAAAAGGAGGACCGCTGCCGGGAGTATCGGTGAAAGTGAAAGGCGGATCTGGAGCGGTCATGACTGACGGGACAGGAACCTTCAGGATTGCGGCCAGCAGAACTGATGTGCTGGTTTTTAGCTATATAGGTTTCATCAGCACCGAACGTAAGGTCGTAGACGACGAGGTGTTAAACGTAACCCTGACGGCAGAAGTGGGAACCCTTGATGCCGTTGTGGTGATCGGCTATGGCACCACCACAAAAAGAAACAATACAGGCTCCGTCACTTCGGTCTCTGCAAAGGACATCGCCAACCAGCCTGTTACTGACCCGCTTGCTGCTTTGCAGGGCAGGGTGGCCGGACTGGATATTTCTGCAGTAACCGGCTATCCGGGATCGGGATACAGCGTCCGTCTGCGTGGCCAGAACTCTATATCCTCAGGAAATGACCCTTTGTATATTGTGGACGGGATTCCCTTTATTTCTGAGAGCCTGAGCCAGTTTACCGGTGCCAACGGCAGCCAGAGCCCGCTGAGCAGTATCAATCCCTCAGATATCGAACAAATAGATATCCTGAAAGATGCCGATGCAACGGCGATCTACGGATCGAGGGGAGCAAACGGGGTGATCCTCATTACAACCAAGAAGGGCCGTGCCGGAAAACCTGAAGTGACGGCAAATATTTACCGTGGCATCTCTGCTGTAAATAAAAAGGTGGACATGCTGAATACCTCACAGTATCTTGCCCTGCGCCGCGAAGCATTTAAAAATGATGGGGTAACGCCTACAGAAACTAATGCGCCGGATTTACTGCTCTGGGACCAGAACCTGGACCAGAACTGGCAGGAAAAACTTCTCGGAAAATCAGCAGCCCTCACACAGGCGGAACTGAGCCTGCGCGGCGGCTCTGAGCAAACGAACTTTATCCTGAGCGGTACAGTACGTGATGAAAAGACGGTGCTGCCCGGCGATCTGGGGTACAAAAGGGGGGCGCTCAATTTCTCCCTCAACCATAAATCGCTGGACGATAAGTTTAAGGTAACGAGCTCGGTAAAGTTTACCGCCGATGAGAACAATACCATTCCCACGGACCTGACAAGTTTTTTTAACCTGGCGCCTAACTATCCGATTTATGATGTCGCAGGAAACTATTACTGGTTAAATAACGAACAGAATCCACTGGCCTATCTGGAGAGGTCGAGCCTCAATAAAACCAATAACCTATTTATCAATACCGCACTGAGCTATCAGATTATTCCCGGCCTGAATGCCAAGGTTAGCGGAGGGGTCAACAGGATGGCGATGACGCAAACACAAACCTATCCAAAGTTATCTTTTGCCCCCCAAACTTATACCGGAAGCACGGCCAACTATGGTGACAATACGCTGAACTCCTATATTGTAGAACCACAGCTGGATTATACAGTAAAGCTGGGCAAAGGCAACCTGTCTGCACTGGCAGGAGGTACCTGGCAACATAGTGTGACCGAAGGACAGTCTATCGTTGGCAGTGGATATGCCAGCGATGAGCAGTTGGAGAATATCAAGGCCGCCACACTGATCACCGCAAGAAGTTATAACTATACCAAATACCGCTACACCTCGGTCTTTGGAAGGCTGACTTACAACTGGGATGAAAAATATATCCTGAACGGAACTTTCAGAAGAGATGGTTCTTCTCGCTTTGGCCCGGATAAACAATTCGGAAATTTTGGGGCTGTGGGCGCGGCATGGTTGTTCAGCAGCGAATCCTTTGTGAAGGATAACCTCAGCTTCCTGAGCTTTGGTAAGTTAAGGGCCAGTTACGGAACGGTTGGGAATGACCAGATTGGTAACTACCAGTATCTCGACAGCTGGTCTTCCACAAGCTATCCTTATGGCGGTATTTCCGGATTGGCGCCAAGCCGTTTCCCTAATCCTGACTACAGTTGGGAGGTAAACAAAAAGCTCGAAGCCGGACTGGACCTGGGCTTCCTGGGAGACCGGTTGCTGCTTACCGCTAATTTCTACCGTAACAGGTCCGATAATCAGCTGATCGGTTATACCCTCTCCTCACAGTCGGGATTCAATGAATATACCGCCAACCTTCCGGCGGTGGTACAGAATAAAGGTTTTGAATTTGAGCTGAACTCGGTGAATATCCGCAGCAATAATTTTACCTGGAGTACTTCCGCCAATGTGTCTATTGCAAAAACTAAACTGCTGGAATATCCCGATCTGGAAAATTCTTCCAATGCCACAGCATACGTGATCGGACAGCCGCTGAATATCGTGAAAGGCTATGATTACCTGGGCATTGATCAGCAAACCGGGGTGCCGCTCTTCAGGGATGTAAACGGTGATGGGGCGGTCACTGATCCGGCAGACATGGTAGTGATCGGCAATACCACGCCAAAGTTTTATGGTGGCTTATCCAACAGTTTTAGCTACAAAAGCTTTACGTTCGACTTCCTCTTCCAGTTTGTGAAACAGGAGGGGCCGGGCCTCAACTACGGTTACCTGTCGTACTCCAATGGGATCATGAAAAATAAAGACCTGAGTGCTTTAGACCGTTGGCAACAGCCGGGCGATGTGGCCGATATTCCAGGCGCCAGTGCTACCTCAGGCAAGGCGATCTATAATGCTTACCAGAACCAGTACAGGTTATCCAGCGCCAATTGGGTGGATGCCTCATTTATCCGTCTGAAGAACGTATCACTGAAATACAATTTCGCCAGTATGCTGAAAAACTGGAAACTGAACAATGTGACGCTGTACCTGCAGGGGCAGAACTTATTTACGATCACACCTTATAAAGGTTTTGATCCTGAAACCAAAGCTTATGCACTGCCGCCGCTGAGTATTTACACGGCCGGGCTGCAGGTTTCATTTTAACATTGTAACAGTTTGATCATCACTCAAAAAGAAAATCCCATGAAAGTTTTATATTATATCGCTCTTATCGCAGTGTTAACGAACATCACGTCCTGCAAGAAATATGTACAGGTTGAAAATCCCAAAGACCAGCTGGTGAACGCCAGCATTTTTGTAAATGACGCGACGGCTACTTCTGCCATGGTAGGGATTTATAGCGATATGAATGCCTTTAACTATCAGTTTGCCAATGTCATCACTACCTTCATGTGTGCCATGAGCGCTGATGAGTTTACCTATTCATCTACATTGGCCAATTTTGACGAGTTCAAAAATAATGCAGTTACCCCCGGCAACAGTTATGTGGGCATCATGTGGTCGCAACCCTATGGCTTCATCTACCGCGCCAATGCGATTATCGAAGGTGCCTCGGCCTCTGCCACGCTGAGCCCGGCAGTAAAAAACCAGCTGATCGGCGAGGCTACGTTTGTAAGGGCTTTCTGCCACTTTTACCTGGTCAATTTCTTTGGGGATGTGCCGCTGATCCTGGATACGGATGTCCTGAAAAATACCAATTTGCCCAGAACAGCAAGTAAGGATGTGTATGCATCCGTTATTGCGGACCTGACAGCGGCGAAAAAACTGCTTGTTGCAGCCTATCCGGGCAATGCAGAGCGCACACGGCCCAATAAAACCGCGGCCTCGCTGCTGCTGGCAAGGGCATACCTGTACACAGGGAATTATGCCCTGGCAGAGCAGGAAGCCACAGAAGTGATCGGCTCCGCAGGTTACAGCCTGCTGAATAATCCCGATGTGAACAACGCCTCCAACATGACAAAGGCTTTTCTGAAAAACAGTGCCGAAACGGTATGGCAGCTGCAGGTGGTGAATACTGCAAACGGCAGGAATACCTGGGAGGGAAACACCTTTGTGCCTACCGCAGCGCCATTTTACAGGTTAACCAGAGGAGCCCTGGGGCTGGAATCTGGTTTTGAAGCCGGAGACAAACGCTTTACCAATTGGGTAGGAAGTTATACCACTATCGCCGCTGTACCGGTAACTTATTATTATCCCTTTAAATACAAGGTGCGTGTAGGCATAGCCGGCGCAGCAGCGACGGAATACTCTATGGTCTTAAGATTTGCCGAAGCTTACCTGATCAGGGCCGAAGCAAGGGCACAGCAGAATAATTTCGTTGCTGAGAAAGCTGATCTGGATATCATCCGCAGCAGGGCGGGATTAGCGCCTGTGACAGTTGCCCCGAGCCTTACGGTTGCGATGGCACAGGTAGAGCAGGAGCGACGCGTGGAACTTTTCGCAGAATGGGGGCACCGCTGGTTTGACCTTAAACGCTGGAAAAGTACCACCGGTGCTGCGGGTAAAACGCGGGCTGACGATGTCCTTAGCCAGACTAAAACCGGATGGAAATCTACTGCGATCCTCTTTCCGATCCCTTCTGAAGCGATACGCACTAACCCTAAGATGACCCAGAACCCAGGGTATAACTAAAAAAGAAAATCATGGACCTGATAAAAAAAATGTGTTTTGTACTGCTGCTTCCCCTGTTTGTCTTACCGCAGGCAAGGGGGCAGGCAGTAACCATCAATCCCGCGAAACCCCATAGGGGAGATCTGGTGACGATCACCTATAATCCCGCAGCTGCTGATGCAAAGATCAATGCGGATGCTCCTGCCGTCACCGCTATTTTTAGCTATTCTACTTTTTACGACCTTCCCTATAAAATGCCCCTGCAAAGAAAGGGGCCAGTATGGACGGCATCGTTTACAGCCGGTCGCTTCGCTACCTTTGCCACCTTTTACCTGCAAAGTGGCGAGCAGCTGCAGCAGCCGGCGGCAGATCGTCATTATGCTATCCCTATATACGAGGGGGCAAAGCGGATTAAAAGCAGTTTGCTTCATGAATCGTACAGCTTGTCTGCTGCTGCCCCAAAATCTCCGGAATTACAGCAGAAAAAGCTGAAGCTGCTGAGAGAGGAGCTAAAGAACAACCCGGATAATTATGAAGCTAAAGTAGCCTTGCTGACAACCAGAATGGCCATAGCGAAAACACCTGCAGAAAAACTGATGTACAGGAAACAGGCGAGAAGAGTGATTGCTGCCAAACTGGAAGAAAACCCGACACTGCCGGGCAATGTGAACAAGGTCACGATGGGTTACCTCATGATTGGCGAAAAAAGCAGGCTGGATTCTGTCCGGAAGGTAATCATGATGCGTTTTCCTGAAGCAGATATCTCAAAAGACCTGCGCGCAACGATCATTGGCAGGGAAAAGGACAGTCCGGCGAGGACCGCGAAACTGGAAGCGCTGCTGAAGGGCGACCAGCCCGGAGAGGAAGGTTCAGGAACGGTCCACAATATGCTTTTTGAACACTATGCAGTGGCCAAAGATTCTGTAAAGGCTTTAGCACATGCTGCAAAGCTGGTGACGAAAACAAATCCTTACACCCCGCAGTCACTGAAGGATATTGCGGTGACCTTAACGAAAAACAACATTGCTCCTGCGGCTGCAATCGGCTATGCCGGGCTCGCTTTGTCTATGGTGGAGGAATGGCCGGTAGGGATTATCCGTTACTTCCCGGAGTTTGGGTATATCCCTTCGTATGTGCCTGACTCTGTGAGGAAACAGGCTGTTGCCGAAGCCAGGTCTGCATTGCTGTCTCTGCAGGGGCTGAATTACCTCGCGCAGGGAAACAAAACCAGGGCTGTGGACCTTGCAAAAGAAGCGCAAAAGGTATCATCAGGCCGGGAAGGTTTGATCAGCAGCGCAGAGATATTCTCAGCAACAGGTGCTCCCCGGCAGGCATTTGATGCGCTGTGGCATTTGCTGCTGAAAAACCCTACAGACACTATGGTACTGAAGACTGCCAGGCAGAATTTTTTAAAGTTTAATCCATCAGAAGAGCAGTTCAATCAAAAGGTAGACGTCCTGGAGAAACTGGAAATCGAACAGCTGACAGCCAAAACGAAAACTCTGCTGATGCGCAAGCCCGGGCCGGAGCTATCCGGTTTAACAGACCTGCAGGGCAAGCCGGTAACGCCCGAAATGATGAAGGGCAAGATTGTGATCCTCGATTTTTGGGCTACCTGGTGTGTGCCCTGTATGCAGGAAATGCCATACTTTCACAAAGTGTATGAAAAGTACCGGAACAATCCTGAAGTCATGTTCATGGTAGTCAACAATGGCTCTAACAATACCATTGAGGATGCCCGCAGGTGGAAGTCCCAGAATCCACAGTACGAGTTCCCTGTTTATTTTAACAATGATAAAAATATTGGCGAAAAGGTAGGCTTTGCACTGATTCCCACGATTGCTGTAATTGATCAGTCAGGTTTAATGCAGTTCCGCACGGTAGGTTTCGAAGGGGAGATCCTGCAAAAGAAACTGGCTGTAGAAATTGAAATATTGCTGAATAAGTAAACTAATCAAATGAAAAGGCCGGTGATGCTCACCGGCCTTTTCATCAAGAAAAAAACTGAGGATAAAATATTTTAGCTACTTTAGGTCTGTATTGCCTGATGCCAGCAACCAAATATCCTTATGGGCCAACGACGATTATTTCTAATATTCCTGATTCTGGGCGTTTTCGTCTTTGCTATCATACAATGTACACCACAGGCAGAACGTAAAAACGACAGTCGCGGGCCGGCCTACGCAGGCAGCGCCACCTGTAAAAACTGCCATAAAGATTTATCTGAATCCTACACGCATAATGCACATTTTGCTGCATCCAGAATGCTGACGAAACCCAATTCTGCGGATAGCCTTAAACTGCCTGATGGCGAGTTCATATTTAACCAGAGCACCAGGGTAGGCGTTAAAAACCTCAAAGATGGCCTCTACCAGTCTGCGCTGGTGAACGGGCAGGCACTCAAAACGGAGCATACAGATATGGTGTTCGGTGCGGGGATCAGTGCCTATACCTTTGCTTTCTGGTTCGGGAATAAGCTGATGCAAATGCCGCTGAACTACCTGACCAAAGAACACCAGTGGGTAAACAGCCCCGGCTTCCCCACAGACCAGATTTATTTCGGGCGGCCCATCGTTGCGCGTTGCCTGGAATGCCACAGTTCATCGGTAAAACTAAACCTGGTCAAATCCGGCGATTTTGGTGTGGAAGAAGAATTGGTGCAGGGTTCCCTTATTGCAGGTATCGACTGTGAGCGCTGTCATGGCCCTGCTGCCGAACATGTAGAATTTCATGAAGCCAACCCCACGGTGAAAAAAGCAGTCCATATGCTGAGCTACAAAACAATGGCACTGACCAGGAGGATTGATATGTGCGGGGTTTGCCATTCCGGAACGGGAATAAAAACACTGAGTTCTACCTTTAATTTTAAACCCGGGGATACGCTGAAAACCCTGCCTCAATACAATGTGTACAGGGGCGAAGATCCGGATGTACATGGAAAACAGAAACAACTGCTGGAAGCCAGTCTTTGTTATAAAGTAGGCAAGGCAGAATGTATCACCTGCCATGATGTGCATGATAATACTAAAAAAAGCGTACAGATCTACTCCAATAAATGCATCAGCTGCCATAAAGAGGTGGTACATAAAACGTTGCCTGAGAAAAATACAGCGGTGCTGACTAAGAATTGTATCGACTGCCATATGCCTGTGAAAGAATCACATGCGATCGGTTTTCAGATGAGCGGAAGCCAGAAAAAGATTCCCTATAAATTAAGGACGCACAGGATTGCTGTGTACGAGAGCCTGACCGGTACCGGTAAATAACCGATTAAACGTATTTCGGACGCTTTATACAACTATTAGGAGTACGAAAAATATTGTACTAAGTGTTGTTTTTACACAAGTGTTCAGTACTTTCGATAGATCGTTTTAGTATTAGCCAGATATAACCTGTAATCCCCGCTTTGTCATCGCTGACAGCCACGGTAATTACAATTTTTTTTTAGCCGCTCCCTCCTGTACACGTATGCTGCCGCTGCCGCTTATTTGCCGTTACACATATGCCATAAAAAAAACTATTAACTATTACTAATTAACCCGAACACTAATCCCTAATTAACCTTATGTAAATAGAAATTTACACCCTCACACTATTAACCAAATATAATCTTATGCAACGAAAACTACCACTTATCAAGGGGATGGGAATCCTTTTGCTCATGAGTTTGTGCCTTTCTTTTAATCTGAGAGCACAAACCAAAGTTACAGGGAAGGTCATAGCCGGCGACGACAAAGCTGCTATACCGGGCGCTTCCATCAAAATCAAAAATGCACCAGGAGGGACTACTACCGACGCGAACGGTGTTTTTGCCCTTAATGTACCAGAAAATGCAGTGCTGGTGATCTCTTTTGTTGGTTACAATAATAAAGAAGTACCTGTTACCGGCCAGTCTACCTTAAATATTACCCTTGACCCCGTAAAAAATGACCTGACAGAGGTAGTAGTTACAGGTTACAGCTCACAACGTAAAAAGGATTTAACCGGTGCGGTAGCTGTAGTGAACATTGCCCAGCTGAAATCACAGCCTGCGGCAAGTGCTATTGAGTCACTGCAGGGAAAGGCTGCCGGTGTGGCCATCATCACTGATGGAGCGCCAGGTTCTACCCCTCAGATCAGGGTGCGTGGTACAACTACCATCAACAACAATGATCCATTGTATGTGATTGACGGTGTGCCTTACGAAGGAAAACTTTCCTGGTTGAGCCAAAATGATATAGAGAGCATGCAGGTGCTGAAAGATGCGTCGTCATCCTCTATATATGGTGCAAGGGCTAACAACGGGGTAGTCATCATCACTACTAAAAAAGGTGCACTGGGAGCGCCGAAAATCTCACTGGACAGCTATTATGGTATACAGTCGCCGAGAAAAAACACTTTCCCTAAAATGATGTCGCCGCAACAATATGCCGACTATCTGTTTACAGCATACAGAAATGCTGGTTTAACACCATCAACAGGTACCAACTACGGTACCGGAAGCAGCCCTACACTACCAACATACCTTTTGGCGGGTTCTGCAACAGGGCAGAACATTACTGCAGCTGATGCTGACCCCTCTAAATACAACTACAGCAGGGACCCTAACACTTTCTATCAGATTACCCGTGCCAATCAGCAGGGAACAAACTGGTTTGACGAAATCACTGAAAGTGCACCTACCCAAAGCTACCAGCTGAGTGCAACTGGTGGTGGCGAAAATGCCGTTTATAGCTTTGGAGGCGGGTACCTGAAACAAAACGGAACGATTAAAAACACAGGTTTTACTCGTTACAACTTCAGGTCGAATACACAATTTACAGCGCTGAACAACAAACTGCGCTTCGGTGAAAATGCACAATACAGCTATTCTGAAGGATTCGGTTTTGGTGTGAACCCGAACGTAGCAGGAGAATACCAGGATGAAGGCAGCCCTGTTTCATGGGCATACCGTATTCCTACCATTATCCCGGTTTACGATATCAACGGTAACTTTGCCGGTAGCCGGGGAAGTGGTTTAGGAAATGCAGAAAACCCGGTTGCTGTATTATACCGTGCAAAAGACAATATCAACAGGAGCAACTTCTTCTTCGGAAATGTTTTCGGTGAATATGATATCCTTCCTGGATTGACTGCACGCACCAGCTTTGGCCTGCGTTATGAGAACTACAACGGGCAGACTTTGCGTTACCCAAACCTTGAGTTCCTTGAAGGTAACAACTCAAATAACTTAAATGAATACCAGGGTTATACTACTGAATGGACCTGGACCAATACGTTAAATTATAAAAAGACTATTGGCAAACATATCTTTAATATCCTTGCAGGTACTGAGGCTATCCGTTCACGTAACAGACAGCTGAACGCCGGAAGAAATGATTTCTTCTTACTTGGCAACCAGGATTATTACTACCTGAATGCAGGTGCATCAAACATCAGCAATGCCAGTACAGGAACTATTGCTTCCCTATACTCGCTGTTTGCTAAGGCCGATTACTCTTTCAATGACCGTTACCTGATCAGTGCGACAATCCGTCGTGATGGATCATCTAACTTTGGCCCGGATAACAAATATGGTTACTTCCCTGCGGTAAGTGGTGCATGGAGAATCTCGGAAGAAGACTTCATGAAAGACAACAAGCTCTTCAGTGATTTGAAATTCCGCGTAGGTTACGGACAAACGGGTAATCAGAGAATCCCTAATTTCCAATACCTGAGCAGGTTCCAGAGCGCGATCAACAGTGCCGGTTATCCTCTGGGAGGCGGTAACGGTGTGATCTCGGGAGTTTTCCAAAATGCTTACAGCAACCCGGCAGTAAAATGGGAATCGTTGAGTTCCCTCAACGTAGGTTTGGATTTCACTGTTAAAGGCGGTGTGTTAGACGGATCGGTGGACTGGTACAACAAGAAAACATCGGATATGCTTTATCCGGTACCCCTGCCTTCTACAGCTGTAGGTCTTGGCCTTTCACCTTTTGTAAATGCAGGTGATATGAGCAACAAAGGGGTAGAGGTTAATTTAGGTTACCATCTGAACCGTAACAATGAAAATCCCTTCAAATTTGACTTAGGGGTTAACTTCTCTAAAAACGTCAATAAAGTAATTAAACTGGCTGATGGCATCACCAAACAACCTTACGGTAACTTCAGAAGTTTAACTACTTCCATCTTACAGGCAGGTCAGCCATTCGGTAGCTTCTACGGTTACCAGGTTGCTGGCATCTACCAGAATTCAGCAGACATTACCAGCAGCCCTTCTTATACAGGTGCAAGGGTAGGTGGTTTCAAATACCAGGACGTAAACGGCGACGGTGCAATTACACCTGCTGACAGAACGATCATCGGTAATCCAAATCCTGACTTCCTGTACTCACTGAGCGTAAACGTTGCCTACAAAAACTGGGACTTAGCCATGTTCTTCAATGGTGTTCAGGGTGGCGACCTTTATGAGGCTACACGTTACTTTACAGATTTTCCAACGTTTGACGGTGCAAGAAGCACAAGGTTACTGGATGCATGGAGCCCTACAAATACCAGCAGCATGATTCCTTCACCTTATGTAGGCGTGTCTGATTTAGAGTATGCTTCTTCGAGCTATTATGTGCAGAACGGAAGTTTCTTCAGAATGAAAAACCTGCAGATCGGTTATACCATTCCGGTGAAATCTTTAGGCACCAAGCTGGGTGTGAGTAAAGTGAGGATTTATGCAAGCGCGACGAACATCTTTACTATTACTAAATACACAGGTCTTGACCCTGAGGTGAGCCAGGAATCGGATACATTCTCGGTACTTGGATTAGACAGGGGTATTTACCCTTCTCCACGTCAGTACCTGTTAGGTCTTAGTGTTGGTTTTTAATTTCAAAAGATAAGAAAATGAAACCATCATCAGCTTACCGCTTTCAAACAAAAAAAGGTGTTGATGATAGCTTCATGACCTTTAAAAAAAATATGTTTCATATGAAAAAGTTTAATTATATAATGCTCGTAGCTGTCCTTTGCACTGTGTTGTCGTGTAAAAAGGATTTTATTCAGGGAAGCCCGCAGGGAGAGTTAATTACAGAAAACCTGACTTCGCAGGATGGTGTGGAGGCTTTGCTTACCGGTGCCTATGGTCTGTTAAATGGAAATGTGAACGGAACATGGGGAAATTATGGAGCGGCCCCAAGCCAGTGGTTATTTGGTGAGGTAGCTTCAGATAATGCCCACAAGGGTAGTAGTAACGGTGACCAGCCGAATATGAACCTGATTGAGCAGCACTCTCCAACCAGTACCAATGATAACTTATCTAATCTTTGGGACAGATGTTTTGAAGGTATCCAGCGTACAAATAATACCCTGAGAGTGCTTAGCGCTTTGCAGGCCGGACAGGGAAGTGCGAAATTTGACGATACCCGTGCAGCACAGATCCAGGCCGAAGCAAGGTTGCTGCGCGCGCACTATTATTTCTTCCTGGTGCGTGTGTTTAAATCTGTTCCATTGATCCTGGAAACAACTACGGATGCGGCAGTAGACAATACTCCTGATATCTATCCTACGATTGTAGCTGACCTGACTTACTCACTGGCTAATCTGCCTACGACCAAACCAAAAGGACAGGTTGGCCGTGTAGATAAATACATTGCACAGGCTTACCTGGGTAAAGTGCTGCTATACCAGAAAAAATATCCTGAAGCTTATGCACAGCTGAACGGGGTGATTACGGCTAAAGCTGACCTGGTTTCAATGTCTTATGCGGATAACTTCGATATCGATAAAGAAAACGGACCGGAGTCTATTTTTGCAGTACAGCATGCTGTAGGTACTGATGGTACGGCTGGTGATAATGGTAACGTTGGCGATATGCTCAACTTCCCTTATGCCATTGCCTGCTGCGGATTTTACCAGCCTACGATTGACCTGGCCAATGCTTTCAAAGTGGATGCCAATGGTCTGCCATTGCTTGACGGTTCTTACCGTACCAATCCTTACGTATCTGATTTGGGCTTAAAGGATGCTGCAAAAACCAATTATGCAGTGCCAACCACGCTGGCGCTTGACCCGCGTATTGATTATACGCTGGGCAGAAGGGGTGTAGATTACCGTAAAGGTTATGGCTTTATGCCGGGCGATTCCTGGATTCGTGATGCGGGTAATGCTGGTCCGTTCGTAGTGGTTAAAAACGTTCTTGACCAGGGACAGATCAGTGCAGGAACTGCACCAGGAAGTACAAACGTGACGGGATTGAACGTGAACCTGATCCGCTTAAGCGATATTTACCTGATGGCCGCAGAGTGTGCTGTTGAAACAGGAGACCTGTCCAGGGCTTTATTCCTTGTAAACAAGGTAAGGGCACGTGCCGCATTGCTGCCTGCTAAAACTGTTGCTGGTGGCGGAGCTGCTGCGGCTTATAAAGTGAGCCCTTATCCTTCGTTCCCAAGTGCAACTTATGCAAGAACTGCTGTCAGGATGGAGCGCAGGCTTGAACTGGCGATGGAAGGTCACCGTTTCTTTGACCTGGTACGCTGGGGTATTGCCAAACAAACCCTGGAAAGCTATTTCAACTTTGAAGGTGGATACTTCAATTACCTGAAAGGAATTGTAATTGAAGCAAGGGATGATTATTTCCCTCTTCCTCAGGATCAGATTGACAGAAGTAAAGGGATACTAAAACAAAGCCCGGGTTACTAGAAATTGAATTAATTACCCTCTCATTGAATGCCCTCGGTTGAATTAACAACCTGAGGGCATTTTTATGTTTAATCGCTGTCCTCTTTGGCCGAGGTCAAACCAGATTAAACTATCTTTTTCATTTGATAACTTCTTCCTCAAACTGCTTCAGCAGGATAGGTATTTCCGGATGAACCGGCTATCTTAGATTTTTATCCCTTCAGGATTTTTTGTTTTTCGATGTCAAACTCTTCTTGTGTCAGTATGCCGGCATCCAGCAGGTCTTTGAGGTCTAACAACTCCTGTTTTTTATTACTGATCGAAACTGCTGAAGCCGCGGGGCGCTCTGCGGCAGGAGCTGATGCACTGGCCTCTTTCGATCCGGAAGACAGCAATAATGCCGTGATCTCATTAAAACCTTTAATATTTGAATAATCAATTGCTTTTTGCTCCTTTACATTCACTACAGCCGGATCGGCACCGTTTTCCAGTAAACATTTAACGATGTCCTTTTTGCCGTTTGCAGCAGCATAGTGAAGGGCCGTATTGCCGCTTTCATCCTGGATATTAACGTCAGCACCATTCTCCAACAATAGCTTTACCATGCTGAGATGACCATTTTTTACGGCCACATGCAGGAGGCTTTCGCCACCATACACATAGTTGCCATTTAGGGAGAAGTTTTTGTCGATGGACAAGTCGTTCGCCGTCTGCACCCAGTCCAGGTATGAATTCATGCTGTCATCATCATTGGTCAGCGCTTTACTAAAGTTGACATCCAGGCCATTTTTAATAAACAGGCTAACAATTTCCTTTTGATTGTGGCTGCAGGCATACCAGATAGGGGAAAGGCCATCGTTTGAAGATAGGGTAAGATCAGCGCCATGTTCTGCCAGTAGTTTGATCACCATATTGTTGTTTTGATAACACGCCAGCAACAGAGGTGTTTCTCCCTTGTGGTTAGCATGGTTAATTGTTGCACCGTTTTCAAGCAGCAATGAAATTACTGCTGTGCTGCCAGATTCCACGGCGAACAACAGCGGGCTGTTTCCCGCTTTATCGGTGGCGTTGACATTGGCGCCCTGTTCCAGCAGTTGGGCAACAACAGTACTGTTTTTGGTTCCTGCAGCAAACATCAGCGGTGTGCGGGCCTCATTATTTTCCTGATTAACGTCCAGGCCTGTTTTCAGCAATTCTGCCAGCAGCTCCTGCTGTACCAATTTGGCGGCAAGGTGTAAAAGACTGTTACCCTGATGGTCCCTGATGTCGGTCCTTGCACCTTTTTCCAATAAATATACTGCTGTTTGTTTCTGTTTTTGCAGACAGGCAAAGAACAGCGGGGTTTCACCATTGTGGTCTTCGTAATCAATCTCTGCACCAGCGGCAGTCAGCGTAGTGACGATATCCAGATATCCCCTGTGCGCAGCGTAGTGCAGGGCCGTCCTGCCTTTTTCATCAGCATATGCCACATCAACTTCGTTATTCTTCAACAGTATTTCTGCAATTTTTCTTTTGCCCGCTTCACAGGCAATGATGAATGACATCGACATAGGGTTCTGGTTATTTATGTTTAAGGAGTAGTTCTACGGTTTTGGCCTTCAGGTTATCTGTCATGGCCAGCATGAGGGGCGTTTCATCTTTGTTGTTGCTGATGTTCACATCTGCGCCTTTATCGATCAGCAGCTTAGCTTTTCTGTAGGTATCTTTCGCGGCTTCGCTGTCAAAATTAATATCATAGGCACATACATGGTGCAGCAGTGTATTGCCATTCTGGTCTGTTCCCGTGATATCCAGCTTGTCCAGTTCCAGGATCGTACTGAATACAGGAAAAGATTTTTCTGCAGCGATATCTGCCGGTGTTCTTTCCCTTCCGTAATAGAGCGAGGGCGTATACATATCGGCACCATCTTCGAGCAGTTCCTTTAAAAAAGCCAGCTGCGTATCGGTTGGGCGGTTTAATCTTTTGAGGAACTCAAATAAAAGTGTGCTGCCGCTTTTGCTGACGAGTTCAAACTGCGGGCTTTCATAGCTTTTTAGTTTTTGGTAAAGCTGGAAATTCTGCTGATGGACAACGGCATGGTAAAATGCAGTTTCTTTTTCCTTGTCCGGTATGTTGGCACCTCCGCCGTTCTCCAGCAATATAGCTATGAGCTGCGTTTTATTGCCGGAAATGGCGGTGATCAGTGCAGTGTTCTTTACAATGTCCTGCGCGTCCGGGTCCAGTCCTTCGCTGATCATCAGCCGGAGATAAGCCGCTGCGGTATCCTGAGGGATGCGGTTATTGGCAGCAATCTGGTGCAGGAAAGTTTGCTCTGCATTGTTCAGCCAGCGGGTATCGCAGCCTGCGCTGATCAGCTTTTCGATGATGAATGGTGCGGTGCCGATTTCCAGGGCATAGGCCAGTAAGGTCTGACTGTTTACACTGTCGTTGATATTTTCAAGCTTTGAAAGAAAGTCGTCCAGAAAGGATCGGCTGCTTTCTTCGTCTTCCAGTTTTGATAAGATCTTTTGCAGAATGGTGTTGTCAAAAGTATCATATTCAAATATGTCTGTTTCTATCAGCTTGTGGTTGGCAAAGAGCAAAATGACATCAAATGATTTGTGTTCAATCAAGTTATCGAATAACCTGATCCTTTCAAAGGGGCTGAGATCAGCAGGGATATTTGATTTGTCCTTCAAAAGTTCTGCTGCTTCCCCAAAATTACAATTTTTAAAAGCTTCAAATAAATGTGATTGTTCCGGCATAATATCAAGTTATATCAAAATGATATCAAATATTGCGCCTCTTTATTTCCCATTGTTATAAAAGATTTCCAAAAAGGTGGTTTAGCTGCCCAAATAATTAAGTCACGATCATAATTCTTTGCAGTGAACTGTTGTATATTTTAAACAGATGGGTTCTGTTGTTTATAAGAATAAATTCCCCCTGAGGGGGCAAGCTTTTTTACATCGACTCGATAAAATGGCAGATCTTTTTAGATACTCAGAATAAATGTTCAATCTTAGAAACATGATGCTGATTATGAGCAGAAATTTAAATACCTTATCAGTTGAGATGATTATTTATAAATAAATACTCCATATTATCATACAAGATCAGGATCATTTCATTCCTCAGATGTTTATTTTGCCAATTTCAAACAATATATATAAATCTTTGTCTTACAATTGTTTGTATTTGTAAATTTGCGTGTCAACCAAGTGGTCCTATTGCTCTCTAATCTTTTTTTTATGCATATCTCCCTGTTAGCCTTTCGAAAATTTCAATACTGTTTCCTGCTGGGTACTATTGGAATAAGTCCCCTCTTTATCTCTTGTCATAAAGAGATTCCTACAAGTGATGCCAATGTGATGTCAACAACCTTAATAGCAAATACAGTTGCTACTGGCAATACCGCATCGGTAACTATGGGAAGTATATCTATGGAAGTCTGGAAAAATAACTATGGGAATGACGTAGCGCAAATCGCTTTGCAAAATAGTCCTTCTGCCACAAGTGTATTGACTTCATTGGAAGGGCCAACAAACTCGGTGGAAAATTATGGTACAAGGATACGCGGATTTGTGACTGCGCCCGCAAGCGGTGTTTATACATTCTGGATTGCTGCTGATGATGCAGGAGAGCTATGGTTGTCCAATGATAGACAACCGGCTAACAAAGTAAAAATAGCCTACACGCTAAGCTGGAATAATCCCCGTGAATGGGGTAAATTTGCTTCGCAGAAATCTGCAGGTATCACTTTGCAGGCTGGGCAGAGATATTACATAGAAGTGTTGCATAAGCAGGGCGGAGGTGGCGGCAATCTTGCGGTACAATGGATGATGCCTGGCGGAACTACAGAATCACCAATCCCTGGAAGCAGATTGTCTCCCTATACAGAAACCACAGATCCAAACTATACAGCATCAGCAGTCATTGATTTATATGGACAGCACGATATCACCATTAGCGGCAAAGCCATCAGCGGAGCATCGGTACCGCTCATTAAGTTAACCAACTGCTACAATATCCGTATCACGGGCAATAAACTTTCTAATGGGCGTGATGTTGGCGTATATTTATATAACTGTAACAACATCACTATTGAAAATAATTTTTTCACCAAATTGAGCACAGGGGTTTATGCTGACCATACACAAGGTGGTATAGTAGTAAACAATAATCAGTTTTTGAATATGCAGGGACCGTTTCCACGCGGTCAATTTGTACAATTTAATAACGTGAAGGGTGCCGGCAGTTCGATCAGTTATAACCGGGGTGAGAATATCATCGGGCAGAGTTATGCAGAGGATGCCATCAGTCTGTATCAAAGTGAAGGAACATCCGGCAGTCCGGTGCTAATCAATGGCAACTGGATTCGCGGTGGTGGTCCTAGTGCCAGCGGCGGTGGAATCATGCTGGGAGACAATGGCGGAGGATACCTGTATGCTTCTGATAACATATTGGTTGATCCGGGCCAGTTTGGAATGGCTATTTCCGGAGGGCATCACAATACGATTGTGAACAATTCAATTTACGGGAAACAGCAGTCATTTACTAACGTAGGTTTATATGTAAATGATATTGGCGGCTGGAAAACGTCTGACAGTAAAGTCACCAATAACAAAGTGAGATATTACAACAAAACCAATTATCAGAACAACGCCTGGTTATCTCCAAATAGTTCAAAGCCAGAAGGTTGGGATGCAAATGTATGGGGAGCTGCACTCGATGCTTCGATACTGCCAGCGGTAATTATCACTAAAAAATAAATCATACCAGCCTGATTTTTTCAGTTTCAGGCTGGTTCAATATTTTGTTTTGTACCTCAACTTCATCGATATCCTTAATACCTGCCGAATACAATCTGATCAATGCCAGAGTACTTACAGGTACAGATCAGTTTTGAACAAGAATTTTCCGTCAATCATATCCAGTATTTTTTCATTGTTTTCGCCCTCGAACTTCCTGGCGAAAAGAGAACTGGTTTTCGTTAAATCTTCCATATCCTTTGGTGTAAGAACTTCAGGATGTGCATTTTCTAATTTTTCCCATTTAATAAATCGCAGATTATCCTTGCATATACTGCGTTTGAGTTCAGGATCTTTGGTATTGAGCAGAATGATATGGAAAAAAAGTTCATCAGGTGCAAATGTAAATTTGTGGAAATCTGTATAATCAGGATGATCCTTAATAAAATCAAGGATATAATTGAGGGCATACATATTGATTGTCCACCATTGCGAACCACAATAGGGAACAAGGTTGGGAGGAAGTTTGCGTGCAAGAACAGGAATATATGTTGACAACAGGTTCATTAACTGCGAAAATACCAGCGAAAACTTGCCTATTCCAAAAAAATACTTTTGATAACGGTAGGTGCCACCACTTTCCCAGCGCTTATAATTGGGCAAAGTAAAGTAGTCAATGTACACCCCGTATTCGGATTCTTCAAGGAATTTATCTATTTCTTCATTACTTTTTATTGGATAATCCTGCCCGCTGAGCAGGCTCACAGCATCAAAGTTAATACCGCTATCCCTGATATCATACATTGCGTTAAGCGTAGCCTGGGCCAGGCTAAAGCCACCCCATGAAGTAGAAATCCGCTTGACTAGGGTCACATGCCTGCGCTTGGCCAGCTCTGAATAGCTGCAGGGGAGTTCGGTTTTTAAATCTACATGGATAAAAAAGTAAGAACGCCCGTCACTCAGACGATCCACCATCCTGGTCAGGTGCCCTAAATTCTTATGTGCCAGAATAATGTATGCCTTTTGTTTTTTTGACGTCATCCTAAAATATATAAACGCTAAATTCCATAAAGGTTTTAAGTTTTTTCATAAAATTGGTATCAATGCCTTTACATTGTTTATTCTGGCGTGATTTTTATCTTTTTTGGCGATGCAGGGAAACACAGGTACGGCTCATCCAAATGATATATCGGTAGTTTCTGCTGAGCAATCAGGCTTGTCCGGGAAATCTAATTTTGCTTTTGTAGACTGGATAAGGATGATTAGCATGGTAGGGATTATATGGGCACACACTCCCGGCTTCTCGGGCAGGGATAATTATCGTATGCTGGATAATGTGCCTGCTTATCTTTTTTTGATGGACTTTTTTAAGTTTGGTGTCATCTGTTTTTTTATGATCTCTGGTTTTCTCCTTGCAGCAAAAATACATGAAGAGCCGCCGCTTCAATATTTTAAAAGGAGGTTTTATGCTACATTTGTACCATACCTGGTCGCCTTTGCCGGCATTGTTTTGCTTTTCGCATTTAAAACATATATCCTGCACATGGCTGGCGACCTGAATGTTGGAGAGTACATTGCAGACATGTTCTTTAATTCTGCACTATGGTTTTTGCCGAGCTACTGGCTGTCGCTCCTTGTCATCATCAGTTTCCGCAGATTTCTGGATAATAAATTTTTTGGTCTTTTTTTACTGGCAGTAACCCTTGGCCACACCTGGTATTTTGCCTATTCTTCAGATGCCCAGTCACACGTACACGCTCTATTCGCATTTATTCTTTATTTATGGCTAGGCTATTACATAGCAAGGGCCAACCTGCTGAAGTACTTCAATAAAATTAGTGTAAGTAGCTGGATTGCTGCTTTTGTATTGTTATATATCGTTTGCTCCATCGAGTCAGTGCTGATGTGGCGCAATGGTTTCAGGGAACCGCTCAGTATACTTCGTATCAGCAATCAGATATACTCTGTCATTGCATTTCTAACCATGATGTGTGTTTTTAAAAAGCCCCTTGTGTCGAGGTGGTTAGATCCACGTCATGAGACCTTTGGGATATATCTCTACCACATGTTCCCCCTGGCCGTTCTCTCTTTCGTTTTAAAATTCCTTTCAAAATCTGGAGTTCAAATTTATAGCCTGGAGACTGCAGTATTCTTCCCATTGTTTGTAGCAAAATTTATTTTCGTATACGTGTGCACTTTGCTCCTGGTGAAACTATTGCTGAACTTTAATCTCGGTTTTCTTTATTTCAAAACTAAATCGTTAAATCATAGTAAAGCAGGATAGTCATTAAATCAGACCTGATACCAGGGAGGGTACTTAGAATGAGTCAATAAGTACCCATAAAATTAGCCTTCGTACTATAATTGCTACAAGAATGATTAAATTGAAATCAGTTTATAACACAGGTTTTAAAAATATGTTATTTATGACATTCTTTTTAAGAATACTTTCTGTTTAAAAAATATTTTTCTTCGCAGATGGTAGTTTATGAAATTTCTCAATATTACTCAAAAGGGGGAAATCGTTGCGTCGCTTAAAACTTCACATTAACTTCTTTGAGGAATATATTGTCTTTAATGGTATTTAAGGGCTGTTTTTCAGAGTAAAAACAAATTCCATACTAATATTTGCCACTTCTGCCATAACAAATACAGCTTCTTGAAATCATTGAAAAGAGGCCTGATTATGGCTTATTGGCTAACATAAAATAATTCTACTCATGTTCAAAGGAATACAAATCAGCGCCCGCGGAACGGCGTTTGCACTTCTGGTGGTTATCTGCTCTCCAATGTTATTGAGCTCTTGTGCAAGTAATAAAAAGACGGTTTATTTCAACGATCAGCAGGATGCAGTATTAAAATCAGCAAATCTTCCTTCCAGGAATGTGATCCAATCAAATGACCTGCTGAGCATTGCAGTTACCAGTTTAAATCCGGCAGCCACAGAAATCTTCAATAAACCCAACAATTCCTATGTAAGCAGTACAGGATTAGGGGGCATCAATCTCAGTTCTCCTGGTTATCTGGTAAATGATGAAGGTGTTATTCAGTTCCCAGTTTTGGGCGACCTGAAAATTGCAGGCCTCACAACCAATCAGCTGCGCCTTAAAATTACCTCTGAGCTGATCGGCAGAAAACTGTTGGTTGATCCGATTGTAATTGTGCGCCAGTTGAATTTTAAAGTGTCAGTATTGGGTGAAGTTTCCCGTCCGTCTGTAGTGAATGTGCCAAGTGAAAAAATATCATTGCTGGAAGCCCTCGGACTTGCCGGAGACATTACCATTTATGGAAGAAAAGACAATGTGATGGTAATCAGGGAAGAGGACGGGGTCAAAAAAATCAAAAGGATCAATCTAAATTCCAGTGAGATATTTGAGTCTGATTACTACTATCTTAAATCAAATGATATTGTTTACGTAGAAACCAATAAAGCGAAGGTTGCAGGTTCCACCAGGACTTCGCAGCTGCTGCCTATTATATTAAGTGCACTCTCATTTGGTGCAATCATTATCGACCGCATTGCGCGTTAAGCCACATAAACCAGGATGAAATTAATCAGAAAAACTTCAGAGCCGCAACAGGGATCTACAGAGCAGGGAGGCAATATGCTTTTTAGGCTATTGCCATATTGGCCATTGTTTGCCATCTTATTTGTGATTGCCCTTGCCAGTTCATGGGTTTACCTGAAGGTCACAGCACCTCTTTATGAAGCTACGGCGCGCATTATGATTAATGAAAAGAAGGGAGCTGATGAGCTGAAATCGGATGCCCCGATGCAGACTACTGCCCCAAAAAAGACAATCGACAATGAGCGTGAGATGATCATGTCCAATCCAATACTTTATAAAGTAGTGGAAAACCTTTCGCTGTATGCACCTGTATATACCAAAACCACTTTGTCGAAAGAAGTGGCCTACCAAAATTCACCGGTACAGATTGTAGCCAGAGACCCAAAATCGATTAAAGCCTCAGACCCTGTAGAATTTACGTTTGGGGCTTCGGCCGTCACCATCGATGGTAAAAAATATCCTCTCAATACTTGGGCGAAAACGCCATATGGAGTGCTCATGTTTATGATGAACACCCATAACAAGAGCCTGCAGAGTACGGGAAACTTTTTCTTTACACTGGTTCCGGAGAAAAAAGCTGCTGCAACGCTGGGTTCGAGAATCAAAGTTGCTGAAGCCAATAAACTTTCTACGATACTGAGCGTAACACTTATGGATGAAGATCCGGTACGTGCAGAAGACATACTGAATGATGTGCTGAAGGTTTATAACAATACCGCGATTGATGAGCAGAACAAGCTTGCCGCAAATACGATGGAGTTCATCAGTCAGCGTTTGGCAGGGGTGCAAAGTGAGTTGCTTGCGATTGAAAGTAACCTGCAGAACTATCGTACCGTGGAAGGTGCTGTAGATGTGGGCACACAGGGAAAGTTATATCTGGAAAATGTGAGTAACAATGATCAGAAGGTAGGCGAGATCAATATGCAATTATCCGTGCTGGACCAGGTGGAAAAATCGGTACGTTCAAATAACCTCGCTACTGGAGTAGTTCCTTCAACAGTTGGTGTAAATGATCCAGGACTTAGCCAGATGGTAAAAAATATTTATGAGTTGCAGTTGAATGCAGAAAGCCTGAAAAAAACCACAGGCGAGAACAATCCAATGTATGTTTCTTACATCGATCAGATTGATAAGATCAAACCCCAGATTGTTCAAAACCTTCAAAACCAGCGCGCCAGCCTGCAGGCCAGCCGCAAAAACCTGTCTTCTACCACAAGCAATTACTCATCAGCATTGCAAACGATGCCTGAGAAAGAGCGCAAAATGGTAGATATCAGCAGGCAACAACAGATCAAAAGCAATATCTACACTTTCCTGTTGCAGAAAAAAGAAGAGACGGCTCTGTCGTACATCTCTAACGGATCTGGAAGTAAAATAGTGAACAACGCAGAATCTTCTGAATTTCCGGTGAGCCCTAAAAGAAAAATGATTTATCTGGCTTCCCTGTTTGCTGCCGGGATCATTGGACTCGGTTTTGTCACAGCCAAAGAAGGGCTGCGTAGAAATGTTATGTTCCAGAGTGATATCGAAAGATTAACTGCATTGCCTGTTATTGCCGAAATTTCCACTGATAAATCAAACCGCTCCATTGTCATGGGCGGGCAACAGCGTACATTGATTGCCGAGCAGTTCAGAAGCTTGCGTACAACGTTAAGATACCTTGGAGTAAGTACTACCAATAAACGGATTATGGTAACTTCTGCCATTTCGGGCGAAGGAAAAAGCTTTGTGGCTTCTAACCTGGCTATAACATTGGCGATGACAGGTAAAAAGGTGGCTCTGCTGGATTTCGATCTGAATAACCCAACGCTGCACCGTAAGTTTAACATTAAACAATCCGTAGGGATTACCGAATACCTGCAGGGATCTATATCAGCTGATAAGGCGATCATTCCATCGGGCCAAAATGATAATTTATCTTTACTGCTGACAGGTGCTTTGCCGGATGATCCTTCAGAACTGATTTTAAGCAACAAGACGGAAGAACTGCTAAACTATCTGGATGAGAGGTTTGACTACATTGTAGTAGATGTTCCACCTGTAGGCCCAGTATCTGATGCTTATACACTGGCACAATTCTGTGATGCTACATTATATGTGGTACGCCATGCTTATACACCAAAAGCCTTTGTGGAACGTATAGACGAAAATATCAAACTCAATAATCTTCCTAATCCTGCCATAATTTTTAATGCTGTAGCGCCACGCGGTTTCGGGAAAAATAATTATGGTTACGGATATGGCTCCGGAATGGTTTATGGGGGTGCATATGATCAGAAACGTATAAGTATTGACAGCGGTAACTCATGAATAAAAAAGTATTGAAGTGGAACTTTGTATTTCAGTATGGATATGTAATTACGAACATCATCAATTCTGTCATATTGCTGCCGCTTTACCTCAAAAGAATTGACTCTTCTACACTGGGCCTCTGGTTGGCCACGGGGAATATCCTTGCCTGGATGACCCTCGCAGATCCTGGGGTAGGCGATGTATTACAACAAAAAATTGCCCAGCTTCGCGGACAAAATTCAGATAGGGAAATTGGGCTTACCATCGGTTCCGGTTTCTCTGCCTCAGCCTGTATCCTGGCCATATCAGTGATTGCAGGTTTTGTGTTTTACTTTTTGATTGGTACAATTATTAACAAGGATGTTTCCAAATATGATGGCCTGCAGATAGCTCTGCTGGTATCTATCATCGCTACAGGAATGTCGCTGGTATCCTTCAGTCTTTCAGGGATGAATCAGGGGATGCATAATTCTGCACCTGTGGCTATTGGTTCTTTGACCGCCAACGTCTTATTTCTAATTACCAATGTGATTTTACTGTACCTGGGATTTGGTGTCATCTCCATCGCGGCTTCTAACCTAACTCGGGCACTCTATATCAACGTATTCAATTTCACGGCCCTAAAAAGAGCACTCAACCGAGAAAAGTTGCAGATCATTTTTGATGGTTCACATTTTAAGCAGTTTATCAAAATTTTCTCCTTCACCTCGGTATCGCGGATCATCGGTGGTTTTGCGGCCAGTATGGACATGATCGTGTTGGCAAGGTTCGTGAACCCGGCCATGATTACGGTTTTTGAGATCAATAAGAGACCGATCCAGATGACACAATCACTCATAGGCAGGCATTCTGTAGCGCTGATGCCTGTGATCTCGCATGCCAATGGTAAGGGCGAAACTGAAGGGATAAAAAACCTTATCGACACACAGTTTAAGTATTATACTTATGCGGCAATTTTTATAGCACTGTGTTTCATTCTTAATTATCACAGCCTGATTACCGCATGGACGGGGGAGGGAAAATACGCCGGAAACATTGTAGTTTACCTGCTGATCGGCAATTTCTTTTTTGATCTGCTGGGCTATTTTATGGCTAATATGGGATATGCGCTGGGCGATATCAAGATGAACAGCTTTATTAATATACTGAAAGGAATTGTGTCAGGGGTATTATATTATTTTGTGACCAAGGCCTACGGGCTGATTGGGCTTATGGTGACCATGATTACGCTCAATCTCCTTATTGATTTCGTTTTTTTCAGCGTAAGGCTTTACAAGCTTGGCTTTCTGAATATGAAACTGATGAGCCGATCACTGGTTTTGTGGTCCATGATTATTCCGCTGTCAGCGCTGGGTGGATGTGGATTCAGCTTATTGTACAGTACAGTTATCCCGGCAGATATGCTGATCATCAAAATCCTGTTGAATGGCGGCAGTTTTGCCGTGTTTTTTGCAGGACTTATACTCACGCTTGACGAGGCATTGAGAAATGACGTGACATCGATGTTAACATCGGTTTTCAAAATAAATTTTAATAAACAAAGTATCATTAACCAATAGTAGATCTATGGCTAAATTAGTAGTTATGCTCCGTGTTAAGGACGGAATGTTCTTCGTTAAAGAATGGTTAGACTGCTTCGAGAAACTGGCAGATGAAATCGTAGTGCTCGATAACGGATCTACAGACGGCACCTACGAGGCATTGAAAGCGCATCCGATGGTGGTAGACATTATCCGTACCGAAGGGTACAACGAGGGCCGCGATAAAAATCTGATGTATGAACATGCGCGTTTGCGTAAACCTGACTGGTGCCTGTGGCTGGATATCGATGAGATCTTTGAACCTGGACTGACGCGTGCGCATTTTGATAAGCTGATGAGCAGCAAAATGATCAATAAGTTCGCTTTCCGAAGGTTTCATTTCATAGACCGCGAACATTTTGCCGGCTCATGGTACAGGCTCAACTATTCTTCGGGCCATGACCGCATCATGTGGCGTGAGCATCCGGATGGCCATTTCCAGAACCTGATCATTGACTCCCCGAATGTGAAGGGAATCAAAGGGCTGAAACGCGGTACGAATTTCCGCCTGAAGCATCTTGGATATATCAATAAAGAGCTGGTTGATAAGAAAGCAGAAATTTACAGGGCCATCATTCCCGAAAAGGAAGAGATTTTCCAGAGTATGTACCTCCAGGGTGAGAAGCCCATCAGATGGGAAGACGACCGTAACAGCCTGAGGGTAATAATGCTCAATAATTTGCTGAGCACATTGCAGCTGACGCACATCGTACCTAAAGTATTCCGCAGAATTAAGAAAATGATCTGATGAATCGTATTATAAAAATATTCAATTATCAATTTTATGTGAAGGAGCTCCTCGTAGTTTTCTTCACGTATCTGCTGATGGAGAATATTTTTTCTTGGCTGGTGATGCCGGTATCGGTGATTGTTCTGATGTATGAAAAGCTGCTGAGCATAGCTATTTTTGGGTTTGTACTCTATAACTTCCGTAATCTTAAACGAAATGAACAGATTTATATCGGCCTGCTGACTTTTATGCTGGTGCGGCTGATTTTTGATTCTATGGTCAATTACGGATCGGTATTTCAACAGCTGACGATGTTCAGTGTGCTTTTTCCGGTATGTTATGTGATTTACATCAAAGCTGTATGCCGTACACTGGATCTGGATCTGCTGGAATTTTTAGCTAAGTTTTATCTTGTGCTGTACATGGCCTTCATGGTGATCTACGGAAGGGGTTTTTCCTTCAGTCTTGAGCAGGTGACCATGGATGACTATGGCCCTTTCTCCGGCGATAGCAGGATTATCCATGCGCGATCGATCTTTATGATGATCCTGCCCCTGCTCTGGTACCTCAACCAGTTCCTGAAGCTGGGAAAGATGAAATACCTGGGTATCTTTATCTTTTGCTTTGTAGTAATCCTTATCCATCAGCACCGCTCGGTATGGGCTTCGGCTTTGTTTTCACTGGGGGTGTACCTGCTGATGAGCATGAGAAACAATTTACTGGGCATGTCTAAATTGGTACGGACGGGCATCGGGGCGATTTTATTGCTGGCCCTCGCGGTATTTGTGGTATCACAGGTTTTTCCCGGATTTCTTGACTTTATGGGCGAGCGCTTTAGCGAGATCCTTGATCCTGCCCGCGAAGACGGAACAGGAAAGTTCCGTGATGACCAGCGCCGCACGTACTTCCCTATGGTGCTGGAAAGGCCATTCTTTGGATGGACCTTTGAAGGTTTTGAAATGAAAAACCCGCTTGTAGACTGGTGGCCTGAGAAATCAGGTCAGCATTTTCACGAGGGCTATATGGAAATGTTGTTTTATCACGGCTTTTTTGGCCTGATCCTTAAATATTTTTACCTGCTTTACCTTGGTTTCAAGGCCTTCAGTAAACGCCTGAACCAGGAATCTGTGATCCTGATTGCTTTCTCACTGGCTGGCCTTCTTTTCTCCTTTAGCTATGTGCTGCCCTTTGTATTCTGGGGCCACGTAGGTCTGTGCCTCTATTATCTGGAGCGGGTACCTGTTGTGGAAAATGTGGAGGTGGATAAATTGCAGGAGACTGAGGATGAAGCAGATGAGGTAGAGTATGAAGAAGTTCATCCGCGCTATCAGGTAAACAAAAGAAGAATTAAAGACTACGAATTGTCAAACCATAAATAGATCAACTGACGACTATGAATTATATATGTACCTGGCTTTGTGCGGATGTAAAAGGTGAAGAAAGTATTTACCCGCAAACCGGTGAGAAATCATCGGGACAAAAACATCAGAATATTTACTGGCGCTGCCTTGTTCTTTTCTATGCAACCAGCAAGCGTTTTAATAAATCGCAGAAACACCTGCTGTTTACCAATGTGAATGTACTGCCCGAAGTGGATGGCAAAAATGTACAGCAAATGCTGGATGAGCTTGGAGTAGAGGTGATTTTCACCGACTTTAAATATAAAACCCCCAAAGGATATTTTAACCTGTTCCAGAATCAGTTCTACGAGTTTTCTATACTGGAGTATATTGTTAAAAATAACAGGAACCCGGAAGATCAGTACCTGATTGTAGACTCCGACTGTATTTTTACAAAACCTGCGGCAGAATTGTTTACAGAGGCTACAGCGAATAATGGATTTATTTCTTTTGAAGATGCCTGCAGTACTGAACTGGTGATCCATGGGCTGAGCAGGGTAGATATGAAACATCTGTATCAGGACTTGTCTGGCAAGCCGGTCAATGAAATTCCAGGTTATCACCTTGGAGAGTTCTTTCTGGCCAGCGTGAAAAATATCAATATAATCTTTAATGACTTTCTGGAGCTCTGGCCGGAGCTGATGCGCCGCTATGAACAGGGAAAGCCCAAGTTTAATGAAGAAGCACAGACGCTGAGTTATATTTACTATAAAAATGGTTTTAAGGCGAGTCCGCGCACAGACCTGCTGAAACGTATATGGACGAACCCTGTGTTCTACCGTAATGTTGAAAAAACTGATCCGGAAGTAACGATATGGCATTTGCCCTCAGAAAAAACCTATGGCCTGGCACGGCTATATGAAACATTGGTGAATACGCCGAACGACTATGGCATGAGCTTGTCTGACGGTGTATACATGGAAACAGTGAAAACTACACTAGGTATCCCCAACCTGAGCCTGCCGATGCGCCTGGAATACTATGTGCTGAGTTATTACCGCGCACTGAGAAAACGTGCAAAGAAGTTGAAATTTTTACCAAAAGCCGCATGATGAACATAGCTGTATTACTGGCCACCTTTAACCGGCGGGAGAAAACGCTGAGCTGCCTGGAAAGCCTCTTTGAGCAAGCATTGCCTCAAGGAACTTCGCTCAGTGTTTTTCTAACGGATGACAATTCCTCGGATGGCACCCGGGATGCCCTGCGGGAGAGGTATCCGCAGGTGAAAATCTTTAAAGGTAGCGGTAGTTTGTTCTGGGCCGGAGGCATGCGTAACTCATGGGGCGAAGCATTGAAAACAGATCCCGACTATTATCTCTTGTTGAATGATGATACGCTGCTGGAAAGGGATGCGATCAAAAAGCTGCTTCAATATTATGATATCTATGGTACAGAACCCAATGCCATTGCCATAGGCAGTACAATTGACCACGATAATGAGATTTCTTATGGTGGCAGGTTACTGTACAACCAGAAGAAAGTACAGAACTATACCGCCTACAGTGAAACCGAATATGTGGAGTGTGACCTGGCAAATGCCAACATCATGCTGGTGCCAAGGGAAATTGTAGAGCAGGTAGGCATTCTTTCTGACCGCTACACTCACAGTATTGCAGATTTTGATTATACGCTGAAAGCGAAAAAGGCCGGGTTTAAAGCCGTGGTGATGCCGGGCGTGCTGGGCAGTTGCATTGACGACCATGGCAATAACTGGAAAACAGGTAAGTCTACACTCAAGGAGCGGATCAGCTATCTGAAAAGCCCTAAAGGACTGGCGTATAAAGAATATATGGCCTTCATCAAACATCATTTTCCGACACATGTGCCGGAAGCATTTGTAAAGCTGTGGATGAAAACACTTTTCCCGGTCATCTGGGATAAATTCAAAAGATAAGGATTAAGAATATATAAGGATGGAAAGATCGATAATAATAGGGGTATTCTGTTACAACAGGGCTGCGAAGCTAAAAACCTGTATAGAAGCATTGCTGAAAAACCCGGAATGCGCTTCAATGGATATTGTATTTTTTAGTGATGGATACAAAAAGGAAGCGGACAAACAGGGAATACTTGAAGTGAGGGCCTATATCGACTCCCTGACAGGTTTCAGGAATGTGATCAAGCATTACCGTGAACGTAATTACAGTACAGGTCCAAATTTTCAGGAGGGCCTTACCTTCCTCAGTCAGAATTATGACGAGTTTATTGTGGTTGAGGATGACCTTGTGGTTGCACCCAATTACATCAAATACCTCATGGACGGACTTGATTTTTACCGGAAGGACAAATCTGTTTTCTGCATTACGGCCTATGTTTTCCCTATAACCAAAGAAAAAACTTATCCTTATGATACGATCGTGTATAAACGTTTCTGCTCTTACGGATGGGCTGGATGGGCTGATCGTTTTGAATCAGTTATCTGGGATAAAGAACAGCTACAGCATATGATGGATACTTCTCCGGGCTTCAAAAAGCGGATGAATGCCGAAGGTTACGACCTGGTGAGGATGCTCAAAAAGCAGATTTCCGGGGCAATTTCTACATGGGACGTGCAATTGCAGGCACATGTGGCAGAAAACCGCCTTAAGGTGATTTACCCGGTTTTGTCTAAAGTGAGCAATATTGGTTTTGACGAAGAGTCTACGAATACTTTTGGTATCAATTACCTGGTCACACCGATTGATAAAGGTGTTAAGAGAAACTTTAATTATTGTAAAGGCGATTATATCATACCGGAATTACAGGCACAGATTAAAAAACCTTACGGTTTGAAAGCCCTGGTTACGCGCAAGCTGATCAATGAATTCATTCGTGTAACCAACAGGGTCAAAAAAGCGGGTTAATGAAGGTACTGGTTGTCCATACATACTATAAGCTTAAAGGAGGAGAGGACAGCGTTGTTGCCAATGAAATTGCATTGTTATGCTCTGCCGGGATGGAAGTGGAGCAGCTGAGTTTCAGCAACAGCGGATCTACGCTGCTGAAGCTGTTGCAATTGCCATTCAATTACGGTTCTTACCAGAAGACCCTGCGAAAGCTTAAGGAGTTTAAACCGGATGTAGTGCACATCCATAACCTGCATTTCAGCGGATCAGCTGCGGTAGTGTATGCGATTAACAAACTGAAAGTACCTATGGTGATGACGCTCCACAATTACCGGCTGCTATGTCCATCAGGGTCATTGTACCATAATCATCAGTTCTTCCTGGATTCACTTAAACCAGGTTTTGCCTGGAAGGCAGTGAAAAAAGGGGTGTATCAAAATTCTATAGCGGTTACCTTCTGGATTGCCGCATCGATGTATCTGCATGAGCAGCTGGGTACCTGGCAAAAAATCAGCCGGTTCATCGTTCTGGGTGAACATTCCAAAGCGCTCTTCTCAAAATCTAAATTTAGCCGCTTTGCAGATCGTATAGTGGTTAAGCCAAATTTTTGCTTTCCTGATGTGCAGCATACCGAAAAACCTGCAAAGACCGTAACTACAGCATATGCCAATGCTGATAGTGCTGAAAAATCAGCATCAGATTATCTTTATATAGGCAGGCTCACCGAAGAAAAGGGGTTGCCAGTACTGTTAAAAGCCTTTTCGGCTTCAGGATATCCCCTGAATATTGTAGGTACGGGGCCTATGGAACAAACTGTGCGTGACTATAGTTCGCGTTATTCAAATATCAATTTTCATGGTGCACAACCGATAGAAAAAGTATATGAACTATTGGAAAATACTGCGGCACTGATTTTTCCGTCGGTGTGGTACGAAACTTTTGGAATGGTGGTGATAGAAGCATTTTCCAGAGGAGTTCCCGTAATTGCCTCGGATCTCGGCAATATCAAAAACCTGGTTGAGGATGGTGTGAATGGCTTGCGCTTCATTGCCGGTGATGATAAAGACCTCAGGAAAAAGATTGAAAGGTTTATGCAGCTGACGGTTGAGCGAAGGGCTGCATTCAGCAGGAATGCAAAGCAGTCTTATCTCAACCAATATTCACCGGAAGCAAATGCCGCACAACTGATTGAGTTGTACAAGACTATTGCTCCATGTAAAATTGTTCCACAGGCAGGTGGTTAATAGGCGTTTTTATCCCCTTTAAAGGTAACGTATACAGTCATCATCACAATTTTGATATCCAGCCAGATATTCCAGTTTTCAATATACCATATATCATGTTCAAGCCGCTGTCTGAGTTGTCCGGGTTGTTTGATTTCACCTCTGTGACCGTGGATTTGCGCCCAGCCGGTTACCCCTGGTTTTGAGAGGTGGCGGACCATATATTCGTTTTCCATAATAGAGAAGTCTGCCGTATGTTTAAGCATATGGGGACGTGAGCCTACAATAGACATTTGCCCCATCAGTACATTGAGGAACTGCGGTAGCTCATCGAGATTGGATTTTCTGAGGAAGCGCCCCACACGGGTGGTGCGGTCGTCATTCTTTGTTACCTGTACCACGGCACCATCGGCATTGTTATGTGCTTTGAGGCTGCGCAGTTTAAGACAGGAAAATTCTTTGTTGTTTTTGCCGCTGCGTTTCTGTGTAAAAAAAACTGGTCCGGGAGAATCCAGTTTGATAATGATGGCGAGGATCGGCAGCAGCCATGATAAAAGAAATATAGAAATTGCCAGGCTCATGATGACATCAAATACACGTTTCTTTACCTGCGCGGTATGGTATTCCATAGGCTCTGAACGTAGGGAAAGCACTGGCATGTGATCGATAAAATCGACATGCACCTTACGGTCGATAAATTTGCGCAAATCCGGTACAAACCTGAACCTGATAAAATGTTTTTCTGCTTCTTCTGCCATCTGGTACAGCTCGGCAGAGCTTTCCGGGGAAAGGGTACAGTAGATCTCTGAGATCTGGTTGTGTACAGCAAAGTCAAGACAATCTTTAATGTCGCCAAGAAAAGGATAATCCTGCTGGGTAAAGTCTGTGGGAGTGTAGTCGAAATAACCCTGAATCCTCACATTGCGGTTATTGTTATAAATCATACCGATCAGGGAACGGGAGATCTCATTGCAGCCAATGATGACAACGTTTGTATAAAAACGGCTGTTACGCGAATACAGCACATATGAGATCAACATCAGACGGCTGATCAGGATAAATGTACTGAAGCCAAACAAAAGACAGCTGATAAAGAACCAATCATATTTGAAATTTACCAGTGCCGCAAATGCTACAACAGAAAGGCAAAATAACAGGAGTGAAGATGAGGTGCGCCCTGAAATCCGTTTCAGCTTGACATTTTTATAAATGATATATGTGGCAGTCACATATGACCACACCAACCAAACAGCGTTGCCTGCCAGATATAAGATGGTATAGTTCTTCATGTCTGCTGCTGGCATATCTTCCAGCCTCGACAGTAAAAAAAGAAAAATAACGTTCAGTGCGATAAGATCTGACAAGAGAAAAAAGATCCTGTACAGATTGGTGTACCGGCTATTCATGAGGCTTTCCTTATTTTGTAATCATTGTTTATCGACATTTCTGTCATATCCGTCATGTCGGGAATGTGATCTCCATTCTTCATTTTACGCTTGATGATCAGGAACAGATATATCGGGCCAAAATATAGATACCTGCGCCACATTCTCTTAGGTTCGCTGATCAGTCTCCCCAGCCATTCCAGTTTCATGTTGATCATCATATTACTTGGACGTTTAACTGTACCGGCATAAAAGTCGAACACAGCACCGATGGCGCAAATTACTTTTGCATTGATTGCTTCCTTATGTTCGTGAGACCATTTTTCTTGTTTTGGGGCAGTTAATCCTATAAACAGTACTTCGGGCTCAAATTCATTGATCGCATTGATCATATCCTGATTGTCCTGCTCGCTGAATTCTGTCTTGAATGGCGGGGAATAAAATGCGGCCTGAATCCCCGGATATTGCTTGTCCAGATTGGCTTTGATTTTAGCAAGCGTTGCAGGAGAAGAACCGAGGTAAAAACATTTGCCATTTTTTTTGGCCAGTGTTTTCAGAAAATGGTCATGAAGCTGGGCTCCGGAAATTTTGTTGATCTTTTTTCCTGTAAGAATCCGCTCTGCCATCACTATCCCTTCGCCATCAGGTAAAAGTACTTCAGAGTCCTGCAGTGCTTTCTTAAAATTGGGGTCGTTCTCAGCGATACAAAATGAATATTGGTTAATTGTATTTATGACGGTCTTGCGGTTAGTGGACAGGTCATTCAGGATACCGGTAAATAGATTATATTCAATTCCTTTTGGTACGGAGTTTTTCATGCTAGATAGATTTGATATATTCAGATACGCAAAAAGATGACCATTATTCGTCCCAAATTGGCTCTAAAACCATTGTGAATGAGAGTGTTAATGTCTTGTTGTATTTGGCATAACATATTATTACTCTTATCAGGAATATACGGGAATGTATTTCCCCGTGGGCAATGAAGTGGGGCTGTCATTATAAGCAATAATATTGCTAAAAATGAACTCTCCCTGCATTTTGTCACACCAAACAGGTAATTATCTATTGTAATAATATTTTGGCATAATTATATCAGGCTAAAAACCATATATATGGAAAAAATGAACACATGTTTGTGTAGTAAATATTTTTTTTAATAAAGTGTGGAACTTTGTCTACAGTTTACTATATTTGTGTGCATTCATTATAGTTGTGGTTTTTATTTTTAATTATTATTCGAATGCTTTTGAAATTAACATGAACAACTAAAAATATTAATATGACTACTTCCGGATACATCTTGCGTATTAAAGATTTGATTATTAATAAAATCGATAATTTCATCAATACCGGACGGTTTGGTCTTGCTTTGGCTCCGTCAAAAAACAGCAGTTTTACTGAAGAAACTGCGCTCCACACCTTATTGGATCAGGGAAAGTCTTTTCACGAGGCTGAGCTGATCATTGCCACAATGAAGGAGTGGGATCTTCCGCTCGAAAATGTGTACACCATGAATTTTGAAATCCATGGAAATTCTGTCTGGATCAAGGCAGACTAGAAAACAGTTAGCTTAACAGTTTCTTAATCCTGTATTTCTTCCGGCTTGCGGTTTGACTTACCTGAAATTATTACATAATAAAGGGCCGGATCATCTATCAAATGATCCGGCCCTGATGTTTATATGAGGTAGCGTTTAGATCTATTGCCAGCCTGCATTTTGTCCCAGAGCGGGATTACGCTGTAAGTCGCGCTGCGGAATCGGATAGTAGTACATCTTATCGTCCCACTGTCTTACAATTTCATTCATCCAGCTGAGCTCACCAAAGGTATTACTCTTTAAGCGCTGAGAGTTCACTGCAGTACCGATGTTAGCAGAAACGTTTACATAGGTAACGCCTGATACAGCGGGACTTGGTGCCGTGCCCTGGTAGAATGCCACATCAAGGATACCGTCATCATTGAGGTCCATTGGTGTATTCAATGCAGGAACATAGAAACCATTCCATTCCTGGTTCATCAGCGGCCCTCTCTTCCATCTCAGGATATCACTGAAGCGGAAACCTTCAAGGCTCAGCTCAATTCCCCTTTCCCTTCTGATTTCGAGGATCGAAGGATCAGAGATGCCAGGGAAGTAATTGGCCATCAGATAAGGATCGGCTACTGTTGGCTTGGTGCTCAGTCCACCTGTAATACCGCCCCTGGCTCTCAGGACGCCCACAGTTCCTGCCCACTCTGCATTGGTCAGTGTACCCAGTTCTGCCTTAGCCTCTGCATAGTTGAGCAGTACTTCGGCATATCTGAACAGGGAAACTGCGTTGATGTTGAGTGCACCGGCATCATAATACATATCATCCAGTGTCCATTTGATAGGCTGATATCCGGTAAAGGTATAGGAGAATACCGGCGGGGCAGGAACCTGCACACCATTGCTGATCCGTTTGTAATCGCCCGAACGGATGGTCTGTTTTAATCTTAAATCCCTGTTTTTTACTTCATCTTTAAATAACTGTGTGCGGTAAGCCGGGTCATTGGTATATGGCGTTCCGTCCAGTTTGAGGTAAGTATTGATAAAAGTTCTGGTGAAACTGGCTTTCTCTCCGTAAGTACCGCTCGTCCACCACCAGTTGGCTTCATTCAGTACGCCCAGGTTTACATCGGCTACTGCAGATTGTAAAACTTCTGAAGCTACAGGCGCTGTGCTGGTAAATACCTGACGGTATGAAAGCCCTGCACCACCGGCAGTATTGATGCTGTACCCGCCTTTGTCCATAATTTCCTTTGCGGCACTGGCAGCATTTTCTAACCATGTACTGGCACTTGAAGTCAGGTTTAATTCTGTATGGTACTTTCTGTAAGTACCTTCAAACAGGCATAACCTCGATTTGTAGGCATAAGCTACGTATTTGGTGACAGTAGTGCGGCTTGCATCATTTGTAGCTGAAATATTTGCACAGGCAAAATTGATATCCGCCAGTACCGAGTCCATTACCAGCTCACGTTTATCCCTGCCGGCAACCAGCTTGGGATCGTTTACATCGAGTGGCTTACCGATCCATGGCACGTCTCCAAAACGTTTCACTTTCTCCATGTAGAAGTAAGCCCTGTAATATCTGGCTATGCCCAGATAGTTGTTCCGCACTGCGGCGGGAACCCTTGGGTCAGTACAGTTTTCAATAAAATAATTGATATTTCTAAGGTCTTTCCACTGCCAGCTGGTATCAGAGGTAGAAGTGAAAGCTCCCGGCCTGATAAAATTGTTCACACTTCTAACCGCCAGATAATCAGACATCGCATCCTTACTTGTCGAGTTTTTGGGCAGGAAGTCCATCCCATAGAATGAATTGCTGTATAGCCTTAATCCGCTCTCAGTCCCAAATACAGCCGATTTAGTAGCCGTTGACTCCGGTTCCTGATCCAGCTTTTTACATGCACTGATGCATAAAATGCTTAGCAGTACCCATATATATTGTGTTTTCATATTTGTCTTTTTTATGATTAAAATACTATGCTTAGTCCCAAAGAATAACTTTTCATCAGGGGATAGTTATAGCCATCGCCATTGGTTGACTTATCATTCAGGTCAGCATCCGATGGAACTGCATTTTCAACATCTATCGTCTTTACGATTTTATATAAAGGAGACCAGGTAAACATGTTTTCTCCTGAGAAAAACACCTTTGCAGTCCGTGCACCGATTTTTGAAACCAGTCTTGCCGGCAGGTTATACCCGACCTGAAGGTTCTTCATACGCAGATAAGCGACATTTTGCAGGTACCTGGTTTGTGCTACGCCCAGCTCCCTGTTTGTATTGCTGGAAGCGGCGCGCGACATGGTTCTCGGGAAGTAAGCATCTGTATGGTCAGGCGTCCACATATTGCCCAAATGGAAGGTAGGTATGTTGTTGTATGGCCTGTTGTACTGACCCCAGAACATCTCTGTTTCTGTGCTTGGGTACCATTGCTGTTTTCCTACTCCCTGCAGGAAGGTGCTGAAGAAGAAGTTGTTCCATTCAGCTCCAAGGTTAACGCTGTACAGGTAACGCGGAGCAGAGTTACCAATGATTTTTCTGTCGCCGGGGTTATTCACAGAGTTGGTACCTACATTGATAAAACCATCACCATTGAGGTCTTTTAGCTTGATATCACCTGGTGCCCAGATATTGGTAGGCGAGGCCCTCATTTGCGGACTCTGCTTGGCGTGCGAATCGATATCTGCCTGGTTAATGAAGAAACCTTCGGTCGTGTAACCCCAGATTTCGCCGATGGTCTGGCCTTCGTAGTAATCGCTCAGCAGTTTATCAGGGTTGTTATATCTTGTGATCCTGGATTTATTATCCGCAATGGTCAAGCGCACGTTATACCGTACAGGTTTGCTGGAATTACCGATCAGGTCGCTCCATGAGACCGAAGCTTCCCAGCCTCTGGTGCGTAAATCGGCATAATTGCCTTTCGGCACTGTTGCTCCGTAAGTTGCCGGTGCAGTTAAGCCTACGGTAAACATGTCAGTGGTATTTCTTACATAGATATCACCTGTAAAGTTCAAACGGTTATTGAACATGCCCAGATCTATACCAACATTGGTTGTTGTTGACGTTTCCCAGGTAATCCCATCAGGCAATACCGCAGGGATCTTTGTTGTCTGAGGTTTCACACCATTCAGGATGTAGTTGGCCTGAGTAATGTTGAACAGCTCCTGATAAGTATAAGAATCGATATTTCCGTTTCCTAATGAACCATAGGATGCACGAAGTTTAAGGTCAGAAATCACTTTTGGTGAAACCTTCCAGAAAGACTCCTGGTTGATCCTCCATCCGGCAGATACCGATGGGAAGAAGCCATAGCGCTGATCTGAAGGGAATTTGGATGAACCATCATATCTTGCATTTACTTCCAGCAGATATTTGTTTTTGAAGGAGTAGTTTAACCTGGAGAAACCGCCCATGATGGCCCACTGGTCGTAACCGCCACCGGTATTGATCGAATTTCCCAGGGCCAGGTTCAGGTCGTCTGCATCTTCGAAAATCAGTCCGTTGCGTTGTACCAGCAATCTGTTATAAGTAGACTGCTCGTAGTTGTAACCGGCCATGATTTTAAAATAATGATCAGTTTGGAATGTGTTTTCATATTCAGCGTATACGTTGGTTGCCAGATACTGTGTTTCTTTCTGTTCGAATTTGAGGTCATTTGTAGTGGTGCCTACATAGGCAAGCTGGCCAGCCCCAGTGCTGTAAGGAACCTGCACACGCTTTTGTTCAGTATCATTATTTGTATTTCTGAATGTGAAATCAGCATTGACGCGGAACTTGTTATTGAAGAAGTTTGACCTTAATCCGGTAATGTTCCTGAATACCTGTTTCCTCGTATCAATCCCGTTTTTGCCCAGATAGAAATCACCTACGGTATACGCACCGGTGAAAGTCAGTGATCCGTCCGGATTGAGCATAGGCATAGTGGGGTGTCCCTCATCTGCGATGTTCCTCCAGATACCGCCGCCTTCACCTACGTTGATCGGGTTATGGTAATTCATCACTGAGTAATCGGCATTATTTTCAATTTTTAACCAGGGGAAAACCTGTACCGAGCCTTTAGCACGCAGGTTTTTCATTTTATAATCATCGGAGTTGTACCTGAAGATACCATCCTGGCTCATTGTGCGTGCCGACAGGAAGAAGTCTGCCTTATCGCTGCTACCGGTGATAGAAAGGTTGTTTTCCTGAGCTACGGTGCTCTTTTTATAGAGTTCCGAATACCAGTCTGTACTGCCGTAATAAGTGTATTCACCAGTGGTAGGGTTAACCTCTACCTGGTTGTAGGGTTGGCCTGAATCTACGCGTCTTTTGAACTCATCCAGATACGCCTGAGAAAATTTCTGTGTTTTGTTGGCATTCTGAGGGAAGGCACCATCACCGTTTACGAAAGCTTCTGCAAACATTTTGGCCCAGGTATATCCGTCAGTCACAAAATCAGGAACCTGTAGGGGGCTCTTAATGGCGAAGTTGGAAGAGAAGGCGATGCTGGTCCTGCCTTTTTCTGCTTTTTTTGTGGTGATGAGCACCACACCGAAAGCACCGCGGGCACCATAGATTGCTGCCGAGGCTGCATCTTTCAGGATGGAAACCGATTCCACATCGTTTGGGTTCAGCAGGCTGGGATCACCTTCGAATCCGTCGATCAGGATCAGGGCACTTCCGCCTTGTCCGATAGAAGTGGTTCCGCGAATATTATAACTGGGCGACTGTGTGGGTTTACCGTCACCCATTTTGATATTCAGGTTGGGCAGTACCCCCTGTAGTCCCTGCGTAAGGTTGGGAATGGGGCGGCCCTGCAAGACATCGCTCCGCACCTGGTCTACAGCGCCGGTGAGATTGGCTTTTTTCTGCACGCCGTAACCAACCACTACGGTTTCGTTTAACGTTTTAGCATCCGATGCAAGGCGTACATTGAAAGTTGCCTTAGTCCCAGGGGCCAGTTCCTGTGTAATGTACCCGATAGACGAAAATACAAGTGTAGCTTTATCATTTACATTCTTTAAAAGATACTTTCCTGACGCATCCGTCACTGCATGTGCTTTTTCTCCCTTTACCACAACGTTTACGCCGGGTATGGGTTGGTTCTCATTGTCGGTAACCGTACCCTGCACTGACTGCGCCTGTGCAAAAGCACTGGTACAGAGGAGCAGCAGGACTGCCGGTACGATCTTTCTGAAGAACTGTTGGGTAATTTTTAGATTCATACGCTTTAAGTTTGGCTGCAAACCTATCACAAGCGTATGAACACCATAACAAATTCAGTTGAACTCTGGGTAAATTCAAATGTTAAAAAGTGTTAAAAAGTGTTGAAATTTAACAGTTTAGTCATTAAAAAATTACATCCCGGTTATTTGCAATTCATAATAGGGTCGTTTAAACCATTTAATCATGATCTTACTTTAATAATCCTGCCGGTATTTTTCCGTCCGCGGGAGGAAATGGAAGGCCAAGAAGCTTGACAATGATGGGCGTCATATCACGCAGGTTCATCTCTTCTATCACGGCTCCCTTGCGGATGCCAGGGCCATGTGCCACCAGTCCGGTACGGATATTCTTTGTATCCGGAAAATGACCGTGTGTACCACCCTTGCCTGATTTTAAGGCATTGCCAGTAATGGCGGAGCTGAATGCAGCGTCATGCTCAGCAGTAAGTGCAAAAGCCACATTGGGGTTAAAACCGCCTTTGGTCAACTGCTCTTTACTGATCAACCGGTAATACTGCTGCACGCTGTCTGGCTGTGCTTTTAATATAGACATCACGTGATTGATGCTTTCCTGGTCAGCAGGATCTTTCAGATAAAGGTAAGCAGATCCGCCGGAGGTATTGAACTGCGCTTTCCAGTCGCCACTTTTCAGGTCATTGATCAGGCCTGCTTCTTTTAGCCATACATTAGGGGAGATGGTTTTTTTGACGTCGTAGAAGCCATGGTCGCCACCAATCAGAAATACCGTGTTTTCCCATATTCCTGCTGTTTTCAGTGCATCAATGATGATCCCTATGGCAGCATCTGCATCAGCTACTGCTTCGTTTACCTCTTCGCCATGACGTCCCTGGACATGTTCTGCATGGTCTACAGAAAATAAATGGATGGTCATCAGCTGTGGCTTGCTTTTCTGTATCACATAAGCTGCAATTTTTCCTACGTTCTGGTTTTTTCCTGCATCAATCTTGTCAACGCCGCCGAATACTTCCTTTTTTACCTCGGCATAAAACCCATTTGGCAGGGAGTATTGCTCGCGCACGCCATCGCCCAGGCTGCCGATGTCGGGAATGTTATAATCTACAGGCGCATTGGCAGATACCGGCCAGTACAATGAGGCGACGGTCATGCCCTGGGCTTTTGCCGCTTTCCAGATGGTAGTGACATGGATAGACCTATCCTGCCAGTAGGGCTGCTGCTGTGCTCCGTCAGGTGTAAAGATATTGTTGTAAAATACACCATGTTTAGCGGGTTGCACACCTGTTACAATGGTGGTATGGGATGGATAGGTCATGGAAGGAAACACGCTGTTTACGCCTTTGGCATAAGCGCCATCTTTCATCAGTGCCTGCAGCTGAGGCATGTGATACTCACTGTCCAGATAAAAATCAGGACGCAAACCGTCAATGGTTAAAAAGATAACGTGTTTAGCTTTTTGTGCCATGAGCTGCCCTGTTGACATCAAGAGGGCGAGGAGCCCGATTGAAAGTGGTTTCTTCATCATCCCTAAATGTCATCCTAATTTTGTTAACTTACTATTATGCTATCATTAATGTATCTGCATGGCAAGGCTTTGATGGAAATTACCCAAACATCTGCAGCAGTTTCCCCAGCCCTTCTGCTGAATGCATAAAATCTGTATTGTCCATTGTTTCCTGTCCGATCATGGCAAACCGGGCAAACATCTGCTTTTCATAATCGCCTATGGCTGATTTTAGGTCGCTGAAGTTTTCGCTGGTCAGGTTTTCGCTTAGCTGGAATGCATCAAGCATGGCCATGTTTACGCCTTCTCCTGCATAGGGAGGCATCAGGTGTGCCGCATCACCGATCAGCGTCATATTGGCATTTGCTTCCCATTGCTGATCGAGCGGCATACAGTACTGCGGCCTTGGAGTAAAAACAGTGTATTCGTTTTGGAATAGTTCAAGCCAGATATTCCCCCAGGCAGCATATTCTTTTTCGAACCATTTCAAAACCTGGATATGATCGCTGAAATCTATGCCGCTATTCACTGCAAAATGTTCATCTGCGCGCCAGCCGGCATAAAAGTCCAGGCTGCCATCTCCCTTGGCGCTCACAGATAGTGTTTTGGAGTTGCCCAGTCCCATGATCTTGCCCCCCTGGAGTAAAGCGTGTATTTTGGGCGTATTGTTTTTGGAATCAGGGATATTGGCTTCCAGTACAGTTACACCTGAATAAAAAGGTTGGATGGTTGTAACCAAAGACCTGATTTTTGATTTTCCGCCCTCAGCTCCGATAACGATATCGGCATACACCGTATTTCCGTTTTGAAAGATGATCTTCCATTTTTGGTCATCTGCTTCAATGCTGGTCATCTGGCTGTTCCAGACTACTGTACCGGGCAGCAGGGAGTCCAGTAAAATATTCCGGAGGGGGCCGCGGTCAATTTCCGGCCGGAAATGTCCATCTCCGAAGTCTTTTGTATTTGCTGAAGCATGGTCATCAAGAAAGATCTTTCCATCCTTGTCCACAATCCGGAGCCTGTCTGCATCGGGCCTGTAGCAGGCCCTGAAGGCTTCCATCAACCCAGCTTTTTCAAGTGCCAGCAGTCCTGATTCAAAATGCAGGTCGAGCGTGGCGCCCTGCGCTCTAACCTCTCTGCTGAAATCCCTTTCGTAGACTTTTACAGCCGCTCCTTTTTGTTGTAACAGGCGGGCCAGAGTTAATCCACCTGGGCCGGCACCCACAATCGCTATTTCCTTATTTTCTAATAATATCATTTTCTATTACTGATTTATATCAAAATTATGATTCTGTTTAGGTGTAAAATAGCTCTGATCAATATTAAAATAGTCGTAAAACAAAAAATATCCGTTCCAAATGAAGACCCTTATCTGTAACTTTGAGCATCATACGGCGGAATGAAAATATCAGTTACAGATAAGAAAGGCTCAGGGATCATGCTGCAGTTTGCCCGGGCCATAGGAGCTCGGGTTGAAGGAAGGTTTATCCATATCCCATCTGATAAGGGCGAAGGATATATCACCGGGTTTTCATTCGGGGAAGAGCTGCGGCTGATGATCAGAAATTATTACCTGAGCGAGCAGATTGAGATAGATCGCACAAATGACTTTGCGGATGGACAGGATGATGTGATCTTTATCTTGAACGGTATCTTTCCCTCTGCTGATGCGGCAGACAACGGATTAGCGGAGGAACAGCCCAGCGTATTCATTTGTAAACAGGAAGTGTCTTCGCAGTTGATTATGCATCCCCATACCTTTTTTAAAAGCATTACCATAGCAGTATCACGGAAATACCTGGAAAAGGTGTTTGGAAAAATATCACATCCTGTAGTTGAAGGTATACTCCGTTCAGCTTCGCAGTTTGCATTTGAAACCACCATTTCTACGGAAATGATCCGTACTGCATCTGAAATGTTGGAACAGCGTTTTGACGAAAATATCGAAAGACATTATTACAGATTGAAGTGCGAGGAGCTGCTATGCCATGTTTTTTCGCTGTTGATACAGAGAGATCCCGATGCGGTTAGCGGTATGCATATCAAAGATATCCAGTCGGTATATGCTGTAAAATTGATTTTGCAATCGAGCTTAGGCGCTGCAGCCAATGTGGCTTTCCTCGCAAAACGGGCCGGAATGAGCGAGCCCAAATTGCGGAAGTTATTCAGGCAGATATTTGGGAAAGGTATATTTGAATATTACCAGGCCATGCGGATGCAGGAAGCGGCCAGGCTTCTGCAGTCACAACGTCTGTCTGTATCTGAAGTTGGGTATCAGCTTGGCTTTAGCAATATGAGCCATTTTTCAAGAGTTTTTGAACAACATACGGGGTTGAAGCCTAAAAAATATTCAGCTTCTTCAGCATGATAACAAACCATGCAGGTGTTGGCAGGAAATTTTTAAATATGCATAGCTTTTCGCTGGGATGATCGGAATCTCTACTCATATCAAAACATAATAGTAAATTAGTAGCAACCAAATAAATAAATAAATAAATGAAGACAATAACTAAAATCACCTTCCTGCTCTTGTTATGCCTGTGTATTGATACAACGTTAAAAGCACAGGGACTTAAACTGCCGGCGGCAAGTTCCGGACAAACGATCATCCAGGAGTTCGGGCTGGGCAAGATTACTGTAAAATACTCGCGCCCAAATACAAAAGGACGCGCTATTTTTGGCAAGATGGAACCGTATGGTACCGTGTGGCGCACCGGAGCAAACAGCGCTACGGTGATCTCCTTTACCGATGAGGTTACTTTTGCCGGTAAACCTGTTCCTGCCGGGGAGTATGCCCTGTTCACTATTCCTGAAAAGGGCGAGTGGACAGTGATCTTAAACAAGATTACCAAACAATGGGGTGCTTATGAATATAAGGAAGCAGAGGATTTCTTAAGGGTCAAAGTAAAAGCCACCAGCACTAAAGAAAAAACAGAGACTTTTAACATCAGCTTTACTGATGTTTTCCCGACAAAGGCAACCCTGCAACTGGCCTGGGAAAATACGAGTGTAAATATCGACCTGACAACCGAGATTGATGCCAAAGTAATGGCAAGCATTGACGAGGCAATGAAAGGGGAGAAAAAACCTTATTTCGCGGCAGCACAATATTACTTTGAAAATGGTAAAGATCTGAAGAAAGCACTGGAATGGATGAATGCCGCAGAACTTGCTGACCCTAAAGGGCCATGGACCAAACTCTGGAAAGGACGTGTACAGTTGAAAAACGGGGATAAAAAAGGTGCGGCAGAAAGTGCAGCTGCCGGGATAAAATTAGCTACAGAAAGCAATAACCCTGAGTATGTGAGGCTGAATACCGAACTGTTAATTGAAGCGAAGAAATAAGCAGGATTAACCTGGCTGGTTCTATCGTTTATCTGATATTTATCCTCATATATTGCAGCAGCATAATCGTTTTTGCATCCCTGATTTCACCGGTACTGATCATATGAATAGCTTCATCCATACCGATCTCCAGGACTTCAATGTTTTCCTGTTCTTCGTGCATGCCACCACCATCACCAACTTTCATGGTGGTGGCATACGCTGCGATAAAAAAATGTACAATCTCCGTCACTGATCCCGGCGACATATAAGCTTCGAATATTTTTTGTACCCCGCTGACCTTGTATCCCGTTTCCTCTTCTGCTTCCCTTCTGATACAGTCTTCAGGGTTTTCATCGTCAAGTAATCCTGCACAGGATTCTATCAGCATCCCCGTTTCATTGCCATTGATAAACGTAGGCAGGCGAAATTGCCGGGTCAGGATAACTTTTTTTAATTCCGTATTGTACAGTAATATCGTCGCGCCATTGCCTCTGTCATAGGCTTCTCTGCTGACCTGTTGTACTGAGCCGTCTTTGTCACCGTACGAATAGGTGATTTTCCGCAGGACATACCAGTCATCAGAGAGGATTTCTGTTTTAAGTATGTTTACCGAAGGGTTCAGCGCAGGCAGTGGCCTTTGTTTATTCTGCATCTGGAACTTCGTCAATATGGTAATAGATTTTCAATCCTCGTTCCCTGCCAATCCTGATATCTTCATCGGCACCTTTAGACGCACCTTCGATCCGCAGGATGGCATCACATTTTTCCAGTAAGCGGTGTGCACAGGGATACTGTATTTCATTCCAGATGACATCGCCGGTAGACTCAGAGCCTGCCAAATGAATCAGCGGCAGCGCCACCCATTCGCCAATCATCGGTACATGTCCTTTTCTGAAAAGGGGCACGGCCATGGCTTCGAGCCTGCTCAGGTTCTGCTGCATTAAAACCGGATCATCATTAGTGCCGCTTCTGTAAGGGCCTGCAATTAGTATCAACATATCATTTTCCTTTTTACAAATAAATTGAAAGATTTCAAGAAAAAAATTAATGTACCTTAAGATTCCTGCTATATTTCAGGTTTCCTGAGAGTACTTAAAAATTCTGGTGTGATACCGAGGTAGGAGGCGATCTGTTTTTTCGTAACCTGTTTAACAATCTGCGGATATTTGAGCACAAAGCTGTGGTACCTTTCTTCGGCTGTCAGCGATAAGTTTTCCATGACCCTCAGTTGCTCCCGTGTGTAGGCATTCTGCATCAGTATTCTGAAGAATTTTTCAAACTTTGGCACTGTTTCCAGCAGTTGGTCAAAATTTGCCTTGCTCAGCTGAAAGATCGTGCTTTCCCCGATAGTTTCGATATGCATCATTGCCGGTTTTCTGTTCAGATAGCAATACATATCCGTTATCCACCAGTCGCCTATCGCGAACATAATCGTGGATTCTTTACCGTCCTTATCGATATAATATGATCTTAATGCTCCGGAATGTACATAGCTCAAGTAGCGGCAATCCTGACCTGCCTGTAAAACAAGCGTCTTTTTTGGCAGGGTTTTAGGGCTCAGTAGTGAAATGAAAAAAGAAGCTTCATCTTCGCTGAGATGAATATGTTTTGCTATGTTTTTGAGGATACCATCTGCCATTTGATAAAATTAAAGTTTATACGCAAATATTCATCAATGCCATATCATTTCCTCTTCAATGTATATGTGACCTGAATTAAAAAGGGAGCGTCAAGGTTTGCCCGGGGTCTGGGCCAGACACTGCAAGTATCAGGTCCGGATGATGAGTCAGGCGCTTATGTTTTAGCGTTGCGTTTACAGCTGCAGAAACGCGATAGCTGCGCTTCAGATCATCAGGGTATGGCGTACGAAGACCCTGGCATTCATGCGTGCTGATGCTTTTATCAATCCATAGTTTTTCGATATGCTTTTCCTGGATAACCGGCATTCCTGATGGCTCATGTTTAGCGGCTACCTTCTGATTGGCAGGGCAGGTCATGATTGCGAAAGAACGGTATACCTGGTGCACATGTTTATTTTGATGAGATCATGATCCGGCAAATGCCAATGGAGGAGCTAAAAAAATTCCCCGAAATGAAAGAGTATCCCGGAAGGATCATGAAGAAAGCATTCCTGCCCCCAGCTTTCTACACGGATCGGGCTCAGTTTCGCATCGGGGTATTTTTTTGAAGGCTCGAGGGCAAGCAGTTCATCCCAGACCTCCTGTACACTCTCCACCTCAAAAAATATCATCGTGTTATCCACCCAGTCCTGCACATATGCATTTTGCAAATAAAAGCTCAGGCTACCCCACCTGATCAATGATAATGCAGGGCTGATCACTATTTCTTCAAACCCCAGATCTTTATAAAAGCTTCTTGATCGTTCGAAATTTTTTGCACCGATAAAAGGCCTGATGGAAATTGCGTTCTGTTTCATAGGATTGATTGCTAAAGGTCCAATAATATACCTCAAAAGTAAAGTATAATTTAACTGATACAAACTTTGAATGCCCTGGGTATTGTTTATACTTGTGATGCCTATGAAAATAATATTGACCGCTGCGCTGCTTGCTTTTTTTACCTCTTATGCAGCATTTGCCCAGGAATGTAACTGCAATAAGGAATTCCTGTATATAAAAGATAAAATCGAACTTAATTACGCCGGTTTTAATGATAAGGTAAACAGCAAAACAGAGCCGGCCTATCGCAGGCATACAGAAGTGGTCATTGAAAAATCAAAACTCATCACCAAACCCGCTTACTGCGTCTCCCTGATCAACGACTGGCTGAAGTTTTTCAGGGACGGGCATATTCAGGTGGGCAGAAACAGAATTTCCGGGGCAATAGAAGAACAGTGGCTGAAAAAACGAATCCGGGAAATTGAACAGTTCAATTTAGCAAAAGAGGAGTTAGCAGCGCTAAAAAGTACGAAAGGGATCACAGGATTATACTGGGACAAAGATTCAACAGCTCGGATAGCCCTTGTAAAAAATAAAAACAGTTTCAGGGACTATGCCGGTATCGTCATCTCTTCGAAGAAAGGAAAATGGCTGCCGGGGCAGGTGATCCTGGAACTGAAAGGAGGCAGGGATACGCTGAAAGGTATATACTATGATAAGTATTGTATTCCAAACAGCATATCACTTGAAGTAAAACAACATACACTGGGAAGCTGGACGCGTGAGGGAACAGCACGCAGAAACCAGACGGTTGAGACTGAAGCAATGGTGGCCAGCAAAGTGTTGTCGGCCAAAACGCTGTATATGAAGATCAGTACTTTCAATCAGTCCAATGCCTCAAACATAGATTCGCTGTTCAAAGCCAATAATAGCAAGCTCTCGAACACCCCCAATTTAATCCTCGACTTGCGTGACAATGGTGGCGGTGCCGATTTTGCCTACGGGCCCATCATCCCATACCTGTATACGGGCCCGATCAGAAGTATCGGAGCAGATGTACGGTCCACTGCAGACAACATCGCCGGGTGGGCAGCAATAGCCACAACAGATGGACTTCCGCAGGATCAAAAAGTATTTATAAATGAAGTGATCAGGAAGATGACCGATAGTAAGGGCGAAGCTGTTTCTTTCTCTGAAGACCATGATATTACCCTAGACAGTATAGCGCCCTATCCAAAAAAAGTCATCATACTGATCAATAACAACTGTGGGAGCACCACCGAAGAGTTTCTGCTGATGGCAAAACAAAGCAGTAAGGTCACTTTGATGGGCGGGCATACCGCGGGTGTATTGGACTATTCCAATATGAGGGGTGGCGAATTTAGCTGTATGCCTTACATGTTGTACTGGGCTACCTCCAGGAGCAGGAGGATTGACCATGGCAAGGCCATAGATCAGATAGGCATCCAGCCTGATCAGGTTCTATCATATGAACTGGATTGGGTGGACGAAGCCAGGCGGTACGCAGAAAAATAATTGTATATCAGTGATTCTTAGGAGGTGATGATGGCCGCGGCGAATTAATTTTTCTGATACTATAGGCGAAGGCAACAAGCAGCAGCAGACCAGCATTAAAGCCCAGGGCATAACTTAAAGAAAAATGCTGCGCGATGAATCCCAGGATAGCGGGGCCTGCCAACTGACCGGCATAACCAATGGTGCTGATTGCCGGAATGGATACTGTTGCCGGGACATTTTTAATCTTTCCGCCCTCACTGATAAATACGGGTACTATATTAGCGGCGCCTAATCCCAGTAAGATGAACCCCAATAGTGAGCTGAGCAGCCATGGGGTAAATATGGCGAGCGAGAGGCCCGATGCTGCAAGGATGCAGCCGGCAATGACCACGGTTTTGCCTTCAAAACGGGCTACAAGTTGATCGCCCACTAATCGCATGGCAGCCATCGCAACAGAAAAGGCCGCATAGCCCAGTCCTGCAAAACTTTCCTCAATGCCCCTGCTTTCACGCAGGAAAATAGCACTCCAGTCGAGCATTGCCCCTTCAGATAAAAATACCGCAAAACACATCAGGCCAAGGAAAATTACATATTTATTGAGCCACATCCAGGATTTATTTATTTGATGTCCGGGTGTTTCCTCTGCGGAAGAATGTTCTGTTTCCAGCGTCAGCAAATCAGAATATTTCCAGCATACAATGAAGATCAGCAAAATTGCAATGGCGATAGCTGCGGTAACAGGCGCCAGGCCCAGTTTCATGAGGAAGCCCAGCCCCAGGGAGCCGGCTAATCCTCCGACACTAAATAAGCCATGCAATGAAGACATGATTGGTTTTGGCGACAAATTCTCTACCTGAACGCCCTGCGAATTCATTGCCACATCAACCGTACCTACGGCTGATCCGAAAATAAACAATACCAGTCCCATAGCCAGGGCAGAAGTCATCAGCAGCAGAAGGGGCAACATGATCGCCATGACAATAGCAGCAACAAGGATAACCTTCCTGGTACCATACCGCTGTGCCATTATTCCACTGACAGGCATCATGGCAATTGCGCCCAGGCCTAACATCAGGAGCAGCAGGCCTAAATTTCCATCGTCTAAATGCAGCCGGTCTTTCGCATACGGTACCATAGGTGCCCAGCTGGAAATTCCTAATCCGCAGACCAGGAAAATCAGCCTGGTAGCATGTTTTGCGCGTAACGTGGTCTCAGCAATCAGAATATTTAATTTAAGGATTGGTTGACCAGAGGCCTATTTCTTTTACAAAAGCCCTTTGCGGCAACTTCAGGTTGTTTACTACCAAAAAGGCAAGATCTTCCGGTTGCAGCACCTTCTCTGCATTGCCGTCAGTAAAATTAGCGTTCAGCGTCATTTCTGTAGCTATAGTGCTCGGGTTAAATGTGGTTACCCTGATATTTGATTTACGGACTTCCTGCATCAGGGATTCAGTCAGGTTGATCACCGCCGCTTTTGAGGCACCATAGGCACTCATTTTTGCTGCGCCTTTTAAGCCTGCTGTTGAAGCAATATTGATGATGTCTCCCTGTCCCTGCTTTAATATCAGGGGCAGCACTTCATGTACCATATAATATGTGCCCAATACGTTTACCTGAAATACCTGTTCCCATTCTTCAACCGGCAGTTCTAAAAAACCGCCCATTTTGAGCACACCTGCATTGTTGATTAATATATCTACTGTATTTAATGTTGCTTTAATGGTTGCTATTGCGGATTTCACTGCTGCATAGCTACCGATGTCAGCGGTAGCAAAGGCCACTTTAATCTCAGGATAAAGGCCGGTCAGCTCAGTCTGCAGTTGCTCCAGATCGGCGGTTGTGCGGGATATCAAACCTAAATTTACGCCTTCTGCTGCCAGGGCCAGTGACATGGCCTTGCCTAATCCTTTCCCTGCTCCTGTGATAATTGCTGTTTTTCCTTGTAATGATTGCATCTGTATTTGATTTCTTTGAGCCTTAAAATTCACCATTATTTAATGCCATTCCAAGTAATTTACGAAGGCAAATGCATTTATTTGATCATATTGAAAATTATCAAACCTGTGATGCACCGGCTGAAGGAAGGCGTAAACATGACGATTTATGAATAAACCGATACTAATCTAAAACATACATTTCAGATTTATGCTATCTTTGAATAAGATATGGCTAGGAACGTTGAATTTAATGAAGACAGGGCAGTTCAAAAAGCGATGGAGGTTTTTTGGAAAAAAGGGTACAATGGAGCGTCCATGCGCGACCTGACAGAGGCCATGCAAATCAACAGCAGCAGCCTGTACAATACCATTGGCGACAAGCATCAGCTTTTTGTACGCTGTATCACAAATTATGTACATGGGCGGATGAAAGAGGCTTCGGCAAATGCCTCAAAAATCAAGTCGCCGTTGAAAGCTATCATAGGTATGATCAATGATTGCGTGAACACGATCCTGTACAGTGATAACCATTGCCTGGCCATTAAGACCACTTTTGAACTGGCTGCTACTGATCCTGATGTGATGGCTCTGCTTAGGGAAGACAGTGATTTTACGCAGGGATTTCTGTTGAACCTGATTGAAAAAGCCATTGAGCAGAAAGAGATCGTCCCTAAGGCTGACGCTGAGACGATCAGTAATTTTATCATCAGTGCCTTTACGGGATGGCATGAATCTTATATCATCCATAAAGATCCTGTCAGGATTAAGAAGATGGCTAAATACCTGATCTCACAAATTTCCGTATAAACTGATCTTGCCGCAGAAATGAGCTGTGCGGGGCAAAATGAAAATGACACTAATCTGAAACGTTTGTTTTATAATTAACTTAGGTTTGCTATTGTAATTAAAACCAGCATTTCATCTTAAATGAGAAAAAAAATGGCTTTAATTCTGAAACGAATATTACAGAATAATATGCATTTTAATAAAATTAATGATATGAAAGATTTACAATCTGCCCCAAAGGGGAAACTATTGATCTACGGAGCTACCGGATATACGGGGACTTTAATCGCCAATGAAGCAGCCGAAAGGGGGCTCCCCTTTGAAATTGCCGGTAGAAATGAAGAAAAGGTAGCAACACTGGCTGCTGAACTGAATGTTCCATATCATGTGTTCCCGGTTGAAGATACCGCAGGCTGGGAAAAAAGCATGAAGGGCAAAACAGCTTTGCTGAATATTGCGGGGCCGTTCAGTGAAACCGCGGAGCAGGCAATGGATGCTGCGCTGAGGTTTAAAGTCCATTATTTCGATATCACTGCAGAAATAGATATTCTCCGGCTTGCCGAATCCAAAGATGCAGCGGCCAGGGCGGCGGGCATCATGGTCTTATCGGGTGCAGGATTGTTCGCTACCTATGATCCTTTAGTGGTACATACGGCCAAGCGCGTAAAAAATCCCGTTACTATGAGAGCTGCTTTTAAATATTCCGGAGGTTTTACACCCGGATCGGTAGCCAGCAGTTCCAATATCATCAAGGCGGGATTACTGGTGAGGAAAAACGGGGAGATCAAAAAGTTGGATTCAGCGCCTTCTGCTGCATTCGATCTGGGCCAGGGCCCTGAGGATTTTTCTTTAATGCCATTGGGTGGGGTAGTGCTGAGCTATAAATCAACAGGTATTCCTGATATTGAAGAATATTTTAAGATGGCGCTTTCCACTACAGAAGATGCCGCAATGAAATTTAAGGAGGGACATCCTGCTGCTGAAGCCGGCACAGGCCGAAGCCAGATCCTGGTAGAAGTAACAGGAGAAGATGGAACTGTGATGAGGTCGATGGCGGATACGCCGGAGGGTTACATGCCTACCGTTACTTCAGCGGTTGAGCTGGTTAGCCGTGCCCTTGCGGGATATTTTAAAGCTGGTTTCCAGTCTCCCGCGTCAGCATATGGCGATGAACTGATCAGTTCACTACGGGATGTGAGGATTACTGATTTCTAGCAGGGCGGAGGATAATGAAGCCTTAGGGTTTAAATCTGATGAAATTTGTAGCCTATTTGGATTCTTTTTTGAATTTAATCTCAATAATTTGTTTCTATAGATTTAGCTGTTCATCTACTTATTTTAGATTTGACATTTCAACCCTAAGCTTCTTTATTCATTGATGAAAAAAAATGCGCCTTCAACTATCACTGATGGATGCCTTGATCTGGTACATAATAGTTAATAATTAGGGTGTCCCGCCGTTTGGCGAACATTTTTTTCCGGGTGTCGCAAACCGGATTTTTCTTCCTGCTGCTTCATCAACCGGTAATTCAAAGTCGCAAATACTGCAAAAACCACATGCGCAGGAATACGCTGCAGGTAAAACCTGTTATATTTCATTAAGGGGGGCAAAGGATGGGTCTTAAATGTAGCTTTCCAGATAACTAACCCTATGAGTCCGCTCAGTAGCCCGAGGATAATTCCATTTTTGACCGTATGCCGGATCTGGTGCGTCTCCCAAAGTTCAACATAAACTGCTGCAAATACAATTCCCATCGCATAATGAGCACCCCATCCCGCGATAACTGTTGCTCTTTTGGAGAGAGAAGGTGTTAATCTGCCAATCATTGTACGCAGATGATCAGGTTCACTGAAATTTTGTCCCATAAGTGACATCAACTCGCTGGATATGGTCATGAAAGTGGTTCCAGTAATGCCGGATAGCGCGACTTTGGTGATTTTGCTGGACATAGGATTGAGGATTTGAAAAATAAACACTCCCTGGCGGAGAATTGTTTGTACGCATTAGTATTTCTATCAAAACATGTTTATATTGGATGTGAATTTCTCACAGCTGACCAGTATACCTGCTTTCAGCCTGTTTTATTCCCTCAAAAACTT